>Ga0208193_1000160_pt1 | contig 45634 bp, 44 predicted proteins | sample June2015DPH_17_2_FD_184716 | JGI IMG/M metagenome (GOLD analysis project Ga0208193, IMG submission 184716) | Peatland microbial communities from SPRUCE experiment site at the Marcell Experimental Forest, Minnesota, USA - June2015DPH_17_10... | ecosystem: Environmental > Terrestrial > Soil >...
GATCGCCTGCGCGCCAGGGCGGCGGCGCGCTCGCGGAAGAAGCCAGCGCACAAGGACGGCAGGTAACTCACGAGGTGAAATAGTTGTTGGCCGTCATCGCCCGCGAAAGCGGGCGATCCAGTACGCTGCGGCTTCTCAGCTCTGCATCACCGCCTCTTGGATACTAGATGCCCCGCTTTCGCGGAGCATGACGGCTGGGATGGCTGATTTCGGATTTTACGAAGTTATTCTTGCACGGGTTCCGAATCTCCGAAATAATGGCAGCCATCAGGAAAAACCCGCGAGGAGCGCTGGCCCGCCCGCATGCAATATTTCGTCGTCATGATCGATTATGGAAGGCGCGGCCGCGAGGCCATCGTCGACCCCGAAATCACCCGCCGCGAAGTCGTCTCGCGCATCGCCTCGGGCGAATACAGCAATATCAGCTTCATCCACGAGATCGAGGGCTCGGCGGTCGAGGACATCACCGAGGAGATTTTGGCCGAGGCCACCCTGCCCGAGGTCACCGGATCAGAGGCCGGCCTTGCGAGCCGTTTCGACCACGCCCGCGATTTGCGCAAGCATGAGAGAGTGTGAGGTCGGCCGACAGACACGACGCGGGCACAAAAACTGCCACAAAAAAATCTCCCCGCGTGATTCACGCGGGGAGATGTAGACGACCGGCGCGTCTGGCGAAATCGCCAAACGCGCTTGATTGTCAGATCACGGCGCGCAGATGCCGAAGTCGCAGAGCAGAGAACTGATCTCCTGCCCCAGACCTTCGCCGGTACCGGGCGTGAACGAAATGCCGCGAAGCACTTCGCCTGACTTCGCGGTGCGCACCGTGGTGAAGCTTTCGTGGGCCGACAGCGTCATCGCGGTGAGCTTGTCGGTGATCAGCACGAGCTTGTTCGGGTCTGCACCCGTGTCGCCGCCGCCGCTGACGGTGGAGGTGATCGCCCAGATGCTCACCGTGCCGTCGGGATTGACGCGGCCGGTGATGTTGCGCAAGCCGTCGGTCGCGGGCGCCCACGGCAGGGCGGTCGCGGCGTTGATGCCGGTCGGATAGCCCGGCACGATGTAGGGCACGCCGAGATCGAGACCCGCCTGGATCGTATAGGCGAGCGACCAGGTGTTGGTCTGCGTGTTCAGCACCCACTTCTGCAATCCACCACTGTTCTGCGCCGGAACAGCGGCGGTGAAGCTGCCGTTCGCAAACGTCGCGATGCCGTTGCCTTCATCCGCGACATAGAGCGTCGTGGCATTGGCGAAGAACATGCCGAACGGGAACATCGGGAGAGGTGGCGTGGTGTTGGCGGCGAGGCTGGTCGGGAAACCATTCAACACGCACATGTTGAAGGGCGTCACGCCGTCCGCCTGCACCGTAGCCCCATTGAACACGATTCCAGTGGTCGGCAGCGTTGCCCCGGGAGCCGGCACGCCGGAGCCGTTCGGGCAAGCCTTCGGATTGCCGTTGGCGCCAATCCCCGAGGTATCGATGAAATACACCGTGTTGATGCCGTTGCCGCCCGAACCCTTGGTCAGGTACACGACGTTGTTGAACACCGTCAGGCCACGGAAGTTGGTGTCCTTGCCGACCTTGTCAGCAGCATCACCGACTTCGGTAATGCTGAAACTGCCGAGCGGGGTCGGCGCGCCGGGATCCGGCTGCTGGGCGAGCGGCATATTCGACGGGGTCGAGATCTGCGCGCCGGCGCCGGTGATGACGCCAACCGGCTGGGGCTTGCCGCCGTTGCCGGCGTTACCCGACATGTAGTGGACGTTGGCACCCTTGACGTTGTTCAGGATCGCGGCGCGGCCGTTGTTGCCGCTATAGGCGTTGGTCTTGGTGAAGTGGAACTGGCCGAACTGATCGAGGTCGGCGATCACGCGGTAATCCACTGCCGGCACCGGATTGGTCGGATCGACCACGTCGGGCGTATTGGAGTTGGAGACGTCGACCGCGCCGACCGGGGAGAGATACCCCATGAACGACACCTTGCTGCGATCGAGCGACAGGTTGAGCCCGATTTCCGACTTGGACGAGAAGCTCGTGACCATCTGGTCCTTGGTGGCGGTCACGCCAGGATCGGTGCTGTTCGGCACTTCGATCGTCTGGATGACGTTGCCGGTGGGGATCGGAAGAATCTCGTCGAGCAAGATCTTGGTTGTAATACCGAAGGAGGCATCGACCGGCGCGTTGTTGAACACGAAGGGATAAGTGCCGTCGTTGACCGCGGTGACGCATGTGACCTTGTTGGCCTTGTTCGGCACGCAGTTCGGCGGCAGCGTCATGCCGACGGTAACGTCGGCAGGGGTGGCGTCATAGACGCTCCGGCTCAGCAGCAGATTGCCCGGCAGGAAAAACGTGATGGGTTCGGCATAGGCCAGCGCTCCGCCGAGCGTCGTGGTGGCGAGCAAAGCGACGGCAAAACGCGTGCTGAAGAGCGAACGTCCGCGAAGCGGACGCGTTTCCTTGGCTATCATTTTTTATATGTCCTGAAAGTGAGAAGCTTCGCGATACATGTAAGCCACGAAGACAAACGTGGAGGTTGAGGCGCTGCAATCTGCTCACCCTCTGTTACAGGAATGCGAAGAATTTGCGATATTTTCCAGTTCTTCCCGTAAAGTTCGGGAGCATAAGATAGCGAGCTCATCGCCAAACATTCCTGACTCGCAGTGCCAGGCGATTCGCAAATGCGAATCGTTTTCAATCCCCGTAACCTCGGGCTTTGTTCGCGCGAATTGTTACTCGCGGGAAATAAAGAGCTTCAGCGACATCGAAGCCGCGGTCGCGGCGAGCATGATGGCGGCGACCGCGAGCAGGCCCACGACATAAGAGCCGGAGAAATCCTTCAGCAAACCCATCATGGAGGGGCCGAAAAAGCCGCCGGTGGTGGCGACGCTGTTGATGAAGGCAAGCCCGCCGGCGGCCGCCACGCCGGTGAGGAAGCGGGTCGGAATGGTCCAGAAGATCGCGCGCGCCGCGGTCACGCCGGTCAGAGCGAGGCTGAATCCGATGACGGCCGACACAAGCGAGTCGGAAAGGATCGGCAGCAGAAGCCCTGCGCCGCCGAGCAAGCAGGTGATCGCGAGATTGGCGATGCGCCGGCCCTTCTGATCGACATAGCGCGCCCACAGCACCATGCCGACCGAGGCAAACAGATAGGGAATAGCCCCAACCCAGCCGATCGAGCTGTTGGAGAGGTGATATTCCCTGAGCATCAAGGGCAGCCAGATGCCGATGCCGTAGGAGCCGAGCGTGAAGCCGAACTGGATCGCCGCGCAAATCAGCACGCGTGAATCCAGCAGCGCCGCGAGCAGCGAGGCATGCGGCCGCTCGCGAACTTCGGAGGCCAGCACGCCGTCGAGCACATCGCGTTCTTGCCGGGTGAGCCAGGTTGCGGTCTGCGGCCGGTCGGCGAGCAGAACGAGCGTGAGAATGCCGAGCGGCACGCAGGGCAGGCTGACCAGGAAAAACATCCATTGCCAGCCGGCAAAACCCCAGATGCCGTCCATCCCGAGCAACATGGTGCAGACGGGCGTGCCGATCAGTGAAGACAGGGGAATGCCGACCAGAAACCAGGCCAGCATCCGCGTGCGGTATTGCGCCGGAAACCATGCGGCGAGAAAGAACGTCACGCCCGGAAAGAAACCGGCTTCCATGATCCCGAGCAGGAGCCGAAGGGCGTAAAAGCTGTTCGGCCCGACCACGAAGGCGGTCGCCGCCGACACCAGTCCCCAACTGACCATGATGCGCGCCAGCCAGCGCCGCGCGCCGACTTTATAAAGCAACAGATTGCTCGGGATCTCGAACACGGAGTAGCCGAGAAAGAAGATGCCGGCGGCAAAGCCGAGCTGGGACGCCGTCAGCCCCAGTTGCTCTTTCATGGTCAGCGCCGCGACGCCAAGACTGGTGCGATCGAGATAATTAAAGAGATAGGCGATGGTGAGCAGCGGCACGAATCGCAACGCGGCCTTCTTCACCGCGCTTTGCAGCACCGCGTCGGCCGTAGCGGACTCCGGCAGTTCAGGATTGCCCGGGATGTCCTGCCCTACAACTGTCATCCCGCCCAGCCCCGCCCGCTTTTATTATTGATATTCACGGACTTGGCTTAGCAGAACGCTCCCTCCCCTTGAAAGGGGGGCGTCAATTCGCCGGGTGGGGGGTCAATCGGGGCGTGACCTCATAAATGCCAGCGAAGCTGGATGTCCGCTTCCAGGGGACATCCGGGATGTCTGCTTCCAGGGGACATCAGGACATCGGTCATGTGATGATCGAGGCGCCGCGCAAAGTTTGGCTGCAATCGGCGCCGATGATCTTTGTCGAGATGGTCAAGGAGCAGGTTCGGAGGGTGCGAAATGTCTCGATCGAAGCCAGCCTTGGGTCTGATTTTTGCAATATTGCTTGCGACGCTGTCCGAATCTGCGTCGGCGGAACTGCGCGTGGTCATTGCAGACGGCGTCGATGCCGAAGTGGGCGCTGAGTTGCCGGATGATCATGTATTCGACGTGCCCGAAAATGGGAAGCTGGTCGTCGACAATCTGACGTATAAAGCAACATATTGGATTGGCGGACCCTACAAAGGCACGCTGGCGAATTACATTGCTGAGTGTGGCGGCGAGTCCAAGCGCAAAAAATATTGTGGCGGAACTGATCCGTGAGTGCTGCTCGGTAAAGAAAACCCTCCCTCGACCTGAAGGAAGTAGGATTGGCACCACGCCCTCGACCTGAAGGAAGTAGGATTGGCACCACGCCCTCCCCCTGCAAGGGGGAGGGCGTGGTGAGGGTCAATTGGCGGGTGGAGAGACCCTCATGGTGAGGAGCGCCAGTTGGCGCGTCTCGAACCATGAGGCCCGATATCGGCCTCATGCCTGGCGTAGCGTCCAACCGCATCGCAGGCAGCCTTTCCGCCACCCGCGATCGACATTCCGATTTCGCTGTTGAGTTACGCGGCGTTCAGCGACTGCTGGGGAGTTTCGATATTGCATTCCCGGAAGTGAAACGCGATCTCATCGAGCGCGCGCTGCTCCCACACTTCGGCCTCCGCGAGCCAGAACGACTTACGCTCGGAATCATGTAACGCACGCTCCCGGCAAAAATGCTCCTGGCGGCGAATTTCAACGAGCCTGTTCATGAACTCCACTCTTGTTGTGAAGCCAAATGACCATCTAGGCCACGGCTTCACCCTAGCGGATTTTACAGGTTCCGTCTGTTGCCTTTTGTCGCGGTGGAAAAGAATAGTTTTACTTTTCCACCGCTTCCACTGCAACGCAGCATGCGCGCGAGACTGTCGTGATGAGATAGACAGCAGGCCTGACTATTTTCTCAGCGGCCATTTTCTCGAAGACTTTATTTCACTGTGCGCGCTTACTTGACTGTAATCGTGATCGGCTCCGACATCACCGGCGGGGCATGCGGAATATGCGTCCAGTCGGCCAGCAACAGCTGTAGCGTGTGCTTGCCCGGCGCCAGCGTCACCATTGCCTCGGTCTGGCCGCCGCCGAAATGCTTGTGGGTATCGTCGGCCGGAATAGGCGCCTTCATCTGCTCGTCGGTCATCCTGGTATCGATCAACAGATGATGATGCCCGGTGTTCGGCTTTTCGACGCCGGCCGGCGCAATGCCCATGCCCGACAGGCCGAACTGCACCAGAAACGGGCTCGTCACTTCCGCCCCGTCCTTCAGGTTGATGATGTAGACCTTGGCCCCAGTGGGCGACGGCGTTTGAGCCGCGGCCGGCGAAACACCAATGGCCGCGAATGCCGCGAGCACCAACAAACCCCTCAACCACGACGCCATCATTTCATGTCTCCCAAAACCCGAATTTCCGAAGGCCCAAGCCCGATTTCCCAAGGGCTGAAGCCGCCCTTCCTCGCGTAACCTCGGCCACGCCGGATTATTCCCTTAACTCTCAATGAGGTGAGATGGGCACCTATTGTCTGCCACGGCAACATAGCTAAGGTGTGACCGTTTTGATCAAGAAGTCCCTGTCAAAGGGACCCGAATGGGGAGACCAGCATGAACCGAGATCACGGCCGCGAACGCGGCGACAAATTCCGCATAGCGATGCGTGGCTGCGCCTGCGGGTGCGACAATACGCTGTCGCTGACGGCGGGAAGCTTGAGCAGGCGCCAGTTCGTGGCCGGCGCTGCCGCGCTCGCGGCAACCGGACTTGGCGCGGGCCTTGGCGGTTCGCGGGCCTTTGCACAAGGCGCCGAGGCCAAGCCCTACCGGATCGACGTTCATCACCATCTGTCGCCGCCGACTTATATTCAGGCCGCCGTCGCGAATAATTTCGGCGACGGACTGCTGCGCAACTGGACGGTCGAGAAGTCGCTGGCCGACATGGATCAGGCCGGCATCGCGGTATCCATGCTCTCGGTGACCCAGCCCGGCATCAACTTCCTCTCGGGGGAGGCGGCGCGCAAGCTCGCGCGCGAATGCAACGAATATAACGCGAAGCTGATATCGGAGCATCCCGGCCGCTTCGGCGGCTGGGCAATGCTGCCGCTCACCGATACCGAAGGGTCTTTAAAGGAAATCGCCTACGCGCTCGACACGCTCAAGCTCGACGGCATCGGGCTGATGACGAATTATCGCGACAAGTGGCTCGGCGATCCCGCCTTCCTGCCGGTCATGGAAGAGCTCAACCGGCGCAAATGCGTGGTCTATACCCATCCCTCGACCGCCGATTGCTGCGTCAACCTGCTGAAGACCGAGCCGCCGACGCTGGTCGAATGGGGCACCGATACCACCCGCACCATCGGCGACATCGTGTTTTCCGGCAACGCGCAAAAATTCCGCGACATCAAGTGGATCTTCTCGCATGCCGGCGGCACCATGCCGTTTTTGATCGAACGCTTCATCCGCCAGCCGATGATCGACGCCAAATTCAAGCCGATGACACCGGACGGCGCGCTCGCCGAGCTGGTGCGCTTCTACTACGACACCGCGCAAACCTCGAACAAGGCGTCGATGTCGGCGCTGACGGCGGTGATCCCGACCTCGCAAATCCTGTTCGGCACCGACTTCCCCTATCGCACCGGCATCGATCATGTGAAGGGATTGCGCAGCGCAGGCGTTTTCACGGACGCGCAGATCATGGACATCGAACGCGGCAACGCGCTCAAGCTGTTGCCAAGACTGGGTGCGTGAGACTGTTGGCTGCCGGAGTCAGTTGCTCATCTTTCGTGCCTCGACAGCACGAGGCATCAGGAACGTCGCGAGTTCTTCTATGACTTCATGAAGCGGGGGAAGTTCGGTACCAATGGTCTCCGCGAAGGAAGTCCAAAGCTGCTTCTTGGCGGTATCGGTCGCAAACTCGGATGTCAGCGCAAAAGGTCGCTCACCTGGAATCTCGGTCTTGCGGCGGGTGAAGGTCGCTGCGATCGCGCGGGCAAGTGCGTCGCCCTCGAATTCGAATTCGCGCGAGAGCAGCCACATATCGTAGAAGTCTTTAACGCGGGAGTTGGCGCGTCCAAGTTTGACGAGGGCTTCGAACTTTTCTGCCACGACCGTTTCGCGCGGGTAGGTGCGTAGGCGCGGTGCCGGTAAATCAAGCAAAACCGGATATTCGGTTTCGGCAATACCGGGCTCACGGCGTCACCAAATCCAACATCGATCAAGACACGGACGCGTGCGCCGCCGACAGTCGCAAAACCCTTGATGCGAAGACCGCCATATTCGAGCTCTTCCCGAATATGCTCGACTTCCAGAGCGTCCAGGTCGAAGACGACCCCGTCATCCTCTGCGATGCCGCAATTTCGCGGAAGACGGCCAATACTTTTTCAGGCTCGGAATCCCCGAAGCCGAGAAAGTCGAGATCGCGAGTTGGTCGAAAGGGCGTGTCGAACCACGTCGTCATCAACATTGCACCCTTGAGAACGAAGCGATTGCGATGAGTGCTGGTGCTGAGGCGGTAAAGAAGCCGTTCGAGCGCATAGCGTGTGAGAAGCAGTTCATTGGGTTGCCCGCGCTCATTCGCGAGCTTCAGTAGGCGAACGCGTACAGAGGCGCCCATATTGCGTTTTGGCTCAGCCATTGGCCGTCATCGCTTCAAGATAGGGTTGCACGACTTTCCAGATTCCACCCTTATTGGCATATTCAGCGATCTCGGCGGGCGTGGCCTTGCGGCGACGCAGGGCTTCGCGCAGCCCTTCGAGCGCGAGATTGATACCGGAACTGTTTTTGTATCGTATCCCCGCGCTTTGACGATAGCGGAAGAGATCAACCACAGTTTTGGCGACGCCATAGATGCGCACTGTTACCCCCTCGATGCGGTGCTCTTCGATCCCTGTGTGGAGCACCTTCTCCCCGAAGCGAACGATCCGAAGAGGTGGTTGTGTTCTCGCAGGGCTGCGGTCCTTGGGACCAATTGCCATCCAGATATTTCGGGGAATGGTGTCGGTGAGTTCGTGGAAAGCGAGCGCCGATACCAGGCACACGACACCTTTCGGGACGAGCTTGGCCGCTACGGCGAGAGTGTGGTTGGCGTCGCCTGCCGCATCGGGGAGTTGATAGAGGCCGCGGCTGAGTTGACGAACAAGTCCTTGATCGCGCATGCGCGCGAGTGTGGCCGCTGTGATGCCCTCCTTTTTGAACTCGGACAGGCGCGCCATTCCCTCCCGCTCAAGCAGGGACATGGCGCGCTCTCGTTGGGTGTTTTTCTCGGTCATCGTCGAATTAATATGATACAAAACGTTAGATATATCAAGTTTATATACCACATTATGTATCACAAAGTCAAAATCGAGAAACTCAAGCCATTGAATTTAATAAAGAAATAAAATTGCGGGTCGGGCACTTTAAATTCGGCCTTTCTGTCACGCCGCAAGTCTAGGCCGTGAACTCAGCACGCAGCCGGATGCGAATGGATGCGAGGCTTGTCATATCGCCTCGATGCGATTGCGTTTCGGAGCAATGTTGGCCCACGCTCCCGCTTCGGGATTACCCCGTAACCGGGCATGCTTGGGGCATGCCAGAACCGACGCTGATGATCCCAATCGGACCTAGTGGGGCTTGTTGTCTTGTCGCTTTCTCCGGCTGGGTTGGCGTCGGAGACTTATCAATTATCTTTTAGCATTTGGTCACGAGGTTTAGCAGTTAGTCGTCCCCGCGAACGCGGAGACCCATACGCCGAGGCTTCTCGGTCATGCATCCTTGGTAGATGACTATCGTAACCAGGAAAGCCTGTGGTTATGGGCCCCTGCGTTCGCAGGGGCGACAAGTGTAGTACTACTTCCCAGATCCGTCGGCCGACCAGCGGCCGGGTCCGGTCACGAAATAGATCAGGAACACGAAGCAGTAAAGAATGGCCGCATCACCGCCATTGAGCATCGGGTAGATACCCTTCGGCGCGTGCGCCATGAAATAGGCAACCGCCATGTCGCCGGCCAGAATGAAGGCGACGAGCCGGGTCTGGAAGCCAACAATGAACAGCGCGCCGCCGACCAGTTCGATGACGCCCTGAAACCAGATCAGCGAGCCCATCGTCGGCTGGGCCATTGTTCCATGCGGAAAGTCGAAAAGTTTTGAGGTGCCGTGCTCCAGGAACAACAGCCCGATGACGATACGGGCAATGCTGAGCACCTCGGGTGCATACTTACTGACGCGATCAAGCGATGACATCGATCAAACTCCCCCGGTTGCGAAAGCTGGAAACCAACCACCAGCCGCAAAGGCGGCCTAACCCCATGGCGGACTACCATAGCCGCTCGCCCGGCGATGGGAAGCGTTCCCGCGCTGCAAACAAGTGATTGATTCACAAGATCTGGCGTAGTGGATTTCAGGCTTAAAGGTCTCGCAATCATCCGATTGTGATGGTTGCCCGGTTCGAGCCGCAATAAAAGAGCGCGCCCTCAAGCTCTACGCCTTGGCGGCACGCGCCTTGAGAATTCCGAGCGCGCGTTCATCGCCCCTCGCATGGGCCTCATCGACAAAGGCGATCAGCAGGTCGGCCAATGTCGCAAAATCCCAGAGTTTGAGTTCGGCGGGATCGATCCAGCCTTCGAAATAGTCATCGAGATAGCCGCGCGAGGCGTCGTTGGCCTCGGTCCAGGTCGGACCCGCAAGGCCCGCCGGATCGCGATCCCAGTGGCACACCACGAGGCCCTCGGCGGATTTGGCCAGAATCCATCGTCCATCCTTCGGTGCCTCGCTGATCGGGCGCAGGGATTGACCCATCTTCCGCAATACCGTCTCGACTTGCCCCGACATGCAACGCTTCCGCTCATTCTCAGAACTGACCAGGCTGGAATCCCCCGCCCCGCTTCCTGTTCCACAGGCTGATGGTTCAAGTGTGGCGAGGGAACAAAGCTACGTCTCGGGCGCGCCGTTCGCAAAATCGTCACCCACGGATTGATCCCGGTCAAACCCAAAAAAATCGCAAGTCTTTTGTGCGGAACCGCCGGAACGGCGCTTGGCCGATGACGTTGACAGCCATTCACTGGAAGGAGAATGCAATGAGGAAGATTCTATTGGCGGCGGCTGCGACATGTGCTTTGGCCGCACCGGCTTTGGCCGATGATGTGGGCGTTCGGGTCGGCCCGGTGGGCGCCGGCGTGACGGTTGGCGAAAGCCATCCCGATTACGACCGTGACCGCGTCCGCGAAAAGACCGTGATCAAGAAGGACGAGGGTGACCGCACCACCGTGATCAAGAAGGAACGCGGTGACGGCGTCGAGAGCAAGACCATCATTCGCCACGACGACTAACGTCGACTGGCGTTTGATTTAAAAACAATTCGCCCGCGGGCTCCCTGATCGGGAGTACGCGGGCGATTTGCGTTCAGAGTTTACCTCTCCCACGGTTAGTACCCTCATGGTGAGGAGCGCCCTTAGGCGCGTCTCGAACCATGATGCCTCCGATAATTGGCCTCATCCTTCGAGACGCCGCTTGCGCGGCTCGATGCGCTACACCAGCTTCACATTCTTCAGCGGCAGGCTGCGCACCGGCTTGCCGGTGGCGGCATAAATCGCGTTCATCACCGATGGCGACACGACGCAGATGGTCGGCTCGCCGATGCCGCCCCAGAAATCGTAGGTCGGCACGATCACCACCTCGACCTTGGGCATCTCGGCCAGACGCATGATCTCGTAGGTATCGAAATTAAGACGGGTCATGCGCCCGTTTTCGACCGGCATCTCGCCGTACATGGCCGCGGTGAGACCAAAGGCAACCGACCCCTGCGCCTGCGCCTCGATCTGTTGCGGGTTGACCGCATGGCCGGAATTGACCGCCAGCACGATGCGATGAACCCGAAGCTTGCCTTGCGGGCTCACCGAGACTTCGGAGACCGCCGCCGAATAGCTGCCATAGCCCATGAACTGCGCGATGCCGCGATGGACGCCCGGAGGCAACGGCTTGCCCCAATCGCCCTTCTCGGCCGCCGCATTGAGCACGGCAAGATGCTTCGGATGATTCTTCATGAGCGCGCGGCGGAATTCGAGCGAGTCTTTTCCCGCCGCCCGCGCCACTTCCTCCATGAAACATTCCATGTAGACGGCGTTCTGGTTGGTATTGACGCCGCGCCAGGGACCGACCGGCACGTGGCTGTTGCGCATCGCATATTCGATCAGGAGATTGGGCACGTCGTAACCCAGTTGCGCGTCGCCCGGCGTGTCGTAATAGCCCTGCAACTGCCGCATGTCCCTGCCGTCGACGATGGCATTGGGGTTGGCAATCGCATTGATCGACTGGCCGGAGACGCGGACATGAAGTCCTGTCAGATTGCCGTCATTGTCGAGGCCGGCCGACAGCTTGCATTGCGAGATCGGGCGGTAGAAATCGTGCGCCTGATCTTCCTCGCGCGTCCAGATCATCTTGATCGGCGTATCCGGAAAGGCTTTCGCGATCTCGGTGGCCTGATGCACATAGTCTTGCGTGCCGCCGCGCCGGCCAAAACCGCCGCCGAGGTCGAGACGGTGGATTTCGCATTTGTCGAGCGGGACGCCGGAGGTTTCCGACAGCGCCGCGAGCGACGCTTCGAGGTTTTGTGTCGGCACCCAGGCATCCGCCCGGTCGGCTGAGAGCTTGACCGTGCAGTTCATCATCTCCAGCGGCGCGTGCGCCAGGAACGGCGTCGAATAGGTCGCCTCGACCTTCTTCGGCGTGTCCGCGATCGCCTTCAACGCATCGCCGTTCTTCACCTCGCCATTGGTCGCGGTCACGGTGAGGCCTTCCGCGAGCATCACCGCGATCGTCGCGCTGGACCTGCTGGCATTCTCGCCCTCATCCCAGACGATCGGCAAGCCATCGAGCGCTTTTTTCGCCCGCCACCAGGTGTCGGCGACAACCGCAACGGCGCTTTCCTTGACCCGCACCACCTTCTTTACGCCGGGCATGCCCAAAACCTTGCTCTCGTCGTAACTCCTGAGCTTGCCGCCGAATACCGGACAATCCCTAATCGCCGCGCACAGCATGCCCGGCAGTTGGAGGTCGATGGCAAAGATCTTGCTGCCGTCAAGCTTGTCGGCAGTGTCGAGCCGCTTCAACGGTTTGCCGGCGATGGTCCAGGTCCTGGGATCCTTCAGCATGATGGTCTTGGCATCCGGCGGCGTCAGCTTGCTGGCTGCTGCCGCGACTTCGCCGTAGCGCAGCGAGCGCTGGCTCGTGGCATGCGTGATGACGCCCCTGGACACCTTGAGTTCACCGACCGGCACGTTCCACTGATCGGCCGCCGCCTGCATCAGCATGATGCGCGCGGCGGCACCACCCCGGCGAACATAATCCTGCGAGGTGCGGATGCCACGGCTGCCGCCGGTGCCCATTTCGCCCCAGGCGCGCTTGGACGCGAGATTCTCGCCCGGCGTGACGCCTTGGGTCGTCACCTTGCTCCAGTCGCATTCGAGTTCTTCGGCGACCAGTTGGGCCAAACCGGTCAGCGTGCCCTGCCCCATCTCCGAGCGCGCGACACGAATGACGCAGGTATCGTCCGGCTTGATCGCAACCCAGAGATTGACCTGGGTGGCGCCCGCCGGCGTGCCCTCGGCATAGGCCGCACCAAACGGCACGCTCATGCCGAGCGCGAGACCGCCGCCGGCAATCGCCGCCGAGCCGACGATGAAATCGCGGCGTGAGAGCTTGAGGTGTTTTTCCAGAACGGGACGGTTCATTGTTAACCTCCCTGTCCGGTGGTGCCGCTATTGGCCGCCATGTGCACGGCCTCGCGGATGCGCTGATAGGTGCCGCACCGGCAGATATTGGTCATCGCGTCGTCGATGTCCTTGTCGGTCGGCTTCGGATTGTGCTTGAGCAGCGCAGCCGCCGCCATGATCTGGCCCGACTGGCAATAGCCGCACTGCGGAACGTCGACGGCAGCCCAGGCTTTTTGCACCGGATGCGACGAGCCGACCGACAATCCCTCGATCGTGACGATCACATCACTTTCGGTGATCTGGCCGAGCGGGATCTGGCAGGAGCGCTGTACCTCGCCATTGAAATGAACCGAGCAGGCGCCGCACTGGGCGATGCCGCAACCATATTTGGTACCGGTCAAGCCGACATGTTCGCGAATAACCCACAGCAGGGGGGTGTCGGCCTCCGCCGATACGTCTCTCACTGTGCCGTTGACATTGAGTTTTGCCATATGCATTCCTCCAATCAGGCGGGCGGAGCATAATGGCGGCGCGAACTATTGCCCATAGGCTTTCCGCGCGGGTCAGACCTGAGACGTCTGCCCAAAGCTGCTTTTCGCTACTCCGTCATAGGTCGCTCTCCCTCATCCTGACGGCCGCGCAAGCGGCGTCTCGAAGGATGAGGCCAATATCGGGGCCTCATGGTTCTCCCGACGATGCCAACGGGTCGCGCGAATGCGCGCCCGATGACAGGCTCCGCATCGTCCGGAGACGCGATTTTCTGCACCATTCGCGACGGCCTCGCCGAGCTCGGCCTGCTCGGGTGTGGCGCTCCTCACCATGAGGGTATTTGATGCCCTCGGCTATTCGACGGTTTTCGCGCCCGCATCGTCAAGCCGGGCCAGCGTGGCCTGAAGGCTGTTCTGCACTTCGGCGAGCCCCTTCAATAATTGCGCGACCTCGCCGCGGGAGAGATTTTGCACCGACGTATCGACGACCTCCCTAGCCAGCGGAAGCAGCTTGTCTTTGAGACCCCGTCCCTTCGGCGTCAGATGGATATGCCATTTCCGGCGGTCGGTTTTGTTGCGAACCCTTCGGACCAGGCCTTTACGTTCCATGATCAGGATCGCGCTCAGCGTGGTCGGCTCCATGGTGCCGACCTTGACGGACAGCTCGCGCTGGGTCAGGCCATCCTCATCCCAGAGCGCGCGCAGGAAATACCACATGCCGAGCGTGATGCCGTGCGGCTCGATCTTGAACTGGAGGAAGCGCTGCAGCAGGCGATGGGTGACGCGGATCTGATAACCGACGCTCTCCGAAAACGGCAAATCGGCCATAGGGGCGCCCGCGCCCCGTCTCTGGGGCTTTCCGGCAGCGCCTCGCTTCCGCGGTTGGCCTTCTCTCTTGCCCGGCTGGCTGTCGGACGCTTTCTTCACGCTGGTCAACGGCGCCCCCTTGATCCTCAAAGTGATTGCACATTCGTAAAGCCCAGGCAAACTTCGCCCGCGGACTTTGCCGGGGGTTGCGCTATTTGCTTAGGTAGCTAAGTATTCTCGCAAGGCTACCACCCGAGGATGAGATGACGCCTGATCCCGACGCGCGGGAACTGACCCTCAAAGTCCGCCACAAGTCGGAAATCGCCGACGGCGTGTTCTTGTTCGAACTGCGCGCGCCGGATGGCAGCGAGTTGCCGCCGTTCACGCCGGGATCCCACATCACCGTGACCGCGCCATCGGGGCAGAAGCGGCGCTATTCGCTCTGCAATGATCCGGCTGAGCGCGACCGTTACCTGATCGCCGTGAAACAGGAAACGGCAGGCCGCGGCGGTTCGTTGAGCTTCACCAGGGATATCAACAAAGGCGACACGATCGCCGCCGAGCCGCCCGCCAACGAATTCGAAATGGCGAAGGCCGAGCCGAAACGCCTGATCTTCATTGCGGGGGGCATCGGCATCACCCCGATCCGCGCCATGATCCTGCATTGCCTTCGTCAGGGCAAAACAAATTTCACGCTCTATTACTTCACACGCACCCCCGAAGCGATGGCGTTTCGCGACGAGTTCGCGAGCAATGTCTTCGAGGGCAAGGTCGTGCTGCATCACGACAATGGCGATCCGGACCAGGCCTATGACCTGTGGCCGGTGCTGGAGGAGAGCCGCGGTGCCCATCTTTATTGCTGCGGGCCGCGCGGCCTGATGGACGCCGTGCGCGACATGACCGGCCACTGGCCGGATTCGGCCGTGCATTTCGAGGACTTTGTCGGCGCCTCGGCGCCGCATGCCGACGACCAACCGTTCGAAGTGAGGCTTGCCAAAAGCAATGCGGTTTACGAAGTTGCCGCTCATGTCTCGATCCTGGATACGCTTCGGCAACACGGCCATGTGCTCGCGAGTTCCTGCGAAAGCGGCACCTGCGGCACCTGCCGCTGCCGCTTTATTGATGGCGAAGTAGACCATCGCGACCTCGTTCTCTCCGACGATGAAAAGAAACACGACATCATGATCTGCGTCTCGCGGGCGACATCGTCCACACTGACACTGGATCTCTAAAGTGAAGTACGATTTGGTTCGATGGCAGCCGCGATGGGGTAAGCTCCCTCTCCCCGCGCGCGGGGAGAGGGTTGGGGTGAGGGGGAGTCTCCTCAGGGGTACTCGTGGAGAGTCCCCCTCACCCGGATCGCACTGGACGATGCTATCGCATCGTCAGGAGCGATCCGACCTCTCCCCGCAAGCGGGGCGAGGTGAACACGTCATTCACGATCGGGAAAGCCAATGACCGCTCCCCTCAACCTCGGCATCATCGGCCTCGGCCGTGCCTTCACGCTGATGCTGCCGACATTCATGGCCGATCCCCGCATCGCGCTGGTCGCAGCCCACGATCCACGCGCCGATGCACGCTTGCGTTTCGCGCAAGAGTTCGAAGCTGACGTGTTTGAGGATGCCGATGCTTTGTGCGCCGATCCGGACGTGGAAGCCGTCTATATCGCCTCGCCGCATCAATTCCACCTCAACCATGTGAAATTGGCAGCCAAGCATGGCAAGCATGTGCTGGTCGAAAAGCCGATGGCGCTGACGCTCGAAGACTGTCGCGAGATGATCGCGGCCGCAAAAACGGCCAATGTCAAATTGCTCGTCGGCCACAGCCACAGCTACGACCTGCCTTACCTCACGGCGCGCGCGATGATCGCCACAGGTCAATATGGCCGCGTCCGCATGATCAACGCGCTCAACTTCACGGATTTCCTCTATCGGCCGCGCCGGCCCGAAGAACTCGACACGGCCAAAGGCGGCGGGGTGGTGTTCAGCCAGGCCGCCCATCAAGTCGATATCGTTCGTCTGCTGGCGCAAGCCAAAGCCACTTCGGTGCGCGCTTTCACCGGCAACTGGGATGCCGCGCGCAACACCGAAGGTGCCTACTCCGCGCAGATCAAATTCGAGGACGGAAGTTTCGCGTCGCTGACCTATAGCGGCTACGCGCATTTCGACAGCGACGAATTCATGGGCTGGTGGAGCGAACTCGGACAAGGACGCGATGCCAGTTCCTACGGCCGCGCGCGGCTCAACTTGCGTGGCGCCAGCGCGACCGACGAAATCGCGATGAAGAACACCCGCGCCTATGGCTTTGCCGGTAGCGAGGCCTTTCGTGCCGGCGACGAACTCGCGCACAATCATTTCGGCTTTGTCGTCGTCAGTTGCGAGCGCGCCGATCTACGCCCCCTCCCCCGCGAGGTCCTGGTCTACGGCGACGACGCGCGCCACCGCGAGGAACTGCCCGCGCCGATCATTCCGCGTGCCGAGGTCGTCGATGAGCTTTATGGCGCGGCGAAGTCGGGCAAACAGCCGCTGCATTCCGGCGAATGGGGCCTGGCGACGCTGGAGATTTGCCTCGCGATTCTGGAGTCGGGGAGAATTGGCAGCGAGGTGGGGTTGAACTGGCAGGTCTAGCACGTCGTCATGGCAGGGCTTTGTCCCGGCCATCCACGTCTTTCTTGCGAATATATTATAGGCAAAGACGTGGATGCCCGGCACAAGGCCGGGCATGACGGTGAAACACTTTATTCACCCGACCCACTATTCGCCCTCGACGCAATAATCGCGATGACGTCGTTCTCCGCCGCAGCCGCGGTCTTGTAGCGCGGCTCGGTGGTGACGAAGGGCTGCTCGGCCTCGGCCGGATGAAAGATCTCTACGTAATAAAGGCCGGAGGATGCGTCCAGTTTCGGCTCGATGCGGATCACTGCCATTTTTCATCTCTCACGTTCGGTCCTCATCCTGAGGAGCGGCCAACGGCCGCGTCTCGAAGGATGAGTATTGGCCTCATGGTTCGAGACGGCGCGAGCGTCTCCTCACCGTGAGGGTCAGGAACCTACTCTATCCGCCGCAGTCGCAAACAGCACGCCGCGTAACTTCTCCGCCAGCGAAGCCGCAGCAGCATCCGACGCCTCCGCCGTCCCGCTCATGCCGAGATAGCGCTCGGCGATCTCGGGTGAATTCAGCAGATCCCTGGCCGCACCCGACAGCGTGATCCTGCCCTGCTCGAACACATAGCCGCGGTCGGCGATCGAGAGCGCAGCCTTCGCATTCTGCTCGGCCAGCAAAATCGTGATGCCCTGGTCGCGCAAGGCCACGATCAGGCGGAAGATTTCGGCGACCAATAACGGCGCGACGCCGAGCGAGGGCTCGTCGAGCACGAGGATCTTCGGCTTCGCCATCAGCCCGCGCGCGATCGCCAGCATTTGCTGTTGCCCGCCGGAGAAGTTGCCGGCGATATCGTTCATGCGCTCGCGCAGCACAGGAAAAAGCGCCGATACCGCTTCCATCTGCGTCGCGTAATCGGATTCCGACACCGCGTAGGCGCCGAGCGCGAGATTTTCCGCAACCGTCATGCCGGCGAAAATCTGCCGACCCTCCGGCACATGCGCGATGCCTCTACGCAATCTTTCGGCCGGCGGCAGCGCCTCGATCGGCTGTCCCTCAAGCAAGATGGAGCCTGCCTGTAGGCGCAATAATCCGGAGACGGCCTTGGCGAGCGTCGATTTGCCGGCGCCATTGGCCCCGAGCAAGGTGACGATCTCGCCACGCTCGAGTGTGAGGTTGATATCCTCAAGCACGCGATGGTGACCGTAGCCGATCGCGACCGATCTCAATTCAAGGAGCGGCATGATGCTCCTTTCCGAGATAGGCTTCGATCACGCGGCTGTTGTTCTGAACCTCTGCCGGTGTTCCCGTCGCAATGATCGCGCCGGAATCGATCACGACGACGCGGTCGGCGACATTCATCACCAGCGACATGTTGTGCTCGACGATGACAACGGGAATGCCGAGCTTGCGGATCGCGCGCAACAGATTCGCCAGCCCCTCGGTCTCGGTGTCGTTGAGGCCCGCGGCCGGCTCGTCGAGACACAACAGTTTCGGCTGCGCCATCAGCGCGCGCACGACTTCGAGCAGCTTTTGTGCGCCCATCGGCAATTCGGTCGCATGCGTCTCGGCAAACGACGAAAGGCCGACGAGTTCCAGCATCTCATCGGCGCGGCGGCGAAGCCGGCGCTCCTCGGCGCGCGCGCCGCGCAGCCAGAGCGTCTGGCTCGGCAACGAATGGCGGCCAAGCCTGTGGCCGCCGACCATCACGTTCTCGATGGCGGTCATGCCAGGAAAAACCCGCGCCGACTGGAAGGTGCGGATCAGGCCAAGGCCCGCGATCTTCACCGCCGAAAGCCCCGCGAGGTCGCGGCCTGCGAAAACGACCTTGCCCGCATCGCGCGACATGATGTTGGTGATCAGGTTGAAGACGGTGGTCTTGCCCGCGCCATTGGGGCCGATGACAGCGGTGATCTGATGGGGCGCGGCATCGAACGACACGTCGTTGATGGCTTTCAGCCCGCCAAAGCTCTTCGCAAGACCGCGTACGCTCAGGATCGCGCCTTCATTCAGCTGAGCTTGAGCGTCGATCGCCGTCATGACACCAGCACCTCAGCCTTGGCCGGCTTCGCACCGCGCGCCCCGCCGAGCCGCGTCATGATCTGGATCAACGCACCATAAATACCCTGCGGCAAGTAAAGGAAACTGGAGACCAGCAGCGCGCCGGAGGCAAAGGTCTTGTAGATCGCAAGCGGCGCAAAGATCACCGGCAACAACGTCAACAACAGCGCGCCGAACAGCCCGCCGGCCAATGTGCTCTCGCCGCCGATGATCAGCATCGCGACCAGTTCGAGCGAGCGCGAGGTGCCGACCATTTCGGGACTGAGGAAATTGAAAAAGAACGCATAGAGACTGCCCGCTAGCGAGGCCAGCGTTACGCTGATCAAGAAGGCGGCGAGCTTGTAGCGCACGGTGTTGATGCCGAGCGCGGCTGCCGCCATCTGGTCGGAGCGGATCGCCTTCAGCGCGCGGCCGAAGCCGGAGCGCATCGCGCCGACCAAGCCAATCAGGATAATGATGTCGAGCGCGAGCACCAGGTAATACATCGCGCGCGGGGTCGCGAAGGTAAAGCCTGCGACCGAGAAAGAGGGAATGCCGACCAGCCCGGACGGCCCGCCGGTGATGTCGAGGAAGCCGACGGCGCAGGAATCGACCAGAAGCCCGAAAGCGAGCGTGGCAAGTGCGAGGTAAAGCCCTCTCAAACGTAGCGTCACCACCGAGAGCACGAGCGCACAAGCAAGCGAGACGCCGATGCCGGCAAGGATCGAGAGCACCGGCGCGACTTCATAGTTGATCGCGAGATATCCCGACGTGTAGCCGCCGATCGCCATGAAGCCGGCTTGTCCCAGGCTGACTTGCCCGGCATAGCCCATCAGCACGTCGAGTCCCATCAGCGTCATGAACAGGATCGCGGCAATCACAAGTCCGCTCAGGATGCCGTTGTCGGTGACGACGAACGGAATGAGCGCGGCCACGATCACCGCCAAGCCTGCGAGCGGCCAGCCGAGATGCGCGGGGAGTTTTGTCGCATGCCCCGCCGCCTTGACTTCGTCGCGGGTATCCTGACGCCGCGCCACGCCGCCCTGCACCAGGCCCTGCGGCCGCCAGATCAGCACCATCAACAGAATGACGAGCGAAATCGCGCTCGAAAACAGCGAGGAGATGTAGGCGGTCGAGAGTTGTGTGACGAGCCCGAGAAAAAGCCCGCCAATGATCGCGCCGGGAAACGACGCGATGCCGCCGATCGCGGCCGCGACGAACCCGGAAATCGTAAACAGTCGCCCGGTGTCGAATTGCAGCGAGGTGGTCGGGGCGACTGTCACGCCCGAGATCGCCGCGATCAGCACCGCGAGCCCAAAGCTCAACAGCGTCATCCTGGCCACGTCGATGCCCATCAGGTGAGCTGCGGAAGGATTCTCGGCGCAGGCGCGAAGCGCTTTTCCGAGTTTGGTTTTGGCGATGAGAAACCAGAGCGCGACGATGCACGCGGCCGTGGCGCCGAACACCCAGAACGCCTGCGTCGGGATCAGGATCGCGCCGAACGCCAGCGGTTGCTCGCCCGAGAACGGCGGCATCGCATAGGGCTGGCTGCCCCAGACGACCAGCGAAAATCCCTCGATCATGGTGAGGATGCCGGCGGTCAGCATCAGCACATTGGCGTTCGACAACCGCGCCAACGCCGGCACGAACGTGAATGTCGCCAGCCCAACGCCAATCGCGACCGTCGTCACGACCGCGGCCGGAATCGCGATTACGAGCGGCCAGCCCCAGGCGACGCCGAGCGTATAGCCGATCATCGCCGCGATCAGCGCAAAGCCGCCTTGCGAGAGGTTGATCGCGCCGGTGACGCGATAGATCAGCGAGAAGCCGAGCGCGATCGCGGCATAGATGCTGCCGACGACAAGCCCGCCAATTGCGATCTGGATGAACTCAAGCACGCGCGCTGCCTATTTGCATCCATCCCTCGAGACGGCGAGTCTTTATATTGCACCGTTCACGACGGCCTCGCCTTGGCTCGGCCTGCTCGGGTGTTCGCACCTCCTCGGGATGAGGCCGGTGGTCCTGGCGCGATGTCAGGCCCTCATGGTGAGGAGCCACGCTTCTTGCGTGGCGTCTCGAACCACGAGGCCGATATGCGGCGGGTCGCCAGCTCATGTCGGACTGGCCCGGTTCATTGTGCGCGCGGAATGCCGAGGGGGTCGCTGACCACGGCCCAGGTCTGCGCTGCCGCATCCCAGCGCGTGACGACGACGTTGGATTCGTCCAGCCCGCGATTCGGCACGGCCTTGAAATCGTAAAGACCGTTGATGCCGGCGACGCCCTTGAGATCGCCGAAATACGCACGCAGGTCTTCGGCCGTCGCATCGGGTTTCAATTTTCGCAAGGCGCTAACGACCAGAAGCGCCGGATCCCAGGCATAGGTCGAGGGACCGTCCGGCTTGATGTCGGTGCCTTCGAACGCCTTGAAGAAGGCGTCCTTCGCGACGGAGGCTTCGTTCGACTTCGAAGGCTGCGCCGATTTGAGAAAATCCGCCGCCGGGATGTAAAGCTCCTTGGGCAGGAAGGCGGCGTATTGCGCCATCTGCGCGTAGGTCTGGTTGCCGTTGGTGGTCGCCACCGGCAACTCGACGCCGGCGTCGTGGATCGCCTTGAAGATCGTGCCGATCGGGCCGCCGGTCGACCACGCCACCAGCACATCGGGGTTGGCGCCCTTCAAACGCTGAATCTGCGCCGCGGCGCTGACGTCGGTCGGGTTGAGCTGGGCTTCGGCAACCAGTTCGACATCCTTGTGACCGTCAGTGCCGAACAGCGATTTGAAATTCTTGTAGGCGTCCTGCCCGCTCGCGTCGGTCGAAGTGATCAACGCGATCTTCTTCCAGCCCCTGGCACCGAAATAGCGCAGCAGCGTTGCAGCAAGCTCCCTGGTCGAAATGCTCGAACTGTAGACGAAGCCGCCGTTCACCGGATGGATGCCGGGCGAGAAGCAATAGAGCAGCGGCCCGTCCTTCATCAAAGGCGCCATCGCATTGCAGAGCGCGACCAGGGACGAACCGAGAATCACCGGCGGATTGGTCGCCTTGATCTGATTGGCGAGCTGGACCGCGACCTGCGGGCTCGACTGGTCGTCGTGGAACACGAATTTGAGCGGCTGGCCATGGATGCCGCCGTCGGCGTTGGCCGCTTTCTCGAATTGCACGAGCGCCTGCTGCTCGGCCTTGCCGAGGAACGCGCCGCCGCCGGTCAGCGGCAGGATGACGTTGATCTCCCGGTCGGCGGCCTGGGCGAGAGAGAGGCCGCAAACCAAAGCGGCGGCAACAAGAATGATGCGGACGCGCAATCGATACTCCCAGGAGGTTGGCGTTTTGGTCTTGTAATGAGTTATCCCGAAGGAAACCAGCCAGCCGCAGGATGGGTTGAGCAATTTACGAAACCCATCTCGGTTGCACTGAGCGATGGGTATCGCTTCCGCCTTCGCTCGTTGAGCTACGGCGGACGGGGTCGCTCCACCCATCCTACCGGCTGGGGCGAATGTCAAACCCACCGCATTACGCCACAGCAGCAGCCATTTCCTTGTCCGTCTCGTCTTCTTCGAGGCCCGAAAGCACCTTCACCTCCTCGTCGGAAGCGCCCAGCGTGCGCCAGGGCACCGTCTTTTCCACCACGCCCTGATAGGAGCGGAGTTTGGCCTGCGGCAGGCGCGGCTGGATCTGGCCGATCACCCGCCCTTCCTGCGCGAACGCGCGGGCGGCGTCGATCATCAGGCGGCGAAACTGCACGATCGCGATGTCGCTGGCGCCGAGGCGCTCCTGCGAGCGGTCCGCAATTTGCCCCATCGATTCCCACATCGCGATGTCCTGGTTGGGAATACCGGGAATGCCGGTGAAATTGCCGTCGGCCATCGCCGCGCGGTCCTGAAGATAGTCGTTGTGGGCATGGCGCTTGATCGGGCGAAACTGCGCGTCGACGTCCACGCCTACCTCGAGCACGCAAAATTTTCGCCACTCCTGCGTGCCGATGCCGGCCTGTTCGCCTTCCGCCCAGGCGATGAAGTGGAACGTGCTTGAGGTGTCGCTGCGCGGCACGATCACGCTCGTGACATTATAGGTGCTGTTGGGCGGGATCAGCGCGGTGAAGGGCGCGACATAGGTCGTGATGCGCACGTAGTCATGCGAGTTCGCATTCGCGATCGGACGGCGGATCGCAGCATAACGCATGCCGTAATTGGTGAGCTGGACCTGAATGCGCGGATTCTTGTCGGTCGATGGCCGGACCCAGTGATCGCCCTTCGCTGTCGCATCGCCCTTGGCGGGGCGCATGTCGGACGAATGCAGCGTGGAGGAATGCGCCGAGTCGATCTGGCCCTCCATGATCTGCGCCCAGTTGCAGGGCAATTCTACCTTGGCAATGGCAACACGCGCCTCGGCATGCGGCGCCCATGGCGGCGCTTCGAATTCCGGCATCGCGTCCGGCGGCCCCATATAGGCCCAGACAAAGCCGCCGGCCTCGCGCGTCGGATAGGAAAGATGTTTGGCCTTTTCCGGCAAAGCGCTCGCCTTCGGCTCCGACGGCATGTCGACGACATTGCCGTCGGTATCGAACTTCCAGCCATGATAGAGGCAGCGCAGGCCGCATTCCTCGTTGCGGCCGAAGGCGAGCGAGGCCTTGCGGTGCGGACAGGCCTCGCCGAGCAGCCCGAGCTTGCCGTTGCTGTCACGGAACGCGACGAGCTTTTCGCCGAACAACTGTACCCGCACCGGCGCACCGTCCGGCTCTGCGACCTGTTCGGACAACAGCGCCGGCACCCAATGGCGGCGCATCAGGCGCCCCATCGGCGCATCGCCCTCGACCCGGCACAAGAGTTCGTTTTCCGCTTGCGTCAACATGGCCGCTCTCCCGAAAAATCCTTAGTCTCCTAAGTATATAATCGACGATCAGCCGTTCCGTCCAGAGGCGGCCGCTTCGCAAAGCACGGATATGGGGATTTAAGGCTCGCCAAAGCATAACGGCCACCTTTCAGGCAGCCGTCCGGAAATGCAGGAATGATCCGCTGTCGATGGAAGCGGCAGCTACATGAGCGGCCTAGATCGCGAATACCCAGACCGCGACAATGGTGCCGAGAACCGCGAGGCCCGAGACGGTCCATCCGACCGCGTAGGCGCCGTCATCGGTGGGCCTGTCTACCATGTGATCGCGCCATTCGGTCATGAGAGCCTCCCTTAAGGCTGTCTCTTGAGTTGCCTCCCGTCGGTTAAGTCGCGCTCCGAGGCACAAGGTTCAATCTGGTGAACCAATGCGGCAGGGCGGGGCTTGGTTCCAAGGGCGCTGTCACCGCAGCGCGAGATGAGCCCCCTCTCCCTTGGGGAGAGGTGAAGACGAACTACGCCGCCCCCTCAAAGCCGCTTCTTCACCGCCGCCACAAACCGGTCGATGTCTTCCTCGTCGTTGAAGACATGCGGCGAGATGCGCATGCGCGACAACCGCGCTGCAACATGGATGCCCTCCTCGGCCAAACCCTCGGCGAGGCCGGCCGGCAGGCCGCCGGGAAACCCCAGGCTCAGGATATGGGGGCTGCGATAGCGCGGATCCATGAGACGGACTTTGCTGCCGCCCAAGCCTTCCGCGATCCGCGCGGTCAGCATCTCAAGGCGCGCGGCGACCGCCTCCGTGCCCCATTCGGCCATCATCTCCATGCCGATCGCGGCCATTTCCATCGAGATGAAATGATCGCGCTCGCCCATGTCGAAACGCCGCGCGCCCGTGACATAGCTCACATCGGCGAAATAGATTTCGGCATCCGAGCGCACGCCGCGGCGTGCAAAGCCGGTTTGCTCCAGCGGAATGCCGTTCTGATGACGCCTGGCCATGTAGATAAACGCGCGGCCATAGGGCCCGAGCAGCCATTTATAGGTCGGGAAGATCACGAAATCCGGATCGAGACTTTTGACGTCCATCGCGACCACGCCGACGCCGTGCGTCGCATCGATCAGGAACAGCGCCCCCTGCCGCTTCAACGCAGCAGCGACCTTCGCAACGTCGATCAGTCCGCCATCCGACCAGTGCACGGAGGAGATCGAGGCGAGAGCCAGCCGCGACGCGCCCGGCCGCTCGATCGCGGCCAACACCGCCGAGGTCCAGTCGCCATCGAGCGGCTGGCGCACGGACTCGACGGTAAAGCCGGCTGAAGCGGAACGGGTTTCCCATTCCAGGATCGGCGAGGAATGGTCGTTTTCCAGAACCAGCACCCGCATGCCGGCCGGGATTGCCAGGATCTTGCCGACCGTCGCCACCCCATAACTGACCGAGGAAATCAGCGCGACATCGCTGGCTTCGGCGTTAATCAGCCGCGCGGCGGCCATTCGGGCGCGCTCATGCTGGCGGTAGGCAAAGCCGGCATCGAGCCTCCACGGCGCGGCCTTGCGGCCGACCGCGTCGCGCGCCGCTTCCTGTGTGCGCATCGGCAACGGGCTATAGGACGCCGAATTCAGATAGCAGATATCGCGCGGCACCGCGAAGAGGCCGCGTTGGGAGGCCAGCATGTCAATCTCTTCATCTGAAAGATCGAAGCTTAGCTGCTTGAAATCGCAGCCGCCACCCCTACAAACGCAGCACGCTTAATGCAAAAGCGCAGGCTCAATGCAGCTGCGCAGATTTGGGCTCGTCCCGCCCGGCGCGCCAGTGCGATTGATAGACTTCCAGAATGCCGCGGGACATCCTGACATCGGCGCGCTTGAATTCGGCCTTGAGGCCCTCGAGTTCGCTAGCCGGAATGCGGTGATTTTCGGCACCCAGGAACAACAGCGCCATCGCGGTCTCCCACGAAAAATCGAGCGCCTTCGACAGTACCAGGATCATGTCGCGGTTGTTGAGCGCGAGCATCTGCTCGGCCACCTCGACCGGCAATGCACACAGCAGCGATAGCCCGACGATCGCCTCCTCGAACTTGTGCGCGAGCGCGTAAGTCAGAATGCTTCTCTCGTTCAGCCGGCCGGCTTTATAGGCATCCGTCACGGCCTGCTTCAATGCGAGATAGCTCGGCTGCCCGGGCCCGAAGCTGGAATAGAGCTTGCCGGCGGCATGGCCCACCGAAGCCTGAATTTCGACCGCGAGGTCCGGGCGTTCGTGCTCAAGCTTGCGCCGGACGTCGTCCGAGGCTTTCGCGATCAATTGGGCGAACATCTGCGGCGGAATTTCCTTGCGCAAGCCCACTCGTTCGGCGAGCACGGCATCCATTTCCGAGCGCTTGATCATCTGGCGGAAGCCGAAATCGGAGAAGCGGGCGCCGTCGTTGGCGACGACCGACTGTACGACCTCCTGGTTGCCGCGCGTGACGAGTTCGTCGGTCAACTCGACCGGCACCGAAGCGCGCCTGGCGATCGCCAGGAGATGCGGCTGTCCCTTGGTTCTGATATTGACGACGAGCGACTTTACATCCAGCCGCGGCGAAAACTGCAGGATGGGGCCTGCGACTTCGATCGAATCGTCGAAGGCGAGCCTGTACACGACCTTGGGCGGCGCCTTGTCGGAATGCGCCAGCCGGCGCGACAGTTCGGCCCGCGCGGACTCTTCGATTTCTTCCGTCAGGCGAGCGATCACTTCGCCGAAGATGCGGATCTGCTCTTCGCCGAATTCGCCCTCAAGGAGAATATCGGTCGCATGCCACAGCGCCTTGGCGCGGCTCTCGGGAGAGCCCCGCGCAATCACCTCGTCGATGTCTTCCATGGCGTAAGCGACTTCACCCATCGGGCATCCCAGAGTTTCGATTCCGAAGTTCGAAATCGTGAACCACAGCCATAGACGCCAATTTTTAATGACGGGATCTCGCTTTCCCTCGTTTTTAGGAAGACGGCGCTACCGTTCATTAACTCTGGACGCCGCGCGGCCCTCGCCCGGGCGATCAACGCCTCGTGACGGCGAAAAACGGCGCGAAAAGGCCGTGTGGCGGCGGCGATTTGACAGCCCGTTTACTGATCGCTTACCTCCTTTGACGAATGGACTAAAGGACAAGACGAATGGATCAGACTGCAACGCCTCCGAGTATCGAGGCGACGGCACGCGCGACAGATAGTGCGATCGCGATTGCCGCCATCGCGGTGCTGATCGTCTCCTACGCCGTGAACGCGATGGACCGCACGCTGTTTCCGCTGATGCTCACGGATGTACGACGCGAATACGGCTTCGAGCTGCCGCAGGCAGGCCTGATGTCGACCATCTTTACATTGGGCATGGCGCTGGCCGGGATTCCGACCGGCTATCTGATGGCGCGCACCTCCCGCAAAACCGTGATCCAGGTCGGCATCCTGATCTATTCGGCGGCGACCGTGATCACGGTGGCCGCGACCGGCTTTGCCGACATGCTGCTTTACCGGGCGATCACCGGCGTCGGCGAGGCGATGCAGCTCACCGCCTTGCTCGCGGTTTTCTCCAGCTATTTCTCCCGCCATCGCGCAGCGGGCGTGGGCTTGCTCAACTACGCCTATGCCGGCGGCGCGGCGATCGGACCGTGGCTGGGGGCCAAACTGCTGGTCGATTACGGCACCTGGCGCGCGCCGATGATCATCTATGGCCTGATCGGGTTTACAATGATGGTGCTGATATCAGCCGTGGTGCGGCCGCATTTGTCCGAGACCAACACGGCCGGCCAGGAAAACACTGATATCGCGGTCGGCGGCGCCGCGCAGCTCAACAACCGCAACACCATTGTGCTTGCGATCCTGAGCGTGCTGTTTGGCCTGGCGCTCTACGGCTACCTCGGGATGTATGCGACCTTCCTGCGCGAACAGCTCCACTACGCGCCCTCGGATGCCGGCCGCGTCATGAGCATTTACGGGCTCGGTGTTCTGGTGTCGCTGTTCACCGGATGGCTCGGCGACCGCTTTTCGCCGCGGCTCGTGCTGGGCTTGAGTTTCCTGCTGGCGAGCGCGATATCAGCACTTCTGTTCAACGGTCCGGCTGACTTCATGACACAGGCCGCGTTGTCCTTCGTATTGGGCGCGACCTTCTCCGGTACGATCTTCGTCAACCTCGCCGCCTGTCACGTCAAGTCGGTGACCGCGTCCCTCGCCGGCCGCGCTTCCGGGCTATTCGTCTCCTGCGTCTATGGTTCGGCGACCGTCACCGGCTATCTCGTCGGCCGGATCGTCGGCCTTGCGGGATGGACGGTGGCCGGCAACATCCAGCTCGTTTTGCTGTGCCTGGTCGGCGCGGGCATCGCGCTCTTGCTGCGGCCGGAGCAGATGTCGCGGCAAATGAAGCAGGCAGGCTGACGGCGATGGCGCAGCGCGATCTTCCACTCCTGACCGTCAACGTCTTTCCCGGCGGCTTCAACTGGGGCGTCTATGTCGGACAGGACAAGGGCTTCTTCGCAGACGCCGGCATTGTGGTCGAGGTGCAGGGCACGCCGAATTCCGTCACCCAGATGACGGATTTTTCGCAACACAAATTCGATATCGCGATGACCGCGGTCGACAACATCGTGGCCTATGTCGAAGGCCAGGGCGAGGCGCCGATCGGGCCGCAAGGCGATTTCATGGCCGTGATGGGCAGCGACAGCGGCTTCCTCAGCCTCGTCGCATCGCCGTCGATTTCGAAAATCGAGGACCTCGCCGGGAAAACGCTGTCGGTCGATGCGATGACGACCGGCTACGCCTTTGTGCTCTACGAGATCATGCGCCGTCACGGTCTTAACAAGGACAGAGGCGACTACGAGATCGTGCGCGCCGGCGGCATGGTGCAGCGCTGGAACGCGTTGCGCGAGGGCCAGCACACCGCAACCTTGCTGTCGGCGCCCTATAACATCATCGCGCAAAACGCCGGTTTCGCCGAACTCGTCAAGGCCACCGACGTCATCGGCCCCTATCAGGGCAATGTCGCCGCGGTGCGAAGGCCGTGGGCGAAGGATAACCGCGCCAAGATCGACGCCTATATCCGCGCCTATCGCCGCGCGATCGCCTGGCTCTACGAACCCAACAACCGCACCGAGGCGACCGCGATCCTTCACTCGCACCTGCCGCAGATGCCCGAAGTGATCGCGGAAGCAAGCTATGGTGAGTTGCTCGATCCCGCGCGAGGCTTCTTCAAAGCTTGCGAGATCGATTCCACCGGGCTCGACTGCGTGCTGAACTTGCGTAGCCGTTACGGTTTGCCAGCGAAACAGTTGCACGAGCCTGCGAAATATTGCGATTTGAGTTTTGGTTGACTCCCTCTCCCCCTTGCCGGGAGGGATAAGAGTGTCACACCGCAGCGATAGTCTGCACCTCGACCAGAAACTGTTCCTTCACCAGCCGATCGACGATCAATAGCGTGTTCGGCGGATACTTGCCGTCCGGAAACATTTTCGGGAATTCGCGCTGGCGAAACGCCATGAACTTCGGGATGTCCTGCGAGTGGACCAGGTAGGTCGTGAACTGAACGACATTGGCCCAGGACGCGCCGGCCGACTTCAGCGCCGCCTCGACATTGCGAAACACCTGTGCGGTCTGGACGTCGAAGTCGCCGTCGCCGATCACGTTGCCCTTGGAATCGCCGGACAGCATGCCGGCGATAAACAGGAATTCGCTCGCCTTCACCCGCGTCACGTGGGTGTATTGCCCCATCGGCGGGCCGAGTTCGTCCGGATTATAGATGTTGAGTTCTGCTGACATGATGTTCCCTACCCTGACGAGTTCGGCCGTCGTCCGTCCGGCATTATTAACGTGATCCCGAACTTGGCGGCAAGCGCAGACGCGCGCTATTGCTGCCATGCGGTACGCGCGCTAGGTTCGTCTGGTATTTGTGGCAGGAGGCCCGCGTGACCCAAACCGACGAGAGCCAGATTTCCGAGGACCGCCGCGAAGCGCTGCGCTATGCGCTGGCGCTCGGCAGCGGCGCTGCGATCGCCTCCACCCTCGCCACGCCCGCCTCGGCGCAAACCGCCGCCGACAACACGCTGGATCGCATCCGCTCGACCAAGGTGCTGCGGATCGCGGTGCTGCCGGGCGAACTGCCTTACTTCAACAAGGACCTTGCCACCGGCACCTGGTCCGGGTTTTCGATCGAGATGGCCAACGACATCGCGAAACTGCTCGACGTCAAGCTTGAATACACGGAATCGACCTACGGGAATTCGATCCTGGATTTGCAGGCCAACAAGATCGATCTCGGCTTTGCGCTGAACCCGACGCCGCAACGCGCGCTGGTGGTCGATTTCACCAACCTCGTATTTCCGCATCCTTTCGGCGCGATGCTGAAGAAGGGACTGGAGGCCAGGACATGGGCCGACGTCAACAAGCCCGAGGTGAATATCGCGGTCGATGTCGGCTCGGCCAACGAGGCGGTGGCGCGGCGTTTCGCGCCGAACGCGACCATCAAGTCGATGAAGTCGCGCGACGAGGTGATGCTGGAAATGGCTTCGGGCCGCGTCGATTGCGTGGTGAACGCGCTGGTGCTGGGCTTGACCGCGATTGCCAAGAACCCCAGCCTCGGCACCTACAGGATCCTGCAATCGCCTTCCGTGACGGTCGCGAGCGGCATGGCGGTGCGCCGCGAACAAGACAAGCGCTGGCGCGATTTCCTTTCGGTGTGGGTCGACTATAACCGCGGCATCGGCCAGATGCGCGAATGGTTCGTCAAGGGATTGGCGCTTTCCGGCGTGAAGGCGGAAGACATCCCCGTCGAGCTCAGCATATAACTTTTCGAGTGAACGATTGATCATGCGTTGTATTACCACCCTCGCGATAGCTGGGCTTTGTCTTGCGGGTTGCACATCGGCGCCAAGGCCGCCGATGATGGAGATCGCGCTGGAATCGAACCCGCCGGGCGCCAATGCCATGACATCGATCGGCCCCGGCTGCACGACGCCTTGCGCCGTCACGGTGCCGATACCGACCGGCGATTTCACGGTTAGCTATAGCCTGAACGACTACCAGCCGATGACGATCCCCGTGCGGGTCACGGGCGCTCCGGCTGGCCTGATGTCGCCGGGAACGACGGATATCAATCCAAACCCGGTGGTCGCACAGCTTGTGTCCATCGCTCCGCCGCCGAAGCCCGCTCCGGTGCGCAAGAAACCAAAGAAGCCGCCTCCTCCGGCTGCGCAGTAAATCGCGATGAATAAAATGTCCCCTCGCCCCGTGATCGCGCGTTGCGTTGCCCTCGTCATCGCGGCCGTGGGGAGCGCCGTTCTCGCGGGCTGCTCGGGCTTCTTTCCGGGAGCGCCCTTGATCCCGGTCGAATTTCAATCGACGCCTTCGGGAGCCGAAGCCCGCACCTCGATGGGCCAAAGCTGCAAGACCCCCTGCTCGATCAGCGTGCCCGCCCCGGAAGACGATTTCACGGTGAGCTTTACGGCGAATGGGTTTCACCCCTTGACGATTCCGGTACGGATCACCCGCACCGCGGGCAGCGCCCTGACGCCACCGTCTACGAGCATCAATCCCAATCCGGTGATCGCGCAACTTGAGCCGTTGGCGCTGCCGTCAGCTCGGGCGCAGAAAAAGAACAAGCCACCGGCTGCGCAGTAGACGCTCGCGCAGGTCCAATCTTCGGAGCGTATTCCGATGCAGTTTTCAAACAGCACGTTTCTCGCACGCATCAGTCAACGGTCTCGCGGCAAGAATTGCCCGAGTTTTGACGATGGCATCCCTCAAAGATGAGGGCGCAGGGAAGGCCGGGCGTTCGCTTCCGCCCGCGGTTTGCGTGCAACAAAAAGCACGCGGTAGTCTCCACAGGCGAAGCCGATTAGCTCGGCCTTCCCTGCGCAATGGTTTTAACGGCTGCTTCGAGCTCTCCCTGGTGATCGGGCTTTCTTGCCACCATCCCCGCGCGCAATGCAGAGCATTGTCGCAAGTTGACCTCAGCGTCGAGAGATCAGGACCACACGACTTCACCGTCCGCTTGGCCGGCGCATTCGTCTCATGCGCCGCTTCGCGTCCATCGCATCCCGAGCCCAACGTCCGTGACGACGCGTACGCCCCTCTTGAAGGGCCGAGACGCGCGAAGAGGAACCACTGATTTGCCCGACGGCGCAAGCGCATATTTTTGCGCCAACGCTCGTCGAACAAATCAGCCTGATTGGGTTTTCGAATTTGAGTTTTTCGTGCGGCGATGGAGACGACGACCGTGGGAAGATCGGCCGCATGATGCCCTAAATTTGCTTCTGCTTTTGGCAGCAGCGGACACGACCGAACCCCGACCGGCCAGCGATTTACCCAACTAGGGACGCAATCCCCTTGCTATTCTTCAAGGAAGATCGACAACGTCCGCTGCAACTGGCCGAAGGCGCGCACTCCGATTTTTTTGGTCAGGTCTCTTTCCATTTCCGCGAGGATCGGCCTGATCCGGCTGAGCAACGCCGCGCCTGCGTCGGTCAGATACAACACGTAGTAGCGACGGTTGATCGAGGAAGCGGCGCGCGTCACGAGACGGCGCCTTTCCAGATGATCGACCAGCCTGCCAAGGCCGGCGCGCTCGATTGAAAGCACCTCTGCCACCGTGAGCTGGTTCACACCGGGATTGGCGTCAATGACCGTCAGAACTGAAAGTTGAGCAGGACTTATTTCGAGCGACGCCAGTTTCCGGCTGATTTCCTTGAAAACCCACAATTGAGCGCGGCGGATGCGATAGCCCAGGGACTCCGACAGGTCTCCGAGCGCAACCGGCTTTCTTTTCGAGGGCGCGGATTCTCGCACTCCCTCCTGCCTGGGAGGTGATTTTGGCGCCGTTGCCACGCGCCCCCGCGGCTGAAGCGGCTTTGTGTACCGCTTCGTGACGCGCGGGCTTTTTGTTCGCTCCATCGGCGAATACCCTTCATGCAAGTTGAGAGACTGGTCCGCGCTTACGACGTCCCGCGAGGCCCACAGAGGCTCAAGATCAAACATTGGCACTCGAATCGGACGAGCGCCATTATTCCAGTTTGGGTTCGATTGAGAAATCCTCTCCGCGGCCTCATCACAAAAATAATCCGGACCCTCCGAGCCCGGCATCGCGAGAGCGTACCCGGCCACGCGAGGGCAGCCAAGGCCTGCGTGCGTTCTGGCAGTCATGTTGACCTATATACATGAATGTTGACATGGATACATCTCGCCCGTTATCACAGCGAAACTGCTGCCAATAAGAGCAGCAGACCAGGGGGAGAGAGCGTCCGATGCTTCCGCGATCGGTGGGGCCTGTCCTGTGCACACTGCCGGCCGTCAGGCGAGAGCCTCGACCGCCGACGCAGTTGCGACCTGGTTTCGCGCTGCAGGCCGCTCGCGCTCCAGGCTTTCGGTTTACCCATCAAAAATTGGCTCCGTGGACGCAAACGCTCGGCAGGGCTTCTGCCACGCGTCGCGCGGTGACTTTTCCTTTTCAATTGCAATGAGGGAGGTAGTGGTATGAAGCGCCTGTTATTGACATCGACAATCGCGGCAAGCGGGTTGGTCCTGGGTCTGGTTTCGACATCAATCGCGTTGCCGGCAGCCGGCGTCGCTCCCCGGAAGGCATGTTCCAGCCTGACGGGACTGACGTTACCGAATGCGCAGATCCTCAGCGCCACGCAGAACGCGACCTACTGCAATATCGTCGGGATCATCAACAAGCGGACGAGCACGCAGGACCCCGATCATTTCACCTACGGGATCGGATTTGCGCTCAACCTTCCGAACACCTGGTTTGGCCGCTTTGAAATGATGGGCGGAGGCGGCACCGACGGCAGCCTGACCACCGATCCGCAAGGCAGCGCCGGCGTCGAACTGACCCAGGGCTGGGCCGTTGCCGCCGATGACGGCGGGCACGAGGACGCGCCGGGAAACGCCGCGCTTGGCGGATACCAGGATGACGATGCCAATGCGGGCGGCTCCGGTCATTTCGGGATCGATGAGCAGGCCCGGATCGATTACGGCTATAACGGCATTGAACAGACAGCGACGCTGTCAAAGCAGATCATCGGCGAATATTACGGCCTCAACGTCGTCTACTCCTACATCATGGGCTGTTCGAATGGCGGCCGCGATGCCATGAAGGCTTCGCAGAAATTCCCATGGCTGTTCGACGGCGTCATTTCGCAAAATCCCGGCTTCAACCTGCCGCAGGCAGGCGTCACCGAGGCATGGAACGAGCAGGTGCTCGGCACGCTCGCAACATCCAAGGATGCCAACGGGCAGCCCTATATCCCCGACACCTTTCCATCCCAGGACCTCGCGGTCGCCTCGGCCGCGATCCTGAGTGCCTGCGACGGCCTCGACGGATTGGTAGACGGCATCATCGACAACTATCACGCCTGCACCAACAACAAGGTGTACCCGGCATTGGCCGCCTATACTTGCGGTACCGGCTCGCACGGCAGCACGCCTCATGGCGGAACCTGTCTGACCGGTGGTCAGGTGAATGCGCTCAAGAAGATCTATAGCGGGCCCGTCAACTCGAGGGGCGAGCGTCTCTATTCAAACTGGTTCTGGGATGCCGGAATCTGGACGCCGCCCTCCGCACCCGGCGCCGGCTGGGCCTTCTGGAACGTCGCCACGGCCGTGGTGCCGGGTGTCAACACCGCGATCAATCTGACGCTGGGCGCAGGCGCCGTGCCGATGGTTTTCGTCACGCCGCCCGTCGTCACGCCCGTGAACGGCGCCTCAGGGCAGGAAGCCTTTATGTTCCACTTCAACTTCGATACCGACGCGCCGAAGATCTTTGCCGAAACCAAGGCATACCCCGAGAGCTCGATGGACTTCATGTCAGCGGTGTCCACCGACCTGCGGCCATTGAAGGAGCGAGGTGGCAAGTTGATCATTTCCGATTCCGTGAATGACGGCATCTTCTCCGGCGCTTCGATTGCGCGCTGGTACCGCAACATGAATCGCGAGATGGATGGAAGAGCCACCGACTTCGCCCGCCTGTTCATGGTGCCGAACATGGCTCACTGCGGCGGCGGCGCGGCGACCAACGATTTTGCGGTCAACGAGCTCAACGCCATCACCGCCTGGGTCGAAAAAGGCGTTGCCCCCGACCGGATTGTCGCGGCCAACCACAACACCTCTTCGCCTTTCGTCTCGACCCCCGGGCTGTTCGATCCGAGGATCGCGTCAAACTTCCCTTCCAACGGCACGCGGCCGCTGTGCGTCTATCCCCAGATCTCGAAGTACAAGGGTACAGGCGCGACCAACAATGCCGCGAACTTTGTTTGCGTCGATCCGGGTTTTCTTCCTCACGAAGGCGATCACGACTTTTTTGATGACGATGACGGCCCGCACCATTAAGGACGCGCGTATCTAAGACAAAGTACGCTTCGCAAATTCCTGCGCACGGCTGCCCGCCGTGCGCAGGAAAACCCGAAGCCGCCGTCGGCGCCGCAGTAATTTGGCGCCACGCGTGGTTCACCTCTCCCCGCAAGCGGGGCGAGGGAGCGCACTTTCGATACGGCCATTGTGTGGGTGCCTGCGCCTCCTCGGGATCAGACGCTCGCGCACTTGAAGCGATTGCTGCCCGATTCACTTCCTGATCGGCACGCCCTTGGTCGTAAACTTCTGCATCCGGCCGGCGCGTTGCGCGGGCCGTGGCGTGGCGGCGGCTTTGCCGGTGCCGGGCGGCTGGTGAGCCGGCACGAGCTGCTCGGGGCGCGAGCCGATCAGGTCAGCACGGCCCATCTGTTTCAACGCTTCGCGCAAGACCGGCCAATTGTCCGGATCGTGATAGCGCAGGAAGGCCTTGTGCAGCCGGCGCTGCCGCAACCCCTTGATCGCTTCGACCTTGTCGCTTCCGCCGCGCCGCACGCCGCGCAGCGGATTGACGCCGGTATGGTACATCGCGGTCGCGGTCGCCATCGGCGACGGCAGGAATGTCTGCACTTGATCCGCGCGATAGCGGTTCTTCTTCAGCCATAGTGCGAGGTTCATCATGTCCTCGTCGGTCGTGCCCGGATGCGCCGCGATGAAGTAGGGGATCAGATAATATTTCTTGCCGGCTTGTTTGGCCGCGGCATCGAACATCTGCTTGAAGCGGTTATAGGCGCTGATCCCCGGCTTCATCATCTTGTCGAGCGGGCCGCGCTCGGTATGTTCGGGCGCGATCTTCAGGTAGCCGCCGACATGGTGGGTCACGAGTTCCTTGATATAGGCCGGGCTCTCCACCGCGAGGTCGTAGCGCACGCCGGACGCCACCATCACCTTCTTGACGCCCTGCACCTCGCGCACTTTTCGATAAAGCCGGATCAGGTCGTCGTGCGATGTGTTCAGGTTCGGACAGATCTCGGGAAACACGCAGGACGGACGCCGGCACGCGGCCTCGACCTTCGGGTCCTTGCATGCCATCCGGTACATATTCGCGGTGGGGCCGCCGATATCGGAGATCACGCCGGTGAAACCGGGCGTCTTGTCGCGGATGCGCTCGATCTCGCGCAGGATCGAACCCTCCGAGCGGTTCTGGATGATGCGGCCCTCGTGCTCGGTGATCGAGCAGAAGGTGCAGCCGCCGAAACAGCCGCGCATGATCGTCACCGAGAACTTGATCATCTCCCAGGCGGGAATCTTCGCTTCACCGTAGGACGGATGCGGCGCGCGCGCGTAAGGCAGATCGTAGACGGCGTCCATTTCCTCCGTGGTCAGCGGGATCGGCGGAGGATTGAGCCAGAGGTCCCGGTCGCCATGACGCTGGACCAGCGCCCTCGCATTGCCGGGATTGCTCTCCCGGTGCAAGACGCGCGAGGCACGGGCGTAGGCCTCTTTGTCTTGCTCCGCTTCTTCGTAGGCCGGCAGCCGGATCACGACATCGCCGGGAAGGCGCGCCGCGCCTTCATCGGCCGAGTCGAGATCGTCGGCGCGCAATTCGGTGTAGTGCTCGGGCACGCGGCGGAACAGCGCCACGCCGCGGATGGAATCGAGATCGCGCGGCGCTTCGCCGGCAGCTAACCGGTGCGCCACCTCGACGACCGCGCGTTCGGCGTTGCCGTAAAGCAAAAGGTCGGCCTTGGCGTCCACCAGCACCGAGCGGCGCACCTTCTCGGACCAGTAGTCGAAATGCGCGATGCGCCGCAGCGACGCCTCGATGCCGCCGAGCACGATCGGCACATCCTTGAACGCTTCGCGGCAGCGTTGCGCATACACGACCGTACAGCGATCCGGCCGCTTGCCGCCCTCCCCGCCCGCCGTGTAGGCGTCGTCGTGGCGCAGGCGACGGTCCGCCGTGTAGCGGTTGACCATCGAGTCCATGTTGCCGCCGGTGACGCCGAAAAAAACAGCCGGCTTGCCCAGCGCCTTGAACGGCTCGGCCGAGTGCCAGTCGGGCTGCGAGATGATGCCGACCCGAAAGCCTTGCGCCTCCAGCAGCCGGCCGACGATCGCCATGCCGAAGGAGGGATGATCCACATAGGCATCGCCTGTGACCAGCACGATGTCGCAGGCGTCCCAGCCGAGCGCGTCCATCTCGGCGCGGCTCATGGGGAGGAACGGCGCAGGTTTACGGGAACGCGCAGGAGCGGGAACGCGCGACATTAACGGCGTTATGGCTTGGGCGTGGGTTCGGGTGCGGGCTTGGACGTGGGCTTGGGTTTCCATGACGCCCACAGGTAGGCTTCTGGCGCGGCGAATTCAACCGCTGTGTCCCCTCTCCCCGCAAGCGGGGAGAGGGTCAGGGTGAGGGGAGTCTCCACGCACCGAGCGCCTGGTGAGTCCCCCTCACCCGCCCGACTTCGCTTCGCTACGCGGGCGACCTCTCCCCGCAAGCGGGGCGAGGTGAAGGGAGCTCAGCGGATCGATTTATTTCACACCTTGCGTCGGTCATGCCGCGTTCCAGACGTCTCGCAGGATCGCAAAGCCGATCAGCGCCATTGGCGCACATTTCCCCACGCAGCCCAAACGCGGGGCCTCAGCAGCAAAACAAAGGGGCCGAGCCCCCAAGCTCGCGGAAAGGTCGCTTCCAAAGCCTCCTGGCCCGCGCTGGTGATGATGCGGATCGTTTCCGCACCCTGAATTTCATATTTCGCCAGTTCGTGTCCGTTCATGGTCAATTGCGTCGTGATCTCTCCATAGGTCGGAGTGAGGCGGCAGCGGACGGTGATCTCCGCACGGACTGTCGTGAAATCGAGCGTGTTCATGAACCACGGATCGCCCGGAGAGCGCACGGTCGGCTCGCTCTCGAAAAAAGCGAGGAGTTCTTCGTCTGTTGGAAATTCGTTGATCACGGGAAAACCCCTTCAGGGAAACGATTCACGCCTTGTCATAGGTCATGCCACGCTCGAGCCGGCGGGCGATCAGCGTTGCCGGAAACAGGATCGCAAAATAGATCAGCGCGACGACAGTATAGACCTCCAGCGGCCGATAGGTGTCGGCGTTGATCAGGGTTGCATTGTAGACGAGATCCGGCACGGCGATCACAGACACCAGCGAGGTGTTCTTCAACTGCGTGACCGACTGGTTGACGTAAGGCGCGATCATCGGTTTGAGCGCCTGCGGGATGATCACGAGCCGCAGCAGCCGCCATGGCGATAGACCGAGCGCGCGCGCGGCGTCCCACTGCCCGCGCGAAATGCTCTCGATGCTGCCGCGCACGATCTCGGCGTAGAACGCCCCGCCATAAAGCGACAGCACGGTGATCGCCGCGACATGCGCGGGGATGTTGACCCCGATCACGACCGGAAAGGCGTAATAGAACCAGATGATCTGGACCAACAGCGGCGTGCAGCGGAACAGCTCGATATAGGCGATCAAGAGCCAGTCGATCACGGGATAACGCCGCAGGCGAAGGATGCCGACGACGAGGCCAATCAGACTGCCGAGCAGGATGGTGCCGATGGTGTAAGCCATGGTCCAGCCGAGCCCGGCCCAGAACAGATGGCTGTATTTGGTGAGGATGGCGAAATCCCAGACGTAGTTCATGCTGGTGCCTGCTGCTTCGCGCCTTGCATGGATCGTCGACTGTCCATCAGATGTAACGCCCGGGCGCAAACGCGCTCGTATCGAAACCCGGCTTCTCGCCCGCGATCATCGCGGCGATCGCTGCTCCCGTCGCGGGCCCCGTGGTGAAGCCGATATGCTGGTTGCCGAACGCGCACCACAAGCCCGGATGCCGTGGCGCCGGGCCGATCATCGGCAAACTGTCCGGCAAGGTCGGCCGCGCGCCGCGCCAGGGCTCGCCCACGGCAGATCCGAATTCGACGACGCCGCGCGCCATCGGCACCACCATGTCGAGTTGCGCGAATGACGACGGCGCATCGCGATCGGTCAATTCGACGCCGGAGGTGACGCGAATGCCATTTTCCATCGGCGACATCAGGAAACTCCCTTCGGCATCATGGATCGGACGCTGCAAGGTGCGTGCCGGGTTCGGCGCGAACTCCTGATGATAGCCGCGTTCGGTCGCGAGCGGCACGCGATAACCGAGCGGCCGCAGGATATCCGCCGACCACGGACCGAGCGCCACCACGACATGACGCGCGAGAACCGCGCCGTCGCCAAGCACCACGCACCAGCCGCCGTCCTTGGGTTCGATTGCCTTGATATCGGAGTGGCGGACCTCGCCGCCCTGGCTGGCGAGCATCCGCGCATAGGCTTTTGTCACCGCGCCGGGCGAATCCACCGACGCCGTCTGGGTATGCAGAAGGCCGGTCTTGTAAACCGGCAGGATGTTCGGCTCGAGCGCGGAGATCGCTTGCCGATCGAGCAACTGGCTCTCGATGCCGAACTCGGCGAGGAACGCCTGTTCCTGTTTGGCCGCTTCTAACGCATCGCTGCGCCAGGCCTTGAGCCATCCGGTCTCACGGATGCGATTGCCCGCGCCGGCTTTCACGATCCATTCGCGATGCAGCTTCAGCGACGCGTTGATCAGCCCGTGCAGCGCGACCGCACGCGGCCGCGTGCGCGATGGGACTGCGTTACCGAGAAATCGCGCGACCCAGTCGAGATTTTTCATCACCCACATCGGATCCCAGCGCAACGCCGCGCTGGTGTTGGCGAGGTAACCCGGCAGCGCGCTCCACAAGGAAGGTTTGTTGAGCGGCAGGATCGAGCCGCTGCTCAGGATTCCCGCATTGCCGTAAGACGTTTCGCTGCCGGGCTCGCGGCGGTCGATGATAACAACCGAAAGCCCGCGTTGCCGCGCGGCGATGCCGACTGAGGCGCCGACGATCCCCGCGCCGAGCACCGCGACATCTATTTGTTGGCCCGCTATCCCGTCAGACATCGCATCCCCAACTATATCAACGTGAGCCCGCCATCGACGGGCAGCGACACACCCGTCACATGCGAGGCTTCCTTCGACAGCAAGAACGCGACCACGGCTGCGACTTCATCCGGCTCGGCCAGGCGCGACATCGGATTGACTTTCGCGACCGCCTGCCAGGCTTGCGCGTCGAGCGCGCCCGTCAAGCCAGCGTCCTTGCGCGTGAAGCCGGGCACCACGACATTGGCGGTCGCGCCGGAGCCAGCGAGTTCGATCGCCAGACACTTCACCAGCACTTCAAGGGCGGCCTTCGCCGATCCTGATCCGGGATAGGTCGAATCCGGCGTGAAGCGGTGCGCGGCGAAGCTCGAGACCGCAACCACGCGGCCGTGCGGACCGCGCTGCAAATCCGGCAGCGCCGCGCTCGTCATTTCGTGAAAGGCGGCCGCCATCACCGCGAACGCGCGTTCGAGATCCTCGCGCGGCAATTGCGCAAAACCCCGCCGATCGGCGAAACCCGCCGCATGGACGATGGCGTCGATATGGCCGAATTTCTCGCGGGCCGCGCTGACGAGCCGAGATGCCGTGCCAGCTTTGGCGAGATCGCCGGTCGAAGTGCCGACCTTGGCCCCCAGTCTCTCGCATTCGGCGGCGACGTTTTGCAGGCGCGAAGTCCCCGCCGCATCGCGTCCCTGGCCATGCAGCATCAGGCATGCATCCGGGGTGGCCAGACGGCGCGCCACCGCAGCGCCGATTCCGGACCCTGCCCCCGTGATAACAGTCGCGCGCAAACCGCCCCTCGCAAGTTCTCAGCCGAGAGGAACTATAGGTCCTGCCATCTGGAATGCCAACGATCGCGGACCGCGCCGCCGGCCATGTAACGGGCGTCAAGCTGGTCTGCATCCTGCGCCGGTTCCCGCGGATTACAAATGCGAAAGCCTGGAACGAGAGCCTCCGGCAGCCAGTTGGCCCCACGCGTCACATCTGGATTTCAGGAGATTCGCATGAACAGCAAACTTCTCACTTCGACGCTTCTGGCAGCCGCACTGCTCGCGGCGCCCGCTGTCGCGTTCGCACAGGCCGAAACCGCAGCGCCGGCCGAAAACAACATGCAAGCCAAGCCGCCTGCGCAGAAGGCCACCGGCGGCCACTTCCGCGCCGGCACGACCACGGGACTGGGTTCTGAGGGCGCAGGCCGCGCACGGCCCGGCGGTCAATCGGTCGCGCGCAAACCTGCCGACTGACGAGCCTGCCGGTTGAGTAGCGTAACGCGTTAGTTTGACGAGTTAGTTTGTCCCGCATCGGGCGCGGCATTGAGGTCTGGTTAATACTGGACCTCGGTGCTGCGCACGGGGCCGGTGTGCGCGCGCCGACCATCGTCGCGTATCCAACACTTGTTCGTTACGGCAAAATCAAAAGCGCGCCGGCCACCAGCATCGCCGCGAGCGACGATAACGCCAGCGACCAGTGAATCCCGATCAGGCTGCCGATCAGGCCGACCGAAATCCCGCTGAACGTCTTCAAGCCCAGGCTTGCCATGTTGAAGAGGCCGATGACGCGTCCGCGCTTGTCGGATGGCGCGTCAAGCTGCACCAGACTTTGCGCCATGGCGTTGAACGACAGTTCGAGGAAACCGGCGGCGAGCAGGAAGCCGACCGCGAGCCAATAGACGTTCGCCAGCGAAAACACCGCCAGCGCCGCGCCCCACAACAGCGCCAGGATCATCGCGGTGCGCGGCTTCGGCGATAACCAGCCTCCACCTTCCAGAATCAATCCCGCCAGCAATCCGCCCGCCGCGTCCGCCGCCAGCAGCGTGCTATAGGCCAGACCGGGATCGCCGTGCTGAAGATCGCTCGCGAAGTTCGGCATTTGCGAACTGTAGGCATTGCCGACAAAGAACGACGCGGCGCCTGCGAGCAGCACCATCGACACAATGGTCGGATGCCCCTTGATGTCGCGAATGGTCGAGATGATGTCGTTTAATCCGCGTACCGCGCGGCGCGGCGCGGGCTTGTCTTTGCGGAAACGCGGCCCGTAAGGTGCAGAGATCAGCCACAGCACCAGCGGCAGATAGAATACCGTGTTGAGCATGATGCCCCAGGCAGGTCCGAACGCGAGAAGAATGGCAGCCCCGACGGCAGGCCCAGCCAGCACGGCCAGATAACGCGCCATCGCGTTGAGCCGCACCCCGCTTTCGAGTTCGGCCGGACCGACGATGTCATAAAGCAGCATCTGGTTCGGCGTCTGCCACAGCACACCGGCGCAGCCATGCACCACCAAAATCGCCATCGCCTGCCACATCTGCAAAGAATCAGTGAAGAAGAAATAGCCCCAGCTCAGGGACGCGATGATGAACAGCGCCATACCGCATTGGATGACGCGGCGCGGATCGAAGCGCTCGGCGAGCGCGCCTGAAACCACCGAGAACAAGAGAAACGGCAGCCAGTGCGAGACGACCGCAAACCCGCCCAAGGCCGGCGAGTGGAATTTCTGGAATACGACCCAATAGCTGATGACGTGCTCGATATTGTCGGCCATCATCGCGAGCACGTAAGTCGTGAACTGCGCGCGGAAGCCGGGATGGCGCATGGCCGCAAAAGAGCGCCCTTTAGGCGGAGAAGAGGGCTTGAGCCCTTTTGTCGTGTCGTCCATCAGAAGCAAATTCCCTTAAGGTAAAATACGATGCCGGCAGTCGCAAAAGCGCCGGTCGTCCTCGAAGTCTTTACCGTTCTATCACCAGCCTCAGCGAACCCAAATGATAATGCCTCCAGATTGCGCCGCAGATCGGGATATGTCGGCCGCGCTCGAAGCATTGCCCACGCAAAATGAAGCTGGTGGCAGCTCATCGCCGAAATGCTAGGGCCTTGACGTCACCATCGTCAGGGGCGGTTACCGATGAGTTCTACGCACGCGCACTTTACGCCTCGCCGGCTGGCGCGTACCTATGGCAGTTCCCATATCAGGGAACAGTACGCCCAGCCGGCTTTGCCAAAATCCAATGCGGTCTCCTGATCTCGCACCTCCCGAAAAGACCACCACGGCCGCCGCGCGACTAGCGATCGCAGGCGGCAGCGTGGAAGAACGGCGGCGCGCGCTGCGCCGGGCGCGGACGCTCGCCACCTCGCTATTGGTCCTGATGCTCGCGATCTTTATCGCCACCTCAGTTGGCGTGAAGCATTGGCCGTGGCTGGCCTATGTCCGCGCCTTTGCGGAGGCCGGCATGATCGGCGCCTGCGCCGACTGGTTCGCTGTCGTCGCGCTGTTTCGTCACCCGCTCGGCATCCCGATCCCGCACACGGCCATCGTCGCCAACAGCAAGGAACGCATCGGGGTTGCGATCGGCCGTTTCATGGCCAACAATTTCCTCTCGCCCAAAGTGCTCGCCGAACGCATGCGCGATGTCGACATTTCGGGCTGGGCGGCGCGCTGGATCCTGCGCGGCGACAATGCGAAGAACGTCGCGCAGCGCGCCACATCTTCGTTGAACCAGGCGCTGGTCGCCTTGCCGCGCGAAGACCTCAACGCCTTCCTGAGCGGCGCGGTGCGCGGCGGAATCGAGAACGTTCCGGCCGCGCCGTTCGCCTCCAAGCTGCTTTCGCTGCTCTGGGCCCACGGCGAGATGCAGGCGCTCGCCGAAAAGCTGCTGGACCGGGCCTCGATGACGCTTGCCAACAATCGCGAGACGATCCGCAACAAGGTGTCCCGGCGCACCTCCCGCCTGATTCCGAAATGGATCGACGGCATGGTCGCCGACAAGATCATCGACGGCGTGATGCGGATTCTCGACGAAATGCGCGAGCCGAGCCATCCCTGGCGCATTGAAATGACATCAACCGTCGAGCAGTTGATCGGCGATCTCGCCGTCAAGCCGGAGTTGATCGAAAAGGGCGAAGCGCTGAAGGCAAAAATGCTGGCTGCGCCCGCGGTGACCTCGCAGATCGACGCGCTCTGGGTCAGAATCGAAAACCGGCTGGAAGCGCCGGAGACGCAGGCTCAGTTGACGCGGGTGATCGAGCGTTTGCTGGTCAATATCGGGACGCGCATCCAGAGCGACGATCATCTGCGCGACAGCATCAACCGGTGGCTGCGCGTCGCGGTGCTGCGTACGGTGGCGCCACGCCGCACCGAGATCGCCGAATTCATCCGCAACGTGGTCGAGAACTGGGATATCGAAACCCTCACCGAGCGGATCGAACTGACCGTCGGCCGCGACCTGCAATATATCCGCATCAACGGCACGATTGTCGGCGGCCTCGTCGGGCTCATTATCTTTGCGGTGACGCAGTTGTTTTAGGTCGGGGTTGTGGACCGCGAGCTAGCACTTCTTCTTCTGGCAGACATTCAGATTCCTGGTGAGGGTCCCCTGGTTTGAACCCTCGATGTTGTGGACTTCGTCAACGCCCCACTCGCCATCCTCACGGACCATATCGAAAAGCATGACACTTTTGCGGTCGGCGATGTCGAATGTCGCTTTGACGTGGGCGCTATTCTCAGTCTTGTCGACGACGGTCACGGACAGATTATGGACCGAGCCTTCTTGCGTGTTCCTGATGTAGTCGAAGTCCAGCACCGGACCGAACGGCGTATTGGCGTCCATCCATTGCAACTCCTCGGCCCAGAGCCTGCGCATCTTGCGCGACCAGTGCGCGAAAGGCGGCACATAGGTGTCCGAGGTATTGTACAGAATCCTGACGACGTCGTCGGGCTCCAGTGACTGGCAACGCGCGGCGCTGATGCCGCAGATCGACAACAGCAGCAGCAGAATGCCGATCGCGTGCGCGAAACTCTTCACCACGACCTGCCACCGCCGTATTGAGCTTTTCTACGATAGTAAAGGTCTGCACTGCTTCTGTTAAGAATGTAGGCTTGCGTTCCGTTAACGGTGTCGACCGCGTCGTCACCACCGCTAATCTGTCGTGGCGACAGGCAGACGGGAACGCCTCCCTTTTGTTTGTAGTCAGGGTCGAAAAAACAATCGACCAGGTCGCCCCTCATCTGGGCTCGATAACTTCGGGCTGGTTGTTGCTGTTGTGCGGGCTGCGGAGGCGGTTCATCCGGCACCTGGCTTCGCGCAATTCGCACCGCCTCCTGCGGGTTCGGTTTTGCCTGGCCATCTTTCAGGCATTGCAGGTATTGCTGATCGCAAATCGCCTTGGCAGCTTGACTCTGTCTCCCGTCCATTCCCGTCACCCCAAAATCCGCATTCGCGCAGGCGTCGTCGCGGCACTCATCCTTGGAGAATTTCCTGCCTTGATTGCCGTTCGCCGATCCGGATTTCAGATATGGATTGGCCTCGCGCACAGTGCCATTGGAGCAGGGTGAGCTGCAAAATTGCATGCAGTTGTGATAATTGTCCGAGGTCATTTGGTAATTTTGCGAGCAGCCGCTCATACAGGAGCTCTTATTATCGGCACATGCTTGATCATTCTGCGGTGGCGAAAGCACCGACTTGGCTGCGTCAGAAGCCGCTTTATCGTTGCCTTGTTCCTTCGATGGCGAACAGCCTTTGACACGAAAATCGTAGTATCCTTCCTTCGCCGGATCAAAGACTGCAAACCCGCC
>Ga0208193_1000161_pt1 | contig 45492 bp, 44 predicted proteins | sample June2015DPH_17_2_FD_184716 | JGI IMG/M metagenome (GOLD analysis project Ga0208193, IMG submission 184716) | Peatland microbial communities from SPRUCE experiment site at the Marcell Experimental Forest, Minnesota, USA - June2015DPH_17_10... | ecosystem: Environmental > Terrestrial > Soil >...
GCGATCAAAGGCGGTCTCGAAATCCCCTCCGAGAGCGGTAACGATCCTATTCTCATTGCCAACGCGGCCGTGATCGTCAGCTTTGACGACGGGAAGACCAGCTAAATAAGCTAAATAACATGTGGGATTGCGCCCACGGGGAGTGAGTTTCCGATGTCCGGTCTTTCCGCCTTTTCAATCACCAAACGCTGGCCCGCGAAGCATCCGGACCGGCTTCAGCTCTATTCGCTGCCGACACCGAACGGCGTCAAGGTCTCGATCATGCTGGAAGAGACCGAATTGCCCTATGAGGTTCATCTCGTCGACTTCAACAAGGACGACCAGAAGACGCCGGAATTCCTGTCGCTCAATCCGAACGGCAAAATTCCTGCGATCCTCGACCCAAACGGACCCGGTGGAAAACCGCTCGGCCTGTTCGAGTCCGGTGCGATCCTGCAATATCTTGCCGAGAAGACCGGCAAGCTGATGCCGGCCGATCCGGCGCGCCGCTATGAGACCATTCAATGGCTGCACTTCCAGATGGGCGGCATTGGGCCGATGTTTGGACAGGTCGGCTTCTTTCATAAATTCGCGGGCAAGGAGATCGCCGACAAACGTCCGCTCGAGCGTTACGTGAATGAATCGAAGCGCCTCCTGGGTGTCATGGATTCCCGTCTTGGCGGGCGGCGATGGATCATGGACGACGAATACACCATCGCCGACATCTCGATGCTCGGCTGGGTGCGCAATCTGATCGGCTTTTACGACGCGCGCGAACTGGTCGCGTTCGATGACTTCCGCCATGTCTCGGCCTGGCTCGATCGCGGCCTGGCGCGGCCAGCGGTCAAACGCGGTCTGGAGATTCCGAAGCGGCCGTGAGCCTTCGGCACCGACCTGGATACGTTCGAACGGATTTGATCGGCGGGCAACTGTCGATCTTTTTGCATGGCCCGGACGACTTGCGCCGCGGGAACGAATGCGCATACTTGTCGGTCTCTCCAGAACCTTGCGCACACTTCGCAATGACGTCGAGGCGTTGCTGCGGCCGGCCATAAGAACAAGGAGCGTTGCTGCCATGAACGGATTTACCAGAACCATGCTGATGTCTGCGACGCTGTGTTTCGCCGCGCTCGCCCCAGCATGGGCCGAGTTCGACGTCGCCAAGCTCAAGGCCTCGATCGAGACCTCGGTGGAAGCCGACTATCCAAAACTCGACGCGCTCTACAAGGATATCCACGCCCATCCGGAAGTGGCCTTCCAGGAAGTGAAGACGGCGGCCAAGCTCGCCGCGGAAATGCGCGCACTCGGTTTCGAGGTGACCGAGAAGGTCGGCAAGACCGGCCTTGTCGCGATTTACAAGAATGGTGAGGGCCCCACCATCCTGGTGCGGACCGAACTCGACGCGTTGCCGATGGAAGAAAAGACCGGGCTTCCCTATGCGAGCCACGACAAAACCGATTGGAACGGACAGGAGACTTTCGTCGACCATAGCTGCGGCCACGACATTCACATGGCGACCTGGGTCGGGACAGCCAAGACGCTGGTCGGTTTGAAGGATCGGTGGCGGGGCACGTTGATGTTCATCGCTCAGCCGGCCGAGGAGACGGTGTCGGGCGCCAAGGCGATGATCGCGGACGGCCTGTTCACGCGATTCAAAAAGCCGGATTTCGGCTTTGCCCTGCACGACGGACCCTTCGCTTACGGAACCCTCAGCTATCGTGTCGGGGTCGGATCGTCGAATTCCGACAGCCTCGATCTGACATTCCACGGCCGCGGCGGCCACGGCGCCTCGCCGCAGCGGACCATCGATCCCGTGATGATCGCGGCGCGCTTCATCGTGGACGTGCAAAGCGTGATCAGCCGAGAAAAGGACCCGATCGAATTCGGTGTCTTCAGCATCGGCGCCATTCACGCCGGCACGGCCCACAATATCATTCCCGATGAAGTGGTGCTGCGCGGAACCATCCGCACCTTCAAGCCGGAAGTCGGCGCCAGGATGCTGGCGGGGATCGAGCGGACGGCGAAGGCGGCGGCGGCCATGTCGGGGGCGCCCGCACCCGATATCGTGTTCACCGAGGGCGCCAAGGCGGTCATGAACGATGCCGCCGTGGTCGAGACGGCGGCAAGGGTTCTGAAGGTAGCCTTCGGCGACAAGATCGCGACGTCGCCGCCGGTGACGGCGAGCGAAGATTTCTCGGAATTCATCGATGCCGGTGTGCCCTCGATGTTCTTCAATATCGGGGTCTACGAGCCGGAGCGGGTAGCCGCAGCCTTTAACGGAACCGGTCCGCAATTGCCTTCCAATCATTCGCCGCAGTTTGCGCCGGTGCCGAAGCCGACGATCGAGACCGGCGTCGAGGCGATGACGCTCGCGGTCCTCAGCGCCTTCGACAAATATGCGAAGTGAGCCAACCGAGATGACGAAACCCATCACCATCTACGGCATCAAGAACTGCGACACGATGAAGAAGGCGCGCGCCTGGCTCGATAGCCACGGCGTGACTTACGAATTCCACGATTATAAAATCGAGGGCGCGCCGAAAGAAAAGCTGAAAGCCTGGGCCGGCGACGTTGGCTGGGAAACCCTGCTCAATCGCGCAGGCACCACGTTCCGCAAGTTGCCCGACGCCGAGAAAGAAGGGCTGAACGAGCGCAAGGCGCTGGCGTTGATGTTGGAACAGCCGTCGATGATCAAACGGCCGGTGCTTGATGTCGGCGGCAAATTGCTCGTCGGTTTCAAGCCGGAGGTTTATACGAAGGAAGTCGGCGGTTCGGGCAAGCCCAAACGTGCTTGAGGCTGACCGGTTTAGCTGAACTCGATCAGATCGGCGGCTGGAATGCGGCCGGGCGCGCGATGGAACAGTTCACGGTCGATCACCGCGCGGAGCTTTGGCGCCGGTAGTGCATCGTTGGCGCGCATGAGATTCTTGATCTCGAAAGTGCCGTCTTCGCTGATTGTTTTCAGCGAGGCGATCACATGGGTAACGCCTTCGGAATCCGAGAACGGCAACAACAGCCGTTCATAAGCCACGATGCGTCCGCTCGCGTCGTCGACATGGCAGACGGTGTAAACGGGGAGGGCGCGTTCCAGGCATCGATGGTAGACGGGCATGACGGTCGCCGCCAGCCGGACTCCGAGATATTCGTCGAGATACCGGCCCCTCCCGGTATGGCCATAGGCCATGGCCATGCGGGTGCCGTCGCTATCGATGATCAGGCGCGGCGGGGTCGCCTTTTCGACCGTCATAAACACAAGGTCGGGAAGTTCATCCTCGATCCGGGCAGGCTGAAAGTCGGCCATGCGCGGCAAGCGCTGCGCAGGGGCATAAAGTCGCAGCCACGTGTTCAGAAGATCACGCTGCTTGATTGATTTGACGACCGTCGGGTTGGCGCTCTCGAAATCCAAGGTCCTAAAATCCGATCTGAAATAAAAACAGCAAACCCTCGGCCCAAGGCAAAAATATTGGGTGAAGGAGGCTCCATGGTGACGGAAGAGCGTTAACGACTGCTTTCCAAATGTGCAGCCGAAGAGCTTTCGACCTTGGCGGTCTGGCCGGAGGGGACATTCTACTAACGGCCAATTATCAAGGGCCTGGAGCGGCCGGGCCGCTTTCCGCCTTGCGCAAGGAGGGGCGTTGACGGCATATTCCGGCCCGGAGGCGGCGGGTCCCAGGACGAAATTCAACACGCGAAACAAAACGCGGTATTTTCAGGCACTTGGGGAACCCGTCGTAAGGATAATATTGGCCACGCGCGATGGGACGTCGCGGCGATGGCCCGCGGGGGAAATTTGATTGTCGGATGAGTTCATTCTCGAAACCCACGGATTGACCAAGGAATTCGCGGGATTCGTCGCCGTACGTGACGTTGGTCTCAAGGTTCGGCGCGGCAGTATTCACGCCTTGATCGGTCCTAACGGGGCCGGCAAGACGACTTGTTTCAATCTGCTCACCAAGTTTCTGAGGCCGTCGGCGGGTCAAATCCTTTATAAGGGACAGGACATCACGGCGCTGGCGCCGGCCGACGTGGCCCGGCTTGGCTTGGTGCGTTCGTTTCAGATCTCGGCGGTATTTCCGCATCTGACGGCGCTCGAAAATGTGCGCGTTGCGCTCCAGCGTCAGCACGGGCACTCCTTTGATTTCTGGCGTTCCAAGACCGTGCTAGACCGCTTCAATGCCCGCGCGCTCGAATTGCTGGACGATGTCGGCTTGAGCGAGTTTGCCAAGACGCCCGCGGTCGAGATGGCCTATGGCCGCAAGCGGGCGCTTGAAATTGCGACAACGCTGGCGCTCGATCCCGAGATGATGCTGCTCGACGAGCCGATGGCAGGCATGGGCCACGAGGATATCGACAAGATCGCAGCGTTGATCAAGCGCATCTCCGCGAAATACACGATCCTGATGGTCGAGCATAACCTCAGCGTCGTTGCCAACCTGTCGGATATCATCACCGTGCTGACGCGCGGCCATGTGCTGGCGGAAGGGACTTATGCTGATCTGTCCAAGGATGCGCGTGTGAAAGAAGCCTATCTGGGGGCCGGCCATGGCTGATGCGAAAATGGCCGAATCTGCCGGGACGGCATCGGCGTCGAGCGTGCCGATCCTGTCGGTGCAGAATCTCGAAGCCTGGTATGGCGAGTCTCATATTCTGCACGGCATCAATTTCCAGGTGAATCCCGGCGAGGTGGTCACGCTGCTCGGTCGCAACGGCGCGGGCAAGACCAGCACCCTGAAATCGGTGATGGGAATTATCGGCAAGCGCAGCGGTTCGGTTCGCTTCGACGGCAAGGAAATCATCCGCGCCGCATCGGACAGGATCGCGCGCTTAGGCATCGCGTTTTGCCCCGAGGAGCGCGGAATTTTCGCCAGCCTCGATGTGCGCGAAAATCTTCTGTTGCCGCCGACCGTGCGCGCCGGCGGTCTTTCGCTGGAACAGATTTTCGAATTGTTTCCCAATCTGAAGGAGAGGCTGGGCAGCCAGGGCACCAAACTGTCGGGCGGCGAGCAGCAGATGCTGGCGATAGGGCGAATCCTGCGCACCGGCGCGCGCTTCCTGATGCTGGACGAACCGACCGAGGGGCTTGCTCCCGTGATCATCCAGCAGATCGGCCAGACCATCAAGCGCCTCAAGAGCGAGGGTTTTACCATCCTGCTCGTCGAGCAGAATTTCCGCTTCGCGGCGACGGTGGCCGACCGCTACTACATCGTCGAGCACGGCAAGATCATCGACGGATTCGCGAACGCGGAGCTGCAAGCCAATATGGACAAGCTTCACAGCTATCTCGGCGTCTGAAAACAACGGGAAGAATCCAAGAGGGACCGCGCCATGAACACCAGAATTTTCGCAAGCCTGTTGCTCGGTACGGCCATGAGCCTTTCGGCTGCCGGGTTCGCCGGCGCCCAGGATAAAACTGTCAAGATCGGCGCGCTGTCCGACCAATCCGGGCTTTACGCCGACCTCGGCGGTCCGGGGTCGACGCTCGCAGCCCAGATGGCGGTCGAGGATTCCGGCCTGACCGCCAAGGGCTGGAAGATCGATGTCATTTCAGGCGATCACCAGAACAAGCCGGATATCGGCACGGCGATCGCGCGGCAATGGTTCGACGTCGACAAGGTCGACATCATTGTCGACGTTCCAAATTCCGGTGTTGGACTCGCGGTCAACAACGTCGTCAAGGAAAAGAACGGCGTTTACATCAATTCCGGTGCGGCGACCTCTGACCTCACCAACGCACAATGCACCCCCAATACGGTGCACTGGACCTACGACACCTACATGCTGGCCCACGTCACCGGCCAGGCGCTCGTCAAGGCGGGTGGCGATACCTGGTTTTTCCTCACCGCCGATTACGCATTCGGCGCAGCCCTTGAGCGCGATACCACCGCCGTCGTCACCGCGAACGGCGGCAAGGTGGTCGGTGGGGTCAAGCATCCCCTGAACACCGCGGATTTCTCGTCGTTCCTGCTGCAAGCGCAGGCCTCGAAAGCCAAAATCATCGGCCTTGCCAATGCCGGCGGGGACACCACGAACTCGATCAAGCAGGCGGCCGAATTCGGCATCGTCAGCGGAGGCCAGAAGCTCGCCGCGTTGCTTCTGTTTATCACCGACGTCAAGGCCATCGGGCTGGAGACGGCGCAAGGGCTCAACTTCTCCGAGACGTTCTATTGGGACCTGAACGACAAGACCCGCGAATTCTCCAAGCGATTTGCCGCGCGGATGAAGAATAACTCGCCGCCGACCATGGTGCATGCCGGTGTCTATGCGGGGCTTCTGCACTATTTCAAAGCGCTCGAAGCGCTCGGCGGCAACCCGCATGACGGCGTCAAGGTCGTGGACAAGATGAAGTCGATCCCGACCGACGATCCGCTGTTCGGCAAGGGTGAGGTCGAGCCCAACGGGCGTGTCACCCATTCGGCCTATCTGTTCGAGGTCAAGAAGCCCTCGGAGTCCAAGGCGCCCTGGGACTTCTACAAGCTGGTCGCTACCGTTCCGGCCGATCAGGCGTTCACGCCGCTTTCCGAAAGCAAGTGCGCACTCCTGAAGAAGTAGCCGGTCAAGTCAGGCGGCTTCGCCGTCGTGAGGCCGCCGGACGCAATGTCAACGGCATGAGTTGAAAGATCGACCGATATGCAAGCTCTCTACGCACAGCTCCTCGTTGGATTGATCAACGGCTCATTCTACGCGTTGCTCAGCCTCGGGCTCGCCGTGATCTTCGGCATGCTCAACATCATCAATTTTGCCCATGGCGCTCTTTATATGATGGGTGCCTTCTGCGCCTATTTCCTGCTCAATATCTGGGGCATTGGATATTGGTGGGCGCTGATCCTCGCGCCGATTGCCGTCGGCATTTTTGGCATGGTTCTGGAGCGAACCATGCTGCAATGGCTGGCCGGCCTCGATCATCTTTACGGGCTATTGCTGACTTTCGGGCTTGCGCTGATCATTCAAGGCATCTTCCAGAACTATTTCGGCTCGTCGGGCTTGCCTTACGCCATTCCCGATGAGTTGAAAGGCGGCATGAATCTCGGCTTCATGTTCTTGCCGATCTATCGCGGCTGGGTCGTGGTCTTCTCGCTCGTCGTATGTCTGGCGACGTGGTACCTGATCGAGCGGACGCGGCTCGGCGCCTACCTGCGCGCGGCAACCGAAAACCCGACGCTGGTGCGCGCCTTCGGCATCAATGTGCCGCGAATGATCACGCTGACCTACGGTCTGGGCGTTGGCCTTGCCGCGCTGGCCGGTGTGTTGTCGGCGCCGATCAATCAGGTCCGGCCGCTGATGGGCGAGAACATCATCATCGTGGTGTTTGCGGTGGTGGTGATCGGCGGGATGGGCTCGATCATGGGGTCGATCATCACCGGTTTTGCGCTGGGCGTGATCGAAGGGTTGACGAAATATTTCTACCCGGAAGCATCGAACACCGTCGTATTCGTTCTGATGGTGCTGGTGTTGCTGGTGAAACCAACGGGATTAACAGGGCGGGCGGCCTAACGAGATGACGGCGATGACGGATGATACTTTGCCGGCAACCCCGCGTGTGATCCGCGATGAGATGATCGCGTTCGCGGTTATGACCGTGCTGCTGTTGCTCGTGCCACTGACCGGCCTCTATCCTTTCTTCGTGATGCAGGGGCTGTGTTTTGCGCTGCTCGCCTGTGCGTTTAATCTCTTGATTGGTTATGGCGGCTTGCTGTCATTCGGCCATGCGATGTTCCTGGGCACAGGGGGCTATGTTACCGCCCATGCCGTCAAAGTGTGGGGCGCGCCGCCCGAGCTTGGCATTCTCATTGGACTGGCGGCGTCGGCGGGGCTCGGCATCATCACCGGCATCGTCGCGATCCGGCGTCAGGGTATCTATTTCGCGATGATCACGCTGGCGTTGTCGCAGCTTATTTATTTCATCTATCTGCAAGCACCCTTCACGCATGGTGAAGATGGCATCCAGGGTATCCCGCAAGGCCGCATGCTTGGAATCTTCGATCTGTCGAAGCCGATGGTGCTTTATTACGTCATCGTCGCGGGCTTCCTGTTCGGCTTTCTCGTCATCTTCCGCGCCATCAACTCGCCGTTCGGCGAGGTGCTGAAATCGATCCGCGAGAACGAGCAGCGCGCGATTTCACTGGGCTACAAGACCGACCAATACAAGTTGCTTGCCTTTATCCTGTCGGGAGCGCTGGCGGGATTTGCAGGCTCGCTAAAAGTGTTTGTGGTGCAGAATGCATCCTTGTCCGACGTTGAGGTCGGAATGTCCGGACTGATCGTGCTGATGACGCTGGTCGGCGGGCTCGGCACGGTATTCGGCCCCGTGATTGGCGCGTTTATTATCGTCGCTACCCAGCAATATCTGGCCGGATTCGGCTCGTGGGTGACGGTCATCCAGGGCTCAATTTTCGTGGCCTGCGTGCTCACGTTCCGCCGTGGCATTGTAGGTGAAATGGCCCATTTGTTCCGGCGTTCGTTGTAGGCGTCTCTGGCTGGAGTTGATCCAGGTCATCCCTATATGAATGGATCCGGGTATCCTTCTTGATCCCGCCTGGTTTCCCTGCCAAACGCTTCGCCTTATGTCCGATCTTGCGCTCAGTACTGATTCCCCGTCGCCGCTCGCCACCGAGGTGGCGCGCCGGCGTACCTTTGCGATCATCTCCCACCCCGACGCCGGCAAGACCACGCTGACCGAAAAGCTTCTGCTGTTTGGCGGCGCGATCAATCTGGCGGGTCAGGTCAAGGCCAAGGGCGAGCGGCGCAATACCCGTTCCGACTGGATGAAGATCGAACGCGAGCGGGGCATCTCGGTCGTGACTTCGGTGATGACGTTCGAATTCGATGGGCTCGTATTCAACCTTCTGGACACGCCCGGCCACGAGGATTTTTCCGAAGATACCTATCGCACGCTGACCGCGGTCGATTCCGCCGTCATGGTGATCGATGCCGCCAAGGGCATCGAGGCGCGCACGCGCAAGCTGTTTGAGGTGTGCCGCCTTCGGGATATTCCCATCATCACCTTCATCAACAAAATGGACCGCGAGAGCCGCGACACGTTCGAGCTTTTGGACGAGATCGAAAAGACGCTGGCGCTCGACACCACGCCGATGACATGGCCGGTCGGCCGTGGCCGCGATTTCCTGGGAACATACGATATTGCCACCGGCGGCGTGCGCCTTCTGGAGGGCGGGGGCGCGAAGACCGGCGCGGCACAACAGATCGATATCGCCGAACTCGCCGGACGCAGCGCCAATCTCGATGTCGCCGAGGTCAAGGAGGAGCTCGCGCTCGTCTCGGAAGCCTGCAAGCCTTTCGAGCTGGAGGCGTTTCGCGAAGGCCACCTGACGCCGGTCTATTTCGGCAGCGCCTTGCGCAACTTCGGGGTTGGCGATCTGCTCGAAGGCCTCGGTCGCTTTGCGCCGCCGCCGCGCGCGCAGGAAGGCAATCTGCGCAAGGTGGAAGCCGCAGAACCACGCATGAGCGCCTTCGTGTTCAAGATCCAGGCCAACATGGATCCCAATCACCGCGACCGTATCGCGTTCGCGCGGTTGTGCTCGGGCAAGCTGACGCGCGGCATGAAGGCGAAGCTGGTGCGCACCGGCAAGACCATGCCGCTGTCGAGTCCGCAATTCTTTTTTGCCCAGGACCGTTCGGTCGCGGACGAGGCCTTTGCCGGTGACGTCGTCGGCATTCCCAATCACGGTTCGTTGCGGATCGGCGACACGCTGACTGAAGGCGAGGACATCACCTTTGTCGGCGTGCCGAGCTTTGCGCCGGAAATCGTCCGCCGCGTGCGCCTCACCGACGCGATGAAGGCTAAAAAGCTCAAGGAAGCATTGCAGCAGATGTCGGAGGAGGGTGTCGTCCAGGTATTTCGGCCGCGAGACGGGGCGCCGGCCTTGGTCGGCGTGGTCGGCCCGCTGCAACTCGATGTGCTGAAGGCGCGGCTGGACGCAGAATACGCGTTGCCCGTGGAATTCGAAGTCTCCGAGTTCCAGCTGGCACGGTGGATTTCGTCCGACGACCGCAAGAAGCTCGATGCCTTCGTCGCCGCCAACGGTTCAGGCGTTGCCGATGACGTCGATGGCGATCCGGTTTTCCTGGCCAAGAACGAATTCTATCTTGGCTACACCCGGGAGCGGGCGGAGGGCATTATTTTCGCCAGTGTCAAGGACGTGAAAAAGAAAGCATAGCGCGCTACTATCCAAAAAGCGCGGCCGGCCACACGCGAGGATGTGAACGAGCACGGGGTGACAACCCGACCTTTCCTCTTGTTTTCGCGTTATATTGCATGATGAGCTGCTTTCGAGGGCCCGTGCATGCTTCGTCGCATCGCTGTCGTTTTCGTCGTTGCCGTTGCAGGATTAGCCGTGTCGGGAAAGGCCGACGCAAGACGGCACCACCAGATCTTTGTTACTCCGTTTTTTCACGCGCCGTGCAGCGTTTTGTCTCACAGCCCGTGTACGCCATACTTTTGCAGCGTGCTCAATCACGGTCCCTGCATTCCCGAAATTGATTATCCTTACGGTGAAAACCTTCAGCTGACGGTCGAGAGCAAGCCGTCGGAGGAAGACGCGCCGAAATATCAAAAGCCCGACCACGACCTCGACAATATCGGGGATCTCTTCGCGGCGCTGCGCTCGTGCTGGACGCCGCCGCAGGCGGATTCTGCGAAAGAGGGCATGCAGATGACGGTGCGTTTCAGTTTCAAGCGATCGGGCGATCTGATCGGGCCGCCGCGCCTGACTTTTGCCACCGTCGGAATGCCCCCCGAGGTGCGCGAAACCTATCTCAAGGCGATCAACGATTCCATCGGCGCTTGCGTGCCGCTCAAATTCACCGACAATCTCGGGGGAGCCTTGGCCGGGCGGCCAATCGCCATCCGCTACGTCGACAACCGGGATGTCGACAAGCAAAAGGCGACGCCCTAGTGTCCCGGTTCTGACATTCGTATCATATCGCGGCGGGCACTCTTACGAATGTCAGAACCAAAGGGACACTAGCAACTATATGATTCTAGTGCGGCTTTGACTCTGACGTTCCTCTGAAGAACTCGCGGCCACACTGAAAGGAACGTCAGAGTCGCCACACTAGCCGTCGCCAGCCCCGTGGCAGGCCGAAACGACCTCTCCGCCACCCATCTCGCGCATTGCTGTTTGGCCCTTGAACGTGTAGGCGATGCCGGAAGGGGAATATCCGGGGAGACGCGGCATCATGGGACTGGCGGTGATGATCCTGGGCCTCGCTTTGTTTCTCGGCGTGCATACCTTGCCAGCCCAGCGTGGACTTCGCGCCCGCGCCATCGCCGCCATGGGTGAGGGCAGCTACAAGGCTGCTTACGGGCTTGTCTCGTTAATTGGGATCGGGCTGATCGCCTGGGGTTTTGCGCATTACCGCGCGGCGGGAATGATTGACGTCTGGGAGAACCTGGTGCCTCCAAAGGCCCTCGCTGTTCTCAAGCACATCACGGTCGCGCTGATGTTGCCTCCGGTCATTCTGGTGGTCGCCGCGTTTTTGCGCGGGCATATCTACGCCGCGCTCAAGCATCCGATGCTGGCGGGAGTCAAGTTGTGGGCGGCGGCGCATTTGCTGGCCAACGGCGATCTCGGCTCGATCATCCTGTTTGGCTCATTCCTGGGCTGGGCTGTGTTCGACCGGATCTCGCTCAAACGGCGGCTCGATGCCGGCGCGCCGCCGATCCCGGTTGGCGGTTGGGGCAACGATATGATTGCAGTTGCGGTCGGGATCGTTGCCTATCTGGCGCTGGCTTTCGCATTCCACCCTGTCGTGATCGGCGTCCCCGTCGTAGGAGCTTAGAAGATGTCAGTTCAGGCCGCGATCAAGCGCAAAACAGCACCCGATATCCGCGCGCGCAAGAATGGCGAGCCGATCGTGATGCTGACCTCCTATCACGCCCATACGGCGGCGCTCGTCGACCGCTATTGCGACGTCATCCTGGTCGGCGACTCCCTCGGCAATGTCATGCACGGCTTTGAAACCACCGTGCCGGTGACGCTCGACATGATGATCCTTCAGGGCCATGCGGTGATGCGCGGTTCGCAGCACGCGTTGGTCGTCGTCGACATGCCCTTCGGTTCCTATGAGGTTTCGAAAGAGCAGGCCTTTCATTCGGCCGTGAGAATTTTGAAGGAGACCCATTGTGGCGCGATCAAACTCGAGGGTGGCGCGAGGATGGCCGAGACGATCGCATTTCTGGCGGAGCGTGGCATACCCGTCATGGGCCATATCGGCCTGACGCCGCAGTCGATCAATACGCTCGGTTCGTTCCGTGCCCAGGGGCGCGAGGAAGGAAGCTGGGCGCCGATCGAAAGCGACGCCATTGCGGTGGCGCAGGCCGGAGCTTTCTCGGTCGTGGTCGAGGCGGTCGCTGAACCGTTGGCGCGCAAGATCACGGAGACGATCGACATTCCGACCATCGGCATCGGCGCCAGCGCGGCCTGTGATGGCCAGGTGCTGGTGCTGGAGGATATGCTGGGATTATCGCCGCGGGCGCCGAAATTTGTTCGCCGCTATGGCAATCTCGGCCCAATGATCGAGGCCGCAATTCAGGGCTATGCGGCCGATGTCCGCTCGCGCGCCTTTCCGGGGCCAGAGCACGTTTACGGCATGAAGGCGAAGGCGTAAGCGCACGTGACCGCCGGGGTCGAAGGGTGGATAACCCCTCGAAAACGGCATCGTTAACACTTTGACCGGGCTAGCCTTGCTAGCTTTGCCTTGCCGTCGCCATATCGCTAGGGTAACGCGGCCGTCATCAAAGGACAGATTCATGGCTTCGGTTGGTTCCGGACGCAGCAGACCGGGGATGGGGTATATCTAAGTGTCTGAATTATTTGACGAAGTTGATGAGGAGGTCCGGCGGGAGCAGCTCAAGAAGCTGTGGGACCGATATTCGATCTATATCGTCGCCGGTGCGCTCCTGATCATTGCCGCCGTCGGCGGCTGGCGCGGCTATCAATATCTGGAGGCCCAGAAGGCGGCCGAGGCCGGGGCGGCCTTTGATGCCGCGATCGAGCTTGCCGATCAGAACAAGCACGCCGAGGCAGAAGCGGCCTTCGACAAGCTCGCTACCACGGCGCCCTCGGGATACCGCATATTGGCGCGATTGCGCGCAGCGGCCGAGGTCGCAGCCCGTGATCCGAAGGCCGGAGCCAAGCTTTACGACGATATTGCTGCCGATCGCAGTGCCGGCACCGAGCAGCAGGATCTGGCGCGGGTCCGCGCCGCCGGGCTGCTGCTCGACACCGAAAGTTATCCGGACATGCTGCAGCGGCTGGAGGCTGCCACCAAGCCGGAGGCGACCTTCCGTCATACCGCGCGTGAGTTACTGGCCTTGTCGGCCTGGCACGCCAACGACGCCACCGCGGCGCGCCAATGGCTTGATATGATCGCCAACGATGGCGAGACGCCTTCGGCGATGCGTTCGCGGGCCGAGGCGCTTCAGGCGTTGCTTCCGCCGGCCGCCAAGAGCTGACAGGAAAACGTGTTGAACGAGAAATCGACCATGCGTCGCCTGCAACGTCTGATCGCCGCTTCCGTTCTTGTTGCGCTGTCCGGCGCGATTGCCGGCTGCTCGAACAATATCAGCAGCTTCGATCCGATGGATTGGCTCGATTGGCTCGACACCAAGAAGAAGCTGCCGGGCGACCGCAAGCCGGTATTTCCGGACGGCGTTCCGGGCCTCGAACAGGGTGTCCCGAAATCCCTGTACAAGGGTGCCCAGGAAACCGATCAAAACGCGCAGGAGGCTGCGGCTGTCCCGCCGCCGCCACCTCCTGCTGACGCCAAGCCGAAAAAGACCGCCAAGAAGAAACCTGCGGCGGCAACAGCCAGTACGGATCCTGCGGCCGCGCCGGAAGAAGATACTACAGAGGCGGCACCACCTGCTCCCAAGAAGAAGATCGTCCGCCAGCGCACCACCGCGCCGTCGCCCGATCAGCCAGCCGACGCGCAGCAATCGGGTGCGCAGCCGGCCCAATCCGCACCGCAAACCCAACAATCGGCCGCGCCATTCCCGGCGCCGGTGCAGAGCGGCACATTTACGCGCTAAGGCTGGAGATGCGGGCATAATCCGGCTACGACCAGTCCGGTCGATTGCTACATGCTCTCATTCGATTTTCCCGCGCCTTCGGACCAATCATGCCTTTTACGATCGCCATTATCGGCCGGCCTAATGTCGGGAAGTCGACGCTGTTCAACCGTCTGGTCGGACAGAAGCTGGCGCTGGTCGACGATGCGCCGGGCGTTACCCGCGATCGGCGAGAGGGTGAAGCCCGGCTCGGCGATCTCCATTTCACTGTGATCGACACGGCAGGACTCGACGAGGGCGCGAAGGGATCGCTCACGGCACGGATGCAGGAGCAGACCGAGACCGCGATCGGGCTTGCAGACGCGCTGATGTTTGTGATCGACGCCCGCGCCGGATTGACGCCGAGCGACCGCGCCTTTGCCGATTATGCGCGTCGTGCCGACAAGCCGGTGGTTCTCCTCGCCAACAAAAGTGAGGGCAAGCACGGCGAGATAGGTGCGATGGAATCTTATGCTCTCGGCCTTGGCGATCCCGTTCAAATTTCAGCGGAGCATGGCGAGGGGATGGGCGAGCTTTACGACGCGCTCCGCGTGTTGATGCCTGAGCCCGTCGAGGAAGACGAAGAAGGCGAAGAGGAGATCGCCGAAACCGACGAGGAGTCGGCACGGCGCCCGATCCGGGTCGCCGTCGTCGGCCGTCCCAATGCCGGCAAGTCGACGTTGATCAACCGCCTGCTTGGTGAGGAGCGGCTGTTGACCAGCGCCGAGGCTGGCACCACGCGAGATTCCATCGCCGTGGAAATCACCTGGAATGGCCGGGACTTCCGCGTGTTCGATACCGCAGGCCTGCGGCGGCGTTCCCGGATCGAGGAAAAGCTCGAAAAACTTTCGGTGGCAGACGCCCTGCGCGCGGTGCGCTTCGCCGAGGTCGTGGTTTTGATGATGGATTCGCAAAACAAGTTCGAGGAACAGGATTTGCGCATTGCCGACTTGATCGAGCGCGAAGGCCGGGCGCTCGTGATCGCGGTCAACAAATGGGATCTGATGGAAACCAAAGGCGGCGCGATTTCGGCGCTGCGTACTCAGGCAGATCACTTGCTGCCGCAAGTCAAGGGAGCGCCGTTGGTCGCCGTATCGGGCCTGATGGGCGAGGGCATCGACCGCCTGATGCGCGCGATCGAAGATGCCTATGCGGTATGGAATCGGCGGGTGCCGACGGCGGCCCTCAATCGCTGGTTCGAGCAGGCGGTGGACGCCAACCCGCCGCCGGCGGTATCGGGCCGCCGGTTGAAGCTGAACTACATCACCCAGGCCAAGGCTCGGCCGCCGAGCTTCGTGCTGTTCTGCTCGCGGGCCGATGCCGTGCCGCAGTCCTATTTGCGTTACCTCGTCAATTCCTTGCGTGAATATTTTGAATTGCCGGGTACGCCGGTGCGGATTTCTCTCCGCGAGAAGGCCAATCCCTTTGCGCATAAACGCAAGCGGCCGTCATGAGCGACACGAGCGCGATCGGCACGCCACCCGCAACATCATCCGCGCGTCGCGCCGCGGTAGCCTTCATCTTTGTCACGATCCTGCTCGACATGTTCGCGCTTGGCCTGATCATGCCGATTCTGCCGAAGCTCGTCGAAAGCTTCGTCGATAACGATACGGCGCAAGCCGCCCGCATCTTTGGCGTGTTCGGAACCGCTTGGGCGTTGATGCAGTTTTTCTTCTCGCCGATTCTCGGCAGCCTGTCCGACCGGTTCGGCCGCAGGCCGGTGGTGCTGTTGTCGAATTTTGGATTGGGGTTGGACTATGTGCTGATGGCGCTGGCGCCGTCCCTGATCTGGCTTTTTGTCGGCCGTGTGATTTCGGGCATCACCTCGGCCAGCATTTCGACCGCCTTCGCCTACATCGCCGATATCACGCCTGCGGAAAAGCGGGCCGCGGTATTCGGCAAGGTGGGCGCGGCTTTCGGCGCCGGCTTCATCGTCGGTCCTGCCATCGGCGGATTGCTTGGCGATACTGATCCGTTTTGGGTCGCGGCAGGCTTGAGCTTTGCCAACACGATATATGGCTTCTTGATCTTGCCGGAATCCCTGCCGCGCGATCGCCGCGCGCCGTTCCGCTGGAAAAGCGCCAATCCGATCGGTGCGCTGCATCTGTTGCGTTCCGACCGGATATTGGCCGGCTTGTCGGTGGTGAATTTTTTCACCCAGTTGGCGCATGTCGTGCTGCCATCGACCTTCGTGCTTTATGCGACCTATCGATATGGCTGGGACTCAAAAACAGTAGGCCTCACGCTGGCGATGGTCGGCATCTGCGCCATGCTCGTGCAGGGGGCATGCATCGGGCCGATCGTGCGGGCATTTGGCGAGCGGTTGGCGTTAATGCTCGGGCTTGCCTGCGGCGCTGCCGGCTTTTTCATTTTCGCCATAGCGCCTACGGGCCGGCTGTCATGGATCGGAATTCCCGTGATGTCGCTCTGGGGCGTTTCGGGCGCAGCGATCCAGTCATTGATGACGAAACAGGTGGCACCCGATCAGCAAGGCCAGCTACAAGGCGCGAACTCGAGCGTGCAGAGCATCTCCCAATTACTGGGGCCGTTCCTGTTCACGCTGACCTTTGCCTATTTCATCGGGGCGCAGGCGCCGATGAAACTGCCCGGTGCGCCATTTTTCCTGGCTTCCGCGCTGGTATTGCTCGCCATCCTGATTGCCGTGCGCACGTTTGCGAGGGCGCGAGCTCGCTGAGTTTACGCCGGGGCGCGAAAACTCAGAAGCGTTCGTGTTGGATAATCGTAGAACTTGCCCGTCTCGTTCCACGACGGCAGGCACATCGGCACGATCAGTTCGGCGGCCTGTTCGGGCGTATCGAGCGTCATCGGATCCTCGCCGGGGAAGACCGCGGCGCGCATACGGGTACGGATCGGCCCCGGATTGAACAGATTGACCCGAAGCGGCGTCGAGGCCGTCTCGTTGGCCCAGACTCTCGCAAGTGTTTCAAGCGCCGCCTTCGAGGCTGCGTAGGGACCGAGATAGGCCGATGCCTTGTTGGCCGCTCCCGAGGTGATGAACACCGCGCGGCCGGCGTCGGATTTTTGGAGCAGCGGCTCCATGCAGCGGATCAACTGAAAATTCGCCGAGACGTTGACCGAGAGCACATCGTTCCACGGCTTCATCTCGATATGGCCGAGCGGCGAAGAGGGGCCGGCAACGCCGGCATTGCCGATCAGAATATCGATCTTGCCGTGGCGCTCATGCAGCGCCGCGCCAAGGCGCGCAATACCGTCGAAGTCGGTCAGGTTGAGCGGCACCAGCGTGGCGCTGCCGCCATCTTTTCGGATATCGTCGTCGAGTTCTTCAAGCCCGCCTTGCGTGCGCGCCACGGCAACAATGTGCGCGCCGGCCTTGGCGAGAGCGCGCGCGGTGGCATAGCCGATGCCGCGCGAGGCGCCGGTGACAAGGGCAATTCGGTCGGCGAGGGGGAGGGGCATTCAGAGCACTCTATCAACGTCGTCCCCGCGCACGCGGGGACCCATAGGCCGTGACGGTTATGATGTGGGAAGGTTGCCGTGTCTAGCTGTGTCCAGAACGACTGAAGCCGCAGGCAATGGGTCCCGGCGCGCCGCCTTCGCTAAAGCTTCGGCGGCCCAAAGGTGCTGGCCCCGGCGTAGCCTTGGCGGAGCCGGGTCGCCGGGACGACACCGTGGGTGTTCTCAACTTGCTTCCGCCAGCAAGGATAGTTGCCGCGGCTGCGGCTCGACCTGATCCTGGTCGGTGAGGCTGGTCGGGTAGGCTCCGGTAAAGCAGTGATCGGAGAATTTCGGATTGGCGGGATCGCGCCCGGGATAGCCCATGGCACGGTACATGCCGTCGACCGTCAGGAAGGCGAGCGTATCGGCGCCGATCAGTTCGCGCATTTCCTCAAGATTATGGGTGGCCGCCAGCAAGCCGCCACGGTCCGGCAGGTCGATGCCGTAATAATCCGGGTAGAGGATCGGCGGGGAGGCGAGACGGAAATGAACCTCGCGGGCGCCGGCGTCGCGCATCATACGGACGATTTTCCGCGAAGTGGTGCCGCGCACCAGCGAATCGTCAATCAGGATGATGCGCTTGCCTTCGATCGCGGCGCGGTTCGCCGAATGTTTCATGCGCACACCGAGTTCGCGCACGCTTTGGGTCGGCTGTATGAAGGTACGGCCGACATAGTGGTTGCGGATGATGCCAAGCTCGAACGGCACGCCCGAATGCTGGCTGTAGCCGACAGCGGCCGGTACGCCGGAGTCCGGCACCGGCACCACGACATCGACCGGCACATGGCTCTCGCGCGCGAGCTGTGCGCCAAAAGCCTTGCGTACGTCGTAGACCGACCGGCCGCCGACGACGGAGTCGGGCCGCGAGAAATAGATGTATTCGAAGATGCAGGGGCGCGGCGGTTTCGGCGGGAACGGCTTGTGGCTTTGCGCGCCGCGCTCGTCGAACACGACAATCTCGCCGGGCTCGACGTCGCGGACATATTTGGCGCCGATGATATCGAGCGCGCAGGTCTCGGATGCGAGGATCGGACAGCCATCGAATTCGCCGAGCACCAGCGGCCGGATGCCAAGCGGGTCGCGCGCCCCGATCAGCTTCTTGTTGGTCAGCGACACCAGCGAGTAGGCGCCTTCAATGGTGCGCAGTGCCTCGACGAAGCGCTCGATGAAATGGTTGCGCTTGGACTGCGCGACGAGATGCAGGATGACCTCGGTGTCGGTGGTGGATTGCATCATGGCGCCGCCACGCACCAGTTCGCGCCGCAGCGTGAGCCCATTGGTGAGGTTGCCGTTATGGCCGACCGCAAATCCACCGGCATTGAGCTCGGCGAACAGGGGCTGCACGTTGCGCAGGATGGTCTCGCCGGTTGTGGAATAACGGACGTGGCCGATGGCGGCATTGCCCGGCAGACGCTCGATCACCTCGCGCCGGGAAAACGTATCGCCGACCAGGCCCAACCGCCGCTCGGAATGGAACCGGGTTCCATCAAACGAGACGATACCGGCAGCTTCCTGGCCGCGATGCTGAAGCGCATGCAGTCCGAGCGCGGTAATGGCCGCAGCTTCGGGGTGCCCGAAAATGCCGAACACGCCGCACTCTTCGCGCAGCGTGTCGCCTTCCAGGTCGGAATCTTCCAGATAGAGCGGGCCGGTATTCGGCTCTTGAGCTTTGGCGTCGTCGGAAGGGCTTTGTTGGCTGTCCATCGCGCCTCTCTTTTGACCGGCTATCACTTGGCCGCAGGCTTTTCGATCAGCTTTTTAAGGCTGTCACGGGCGGGTTTACTATAACCATCACCCGACGCCGGCGCGCCCGGGTCTGCATCAGTTTGCTCATCTTCGGGTTTATTCTTCTTGAATCTCTTCAAAATGGTGTTCTCCGGGTCATCCGGCAAGAGCGCCATCAGCCAATCCCCGGTTCCTTGCAGGACGACCCGGGATTTCGCCCCCGTCACCCAGTCCGGCCGCTGCTTGTCGGGAACCAGCCAGGTAAAGAACAGGAAAGCCACCACGACGATCAGCAAGCCGCGCCCCAGGCCGAACAGGAAGCCCAGCGTCCGGTCGAGCGCCCCGATCCGGGAATCCAGGATCATGTCCGAAATCCGCACCGTGATGACGGAGACCACGATCAGGGTGCCGACGAAAACGCCGGCGACCACGACAATGCTCGCGACGGTGTCATTGTTGAAATAGGTCTTGGCGGTCGGCAGCAGCTTGGAGAAGGAATAAAGCGTCACCAGCGCGGCGGTGCCCCACGCGGCGATCGAGAGGATTTCGCGCATGAAGCCGCGTACCATCGCAAGCAGGCCGGAGATCAGCATCACGGCGAGCAGGACGAGATCGAGAATTGTAATTGGCATCGGCTGGTCAGGTCCGCATCAAGGTTCAAGCCGCGAATCGGGACCGCCCCACGGTGACAGCCCGGTAACTCGCTCGACAAGGCCGGAAATCGCACCATCCCGCCTTGCGCGGGATGTATAGCGGTGGGGGCGGGTAACGTCACCTGCGCCTAGCCTTCCTGACGACGGAATCTCGCAGGTGTGGCATTTTTTTCCGCTGGCGAATTATCCCTGTTCCCCTCTAGTGTCCCGATTCCGAAGTTCGTCTCGTCTTGCGGAGCCACGCTTCGAACTTCGGAATCGAAAGGACACTAGCGAACCTGTTGATCTGGTGCGGCTTTGGCTCAGAAGTCCGCACGACGGGATCGTGGCAATGGTGATGCGGACTTCTGCGCCGCCGCACCAGGGGATCCGCGCGCCGCGATTTCGGCAACCAGGCTGGTTAAACCTCCCACAGGGTTCAATGAAAGGCCGGAATCGCCGCCGGCCTCACCACGGGCCGATTCGGGCAATACGGCACGCAGGAAGCCGAGCTTGGCGGCCTCTTTGAGCCGCGCCGAAGTCTGCGCTACCGGTCGGATCGCGCCCGAAAGGGAAATTTCCCCGAAATAGACCGCATCCGCCGGGAGCGTGGCGTTGACCAGTGACGATACCAGCGCGGCAGCCGCAGCGAGGTCTGCAGCCGGTTCCTGGATGCGCAAGCCGCCGGCGACATTGAGATAGACGTCATGGCCCGACAGTTTGACCCCGCAATGGGCCTCCAATACCGCTAGTACCATCGAGAGCCGGCTCGGATCCCAGCCGACCACGGCACGGCGCGGTGTACCAAGCGAGGTCGGCGCCACCAGCGCCTGCAGTTCCACCAGGACCGGGCGGGTGCCTTCGATGCCGGCGAACACCGCCGTGCCTGGACTGCCGAGATCACGCTCGGATAAAAACAATTCGGACGGGTTGGAGACTTCGCGAAGCCCGAGCCCGGTCATTTCGAACACGCCGATCTCATCGGTCGGGCCGAATCGGTTTTTCACCGCTCGCAGGATACGGAACTGCTGCGAGCCTTCGCCCTCGAACGACAGCACCGCATCTACCATGTGCTCGACCACACGAGGTCCGGCGATCTGGCCGTCTTTGGTGACATGGCCGACCAGAATGATCGCCGCACCTGACTTCTTGGCAAAGCGAATGAGTGCCTGCGCCGAGGCGCGCACCTGGGTCACGGTGCCCGGCGCGGATTCGACCGTATCGGTCCACATGGTCTGGATGGAATCGATCACGATCAGGCGCGGCACCGCGCCTTCGGAAAGGGTCGAGACGATATCTTCCACAGATGTCTCGGCGGCCAGTTGCACCGGCGCGTCGGCAAGCCCCAGGCGTTCGGCGCGCAGCCGCACCTGCGCCACGGCTTCCTCGCCCGAAATGTAGACGGCGCGGTGGCCGGCGCGGGCCAGCAGGCTCGTCGCCTGCGTCAACAGCGTCGATTTGCCAATGCCGGGATCGCCGCCGACCAGAAGCACCGAGCCGCGCACAAAGCCGCCGCCGGTAACGCGGTCGAGCTCGGTCATGCCGGAAGACAGGCGAGGGGCGTCCTGGCTTTTGCCGGTGAGACTCTCCAGCGCAAATTGACGGCCCTTGCGCTTGGAGCGGATCGAGACCGGCATCGTGGTCGCGCCGGTCACATCCTCCTCAGTCAGCGTGTTCCACTCGCCGCAGGACTCGCACTTGCCCTGCCAGCGGTTATACGCTGCGCCGCAGTTCTGGCAGACGAAGGAGAGGGTGTTTTTGGCCATTGGGGGCAACAGATTCGAGCGCGACATCTCAACCAATAGCACGGATTGGCGGTTGATGACGCCCAAGTCCGAAAGCGGCGGGGATTTACGAAAATGCATTCCACAGCATGGAAAGGCCAGCCACGACCATGATGCCGTCCATCAGCAGGCGGAAGGCGTCAGGCTTCAGGTGCAGCACAAAGCGTTTGGCAATGAAAGCTCCGAACATCAGGGAAGAACCGGCGATCAGGCCTTGCAGGGCGACCTCCGGCGTCAGCGCCCCAAAGCGCTGGAAGGTGACGGATTTGCTCACATAGATGCCGAGCGAACTCGCCGCCTCGGTGGCGAGAAACGCACCCTTGGTGAGGCCGTAAAACAGAAACAGCGGCACGCTCAGGGGACCGGTTGAGACGACAATTCCGGTGAGATAGCCGATTACGGCTCCGCCGACGGCAAGATGCCAGAGCGACAATTTGAGTTGATGGCTGGCGAGCCAATGCCGCGCCGGGACCATTGCGATCAGGAACGAGCCGATGGAAATATCGACGATGTGCGATGGCAACACCAGCAAGGTGCGCGCCCCAAGCGCGGCAGCCGGGATGGCCGGAATGGAATAGGCGGCGCAGGCGCGCCAGTCGACGTCCCGGTACCAGGCAAGGATACGTGACAGGTTGGACATCACCGCCGCAACGGCCATGATCGGGACGGCCTGTTTGGGGCCGTACTCATAGATCAGGACCGGCATCAGCATGATCGAAGATCCGGTGCCGACAACGCCGGAAATGGTGCCCGCGACGAGACCGACGGCGAGGACGAAAAGAAAACTCAACGGTCTGTGTTCCCTGCGAACTGTGTCGACTTAACAACGCCGTTGTTTTGCGTTGCGCCAAGATTGGCTGGATATAGACGGCCGCACGGCAAGGAGCTAGCGTATCGGCCAAGCACTGGGCGGTTGAAAACGCCCAAACGCCAGGGAGGGCTGTTGATGAACAAGTCCGCCGATCGCATCGCAGGAAAGTGCGATGCAGGAAAGCAAACTTTGGAAGCCGTGGCCGGCAACGGCTTGATTGATCGTCGCGCGTTGCTCGGACGCGGCGTGATAGTGGCAGGCGCCATGGGCGCGGGCCTAGCTCCATCGGCCGCCGGCGCCGAGCCGCTCACCGATGGTCCATGGAGCCTTGAAATCGGCGAAGCGACACCGCCTTACCAACTGCGCTCGAAGTTCGAGGCCAAGGTGGTGCGCACGCTCAGCAATCCCGACAACGAGCCGCGCAATTCGCATGCGCGCACGCCGCACCATCTGCTGGAGGGAACGACCACCCCGAACGGGTTGCATTTCACCATCAATCACGGCGGCATCCCGGCCATCGATCCGGACAAGCATCGCCTCGTCATCCACGGTCTGGTGAAGCAGCCGCTGGAGTTCTCGCTCGAAACGTTGTCGCGCTATCCGCAAGTCTCGCGCGTGACTTTCCTCGAATGCGGCGGCAACAGCGCACCGATGTTTTCGCCCGAGCCGATGCAGGAGACCGTGCAAGCCTTGCACGGGCTGGTCTCCTGCGCGGAATGGACCGGCGTGAAGCTTTCGACGCTGTTGGAGGAGGCCGGAATCGATCCCAAGGCAAAATGGCTGGTCGCTGAAGGTGCGGATTCGCCGCATCTAAGCCGCAGCGTACCGGTGAAGAAGGCGCTCGATGACGCCATGATCGCGCTCTACCAGAATGGCGAACGCCTGATGCCCGGAAACGGCTATCCGATGCGCCTGCTGTTGCCCGGCTATGAGGGCAACATGAACGTCAAGTTCCTGCGCCGCATCAAGGTCGTCGAACAACCCGCGATGAGCATGTATGAATCGCGGACCTATTCGCAGCTTCTGCCTGACGGCAAAGCCTATCGTTTCTACTTTCTGCAAGAGGTGAAATCCTTCATCACCAGCCCATCTCACGGCATGGCGTTGAAAGGACCTGGCCTCTACGAGATTTCCGGCATCGCTTATTCCGGCGCAGGGCGGATCGAAAAGGTGATGGTTTCGGCCGACGGCGGGAAGAGCTGGGCTCAGGCCGCGCTTCAGGATCCGGTCTTGAGCAAGGCCTTCACCCGCTTCCGCATGCCTTGGCGCTGGGATGGCGGACCCGCGACGTTACAGAGCAGGGCGTGGGACGAAGCGGGCAATGTGCAGCCGACTCGCGCCGAGTTTGTCGCCGTCCGTGGCGAACTCACCAAGCCGCCGCCTGTGCTGGCGTTTCCCAACCAGCACTACAATTCAATCACGAGCTGGGGCGTCGCAACCAACGGCGAGGTCAAGCATGTCTACGCGTAAGCGCATTCTTCTTGCCGCCTCGCTCCTGCTTGCGACAACCGCAACCGTGTCGCTGGCCGAGACGCCGCATCTGGGCAAGCCTCTCGATGAGGCCGCGATCGCCAACTGGGACATCAGCATCCTGCCTGACGGAACCGGATTGCCGAAAGGCAGCGGCACGTCCGCGCAAGGGGCGATTATTTTTGCCGAAAAATGTTCGGCCTGCCACGGCGATAACGCCAGGGGCGGTGCAGCCGCGGCATTGGTGGACGATCGCAAGCTTGCCGGCATTTCTGCATCGCAGAAAACCATCAAGAATTTCTGGCCCTATGTCACGACGATCTTCGATTTCATCCGTCGCGCAATGCCGTTCACCGCGCCGCGTTCGCTGAGCGACGACGAAGTCTACGCGCTCACGGCCTATATTCTTGCCGAAAACAAGCTGATCGATGCCAACGATACGATGAACGCGGAAACCCTGCCGAAGGTGAAAATGCCAAACCGCGACAATTTCATCATCCGCTTTCCGGATCGGATCTGAGGAAAGGCGGCCAGGAGAACGTTGTGCTTCACGCCACCAGCGCGACGTTGCGAAATGCTTTGACGAGCGGCACCTCCAGCTTGCCGTCCATGTCGCATAAAGTCTTGTAAGCGTCCTGCCGCGACATCGGCTCGCGGTACGGCCGCGATTCGATCAGCGCTGCGAAAATATCCGAGATGGTGAGCAGTCGCACCAGATCGGAAATCTGTCCAGCCGGGAGGTGATCGGGATAACCCGAACCGTCGAGATATTCGTGATGGTGGCGCACCCCATCAAGGATATCCGGGTTGATGCCGGGAATATCCTTCAACAATTCATATCCGATCGCCGGATGGCGCTTCATGATCTCGTCTTCGTCCGGATCGAGACGTCCGGCCTTGTCGAGAATGGACAACGGAATGCGGGCTTTGCCGATGTCATGCAGCGTGGCCGCAATGCCCAACCGCTTGACGTCGATATCGACGAAGCCTGCTTCCAGCGCGAATCCTGCTGCGAGGCCCGTCACCAGCAAGCAATGCTGGAAAGTTCCCTGGTGATAGCGGCGGACGTCGTCGAGCCATGCGCTCAAGCCATTTCGCTCGATATTGGCGATGATGTGCGACGTGACGCCTTCTGCTTCCGAGAGGTTGATCGCCTTGCCGTGTTTGATCGCGGAAAACATCGAGGCGAAGGCTTGGGCGCAGTCGACGGTTTGGGAGGTCGCGGCGCTGGACCCGTTTACGGCGGCTTTCGCCGTGGCTTCAATCTGCGCCAGCTTGGGGCCGATCTCGAGGGTACTGTGGACCACCGACGTGGCGCCGAGTGCAAAAGCCTGGGCGACCATATGATGAAGGTGCTGCTGGACGACAAACAGCTTTTCGGTAACCGCGTGCAGTTCGCTCAGGGTCTGCTTGATTTGTTCGACGCGGACCATTTCCCGCAGATCAGCGTCCACCATAAGCACGCCACCGGTGCCGCTGGCAGCCCGATCCCCCAGCAACCTCGGAACCACATAATGGTGCGGTTCCAGCATGGCGCGGATGGCTGGTATCTTTCCCGGATCGTCGGTGAGATAACAAACGAGCATATGTTTTGATCAAAACAAGCGGGGTTGCGTCCATTCAATTTCAAATGCGAGCACTGCAATAAGCCGATACCTTAAGCCGCTTTCATTAAGTAATGGCTAAACAAATTGTGCCGATCATCTGGCGATGGCCTGAAGCTTGTTCAGCTTAATGTAATCCATACGGGCGCGTGGTCGCTCGCGCCTTCCTCTCCGCGCACCAGATGGTCGACGCCTGCCTTGCTCAACCGCGGCGCGAGTACTGGGCTGACCAGCAGATGATCGAGCCTGAGACCGGCGTCGCGCGGCCAACGGTTGCGCTTGTAATCCCAGAACGTGAACATCTGACTTGAGGGGTGAAGCGTTCGGATGGCATCCGTCCAGCCTTGCTTGACCAAGGCCTGGAACGCCGCACGGCTCTTCGGTTGGATCAGCGCATCCTTGTCCCATGATTTGGTTGGATAGATATCGAGCGCAGTCGGCGCGACATTGTAATCGCCGGCCAGCACCACGGGGACATTTTGTTTGATGAGTGTTGCTGCATGTGTCCGCAGTCTTCTGAACCAAGCGAGTTTGTAATCGAATTTCGGTCCCGGTTGTGGATTGCCATTCGGCAGATAAAGGCTCGTCACAATAACGCCTTTGATCGCGGCTTCGATGTAGCGGGCTTCGTCATCCTTGCTGTCGCCGGGCAGGCGGTTGCGGATCAGCACGGGTTCGGTGTTTCGCGCGAGGATCGCTACGCCATTCCAGGTTTTCTGTCCGCACCACACTGCGCCGTAGCCGGCCTTCTCGATAGCTGCGCGCGGAAAGTTGTCGTCGGTCGATTTTAATTCCTGCAAAGCGACGATATCGGGCTTTGCGCGCTTGAGCCAGACCAGGAGGTTAGCCAGTCGTCGGTTGATGTTGTTGATGTTGAACGTTGCAACTTTCATCGACCGGTCTATCGGAGTTCACCAACCATGACAGGAGGTTTCATGTTCAAATTCTCTATCGCTATTGTCGCATGTGTCGTCGGGTTCTCGACAACCGGTTTCGCGCAAACTCAAAGAGGGACGATGCGGGAAGCGTGCAAGGCCGATTTTGAAAAATACTGTTCGGATGTTCAACGGGGCGGCGGTCGTCTTGTTGAGTGTCTCAACAAGCAGCACGATCAGCTCAGCGAAGCCTGCCAGAAGGCGCTTGATGCGCGCACGAAGCAGTAGCGGCAAGGCGCGACTAGTGCCGCCTATTTGAAGTTCCTGCACCACAAGCGGCGAATTCGATCCAGGAACTTCAAATAGAAAGCGGCACTAGAATCAATAGGTTTGCTAGTGCCCATGACTTTCCGAAGTTCGTGAAAGTGGGGGCCGCGATGGAGCACGAACTTCGGAATCGGGACACTAGCCGTCGGCGGCCTCGCCCTTGTAGACGCGGGCGTAACGCGCACCCAGGCTCGTGAGGACCTCATAGCCGATCGTGCCGAAATGGTGGGCCAACTCGTCAACCGCGATGCCCTCGCCAATCAGCGTCACCAGATGGCCCCGGCGCACGGCGTTCTTTTCCAGGTCGGTGACGTCGACGGCCATCAGGTCCATCGAGATGCGCCCCGCAACCGGGCAGCGCTTGCCGGCGACCATGACCTCGGCGCCGCGGGTGCCGTCATTGCTGCTGGCCGCACGGAAATAACCGTCGGCATAGCCGACGGAGACGATGGCAAGGCGGGTCGGCCGGCGGGCAGTCCAGTTTCCGCCATATCCGACGCTTTCGCCACGCTCGACATCACGAATTTGCACCACGCGCGCCTTCAGCTCGACGACCGGGAGCATCGGATTGTCGGCTTCCGGCGTCGGGTTGACGCCGTAGAGGGCGGCGCCCGGCCGCACCATGTCGAACTGAAACGGGCTTCCCAGGAATATGCCGGACGAGTTCGAGAGCGACGCAGGCACGCCGGAAAACTCGCTCGCAATGGCGCGGAAGGCGGCCAATTGCCGGGCGTTCATGGGATGGTGAAGGCTTTCGGCGCAGGCGAGGTGGCTCATCACGAGCGATATGCCGTGATCGCCAGCATTGATTCTCGGGATGAGGCCCTGCGCCTCCGTGATGGTGAGGCCGAGCCGATGCATGCCGGTGTCGATGTGAATGGCCGCGCCGCCCGCCCAGCCGGTACGGCGGCAAAAGACATCCCATTCGGCGAGTTCGCTGAGGTCTCCGATTACCGGCCTGGCATCAATCCTGGCATAGCCGTCGCCGTTGTTCTGGATCAGGCCGTTGAGGACATAAATAACAGCGGAAGGCAGGGCGGCCCGTGCAGCGGCGGCCTCCTCCAGGGTCGCAACAAAAAACGTCCTGCAGCCAGCTTTGGCGAGGGCTCGCGCGACCGGTTCCGTTCCGCAGCCATAGGCATTGGCCTTGATCACGGCCGAACATTCGGCCGGCACAGCCGTTTTCTCGAGCTTGCGCCAATTGGCGACCAGCGCGTCGAGATCGACGGTCAGAACGCCACTGGCGGCAGCCAGCGCCGCCGCCTTGTTGGCTTCTGGAGAGAGAATGGAATCGGCCGGCAGCGAGCTTGGATCGGAGGCGATGTTCATAGCCTCATTTTACGCGCCGGCTGACGGCGGTTCAACCGGTGCAGAAAGAGAGGCTACGGCATCCGGTGAGGCAGATTGTCCTCTTCCACGAAATCGCTGAAGCGGGTGTATTGCCCTTCGAACTGCAATTTGACGGTACCCGTCGGTCCGTGGCGCTGTTTTGCGATGATGACTTCGGCTTTGCCGAGGGCTAGGTCCATTTCGAGTTGCCATTTTTCATGTTCGGCGGTGCCCGGCTTGGGCTCCTTGTTTTGCAAGTAATATTCCTCGCGGTAGACGAACAGCACGACGTCGGCGTCCTGCTCGATCGAACCGGATTCGCGCAAGTCCGACAACTGCGGGTGCTTGTCGTCACGGCTTTCGACCTGGCGCGACAACTGCGACAGCGCAATCACGGGAACGTTGAGCTCTTTGGCCAGCGCCTTGAGGCTCGTGGTGATCTCGGTCACTTCCTGCACGCGATTGTCATTGCCGCGTTTGCCCGATCCTTGCAGTAGCTGGATGTAGTCGACCACGATCACGTCGAGTCCCTTTTGCCGCTTGAGCCTGCGCGCCCGCGCCGTCAGCTGCGAAATCGACAGGCCGCCCGTCTCGTCGACAAAGAGCGGCAAATGTTCGAGCTCGATTGTGTAGTCGCGAATCCGCTCGAACTCGTCCTGTTTGATCCCGCCGCGGCGTATCATGCTCGACGCAATTCGGGTTTGCTCGGCGAGGATACGGGTGGCCAGTTGCTCGGCAGACATTTCGCAGGAGAAGAAGCCGACGATCCCGCCGTTGACGGTCTTCATCGTGCCGTCAACCTGGACGTCCTCTTTGTGGGCGCGCGCGATGTTGTAAGCAATATTGGTAGCAAGCGCGGTCTTACCCATGCCAGGGCGTCCCGCGACGATGATCAAGTCGGAGCGCTGCAGACCACCCATCTTTGAGTCCAGATCGCGCAGTCCGGTGGCAATGCCGGACAATTTGCCGTCGCGCTGGTACGCGTTGGCCGCCATATCAAGCGCGACTTTCATCGCCTGCGCGAAGCGCTGGAACCCGCCGTCGTAACGCCCGGACTCCGCCAATTCGTAAAGACGCCGCTCGGCATCCTCGATCTGGGCGCGCGGGGCGAAGTCTACCGGGGCGTCGAAGGCGACATTGACCATGTCCTCGCCGATTCGGATCAGATCGCGGCGCAGCGCCATGTCGTAGATCGTGCGCCCGTAATCCTGCGCATTGATGATGGTGGTCGCTTCCGCGGCGAGCCGGGCGAGGTATTGACTGACCGTCATGCCGCCGATGTCGGTATCGGCCGGTAAAAAGGTCTTCAGGGTGACGGGAGTGGCGACCTTGCCCATCCGGATCAGGCTGCCGGAGGTTTCAAAGATGGTCTGATGGATCGGCTCAAAGAAATGCTTGGGCTCGAGAAAATCCGAAACCCGGTAAAACGCGTCGTTGTTGACCAGGATTGCGCCGAGAAGGCTTTGCTCCGCCTCGATATTGTGAGGGGCGCTGCGGAAAGCGGGGGGGCCCGCCTCGGGGGCGAGTTTCAGAACGTTCGAATCAAGCGAGGGCATGAGGCTTAGTGTTCTCGAAAGTTTGGCAGACAAGGGGCGCCGATAAAGCGCTTCTCTCGCGTCGAGCGGAAGCGGCAAACAGCCTTATGCACGATTCACACAATCGGGGCTGGGAAATCAGAAGGATGTGTTGCGTTGGCGCTTGACGCGATTCGGCGGTCGTTCTTGCTGACCCGGCCGGCGCGCAAGAAATTCGCGAACTAGTGGTCCGATTCTAACATTCGCATCCGATCTCAGCGGCCACTTTAGCGAATGTTAGAATCAAAGGACCACTAGCAAATATAGGTTTCTAGTGGAGTTTTGGATTTGACATTCGCCTGACGAACCCGCGGCCAGATGGGTAGCGAATGTCAAATCCACTCCACTGGATGAACCTTTTGCGATGCGGGGCGCACCCACTAACCGGGAGCGAGGCTAGCCCAGCGGCTATGGCGATGAACGCATAATCGGTGCCGACATCCGAATGCGTGAGTGGCGATGATCCGCAGGTTTTCCGTGCCAGTTCGCTGAGTTAGGGCAGGGTATCGAAGTCATCTGTGAAGCAGATCGCGCCTGGAAGGTTTTACTTCGGGCAGATTCGCCCGGAACGAGCTGGCGGCGCAGGACTTATCGATGACGGGGTTTTGAACGGCTGACAGGACGGAGCGGCTATGAGCCAACAACTTCCGACATGGCGGACCCAAAAAGATCAGACCTTGTGGCTGTTGAGGCTGATCGAGGCGATGGAAAAATTTTCTCGTCCCGAGTGGCGTGCGCGGCCGGTTGATCGGCGCGAACATGCTGCATTGCGGGCTCGGCTTGCCCGGCCGGCGATGGCCTATCCGGCCTATGCTTCGCGTTTCAGTCCGCGGAATTAACTTCGAGGTGCGACCTATTCGCCGGCAATCTGGAGACGCGGTTTCTGTCCGGTCTCAAACCGCCGCAGATTGGCTTCTTCGCTGGTCACATAATCGCGCGTCATCGGCACCACGCCCTGACGCTTGGTAAGCTGGATTTGGAAATTCATCAAATTCTGCTTGCGGAAGGCCATCTCCGAAGAGGCGAGGTAGAATTCCCACATGCGCGCGAAACGCTCGTCATAGAGCTGGACGGCCTCCTCCCGGCGCGCCATGAAGCGCTCGCGCCACGCCTTCAATGTTTCCGCATAATGCAGCCGCAGGATCTCGATATCGCACACGAGCAATCCGGTGCGCTCGATTGCCGGCACGACTTCGGAGAGCGCAGGGATATAGCCGCCCGGGAAGATGTACTTGGCGATCCACGGATTGGTGGCGTCAGGGCCTTCCGAACGGCCGATGGAATGCAGCAGCATGACGCCATCATCGGTCAGGAGTTCGGCGCAACGCTTGAAATAGGTATCGTAGAAGTCGACGCCGACATGTTCGAACATGCCGACGGATACGATGCGGTCGAACGGACCTGGAATGTCGCGATAGTCTTCGAGCAGAAACTTCGCGGACCCGCTGAGGTTCTTCTCCGCCGCGCGGGCATTCGAAACCTGCAACTGCTCGGTCGACAACGTCACGCCCGTGACATTGGCGCCGGTTGTCTCGGCCAGATAGAGACCAAGGCCGCCCCAACCGGAGCCGATATCGAGGACCCGATCATGCGGCCGGACCAGAAGCTTGGCAGCGATATGGCGCTTCTTCGCCAACTGGGCGTCGTCCAGCGTCATGTCCACCTGTTCGAAATAGGCGCAGCTATATTGTTTGTCCGAATCCAGGAAGAGCGAGTAGAGCCTGCCGTCCAGATCGTAGTGATGGGCGACGTTGTTTTTGGCGCGGCCGCGCGGGTTGAACTGGCGTAGATGCCGGCCCAGATATCGCAGCCACCATTGCAGCTTGGCCCAGCGGGGCACGAGTTCAGGCTGATCCATCAGGATGGCGAGCGCATCCGCAATGGAGCCGTTTTCGACGATGAAACTGCCTTCCATGTAAATTTCGCCGAGCGCGAGTTCCGGGTTGCGCAAAACTCTCAGCTCTGCCTCGGTGGTCAGGAAGCGTGCAAAAATATGCGGCCCGGCGCCGTCGCCGCAGGTGAATTTTTCTCCGTTGGCGGCGGTAAAGGTTATCGCACCGCGGCGAACGAACTGCTGAAGAAAGTAACGTAACAAACGGTCCATCGAAACCACCTGGAGGAGCGATCCCGCAAAACCCAAACTCAGCCGTCGCATTTTACGCCCAGGGAACCAAATGGTTCCCGAACGTCTCGTCGGCGATCATAAAAGCACTGCCAGCACGTTCGGTAGCGCTTTGTATACAAAGCAGATATTCCGGGAACTCAGGTCCGCGGGCTTTCCTCATTAAGTGCGCTTCCATTCGCGGCATAATCGGCTAAAAGGTGACGCCGCCAGTGTCCTTGGGAAGAGCACTGGAAGCGCTTTCCGCATTTGGAGAATAGGGAATGTCGAGCCGAGCGCGCATTTTTGCGGCGGTCACGCTTCTGATCAGTTGTCTCGTCGGCCCTGCCGCGTGGGCGCAGGCACAAAATCTCGAAGCCGGCAAAAGTGCTTCCCAGCTTTTTTCAGATACTTGCAACGCCTGCCACAAGAGTCCACGCGGTCTGTTGAAGACGGTCTCACCCGGTTCGCTGTCGGGATTCCTGCGCGAGCACTATACGACGAGCGGCGACATGGCCTCGCAGCTCGCCTCGTATCTGATCTCCAACGGTGCGAGCGACAGCCGGCAGGCCAAGCAGGGCGCGGACAAACAAGGCCTCGGCAACGACCAGACCGAACGCCAGGGCCGCAAGAACAGGAATGCGCCAGGCCAGGAAGCTGTGCGGCCGGATGATGCGCCGCCTCCGGGCGAGGGCGGACGGCAAGTCCGCAGACGGCTGGCGCCTCCTGGCGAGCAGCCGGATGAGACAAGGCCCGTCGCCAACGCTCCGGCCCAGGCGGCCATTGAGCGCGGTCCCGATGGCCGCAAGCTTTCAGCCAAACAGCGGAGCAGGCTCGGCAAGCAGCCCGGTGCCGACGAGCCTTCGATGGCCAATGAGCCGCCAAAGACCGAGCCGGCCAAGGCCGAGTCGGACACAAACGACAAGGCGAAGGGTGAACCCACGCAAGAGATGGGTAATATGGGCACCAAGCCCGATGCCCAAAGCAAACCTGGCGACGAGGTGAAATCCGAGGCTGCCAAAATCGAGACGCCAAAGGACAGCGCCTCGGGCGACAAGACCGCAGGTCCTCGCGATCCGCTACCTCCCGTGACGCCCGCGCCGGCGGCCGCTTCAACGCCGGCGCCTGCGCCCGCGGTTGCATCTGGAGGATTGTCTGAGCCGGCCGCACCTCGTCCGCCCGCGCCTGCTGCTCCGGAACCGCCGGCCGTGACCGCTTCGACTCCGCAGCCACCTCCGGCAGAGGGACCGCCGGCGCCGCCGATCTCCCGATAGTGGTGGCATCGGCATTTGCGCCGACAAGTTCGCAATCCACGAAAAATAAAACCCGGCCTGATCGGCCGGGTTTTTCGTATCAAGACAAAAGAAGATTAGAGCCGGTTTTGATCAAAACCGAATGGGCTTTAAAGCGCTTATTCTTCGGACGCAGCGTCTGGCTGCGGCGCCAGGTCGGTGGGCTGCGCTTCGGGGTCGAAGAATTCGCCGGCGGCAGCGAGGGCCTCGGCGGCAGCATCGCGATCTTCCTGACGGGTCGAAATATCCTCGCCGCGGTTGATGCGTTCGGCTTCGTCCGCACTGCGCGCAACCGTGACGGTCACGCCGACTTCGACTTCCGGATGCACGGCGATCGCGATCTCATGCTTGCCGATGGTCTTGATCGGCGCGTCCAGCATGATCTGGCTGCGGCTGATGCTGACGCCGTCATTCTGGAACGATGCGATGATGTCACGAACGCTGACGGATCCGAACAGCTGGCCGGTCTCGGAGGCCTGGCGAAGGATGACGACGTTGCGGCCGTCGATCTTTTCAGCGACCTTGGCAGCCTCGCCCTTGGCCTCAAGGTTGCGAGCTTCGAGTTCGGCCTTCATGCCATCGAACTTGGCGCGGTTGTCTGCGGTGGCCCGCAGCGCCTTGCCGCGTTTGAGCAGAAAATTACGGGCAAACCCGTCTTTGACGCGGACGACCTCGCCCATCTGGCCAAGCTTGGCAACGCGTTCCAGCAGAATGACTTCCATGTTCGTTTTCCTTTCAGACTATTCGGGATGGAAAGTTAGGTTCAGGTTCAGGCTCTGGTTCAGGATTTGGGCAGCGGTGGCGGCCTGCTGCGTAAATAGCGCTGGCGGAGCCCGAAGACGGCATCGGCCAGTCCAAGCAGTGCGACGGCCAGCAGGGCCCAGGCGAAGCCCGCGACCACGGCGTAGGCGCAGCCAAGCCATAATGCGCGGCTCTTCATGGCGAGCGTCAGCGTGTGCAGCACCGCAAAGCCGGTCACGGCATAGGCGATCGACAGGCCGGCGGTTACCACTTGCGCGAGGATGGCCGGCAGGCCACCGGAAAAACAGCATGCGACAGCAGCAAAGAGGGCGGCGATCGTCATCGTCGGCAACGCAGTGCTTTTCAGATCCGGCCAGGGGCGGCGCAATCGTCCCGATGTCGCGGCGATTTTGGCTGCAAGCCACAGGTTGAGCGTCAGCATCGCCACGGCGGCCATTTCGGCGCCAATGGGCGCGACAACCACCAGCGCATCAAGCGTGGAATCATTGAGGGCCAGGCCCGACGATTCCAGAAGATCACCCCAGCCTCTGCGAATGGTGTTTTGAATCGTTGCGGCATCGGAGCCCATCATGAGCAGCGTGGCCGTCGTGATGATCGTTGCAAAAACCACGATCCAGAGCAGGAGTCGTCCGACCGGATACCACTCCAGCGCATCATCTGGATTGGCAGCGGCAGCGTCCTTTGGCAGTGGCCGCCCAAGCAGGGCGAGATGTGTCAGCCACCAGGCCGGCAGTGCATTCACCACCGCAAACGCACCGCAATAGGGAAGGCCGAATAGTGTCGCGATCACCGCCGTCGCAACGATCCCGCCGACGGCTCCACCAAGCGGGCCCCATACCAGGCCCGCCACCATCAGCGGCAGGGGCGCGAGGTTGATCAGCAACAACGAAATTGGCGCGCCCGACGTGATCGAGGCGAACATCAATGCCGACGCAAGGCCGGCAGCCAAGGCTATGGATATGGTCGCGATCATCAGCTGTCCCGCTCCTTTCGAGCGGTTAGAGGTCGCAATCGACCCCAACCATCGGCAACCGGACGCCCCGGAAGCCTTATGAATAGATCCGGTCCGAGGCGCGGGGCCTCTGACCGGATTTGTTTAGCGAATGACGTAGGGAAGCAGACCGAGGAAACGCGCACGCTTGATGGCGCGCGCGAGTTCGCGCTGCTTCTTGGCGGAAACGGCAGTGATGCGGCTCGGCACGATCTTGCCGCGCTCGGAGACGTAACGCATCAACAGCTTGGAATCCTTGAAATCGATCTTCGGCGCATTCGGACCCGTGAATGGACAGGTCTTGCGGCGGCGGAAAAACGGACGGCGTGCACCAGCTTCAGCCATAGCTCTTACTCCTCTTCCGCAGCATCGACATCGTCGCGGGGGCGGCGCGGACCGCGATCGCCGCGGAAGCCGCCGCCGTCACCACGGAAGCCGCCGTCGCGATCACCACGGAAGCCGCCACCACGGTCGTCCCGCTCACGGTCGCGATCGGCTTTGCGCATCATGGCCGAGGGACCTTCTTCAAGCTCCTCGACGCGAACGGTGAGGTAACGAATCACGTCTTCGCTGATCCGTTCCTGGCGCTCGATCTCGGCGACGGCGGCCGAGGGCGCGTCGATGTTAAGCAGCACGAAATGCGCCTTGCGATTCTTGTTCATGCGGTAGGTCAGCGAGCGCACGCCCCAGTTCTCGGTCTTGGTGACCTTGCCGCCCGCCTGTTCGACGATGCCGGTCATCTGGGTGGTCAGTTCTTCGACCTGCTGGGTGCTCGCGTCCTGACGCGCGAGAAAAACATGCTCATAAAGAGGCATGGGTGTCCTTTCCTGTGTTGGCGTGGGGCGCCGGCGGCAAGCCCTTCGAACCCTTCGGAAAGGACTCGATATTGCTCAGAAGGCGGAAGCACGGGACGACGGGCCGACTGGCCCTGCCACATCAAAACACCAGTAAAGGGTGAAATTGCTGAGACCGTCCGTTCAGCTCCCGGCCGGGACCCACGGATGGCCGCGTTATAAGCATTTTGGGCGCGCTGGCAAGGGAAAGCCGATGGCGGAAGATATGCCGCTGCCCACATGGCGTAGGGCCTCTTTGCTTGACACAGGAGGCCCGCGCGGTGTCTTTCGGCCCCGCTTGCGGGCGCGATCGGCGGTTCAGCGCGCCATCATGTTTTTGTATTTTCTCGCAAGACATTGAAAAATATATAGAATTAATGCTGTCATGCTTTGGTAATGGCAGCGGGAAATGGATGTCCGAGGGGCTCATGATAGCAGCATTCACCTTTCCGGGGCAGGGTTCGCAGGCCGTTGGCATGGGCAAGGCGCTGGCAGAAGCTTTTCCAGTGGCTCGCGCGGTGTTCGACGAGGTCGATGCGGCACTCGGCGAAAAGCTGACAGCGATTATCTGGGATGGCCCGGCCGAGACATTACAGCTTACCGAAAATACCCAGCCGGCGCTGATGGCGGTCTCTTTGGCCACCATGCGGGTACTGGAAAGCGAGGCCGGTTTCTCCGTTGCCAAAAACGCCGCCTTCGTTGCCGGGCATTCGCTCGGCGAATATTCCGCGCTGGCTGCGGCCGGCAGTCTTGCGCTCAGCGATACTGCGCGCTTGCTCCGCATTCGTGGTCTTGCGATGCAGAAGGCCGTTCCGGTCGGGGCTGGCGCTATGGCCGCCTTGCTTGGCCTGGATTACGAGGCTGCGGTTGCTGTGGCAGGTGAAGCCGCTCAAGGGCAGGTCTGTCAGGCTGCCAACGACAACGGCGGCGGCCAGGTGGTCGTTTCCGGCGACAAGGCTGCTGTCGAACGTGCGGTCGAGATAGCGAAATCGAAGGGCGCCAGGCGCGCGATGTTGCTGCCGGTCTCAGCGCCATTTCACTGCCGGCTGATGCAGCCGGCCGCGGACGCGATGGCGGAGGCATTGTCCGGCGTTGCCATCAAGCCGCCGGCCGCGCCCTTGGTGTCAAACGTATTGGCTGCGCCGATCACGGAGCCCGACGAGATCCGCCGCCGGCTGATCGAACAGGTCACAGGCACGGTGCGCTGGCGCGAGTCGGTGGCTTACATGGCCAATCACGGTGTGACGCGGTTTTTCGAAATTGGAGCCGGCAAGGTGCTGAGCGGATTGGTCAAACGTATCGCCGAGGGTGCTGTTGGCGTTTCGGTTGGCGGGCCCGGTGATATTGGTTCGGCGAAAGACGCGCTAGTGGACTGACGATGCGGACTTTTGAACCGCCACACCAGTGGAGCTTCGGATTTGACATTCGCTTGCGAGCTCGCGGTTTAATGGGTAGCGAATGTCAAATCCGCTCCACTAGCCGCAGCGCAATCATCCTGATTTGAGGGAAAAAATAATGTTCGATCTTACCGGCAGGACGGCGCTGGTCACGGGCGCAAGTGGGGGTATCGGCGGCGCGATCGCGCAGGCCCTGCACCGGCAAGGTGCCACGGTGGCTATTTCCGGTACGAGGCGCGAGGCGTTGGATATCCTCGCTGCCAAGCTGGGCGAGCGTGTGCATGTACTGCCCTGTAACCTCTCTGACGCCGCCGAGGTCGAGGCGCTCGTTCCGTCTGCCGAGACGGCCATGGGGCAGGTCGATATCCTCGTCGCCAATGCCGGCATCACGCGCGACAATCTTTTTGTGCAATTGCGTGATGAGGATTGGGATGAGGTGATCAACGTCAATCTGACCGCGACCTTCCGTCTGGCCCGCGCCGCAACCAAGCTGATGATGCGCAAGCGCTTCGGCCGGATCATCGCGGTGACGTCGGTGGTCGGCGTCACCGGCAATCCTGGCCAGGGCAATTACACGGCCTCGAAGGCCGGTCTGATCGGCATGATCAAGACGCTTGGCGCCGAATACGCCCGGCGCAATGTCACGGCCAACTGTATAGCTCCCGGCTTCATCGCAACGCCCATGACCGACGCATTGAACGAAAAGCAACGTGAGACCATTCTGTCAAAGGTTCCGGCGGCGCGGCTGGGGACGCCGGACGACATCGCTGCTGCGGCAGTTTATCTGAGTTCGAACGAAGCGGCTTACGTGACCGGCCAGACCATTCATGTGAACGGCGGAATGGCCATGATTTAAGGGGCTTGATTCAGGCTTTCGTCGGGGGCGAAACGCCGCCCGGGACAGCGGTCGAGGCTTGTAGTCAAGGCATAGGAAGTATGGTAACCGAACCCCCGATGAGGGGCAAAGAACACCATTGCAGGATAAGGAAACCCTGTATATTGGCGGTGCGGAGCCTGTCATCGTGCGCCGGGTCCGTGTCGGCCGTGATGGGCCTTAAAGACTACGCGCGATTGCGAACGAAATTCACGACCACAATGGCTCGTACGTCTTGGGTCGGTCCAATGGAACAGCACGAGGTTGAGCGATGAGTGAGATTGGCGAGCGGGTTAAGAAGATCGTGGTCGAACACCTTGGTGTCGAACCCGAAAAAGTGGTCGACAACGCGAGCTTTATTGACGACCTCGGCGCCGACAGTCTCGATACGGTCGAGCTCGTGATGGCTTTTGAAGAAGAATTCGGTTGCGAGATTCCCGACGATGCCGCGGAGACGATTTTGACCGTCGGCGATGCGACTAAATTTCTAGAAAAGAACGCGAAGAGCTGACGCCCCCGCGCGGAGCTGACAAAGACGGAAGGACCGTGGCCTCGCGGTCCTGCCGCTCGTTGCCGGAGACCGCGAATCGCGGGCTGGAGTGATCTGGATGAGGCGGGTTGTCGTCACGGGCCTTGGCATGGTCTCGCCGCTCGGCTGTGGCATCGAGCCGACCTGGAAGCGCATCCTGAACGGCGAAAGCGGCGCGCGGAAGATCGAGACCTTCGAGGTTTCCGATCTGGCCAGCCAGATCGCTTGCATAGTGCCTCGCGGTGACGGCTCTGGCGGCACCTTCAACGCCGACCAATGGATGGAGCCGAAAGACCAGCGCAAGGTCGACGACTTCATTGTTTTTGCGATGTGCGCAGCACGCCAGGCGCTTGATGACGCCAACTGGCATCCCGCAAATGAGGAAGACAAGTGCGCCACCGGCACCATGATCGGCTCCGGAATCGGCGGCCTGTCGGGGATCGCGGATACCTCGATCCTTTTGAAGGAGCGCGGCCCGCGCAAGGTGTCGCCGTTCTTCATTCCCGGCCGCCTGATCAATCTTGCTTCCGGCTATGTCTCGATCGAGCATGGACTCAAGGGCCCCAATCACTCTGTTGTCACCGCCTGTTCGACGGGTGCGCATGCGATCGGCGATGCGAGCCGGCTGATTGCGCTGGGCGATGCGGATGTCATGGTGGCCGGTGGCACCGAATCCCCGATTTGTCGGATTGGAATGGCGGGTTTCTGCGCCGCACGCGCATTGTCGACCGGCTTCAATGATACGCCGGAAAAAGCCTCGCGGCCCTATGACAAGGATCGCGACGGTTTTGTAATGGGAGAGGGGGCCGGTATCGTTGTGCTCGAGGAATTCGAGCACGCGAAAAGCCGTGGTGCCAAAATATACGCCGAGGTGGTGGGCTACGGACTTTCCGGCGATGCCTACCACATCACGTCGCCGTCGCCGGATGGTGACGGTGCTTTCCGCAGCATGAGCGCTGCGCTGAAACGCGCCGGAATTTCAGCCTCCGATATCGATTATATCAATGCCCACGGCACGTCGACGCAGGTGGGCGACGAAATCGAATTGGGGGCCGTGGAGCGGTTGCTCGGCAATGCGACCTCCATGGTATCCATGTCCTCGACCAAGTCCTGCACGGGGCATCTGCTCGGGGCAGCCGGTGCGATCGAAGCGATTTTCGGTATTCTTGCGATTCGCGATAACATTGCCCCGCCGACGATCAACCTCGACAATCCATCGGTGGAAACCGCGATCGATCTCGTGCCGAAAACGCCGCGTGAGCGCGAAATCAATGTCGTACTGTCGAATTCTTTCGGTTTCGGAGGTACAAACGCGTCCGTGATTCTGCGGCGCGTGACCGACTAACGGTCCGATTCTAACATTCGCATCCCTTCTCAGCGGCCACTTTTGCGAATGTTAGAATCAAGGGACCACTAGCAAATATAAGGTTTCTGGTGGAGTTTTGGATTTGACATTCGCATCGCGAATACGCGGCTATAGGGTAGCGAATGTCAAATCCACTCCACAAAAGCATGATCCGGAAAAGTGTGTAGCGGTTTTCCGAAAAGATCATGCTCAATCAAAGAACTAAAGCGCGATGACGATTCAACCAAATCTCATCGCGCTTTAGTGCGGCGAATTTGAAGTTCCTATCAGTTGCGGCGAGTTCGTTCACCGTTTCGCCGCATTCGGTGATAATTCCTAGATGCGGGCGAGACCACCGGCCGGCGTAGAGGCCACGATTGAACCGACAGGATTCTGGTTGCATCGATGAGTGAAAGGCCGCCCATTTCGCCGAGGAGTCCGCGTGCCGCGCTGGAGCCCGAGCAGGTTCCGCCGCCGCCAAAGCGGTCCGAACGCGCCCGCAACCCGTTCGTTGTGGTCGGTAACGCCATCATCACCTTCATTTTGGTTATGATGGTCGCAGTCGGCGGCACCTATATTTACGGCAAGCAGAAGATCGAGGCACCTGGTCCCTTGCAGGAGGACAAGGTGGTCAACATTCCGATGCGGGCAGGGGTGACCGATATTGCCGATATCTTGCAGCGCGAAGGGGTCATCGACAACAATCGTTGGGCATTTATCGGCAGCGTGTTTGCTCTCAGGGCGCGTTCCGACCTCAAGCCCGGCGAATATCAGTTTCAGAAGAATGCCAGCCTGAGGGATGTCATCGGCACCATTGTCGAAGGCAAGGTGGTTCAGCATTCCGTCACCATCCCCGAAGGATTGACCTCCGAGCAGATCGTCGCACGCCTTTCCGAGAACGATATTTTCTCGGGCTCGGTGCGAGAGATACCGCGAGAAGGAACGTTGCTGCCTGAAACCTACAAATTCCCCCGCGGCACGCCCAGAGATCAGGTCGTCGCGCGCATGCAGCAGGCACAGAAACGCGTGCTTGCCGAGATTTGGGATCGCCGCAATCCCGATATTCCAATCAAGACGCCGGAGCAGTTGGTGACGCTGGCTTCGATCGTCGAAAAGGAAACCGGCAAAGCGGATGAGCGCAGCAGGGTTGCTTCGGTTTTCGTCAATCGGCTGCGGCAGAAAATAAAGCTGCAGTCGGACCCGACGATTATTTATGGGCTGGTTGGCGGCAAGGGAACGTTGGGCCGGCCGATCAAGCGGAGCGAAATCCAGCAGCCGTCGCCTTACAATACCTATGTGGTGGATGGATTGCCGCCCGGTCCGATCGCCAATCCGGGCCGCGCCTCGCTGGAGGCCGCCGCCAATCCCGCGCGGACGCGTGATTTGTTCTTCGTTGCCGATGGCACAGGCGGCCACGCTTTCAGCGACTCCTACGATCAGCATCAGAAGAACGTCGCCAAGCTCCGGGCGATGGAAAAGCAGATCCAGAACGATACGGTTGAGCCGGCGGATGACCCGCCACCGCCGGCCGCGGCCAATGCGTCTGCGGATCCAGGCCCGCCGGCTGCACCCGCAAAGCCGGCCCCGGCCAAGAAGCCGGCGCGCCCTGCGCCCTCGGCCCGGCAAGGCGCTTCGCAGCCCCCGGCATCCTCCCCGGTGGACCAGCAATAGTGTCGAAGGTGTGATTGCGATCCCTGTCGTTCGCGATCGAAGAAGGATCAAGCAGCGCGTAAATTTCACTTTGGCTTCAGACGCGCTAGACTTACACGCATTCGGCCGGCGAATCTCTATCTCCGGCCTTCGTTTTGTCGGAGAACCCCACGCGATGGTCCTGTCGAGTATGACCGGCTTTGCCCGTAGCCACGGCGCCAGCGGACCTTACGCGTTTGAGTGGGAACTGAAGTCCGTCAATGCCAAGGGGCTGGACGTGCGTCTGCGGCTGCCGCCCGGATGGGACGAGCTTGAGGCTTTCGCCAAAAAACGAGCGGCGGAGGTGCTGTCGCGCGGCACGGTATACGCCAATTTCAACGTCAAGCGCGCCAATGCGCTATCGACGGTGCGTGTCAACGAAGACGTTTTGGCGTCGATCGTGCGCGTCGCCGGTGTGCTCGCCGGCAAGATCGATGCCGTGGCGCCCAGCATCGACGGGCTCCTCTCCATCAAAGGCGTGATCGAAGTGGTCGAGCCGGAAGCCGACGAAACGGAAGACAAGGCGGCGAAAGAAGCGGCCGCTGTGGCATTTGATCAGGCGCTCACTCATCTGGTCGAGATGCGCCAGCGCGAGGGCATCGCACTCGGGCAAATCCTGCTGCAGCGAATGGACGAGATCGAGCAGTTGGCGAAGAAGGCCGAGATGGCACCGGGACGCAAGCCGGACGCGGTCAAGGCGCGCCTGGCTGAACAGATCGCGATGTTGCTGGAGACGTCCGACCGTTTCGATCCCGACCGCCTCAACCAGGAAGCGCTTCTGATCGCAGCAAAGGCCGATATTCGCGAAGAACTCGATCGCATCGCGTCCCATATCGCCCAGGCACGCGACATGATCGCCAAGGGCGGTCCGGTCGGCCGGCGGCTTGATTTCCTTGCGCAGGAATTCAACCGCGAGGTCAATACGTGTTGCTCGAAGTCGAACGATATCGAATTGACCAATACGGGCCTTGAAATGAAGAACGTGGTGGAGCAATTCCGCGAACAGGTGCAGAATCTGGAGTGACGCATGGCAGATCGAGAGCACGGCGATGTCGGTTGAGCGGCGCGGCCTGATGTTCGTGCTGTCCTCGCCCTCGGGCGCGGGCAAAACCACGTTGTCACGTCTGCTGATGGAGCGAATGCCAGGCCTGAAGATGTCGGTATCGGCGACGACCCGGCCGATGCGGCCGGGCGAAGTCGATGGCCTCGACTATCTGTTCGTCGATCAGTCGCGCTTCAAGGAAATGGTGCAGCGGCACGAGCTGCTGGAATGGGCCACCGTATTCGACAACAGCTATGGCACGCCGCGGGCGCCGGTCGAGGCAGCCTTGTCGGCAGGGCAGGATGTGTTGTTCGATATCGACTGGCAGGGCACGCAACAGCTACGCGAGAAAGCCCGGGCGGATGTGGTGAGTGTGTTTATTCTGCCGCCGTCGGCCGCCGATCTGGAGAAACGGCTGCACAGCCGTGCCCAGGACAGCGATGCGGTCATTCGCTCCCGCATGAGCCGCGCCTCGCACGAACTGAGCCACTGGGCGGAATACGATTATATCGTCATCAATCACGATATCGACGAGGCCTTCGCCGAGGTTCAATCGATCCTGAAGGCAGAACGGCTCAAGCGCGAACGCCGTACCGGCTTGACGACATTCGTCCGGGAATTGCAGCGGCAGTTGGAGAAGTAGCTGATTTCATCTCTGCGCATATCTCGGCCTGGGCGCGCGGGGGGCGAATTCTGGCGTGCGGCCGGCTGAGGCCGCGGCGGCTCCAGCCCTGTGGGCAAATCGCGGCCGATATTCCCGGTGATCCGAAGATGGATAGTCCGAGAGGATGATGCGGTCGTCATCAGTCGTCTCCCAGACCGGCCCCCGTGCGGATTGCGCCACGCGGCGGCCTAGTCGCGTGCGGCGACGCCTGGAGATGAGTGCCGCGGCACCGGCAAACGCCAGCGCGCCGACCGTGGCGGCGAACAGTGTCGGAATCGTTTCCGGCTTAATCGGCACAGACAAATAAGCGAAGGTGTCCGCCGGAGTTGCTGCCTGAGGCGGATCGGCTGACGATTGTGCTGCATTGTCGGCGGGACCGGCCGTGGCCGGCGCGGCGCTGGGCATTTGGCTTGCCGGCGGCAATTCGGGCCAGCGCGTGGCTACAGCTGCGGCTGCGTTCGAGACCGAAGAGTTGCCAGAACCGGCTTCGTTCACCGCTGCATTTGCGGGCGGAGTGACAACGGAGCTGTCCTCGTTGCCGGGTCGGCTGCGGAGCTCGGCGCGGGCATCGGCGATCGATGGCTTCGCCGCTGGTGGTGGGGCCGGCGGACTGCTCTGCGGGAGGGCCTGCGAAACGCCGCCGCCCTCCTGGCGGAGATACCAGCAACTGCGCTTGTTGACGTGATCGGTGCGATAACGCCAGTGGCTGCCCGCCGGCGTTTCGGCCTTCGGACTGGTAAGGCAGTCCTCGGCATTTGCCGTTTCACCGCGCGCCATTGTTGCGAGCGGGATTCCCGCAAGAACGTTGACAAAAATGGCTGATATCAATTTCGCGGTTCGGTTTGGCATGCGTATCTCCAGTGAACGCGATACATTTCACATGCCAACCTCTCCAAAAACTTGGGTCGCAATACGCCGCAAATCCGGACAGCGTAGGGCTTAATTCGGGCCCGTCCTCGTCGCCTTCAAGGCAGACAGTGGGCGAATTGTGCCTTCAGTTTTTCAGCACAATGCGTCCGACAACTTGTCCTGCCCGCAGTGCGTCGATCCATTTCTGTACGTCCGCCATCGGCTCCTCCTTCATCGGCGTCGGCTTGATCTTGCCGGCGCGCGCCAGCGACATCAGCTCGTGCGCCTCAGCGAGCGTCCCGACCATGAAGCCCTCGATCGTCATCCGTTTGTAGACCCATTGCACCATGGGCAGGCTGAAATTGCCGCCCATGAGGCCGGAGACCACGATCTTGCCGCCGCGCCCCAGGACCGAAACTGCAAACGCCATCGACTTTTCGTTGCCGGCGAAATCGACGATCTCGTCGAACCCGCCTTCGGTTTCCTTGATGATGCGCCGGCTGATCTCCGGCTCCGACGGGTCGTAGGCGAAAGCCGCTCCGTTCTTGAGCGCGGTTTCGCGGGCGCCCGCGCTTAGATCTGCCACCGTGATCGGCTGCTTGAACATGGCTTGCGCAAACGCAAGTCCCATCATGCCGACACCGCCGAGACCGATCAGCAGCAGGTTGCGTTGCCGTGGACGGTCGACCAGCCGCTTCAGCGCGCCGTAGGCGGTTACCCCTGAACACATGAGGGTTGCGGCCTGATTGACCGGCAGCGGGTCGTATTCCAGCAGGTATTTTGCGTCCGGCACCAGCACGTGGGTGGCGAAGCCGCCGTCGATGGCGACACCGAGAAACCGCTGTTTGGCGCAGAGATTTTCATCACCCGCCAAACAGTCGCGGCATTGACCGCAGCCGATCCAGGGAAATACGGCCCGCTTTGCGCCGATGAGATCCCTCGACACGTCGGGACCAATTTCCTCGACGACGCCTGCAATCTCGTGGCCGAGCGTAAAGGGCAATGTCATTCCGCGGGTGGTATCGAGCCTCTTGCCGCCGCCGAGATCGGCATAACCGTCCTGGATATGAAGGTCGGAATGGCAAAGTCCGCAGCGCTCGATCCGGACCAGGACTTCGCGGCCCGTGGGCTTCGGCGCCTCAATGACGGTTTCGCACAGCGGAGTATCAAACTTGACCAGCGACTGGCGGCGCATGAGCGTCATGAGGCCTCTCCAAAAGAAGGTTCAGGTTGTGCTGCGTATATGGGTCAATTCCCGCGCCATGGCAACAAAGCCGCCGACCGGAATGGTCTCGGGACGCCGCGTCTCTTCAATCTCGGCAGCAGCGACTAGCCGAGCCGGATCGACAGCCAGCGATTTCAGGCTTTGGCGCAACATCTTCCGCCGCTGACCGAAGGCTGCCGCGGCCACTTGCTCGAGCGCCCGGCGCTCACAGATTTCCGGGGCCGGGCGTGGTACCAATCGCACG
>Ga0208193_1000164_pt1 | contig 44996 bp, 36 predicted proteins | sample June2015DPH_17_2_FD_184716 | JGI IMG/M metagenome (GOLD analysis project Ga0208193, IMG submission 184716) | Peatland microbial communities from SPRUCE experiment site at the Marcell Experimental Forest, Minnesota, USA - June2015DPH_17_10... | ecosystem: Environmental > Terrestrial > Soil >...
GTTCTGGAAGATGCCATGGTGCAATTGACCGGCCATGGTGAGCCGCCGGCGGCAATTCCCACGCGTTTGGAAACTTTGTTGCGCGATCCAGAGGATTTTACAGGTGTGCTGGTCCATTTAGAAGCTACGTTGATGAATCTGGTGGAGAGTGCCGGGCGACAGACCTTGATTTTGCAATCCTCCAATTCGATAATCACCGCGAACCTCGAAGCTCCCCAGGATGAAGACCATTTCAAGTCCCTGAAGCTGGGCAGCGACCTGGCATTGACGGGGGTTTTTGCGGCCCAATCGCCTGAACAATGGGTTCCGGGCCTGGCGCAATCGCGGGAAACATCGGTTTCCACGATTCCTTACTCGCCGCCGGAATCGGTGGCGATTCTGTTGCGATCCCGCAGCGATGTTGCCGTGATCCGTCAACCGCCGTGGTGGACATTGTCGCGGCTGCTCTGGACGCTGGGAATGATGACGTTGATTCTGCTGGCCGGGTTGGTATGGGTCGTTGTCCTGGGGCGTCGGGTGCGGCAGCAAATGCGGATCATTGAGGAAAAAGTCAGGCGCGCGGGGATTCTTGAGGAGCGCGATCGGATCGCCCGGGAATTTCACGACACGCTGGAACAGGAACTCGCGGCGATCACGATCCAGTTGGGCGCGGTGGAGGCGCAGTTAAACGGTTCGCCGGCGACGGTGCGGCAGTTGCTCGGGCTGGCCCGCAACATGTCGCGGCGCAGTCTTTCCGAAGCCCGGCGGTCGGTGTGGGATTTGCGCTCGCATTTGCTCGAGAACTGCGATCTGGCGGCGGCATTAACCGAAATGGCCGCCCCGTTGTCGGTCGCTTCCGGCACGGAAATCACAATTCAATCCAGTGGCGTGCCGCGGAAACTTCCGGCGGTGACCGAACACAATCTGCTGCGGATTGCGCAAGAGGCCTTGGCGAACGCGTTGAAACATTCCGGGGCAAAAAAAATCGTCGTGGGCTTAAATTATAAGCTGGCGAGTGTGCAACTCCGCCTGCACGACAACGGCAACGGATTCGATTTGCTGACCGCGGGGCAGGCCGCCGGCGGGCATTTTGGCTTGCTGGACATGCGGGAACGGGCCGAAAAGATCGGCGCCTGTTTCACGCTCACCAGCCGGGCCGGATATGGCACGGAGATACTGCTGTTGATCCCCGAGGCGGCAAAAATTGATTCGCCGGGCAACGGAAAAACCAACTCACATTCCCACCGATGAAGGAGAAAATACGCATTCTCGTCGTGGACGATCATTTTGTCGTCCGCATAGGTCTGGCCGGTTCAATCAATATCGAGCAGGACATGGTGGTGGAAGCGGAAGCTTCGACGGGTGCGCTCGCCATTGAATATTTCCGGAAATATCAGCCGGACATCGTGCTGATGGATTTGAAATTGTCGGGCATGGACGGGGTGGAAGCGACGAGTGCGATCTGCGAGGAATTTCCCGACGCGGCGATCATCATGCTCTCCACGCACGATGGCGAAGAGGACATTTATCGTTCCATCCAGGCAGGCGCGCGTACTTACCTGCTCAAAACGGCGGCGCGCGAGGACTTGATCCAAACCATCCGTCTCGTTCACTCGGGTGAGCGGTGCATCTCGCCCGCCATCGGCGCGCGCCTGGCGGAACGGATGACCCGCACCGAACTCACCGCGCGCGAAACGGAAGTTCTAAGACTTATCGCCAAGGGGAGGAGCAACAAGGAAATTGGCGGCACTTTGAAAATTGCCGAAGTAACGGTAAAACAACACGTCGGTCATATCCTCACCAAATTGAATGCGAATGACCGGACCCAGGCGACGACAACGGCATTGCAACGAGGCATTCTTCATCTGGATTGAAACGGGCACGTCGTCCCCAACAACTCATCACCCGTTAGCCATCACGGCCTCCGTCCGCCTGGCGCTTGCTCTCGCCGCTGGGTGCGCCATCAAAACACTATTATTCGGCTTGACGAGTTTAGGCATTGTGCCATTTTGCCACTATTAAATCGTAGTTTTGGCTCATGCCACCCATCAAATCCAAATCCAGTTTTCTTGACAAAGTCCTTGGCCGCATCGGTCGATTGGATGCGGAAGGGTTGCAAAATGTCGTCCAGCGGCTCGCTAGGGAACGCAGCTTTCTCGAGACACTTTTCAACACGATCGAAGACGGGGTGCTGGTCGTGGATGAGCAGGGACTGGTCATTTATTTTAACCAGGCCGTCACCCGGCTCATCGGTTTGCAACCCGGCGAAGAAGAACTGCCCATTTCAAAAATTCTGCCGGAAGTGGACTGGCAGAAAATTGCCCGGGCTGACCGCGCGGGCGGTGCGCACGTCACCCGGCATGAATTTGAAATCCATTATCCCCGCCCGCGTTTTCTCCGGCTCTACGCCGCGCCGCTCGATGGCGAGGCCCGGGGAAGTTCCGGGGTGGCGCTGATTCTGCACGACGCCACCGAAGCGCGGCAAAAAACCTTTGAAGCCATCGAAAGCGAACGTGTCCAGGCCCTGACCCTGCTGGCCGCCAGCGTCGCGCATGAAATCGGCAATCCCCTCAACGCCCTCCACATTCATTTGCAATTGATGGAGCGCGAGGTCAAAAAATTGAAAACCGGCGCGGAAAATTCAAAACTGCAGCCGCGTTCGCGCCCCGGAAACGCCGGGAACGAAACGGATGCCGCCGAAATCGGCAAAAAACTCGGGCAATATCTCGACGTGGCCAAAGGCGAAATCAACCGGCTCGATTACATCATCACCCAATTTCTCGGCGCCATCCGGCCCGCACCCGTGCAATTGAGAATCGCCTCGCTCAACGACGTGGTGGAAAAAACCCTGCAGTTGCTCGGACCGGAAATTGAAAACCGCGGCGTGGCGGTGAAGACAAAATTGTCGCGTAATCTGACGTCCACGCCCATTGACGCCACGCAACTGCAGCAGGTGCTGGTGAACCTGGTGAAGAACGCGGCAGAGGCCATCGGCGGCAAGGGAACGGGAACAGGGGCGGGCCGGATCGAGATTACCCTGCGCGAGCGCGCCGCCAGCGCCGATGCATTGCCGGCTCTGCTGCTGACCGTCGAGGATTCGGGACCGGGCATCGATCCGGGGCAACTGGAAGCGGTCTTCGAGCCGGGCTTTACCACCAATACCCACGCAAAAGAGGCGACGGGGGCATGGCCTGCCGCTCACAGGGGCCTGGGACTCTTCATCTGCCGCTCCATTGTGGAGGCCGCGGGCGGGCGCATGCTGGCCGGAAACCGCGGCCGCATGGGCGAGCAGCCGGGCGGGGCGCGGATCGAGATCGAGCTGCCGGTGCGGACTCAGTAGGAAGTTGCCGGCGGATTCATGGAACAGGTCCGGGACAGCGAAGGTACCTGAACTTTCAACACTTACCGAACGAAAACCCACGCGAGGCGAATACAATGTTAGCAACAGTCTTCCACACACCATCGATGGAGTTCTTTCCTCAAGCAGCAGAGCCGGTTGCGCGTTTGCACCTGCTGGTCGTTGACGCCGATCCGGCGATTCGCTCGGCCTGCGCCGAGATTGCCTCGGGGCTGGGCTACGCCGCCGAAACCACTGCCGACTTTCAGCAGGCGCGGAGCCTGCTGCGATCGAGCGCCGCGGACATTCTGCTGGTGAACCTGCCGCAGACCGGCTCGAGACAAGGCCTGGAGCTGATCGCCGAGGTCAAGCTGCTCTACCCGCGCATCGCGATTGTTGCCATGACCTCATCCGGGCTGGTCAACACCGCGGTCGAAGCGATGCGCTGCGGCGCGAACGATTATCTGACTAAGCCCTTCACGATGGACGATTTCTCGGCAGTCCTGGAGCGCGCGAACCAGGCCGTTTTGACCGATACGGCATCCCGGCAGTTGCGCGAACAGTTGCGCGCGAGCCAGGGCCTGGGCGCGATGATCGGCCGGTCTCCTGAAATGGAGAAGGTCTACCGCATCCTGTCGAAAGTTGCCCAGAGCACGCATCCGGTCCTGATCCTGGGCGAGAGCGGCACGGGCAAGGAGCTGGTGGCGCGCACGATTCACGCGTACGGGCCGAATGGGCAGAAGCCCTTTCTGCCCGTCGATTGCGGATCGCTGGTGCCGACCCTGATCGAGAGCGAGCTCTTTGGCTACGTGAAGGGAGCCTTCACGGGCGCGAATCGCTCGAAGGATGGGTTGCTGGTCTCGGCCGAGAGCGGAACGGTATTTCTCGACGAGATTGGCGAGCTGCCGCTGGACCTGCAGGCGAAGCTGCTGCGGGCGCTGCAGGAAAGAGAAGTCCGGCCCGTGGGCGCGACGCACCGCGTGCCGATCAAGGCGCGCATCGTGGCGGCGACGAATCGAGACTTGTCTGCGATGGTCGAGAACGGGAGCTTTCGCAAGGATCTCTTTTACCGGCTCAATGTGGTGAACCTGCGGCTGCCGTCGCTGCGGGATCGCCGCGAGGATATTCCTCTCTTGGCGGCGCATTTTCTGGATCGCATCAGCCGGGAGCGCGTAGGCAAGTTTACGCTGAGCGACGAAGCGCTGCGGACGATGATGCGCTACGACTGGCCGGGCAATGTGCGCGAGCTTGAAAACTCCGTGGAGAGGGCCTGCACCATGTCCTCCGGTCCAATCCTGGAGCTGGGCGATCTGCCGACGCAGTTGCAGAACACGGGTCTGGAGGCGCGGCGGATCACGTTGGAGGCAGGGCAGCCTGCTGAAAATGGCGCAACGAGCGCGGCGCCGGTGGCGACGCTGGCCGATCTTGAAAAACACGCGATTCTCTCTGCGATCCGTACGCTCCACGGCGACAAGCTGCAGGCCGCGAAGCTGCTGGGCATCGGCAAGACGACGCTCTACCGCAAGCTGAAGGAATACGGCATTGCGGACCCGCTGGCGGAGTGAGAAAAGCAGCTTTCAGCTATTAGCTATTAGCTTTTAGCTCGACTGCGCGAGTGCTGGCTGTCGTGATGGATTCTGACTTTCCAGCCTGGTTGAGTTCAACGACAAATTTTTCAAGCCGTGCTTTGAAGCTAAAAGCTAAGAGCTAATAGCTGAAAGCTGTCTTCCAAGGAGACTTTTATGAGCATTCTTCTCGTGACTGGAATTGAAGGGGCGCGCAACTGCGCCGATGTGATTGCCAAGAACCTGGGAACCGAAGTGGAAGTGGCCGAGGGGCGCAAGAGTGCGCTGACCGCGCTGCGGCGCGGAGAGTTTTCCGCCATTGTGGTGGACGAAACCATTGCCGAGTGCGATCCGGCTGCCGCGGAAGCCATCTGGGAGCGGGCGGGTCTTGCGATTCCTGTGCAGGTGAACTTTGCGCTGACCGGCGCGGCGCGGCTGATCCGCGAGCTGCGCGCGGCGCTGAACCGTCGCGAGCGGGAGCAGGCGCTGGCGCGGAAGGCTGCTGCCGCGGCGATTGAGTCCGAGCTGAAGTCTACGGTTGCGGGCCTGCTGCTGCACTCGGAGCTTGCGCTTTCCGGGTCGGATGCGGATTCGCCGGTAGCGGAGCGGCTGCGCACGCTGGCGGATCTCGCGGGAATTCTCCGGCAGAAGCTCAGCGCTCCGCTTCCCACGCGCGGCGAGGTAGCGCCGGCGATTCACTGAGACTTGGATTTCAAGTTTGCGTTGCACGCGCAAAACGCCGGGGCGGGCTTTGCAGTAATGTCCTGCTCCGGCGAATTTTTGTGCGCGTGAATACGAATCGAATCGGCTATTGTGCAACGGGCGTATCGGGACGAACGGTCTTGAAGGCGAGCGTGATGCGCGAAAGCACCTGCACGGGAGCGCCATTGAGCACAAACGGCTTGAAGCGCATGGCTTCGATGCGCGTGCGGGCTGCGTCATTGAGACTTTGATTGTCGGAGACGATAGTGCCGGTTTCGCGCACTGCACCGGTCCTGTCGATGGAGACTTCTGTGGTAAGTACGCCTTCGAGCGGGCCGTCTTTCGTGGGTGGCCACGGCGTTGGGTCTTGCGGCAGCAGGTTTTTGCGTAGATCGAGCTCGTCTGGAAATTCGATCTGGATGGAATACGGGTCGCCGTCCGCGCCTGCTGTGAACCATCCGTTCTGAACAGCATGGAGGTCTTCGAGGATGATTATCTTCGCCGTCACTTCCGGCGATCCGCCGGAGACAGTGCGGGCTACCTGTCGTTTGTGGAATTCCTGATAGTCGTGAAATTCCCCACTCCATCCAAAGCCTCCGCCATAGAGGAGCAAGCCTGTCTGATCGTTGAGAGCAATGCTCGCGCCCATGCCTTTCTGAACCTCGCCATTGCTGCTGAGGATGGTCCAGCTAAGGTGGGTCATTCCAATCGTATGTGTCTCTTGGCCGTTTCTAACGAGGGTTCTTCCAGGAAGCTGCTTCACTTCTCCGCTATCCATTTGCTTATAGAGATCGGCTGAGAGCGGGACGGGCAGCATGAGAGCGTCCGTGATCTCGCGGAGCCAGTTGGGAAAATAATCGCCATCGTTCTTTTGCCAGGTCTGACCGCCGCTGATGATCTGGACCTGGTGAAACCCCGGACAACTCACTTCACGCCGCCATTCCGTGGGAGATTTCCACCAGATTTCGACGAGGCCGGTGCGGCCTGAGTCCTTATCGCGGTCGAGGCTTGGGGCAAGCATGGCTTTGAGATGGAAGGGATGGGTTCCGGGCCGATCGAGAGTGCTGATGGCGACTGCTTTCTGGACCCGCTTGACGATGCCATCCGCATGAGCAGCGGAGCAGGAGACGGCAAGTGAGAGTGCAAACATGAAAAACAGGATGCGGCGCATGGCAGACACTGTATATCAGCGAATGCGAGAAAAGAAAGCGTGGCCTTGAGAGTATTGCGCTGAACCATGCCGTGCGCTGGCATATCGAGCGGCAGATTCTATGCTATCGAAATAAGGCTGTCGTTTTTGATGAAAGCGCCTGGGCAACGGTGCATGATTGGGTAATCCCGTCGCCGCGCGCCGCGCAGTACACTATCCCTCAGACCTATGCCATTGACCGTCGCGGAGTTTGTACAGCGCTGGAAGATTTATTCGCAGTCGGAGAAGGCCGGCGCCCATGAGCACTTTCTCAACCTGTGCGAGGTGCTCGGCCAGAAGACGCCCGCCGAAATCGACTCGGCGGGAGAAAACTATGCCTTCGAAAAGCATGTAAGCAAAACGCGCGGCGGCAAGGGCTTTGCCGATGTCTGGCTGCGCGATCGTTTCGCCTGGGAGTACAAGGGCAAGCACAAGAACCTCAATAAAGCCTACGAGCAACTGAACGACTATCGCGAGGACCTGGGAAACCCGCCGCTCCTTGTGGTCTGCGATCTCGAACGCTTTGAGGTTCATACCAACTTCACAGCCACTTCCAAGCGCGTCTACGCCTTTGACCTGGACGATCTGAACCGCAACCACGTTACAGCCGCGTGCCCGCTGCCGCCGCTCGACGTTCTGCGCGCTCTCTTCGGCGACTACAACGTGCTGCGTCCCGAGCGCACCGACGCGCAGGTCACGCAGGAGGTCGCCAAAAAGTTCGCGCGGCTTGCTGAGCGGCTGGAGCTCGGAGGACGCAACCTCGGCGCGGGCAGAGAAGAGATTGCGCACTTCCTCATGCGGCTGCTCTTCTGCCTCTTCGCGGACTCCATCGGCCTCCTGCCCGACCATCTCTTCCGGCGGCTCATTCAGCAGGACCGCTTCAGTCCGAAGAAGTTTCTGCGCAAGCTGACAAACCTGTTTGAAGCCATGAGCGAGCCGGACGGCATCTTCGGCGAGCACTCCGTGAAGTACTTCAACGGCGGCCTCTTTGACAGCTCTTCCATCATCCAGCTTGACCAGGCGGATCTGGGAATTCTCTACGACGTTTCCAAGAACTACGACTGGTCGCGCGTGGCCCCGGCCATCTTTGGCACGCTCTTTGAGCGCTCGCTCGATCCCGTGCGCCGCTCGCTCATCGGCGCGCACTACACCTCGCAGGAAGACATCCTGCTGCTGGTCGAGCCGGTGGTGATGCGGCCGCTGGAGCGGCGCTGGGAGGCTGTGAAGGCGCGGATCGCGGAGTCGCTTGCGCGTGAAAAGGCTGAGGAAGAGGCGCGGGAGAGCCGCCAGGCGCGTCTGCGGGTAGGCCGCGAGAGCGAAAAGCTGCTGGGCGACTGGATTGCGGAGTTGACCGGCGTAAAAGTGCTTGACCCGGCCTGCGGCTCAGGCAACTTTCTCTACGTGGCGCTGCGCCGCCTGCTCGACCTGTGGCTGGAGACCACCCGCTTTGCTGTTGCGCACAGCATCTCGCTCGTGACGCCGGCAATGGTCTCGCCGCGTCAGCTTCTGGGCATTGAGACGGAGTTCTACGCGCACGAACTGGCCTCGGTTGTTGTCTGGATCGGCTATCTGCAGTGGAAGTACGAGCACAGCGTGCATGAGGATCGCGAACCCATCCTTGAAAAGCTCGCGAACATCGAGCACGGAGACGCGATTCTGCGTTATGACGGCGAAGGCAAGCCATACGAGCCGGAATGGCCGCAGGCGGACTTCATGATCGGCAATCCGCCGTTTCTGGGCGGGAAGCTGCTGCGCAGGGAGCTGGGCGACAAATACGTGGATGATGTATTCGCAGTCTATGAAGGGCGCGTGAAAGCGGAGTCTGACCTTGTTGTGTATTGGTTTGAAAAGGCACGTCAGATTTTGGTTGAGCACCCGATGGTCCGCGTGGGACTTGTTGCTACACAGGCTATACGCGGTGGCGCTAGTCGTGGGGTATTAAAACGAATCTCTGAAACTGCAAGCATATTTTTTGCTTGGAGTGACCGGGATTGGATCAACGAAGGAGCGGCAGTTCATATATCTCTAATCGGATTCGATGGAGGGGATGAATCAGAGCGCACATTGGACGGCATTCGTGTGAATGAAATCAATCCCGACCTGACAAGCGGCACGGATGCGACTCTGGCGCTACCACTTATCGAGAATGCAAACATCTGCTTTATGGGAACTACTAAGGCTGGCTCATTTGATATTGATTTCGCTACGGCGAACAAGATGTTAAGAGCCCCGATCAATCCGAATGGCAGACACAATTCGGATGTAGTGCGACCTTGGATCAACGCGCTGGATATAACACGCCGTCCACGCGGGATGTACATCATCGATTTCGGCGTTGATATGTCTGAAGAGGCGGCTGCGCTCTATGAAATGCCCTTCGAGTATGTCCGAGCGCATGTTTACCCGGAACGTAAATCTGAAAATCGCGACCTTGGAGACAAACCGCGTTGGTTGCACGGTCGTTCACGCCCAGAACTGAGAAACTCGCTTTCAAAAATCCCGAGGTACATTATTACGCCTCGTGTTTCAAAGCATAGGCTCTTTGCATGGCTCGGGACCGATACACTTCCTGACTCAGCAACGTTCGCGTTTGCGCGTTCAGATGATTATTTTTTCGGTGTACTTCATTCTTCAATTCACGAAATCTGGGCGCGAACTCAAGGCACGCAGTTGCGCGAAGTAGAAAGCGGCTTTCGCTACACGCCGAACTCTACCTTCGACACCTTTCCCTTTCCGTGGCCGCCGGGAACGGAGCCTACTGAGGAAGCGGAGCCGCGTGTGCGGGCGATTGCCGAGGCGGCGCGGGAGCTGGTGCGGCTGAGGGACAACTGGCTGAATCCGCCCAACTGCCCGCCCGAGGAACTGAAGAAGCGCACGCTCACCAACCTCTACAACGAGCGGCCAGCGTGGCTGGAGAATGCGCACCGGGCACTGGATCAACCGGTCTTTGCGGCCTACGGGTGGCCGTGGCCGTTGGGGCGGGAAGAGATTCTGGCGCGGCTGCTGGAGTTGAACCGGGAGCGGGCCGGAGAGTGATCCTCACCCCTTGCAAAGAACGGAACAGCCGGGGTGCCCCAGGTCCCCGGGTTTGAAGCGCCTGGAAGACCACAAAAGCCAGCCCGTCTTCTCGTCCCTTGTCCCTGTTCCCTCGTCCCTGGTTACTTTGGTCCAATGCCCCTTCGTAACGCCCATCCCACAAAATAGTTTTCATACAATTAAGGGGTATTGTGCTGTACTTGATTCAGCAGTAGAAAAATCACGGCCCGAACCTCCAAAGGTTCGGGCCGTAGTCGTTTAAGAGAGTTGAAGGGAACAGGGCCCCTGACAACAAAAGGAGATTAGCCCGGGCTTGTAAACAACATGCCCCTGCACAGTCCCGAAAGAAAGATCGCATGAAGATATTGCATGCAAATCGTCTGGTTTTCCGCAACTCGCGGAAACAGAACCACTTTCCATCCAGCCGGATTGCACAGTTCCGGAATGAGGATGGTATAAAGATTTCTCCAGAAACTGTGCAATCCCCTGTAACCTGCGGAAACAAAACAGCTTCGGAAACAATGCTGCACAGGATAACTCCTGAAATCGCCTGGAATCGAAGACTGTGCAGCCAGCCGGAAGGAAGCCGGCGACGCTCTAAAGCGCAATCGTCACCGCTTTGGTTTCGAGGTAGTTGTGCAGAACCTCTTCGCCCATCTCGCGACCCCAGCCGGATTGCTTGTAGCCGCCGAAGGCCAGTGAGGCGTCGAAGACGTTGTGGCAGTTGACCCAGACGGTTCCGGCGCGCAGGCCGCGGGCAACTTTGTGGGCGGTGGAGAGATTTTCCGTCCAGACGCTTGCCGCCAGGCCATAGATGGAATCATTGGCCTTTCTTAGAATCGCGTCGATGTCTTTGTCGGAAAAAGGCGTGGCGCAGACGACGGGTCCGAAGATCTCTTCATCGACGACCTTCATGCCGGGATGCGTGTTGGTGAGTACGGTGGGTTGCACAAAGTAGCCGTGGTCGGATTTCTTTGCGCCGCCCGCCGTTACTTTTGCGCCTTCATTTACGCCTGATTCGATGTACCCGAGAACCTTGCGGTACTGTTCATCGCTGACGAGCGGGCCCATCTGGCATGAGGGATCGAGGCCCGGTGCCACGTTGATGCCGGAGGCAACTCTGCTGACGCCTTCGACGACTTCGTCGTAGATTTTTTCATGCACAAAGAGACGTGAGCCAGCGCAGCAGCACTGGCCGTGGTTGAAGAAGATGGCTGACGCTGTTCCCTGAATGGCGTTGTCGATGCGCGCATCTGGGAAGACGAGAACGGGAGATTTGCCGCCGAGCTCGAGGGAAACTTTCTTGAGATTGCCTGTGGCGGCTTTGACGATGAGCTTGCCGACTTCGGTTGATCCGGTGAAGGCTACCTTATCTACATCGTCATGCGAGGCGAGCGGCGCGCCGGCTCCTTCACCGAAGCCGGTGAGGACGTTGACTGCGCCGGGAGGCACGCCGGCCTCATTGAGAATTTGCGCGAGGCGCAGGCCGGAGAGCGGAGTCTGCTCAGCGAGCTTCAATACGACGGTGCAGCCGCAGGCGAGCGCGGGTGCGAGTTTCCATGCGGCCATGAGCAGTGGAAAGTTCCAGGGAATGATTTGTGCGACGACGCCGATGGGCTGGCGGAGGGTGTAGGAGTGGAAGTCGCCGGGAAAGGAGATGGGAAAGGTTTTGCCGGCGATCTTGGTGGTCCAGCCGGCCATGTAGCGGAACATGTCTGCGGCGAGCGGAACGTCGGCGACACGAGCGACTGAGAAGGGCTTGCCATTGTCGAGCGATTCGATCTCGGCGAACTCGTCGTTGTGCTTTTCGAGCAGCTCCGCTACGCGCCAGAGAATGCGTCCGCGCTCAGAGGGCGAGATGCGCGGCCAGGGGCCTTCATCGAAGGCTCGGCGAGCTGCGGCGACGGCGCGGTTGACGTCTTCGGCCTCGGCTTCGGGGACGTGGGTGATGATCTCGCCGGTGGCGGGGTTGTAGACGGGGAAGGTTTTGCCGGAGGCGGCGGAGACGAAGCGGCCGTCAATGAGCATCTTGTGATCGGCAGTGACAAAGCCAGCTGTGGAGTGGCTGACGCGGGGGTCGATTGCAACAGTTGCCATGAAAATACCTCGTGTTTCCGGCTGCGGCGAGCCGGAGTTATGCACGGGGGAACATTAGCACCGGGCGCGGAGAGTTGGCCAGCGGGGGTGAGTAAATTTATGCCGAAGCGATGCAATGCTGCTGAAAACCGGGCAGTGGGTCCGTTTGAATCCACAGGGTTAGATCGGTAGCTTCCGAGTTGGCGGCGATACGCCCGCAGTTCATTCTGGCTTGCTTATTCCTCGCGCAACAGCATTGCGGGCATTGTCGCAAGGGCACGGCGCGCCGGACCAAATGCCGAAAGAAGCCCGATTCCAGACATGGTGAGAGCTACGGCTACGATGACGACCGGATCGAAAGCCGACGCCTGATACACAATGCTTGCAATGACGCGGCCGCTTGCGAGTCCCAACGCCAGACCTGCGATTGAACCGGAAGCGAGAAGCACAAACACACGCCCCAGAGCTGTCCGCACTACATCCCGATGCCTCGCTCCCAGTGCGACGCGAATGCCGAATTCGCGCATGCGCCGCGAAACCGTATAACTCGCAAGCCCGAAGATGCCCGTGATAGCCAACAGGATGGCGAACGCGCCGAGTATTCCCAGTGCAATGGTTGCGGCACGCTCAGGCAGCATCTGAAAACTCAGAGTATCCTGCCACGGCTCGATTCTGAGAATGGGCACTGCCGAATCGACATTAGCAATGGCGCGGCGCATGGCCGGGATCATGTCGGCAGACGGCCGAAGGGAGCGTAACAGCAGGACTGTGCTGGTGTCCGCGTTCTGTGCGAGCGGCCAGAAGATCGCCGGTGTGGGGTCTTCCATGAGAGTTACATATTTCCCGTTTTCCACCACTCCAACGACGAGCATGGGTTTGCCGTCGCCAGTGGGAAACGTTTTGCCCACGGCATCGGCGGTTCCAAAGAGTTGCTTGGCGAAAGTCTCATTCACAATGGCGACCGATGGCGCTTTGGCATTGTCGTTGGTGGTAAAGTCGCGACCGCGTAACAGGCGAGTTCCGGAGGTGTGGAGATAGCCGGGGCCCACGTGGTAATAGCGGGCGACGAATTTTTCCGATGCGGCATTAAAGGAGGTTGTGCCGGGAGCAAAGATGGACATGCTGCTCTGGTTGGCGCTCAGAGGGGTGCTATTCGAGAGCGACTCGCTTTCCACTCCCGGAATTTGCCGCATGGCATCGAGCATGCGCTGCTGTGCTGCGGCGGCATTGGCAAGGGTGTATCCAGCAAGCTGGAGATCGGTCTCCGCCAGCGTCACATTTTCAGGGTCGACGCCCAGGTTGATCTGAAATGTGCGCGCGAGCCCGCGCAGCGCGACGAACGACGATGTGACGAGCAGGCAGCAGAGAGCAATCTGGACGGCAAGTAGGATGTCGCGCAGGCTGAAGCGGCGACCGGCAGCGGGCGCAATTGCGGATTTGAGCGTGCGATTGGGATCGGTGCGCCAGATCTGGCGCGCGGGAAGCAGCCCGAAGAGGACTCCGGTGAAAAGCGCGAGTGTAAAGGAGAAGAGATACACCATCGCGCCCGGATTCATGGCGAACTCGAACGGGAAATCAGTGCTGGGACGCCAGGCGGTGAGGGCGCGCAGGATCATCATGGCCAGCAAAGATGCGGCGATGCCTCCCAGAAGCGCAATCACGACGGATTCGGTGAGAAGCTGCCGCAACAACCTTGCGCGGCTGGCTCCGATGGCGATGCGGATTCCGAGTTCGCGCGCGCGATCGGTCATGCGGGCAGTGAAGAATCCTGCCAGGTTCGCGCAGGCCGCAAACAGCACCAGCAATGCCATCAGCATGATGCCGATCAGGAACGCATGCACAGGGCCGCCGATGACATCCCCGAACAGGCCGGGCTGCGAAACACGCACCTCGAGGTCTTTATCGGAGTCGGGATATTGCTGCCGGATATGCGCGGCAACATCGGCCAGATCGGCATTGGCCTGTGCGGCTGTGACGCCTGGCTTCACGCGACCCGCAAGCCATCCGTTATGGTCGCTGCGATACTGGAGCCAGTTGTAACCTTCGATCTCCGGTTCGTCCGCAATTGGCAGCCAGATTTTCGACCAGATCAGGCGCTCCGTTCCGTAAAAGCCGCGCGGCGCAACGCCGATCACGACAAACGGGAGTTTGCTGATTCGGACAGTTTTGCCGATGATGCCGCGATCGCCGCCGAACTGCGTTTTCCAGCACTCATAACTGAGGACTGCGGATGGGTCGCCATTGATCTTCGTATCACTCGATGGAGTGAAGAAACGTCCCAGTGCCGGTTGGACTCCCAGCATTTGAAAATAATTGCTGGAAACCTCATAACCCCACACCGGCTCGGCGTGACCGCCGGAATCAAGGCCGACCCGTGCCAGGCGCATCAAGGCTATGCTGGAAAAGGCCTGGCTGCGGTCACGCATGTCTACATAGGTGGGAAAGGAGAACGAGAAGCTGTTAGCATTGCGACCCTGAAGGGAATAGACTTGCTCCGGCTGTGGCACGGGCAGCGGATTCAGGACGACGGCGTTGAGCACTCCGAATACGATGACATTGGCGCCGATTGCCATGGTGAGCGTGAGCAGCGCGGTGAGCGAAAATCCGGGTGAGCGAAGCAACTGCCGCAGCGCATAGCGTAAATCCTGCCATAAGGTCTCAATGCCGGTGCCGGCGCGATCTTTCCTCACTGACTGCTTCACATTCTCGATTCCGCCCATCTCTGCCAGCGAGATGCGCCTTGCCTCGGCCTCGGAATTGCCGGACGCGACTCTCTCATCGGTGAGCATCTCGGCATAGGCGCGCAATTCGGCATCCAACTCGCCTTCAACGCGCTGTTTGTGCAGCAGATTTCGCACGATTCCACGGATACGCGAGCCAGGTCTCATGGTGCTTCTCCTAAGTGGCTTTCAGGGCATTCGCCATCGCCTGGGCAATCGTTGCCCACTGTTCGGTTTCGATACCGAGTTGGCGTTCCCCTGCCTTTGTTCGCTTGTAGAATTTCGCTCGCCTATTATTTTCAGACTCGCCCCAGAACGCGCTCAGCCATCCGGCTTCTTCCATCCGGTGAAGGGCCGGAAAAAGCGATCCGGGCTTGACCTGGAATGTTCCATGCGTGATCTGCTCGATCCGACGCGAAATCCCCAGGCCATGAAATTCACCCTGCCCGAGAGCTTTCAGAATCAGAAGATCGAGAGTTCCCTGGAGGAGATTGGTTTGATTCTGTCCCATCTGATTGTTCCTATCGATTTTCTGTATGAGTATTGCTCTATCCTCTATAGAATGTCAATAGGAGAGCTGCAAGAGGTTTGCAGATTCTTTCCAATGCCTGCGGGCGCATTTTCCGAACGCGTTTGATTCGATGGGTTTCTGGCCGATCCCCTGAGATTCAGCACCCGCGCAATGCGGGAGGGAAAAGTTCATACGGCATGTCTTCGGTGCAGGGTACCAGCAGTGGTGCGTTGGCCTATGCACGCCTATGCTCTAGACTCGATAGGTGAGCTTCAGAGAATTTCTGGGCAATACGGCGACCGTGACGCGGCTGCGTGAGAGCATCGCGGCGGAGCGTGTTCCGCAGTCGATGATTCTGGCCGGGCCGCGCGGGGCGGGGAAGTATACGCTGGCGCTGATGCTGGCGCGGGCGGTGAATTGCAAGGGCGGCGCAGATGGCGGCCCGATCGAGACAGATGGACTGCCGGATTTCTGCGGGCGATGTCTCAATTGCGTGAAGATTGGCGAGGCGGCGAATCTGGACGAAAAGGTTGCCGAGGCCGTGGAGGCGCGCGAGGATCTGCGCGAGACGGATAAGAAGGAGACGAGGATTCTTATCCAGACGCATCCGGAAGTGTTGGTGATTCCGCCCGATCCTCCGCAGTTGCTGATTAAATTGGGACAGGTTCGGCAGGTGATTCATGCGGCGTATTATCGGCCTCCGGTGGAGGCGCGGCGCGCATTTTTCATTTTTACGAGTGCGGCGTTTATGAAGGAGGCGGCGAACAGTCTTCTTAAGGTGTTGGAGGAGCCGCCGGCCTACGTGACGTTGATTCTGCTGTCTGAAAATCCTCAGGAGCTGCTGCCGACGATTCGTTCGCGCGCGGTGACGCACCGGCTGGGTGCGTTGCCCAGTGCGGAACTGGAGGCACTCCTGAGTGCGCGCAGGCCGGAGCTGAAACCCGCGGAGCGCGCGCTGGTGGCACGGCTGGCTGAGGGCGCGGTGGGGCGAGCGCTGGGCTTCGATCTTGCGGCGTGGCTGCAGAGCAGGCAGGATGCGCTGATTCTTTTGCGGACTGCACTGAAGGAACCGGATTACTCCTCGCTGTTTCGCGCGACGGAGACGTATCGCGCCGGGGCCGAAGGTCAGGAGAAGACGATGAACCTGCTGCGAGCGCTGGGCAGTCTCTTTGAGGATTTGCTGCTGACGTATGCGGGTACGCCGCAGCTTGTGCGGAATATCGATATGGCGAGCGAGCTGGGGCAGCTTGCGCAATCCATCAGCGTGGATTGGCTGGACGGGGCGGCGTATGCGTTGGGGCAGGTGCAGAGCGGAATGCGCAGGAATCTGCTGCGGTCGCTGAGCCTGGATGCGATGGCGCTGAGCCTGCCGGAGCGCTGAGATTCCAATGAGCGCATCGTTAGTGCTGAAAACACAAGCGGCGGAAGGGATTGGTGCTCAGCGCGTTCGAGTGCAATGGAAGTTCGCGCTGTGGGAATTTTCACATGCCTGCGCGCAACCCGGCGTAACGCGTGGGCATCTCTTTTAGTAACAAGTTTTCCACGAATCGAGAGCATCATGAGGAGGCCTCAGCGCTGCCGCAGGTTTTCTTTGTCCTTGCTGCCGGTATTGGAGAGCGGGCTTTATCGATGCACGAGTTTGCACAGCCTGCGTTGGAACTATAGAACGCGATTTCCCGTCGATAGAGTAGAGGAAAGAAAGGATCAGCTTTATGAGCGGACAAGCTATTTTTCCCAGTGTTGTCGAGGACGGTATTGCAATCCAGCCGGAGATCGCTGCGCCGCGCAAGCGCCGTAGCATAGCACCGATTTCATTGCGGTTGCCCGAGTACCAGGAGCAGTTCGCGCCGTTGCATCACGCGGAGCTTTTTTACCTGCAGAAGCAGATTCAGTCGCAGACGCCGATGGTGATTGTGATGGACGATGGCGAGACGATTGAAGGCTGCATTGAGTGGTACGACCGTCATGCGCTCAAGGTGCGTGGGCGGTCAAGGATGCTGATTTACAAGTCGGCGATTAAATATATGTATAAGCAGGGCGAGAACGGCTAAAAGGCTGTATTTTTCAAACAGCGCTCTATACCGGTTCAATTTCATTAGATCGAATTTATTTCATACCATTATTTGCTATGAGGGCCTGTGCGGAAGTTGCGATTAAGTTATATGAAATGAGTTCTTTTGGGCTTAATTATACGCAGATTTTCTGAAAGAAATTTTGCATGAGGGGCTGTCGGGATTCACCGGATACTGCCTGGCGATTGCATCAGGTTACGGAGCTCGTCCGGGTCGTAGAAGAACGGATTGGAATCGCGTTCGGAAATTTTTTGTGGATTGACTTCGTCCGCCATCAGCCCATCTTTCATGATCGCTGCCCTCCGCTGGAGTTCGCCCATGTAATCCATGTCGAGGACAATATGCGCTGGTGTCGGTTCATTCAGCAACAAATCCCTGGGGCCAAGATAGAGATAAGCATCCACTTTTTTCGACAATTTAACTTCCGCTTCGGCCGGAATTTCTGAGAATGTACCTTTCACTGGAGCCGATGCTGCCGGAAGCTTACCGCTGGCTGCCGGGCCGAAGAAGAAGTTTCCGGTACTGTTCGTAATGTCCAGCAAGTCTGCGAGCCATGTGCCCTTCAACTCCAGCACAAGCGATGGAACGGTCCAGGACGCCATGCGCGCCTCAAACTGGTTGTTGTATTTCTCCAGAGGGCTCCAATTTCCGAACCCCGTGTGATCGGCAATCACCAGAGTCACGCCCGGATAATTCTGCTCATAGAGACTGACAGCCGTGTTGCCGACGTGATAGAGATGAGCCGTGCCAAAGAGCATGAGTGCTTTGCGGTGTTTTGAGAGCACTTCCTTTTCCATGACAGAGGCAATGCTGGGGTCTCGCATCAGGTATTGTCCGCGTCCGAAGTCAACAGGACTCTTGATTTTGCTCCAGTCAATGGGTGGATCGCACGCCAGCACGCGGAGCTTCTTCTCTGATGGCAGCGTTTGATTGATTCTGCGGATCAAAGGGAAAAGCTCCTCGTAAAAGCTGGACAAGCCGCACATCGACTGCGTGGTGTTACGCCAGACCTGCTGCACTTCCGACAAGGGGACATCGGCGCCCGCAATGTATCGATCAAGGGTAGGCTGATAGAGCGAATTGCCGCACTCCACGGCGATCATATTTATCTTGCCTGGAAAGGCAGGATTGCTGACGAGATGGAGAATGAAATCATCGAGATTCTTGTTGCCGTGCGCTGCGCCCATGGCAACAACTTCGTAGTTGTTGAATGCAGCGAGAAGAGTTTCTTCGGCATTCTGAGGCTTTGGATCGGTTCCCTTGGGATGCGGAGCTGGCATGTCGATCGGGCCCTGAAGCGGCAGCGCAATTTTGCCAGGCTCTTGCGCCGTCCCCGCCGCGCCTGGGAGCACCATCAAAGACAGAAGCACAAGAAGAGTGCCCGGCGTTACAAGTTTTTTCATTGAATCTCCTCTTCTTAATTTTATTCTGTGAGTAGAAGATATAACGAGATAAACTCTTGTGATATGGATAATTTTGTGAGTTTATTGCGAATATTGGCTTCAGGATCAGGACAAACTGCGGAAAATATTGGATTGGATGCATCAGACAGAACAATTCTCGGTGCCCTGTCCCGAAATGCCAGAACCAGTTATCGCGATTTGGCAGCGCTGGCGCATCTGAGTCCGAATGCAACGGCGGAGCGAGTACGACGCCTGCAGGAGCTGGGTGTGGTAAAGGGATTTTGCGTCGAGATCGAGCCTTCATCGCTTGGCCTGAACCTCCAAGCCTTCATCGACGTGAAATTGCAAAAGGGCACAACAATGAATTCCTTTGAGCGAACCCTGGCAAGGATCGCTGGTGTGGAAGAAGCTGTATCGATGACGGGGGCGTTTGATGTCCGTCTTCGCGTGGTCTGCAAAGACCCTCATCAATTGGGTGAATTGATCGAGCAGCTTCGCACTCTGGCGGGGGTTCAGGAGACCAGCGCGACTGTAATCGTGAAGCGGCTGAACTTGAGGACTGGGAATCGCGTGGTGGAAGCTTAACGAGATGATACGTTGTGCGGGCTCAGCCTGTTTGAAACACTGCCCTTCGCTTAGATCCGCAGATTCTTAAAACAGCCGATGCATGGTAAGCGATGTGTTGAAACTTGACACCTAAAGACTCTCGTTCTTCCAAGCGGCTTTGCGGAGGCGGTCGCGAAGCGCGGCTCCAATGCCTTCTGCCACTGGAAGTGGGCACAGGATGAGATTGCAGCCAGCGGCATCGAGCGCGCGGAGGCCGGCGTAGAGGTGCGCGGCTAGCTCTTCCGGTGCGGTCCAGCTTCCCCAATCAAAGATCGTGGCGTGCAGCGGGGCAGACTGCGCGAATTCGCGTGGGAGCAGAATGCCGAGGTATGCCTGTTCATGACTTTGCGCGTGATTGGCAGCGGCGTGGGCGAGTGCGGCGGGCAGGTCTGCATCCGGTGCTTCGATGAGAATCAGGCGCGCGCACGGTGCGTAGTGGCGAATGCCGACGCCAGGTGATGGCAGGCTCTCCGGGCTTTCGCTTTTTGGAGGGGGTTCGTAGAAAAGAGTTGCGCCTGCTACTGCGCGAATCTGTTCCAGTGTGACGGCGCCGGGGCGGTAGATGACGATGGGGCTCTGCGTGGGATCGAGGACGGTAGACTCGACGCCGTGGAGCGTGGGCCCGGCATCGACGACAGCATCGATTCGACCGTCCAGGTCCGCAAGGACGTGCTCCGCGGTAGTTGGGCTGGTGTGGCCGAAGCGGTTGGCACTGGGTGCGGCGATGGGTACGCCTGCGAGACGGATGAGCTCAAAGGCTACGGGATGCGCGGGCATGCGCACGCCTACGAGTGGACGGCCGGCGGTGACGGAGTTGGGAATCACAGAAGAGCGGGGTAGAAGGAGCGTTAGTGGGCCAGGCCAGAAATGGTCGATTAGAACCTGAGCGTCGGGTGGAATTTCTGTAACGATTTGAGGGAGCGTGGCTGCGTCTGAGATGTGGACAATGACCGGGTCCCAGGCGGGACGCTGCTTTGCGGCGAAGATGCGGGCCACGGCTTCGGGGTCGAGCGCGTTGGCGCCGAGGCCGTAGACGGTCTCCGTGGGGAAAGCTACGAGGCCGCCGGAACGAAGTATTTCCGAGGCGCGGGCGAGGTCTTCCGGCGTGCTGGTGAGCCGCAGGGTTTGCACAGCTCTATCTTCTCAGGATTGGCTTCGCAGGACTTGCCTTTGTTTGATCCCCACTCATGCGCGATAAAGCTGCACATGAGTGGGGCGCCCGAATTATGGATGGGCACCCGCGCACTCGCGTCTCGGAGCAGTGAAGAGTATCGCCTAATTGGCGAGGATGGATTCGCTGCCGAGCAGGCGGTAGAGCGTGGAGCGGCTGATGCCAAGCTGGCGCGCTGCACGGAGCTTGTTGCCGCGGTTGAGATCGAGGACGTATTGCACGTGGCGCTGAATCACGTCGTCGAGTGTGAGCGGGCCGGATTGCGTGCCTGCAAGAGCATCGTGTGGCATCTGGCCGGGTGTGGGGAGGGCCAGGTTGGCGGGGAAAATAGTGTCGCTGGTCGATTCAAGGATGGCGGCTTCAAGCACGCTGGCCAGCTCACGCACGTTGCCCGGCCAGTTGTGCTGGAGCAGGCGGGCTAGTGTGCCGGGCCCGAGCGAGACGGGCCGCTGTTGATAGCGGGCGCAGAGGCGGTCGAGGAGGGCCTGCGCGATGGGTGCGATGTCTTCTTTCCGCATGCGCAGCGCGGGAACAGCAAAGCGGCAGGCGGTGAGACGAAAGGCGAGGTCGGGAAGGAACTGGCCCTGACCAGCCATCTGACGGATCGAGGCCTGCGAGGAGGCAACGATCAACAAGCGGGGCGAGCGGTCTTCCGCGCTGTGCTGCGGATGGCCGGGAAAGGCGTGGCGCTGTGGTTGCCGGCTCTCAATCGCCTTGAAAACATTCAGCAGCAGGGCCTGGCCTGGAGGCGTGAGCAGGTCTGCGCGATCCAGATACAGAAAGCCGGAGAGCCTGGCGGGGTCAAGATCGCTGAGCAGCCACTCGCGCGCGTCATGGCGCTGAAAGACGGCGCGTGCCAGCGGCGAACGGCTGAGGAGATAGCGGGCGAGGGTCTGCTTGCCGGAGCCCTGCTCGCCTTCAATGGAGGCAATCTGGAGATGCGGCGCGGCCATTTCAGCCTGCAGGAGGAGTTTGCGCCACCCAGAGCTGATGCCGGTGACGTGTGCGTTCTGTGACAAATCGTTCCCCGCGTCATCCGGAAGGGCAGGAAGCTGAGAAAGGTAGGGAATGGAGTTATGTTGTGTGCTCAACTTGCCTGCCTCCGATACAGATGGAGCGCCCAAAACAGGGCCCTGTGGCCGGGAAACGGCCAACAGGTGTTTCATCGGCGGGCAGGGGAAGAACGTTAGCGTACTAAGAACCAGGAGAATAAGGACTAAACAACCAGTGCAGAAACAGGAACAGCCACCGGCTATGCAAGAGCAAGCCGCGCTGGGCGGAGAAGTTGAAATCCGGGAGGCGCGCTGAGTTATCCTGTGCAGCGCGCTCTCGGAGGTGGTTTGTTTTCCGCGGGTTGCGGGAGATGTCACAGTTCTTATAGAAATCTTCATGCGATCTTTATTCCGGGACTGTGCAATTAAACTGTGCTGGGCTTGAAACGCGAAGAAAAGTTGAAATCGCACTGAAAAAGGTGCAAAACGGCCACGGCCCGAACCGGTTAAGGTTCGGGCCGTGGCTTTTCTTCTGCTGATTATTAGTAAAGCACAAATGGGGTTAATTGCATGCAAACTTTCTGGAGGGTAGGACGTTACGAAAGGGCATTGGACGAAAGTAATGGCCACGCTCAGGGGACTGAGTGTGGAATCGGCTGTGGCGGTATCCCATGTCCAAAGCAGGAACCTTTCTGCTGCGCTCAGGGCAGGCTATGGGCCCTCGGCGGCTTTTACCTTTCAGGGCCCGCTGTGCCCGCACCCATCAAAACCAGAGATCGCTGCGCAAAGGGTGAGTAGACCAGCAATGCCGTGCAGGCGAGCGCGAAGCCGAAGTTGATGTGGTGCAGCAGCAGGAATGGCGAGAGCGCCCAGAGTTCGTCGAACAGCAAAAGGATTGGCCATATCTTCAAGAGCTTGTTCTTCGCGCCGGGAGCATGAAAGAGCACGGCTGTCAGGATGAATGCGCGAACTGCTATGAGGATTGTCGCAGTCGCGATCAGAACCGTGAAGATAAGCGTCGAATGGGGAAGGGGCGAGAACAGTTCCTGAATCTCGCCGAGATTGGCTAACGCGCCCACATAAAACGACAGGTACATCAACTGAAAGAGGACAAAGAGCGTCTGCACTACCGCATAAGGCGTCCCAGGCAACTCATGCGTAGTGGCGAGAATTCCACAGATCGGGCACTCCAAAAACGTCTCGAGGACTGAATAGAGATCCAACGGTTATATGCCCATGAGACCGTTGAATCAACTTATCCACACCGTAATTTCGAGAGGATTATCTCCAAAATACGCTGATGTACCGTGATTCTCATCGCACGCTTCTATCACTTCGCCGGGGTGGAATCCGGGGAAGCTTCGAGACACATTTGAGAGCGAGCGTAGTCGAACGTGACGATATAGCCCTGAAGAAGATCGTGTCCCGCGTTCGCCGCTTCGGTTCGCGAGGAGAATGAGCCCTTCTTATCCTCCGCGTAACGGAAGTCCTGGTTGGAAACCTTCGTATCCTGAATCGACAGGGCATGTCCGCTGCTGATCCAGTTTTTCGACTCGCCTCCAGTCCCATAGGAGGATATGGCACGTCCAAGCTTCAACTGTGCCGCCATTCCGTTGCGACTCGCCCAGACGCCCTGAATCACCGTGCTCGCAGCATTGCCCGTATCGATGGCGATAAGCCCAGGCTGTCCATCGAGCGTCCCTTCGGTGAGAGGCATGTCGTCGTTGAACGAGATGACCGCAGGCGTCCCTTTGCAAGTCGCGGGCAAAGCTGCGGTGGGCAGGAGAGTCACCTCGCTCTTCGCGTAGTCGACGCGGACCCCGAGTCTCTCGAACAACTCCAACCCGATGATCCCATCCGGCAGCCCTTGCATTCCGCTCTTTACCGCAGAGGGAAAGAGGTCGATGACGGCAAAGTATTGGTCCCGCATCACTGCATCCCCAATTTCGAGTTTCTTGACGACGACGCTTTGTTCAGTCACCTTGCCTTCTCCCGCACCGCCGGAGTGGCCCTCTCCGACCGCGCTCAGGCCCAGGCGCTTCAAAGCGTCTGGAGTAAGGATGTCGTGTCCGCCCGTATCCAGGATGAAGTGCAACTCCGGTTGATCGTTCAGTCGCGCGGGGATTACCACGTAGCCTTTGATCAATGCGGGGACGCTACTGACCGCATGCAGTTCCGTGTCAGGTGGAGCGGCGGGGCGTGTGAAGGCATCAACGCGCGGCTTCTCCGCGAACGTGTACCGGCTCACCTTAACCACGTCCACGTCCGCGTCACCCACCTCACCCGATTCAATGGTGTACGGCAGAAGCAGCCCCTTCACAGCGCGATAGTCGCTAAAGCGTTGGTATGAGGCATGGATCGGTTCCTGACGAAAGACTCGTGCCAGGGTGAAGGTGCTCTGGTTGAACCAGAGTTCCATTGGCGTGCCATTCTTCGGTGTCGCAGTGAACGTGAGGAAAGTGCTTCCACCATCTTTCTGAAGCGATACGGGTCCAAGCGTCGCTTCTTCCGCGCCGGCTCGCAGGTAAGCGCGCCGGACCAGCCAGCCCGTCGAACGATCGTACGCGATGGAAAACTCTCCGTTGAGTGCATGGACTCCGCCGGACCGATCTTGCCGCCAATGCGTCGTTCCGTCGTAGACCTCGCCCTCGGCGAAGAGTTTGAAGGCGGTATGGTCCGCAAAGCGTCCAGAATCCAGGTCATCCGCTCTGGTGTCGGTGCCGATCAATCCCGTCGTAGACTCCGTGCCTTCGCTCAGAAGAATGTGAGCATGGCCCAACCCGTGTGCTGCCATGGCCACGCGCGCCTTGCCTAGCACCTCTTCAGCACTCTGAGCGCTGGCGATCATGGGAGTGAGAGCAAGAAAGCATCCGGCGATAGTTAAGATCGATTTACGCCGAGAAGGAAGGGAGTGTCTGGTCCGTCGGTTCAAGGCCGCCCCATTTAGGTCGCTAGTGCAACAGGTTGAAGAAGCTGCGGATTGGAGAAGACCTCCAGTGGTGTTCTGAAGGTTAGCACGGCGCGTGGCCGGTTGTTAAGAAGTTCTTTCACTCGATGCACTTCGTCCTGAGAGATGGTGTTGAAGTCTGTGGACTTCGGGAAGTATTGCCGGACGAGGCCATTGGTGTGTTCGTTCAGCCCGCGTTCCCACGCGTGGTAAGGTCTGGCGAAGAACGTATCTGCATCCAGCGCCGCACCGAAGAGCTTGTGCCGTGCGAACTCAGCGCCGTTGTCCATGGTCAGAGTAAGTACCTTGTCGATGTCTTTTGCGAGCGAGCGTTCGATGGCCGAAGCAACAGGCTCTGATTTTGATTCAGCAACCAGGGCCAGACGCACGAGCTTCGAGCCGCGTTCGACCATGCTGACCAGCGCGCCTTTGCGCTGGCTGCCGACGATGGTGTCGAGTTCCCAGTCTCCGACACGCGACTTTTCTTCAACAACAGCAGGGCGTTGCCCGATATCCACGCGACCGGCAATCGGCCCGGTCCTGCGATGGATAAAGTCGAACCTCGCTCCAAAGCGCCGGTAGCGGCGACCACCGCAGGCGTCAGCTTCGCCGCACGCCGCCGTCGTTCTCGTTGACGCCTCTCCGCGCAGGCCTGCGCCTGGTGATAGTAATACATGCCATCGACCTTGTTCCGCCGCCGCTCTCGTCCGACGGTAGAACGGTGAACCTTCAGTTCACGGGCGATCTCGGCATCGGAGACGCCCCGCTTCGTGAGCACTTGAATCTGTATCCGGTCATCGCTACCCAGGTGTCGGTATGCCGCCAAAATGCACCTCCAGTGGCTTAAGCCACTGGAGGTGCATTACCCCAATTCCTTGTGCTTTTTAGAACCTTGTTGCACTATCAACTTGAACAGGCGTTACAGTTCGTCTGCACAGTTCCTACACAGCCAAAATCTACGGATTTATATCAAATAAAATCAGAATCTTGTAAAAAGATTCTCACCCGCTCAGGATAACGAACCGTAGTTATTGCTCAGGATGAGACGCGTTGGCGGGAGTGCTATTCCACCCTTGGCGCAAGAACAAAAACGCGCCAAGGATGGGGCACCCGAACGTTGTGGTGAAACGGAGGAAAGGCAAAGCTCAGGATGACAAGCGATGAGGTGAAAGGGGTTAGCGGTTGACGAGTTTCTGGAAGGATGCCGGGTAGCGTTCGCCCTGCACTTCAATGCCGGAGAGCGCGGTGTGAATCTCTTCGAGGTCAGCCGCGGCGAGCTGGATGGATGCCGCGCCGAGGTTTTCTTCCAGGCGATGCAGTTTGGTGGTGCCGGGGATGGGTACGATCCAGGGCTTCTGCGCGAGGAGCCACGCGAGGGCGATCTGGGCGCGGGTGGCGTTGCGGGCTTCCGCGATTTTGCCGAGGGCGTCTATGAGCGGCTGATTGGCCTGACGGGCATCGGCGGAGAAGCGTGGAACGATGTTGCGGAAGTCGCTGGCGACGAAGGTGGTCTCGGAGTTGATGGTTCCGGTGAGGAAGCCTTTGCCGAGCGGGCTGAAGGGGACAAAGCCGATGCCGAGCTCTTCGAGCGTGGGGAGGATCTCCTGCTCAGGCTCGCGCCACCAGAGGGAATACTCGCTCTGAAGCGCGGTGACGGGCTGGACGGCGTGGGCGCGGCGGATGGTTTTTGCGCCGGCTTCTGAGAGGCCGAAGTGCTTGACCTTGCCTGCCTGGATGAGGTCTTTCACTGCGCCTGCTGTGTCTTCGATGGGGACTTCGCTGTCAACGCGGTGCTGGTAGAAGAGATCGATGACATCGGTGCGGAGGCGTTTGAGGGATTCGTCTGCGACCTGCTTGATGTGCTCGGGACGGCTATCGAGAGCCGACCAACGGCCGTCTTCGGGGTTGGCCTTGAAGCCGAATTTGGTGGCGATGACGACCTGATCGCGGAGGGGTTCGAGGGCTTCGCCGACGACTTCTTCATTCACGAAGGGGCCGTAGACCTCGGCAGTGTCAAAGAAGGTGACTCCGCGCTCGACGGCGGCGCGGATGATTTTGATGGCTTCGGATTTTTCTGTGGCGACGCCGAGGCCAAAGCTGAGGCCCATGCAGCCGTAGCCGAGAGCTGAAACTTCAAGTCCGCTTTTACCTAATTCACGCTTTTGCATAGTGCCTGCTTGGATGCGGCTTAAGGTGTATTGGCTTCACTATTGCGGATGAAGACGGGGCTGGTTATTCCATTGCAGTAGGGACGATGGACCAACTGAGCGAGGTGACGCTGGGCTCCATGGAGAAGTGCATGGCGAGGCGTTCGATGAGATCGTTCTGCCGTCCTGCTGTGGCGATTTCAGCGCGCAGGCGAGTGATGCCGCCGTTCTGGTCTTCACTATGGATGGCCAGGAGTGTGGCGTGCTCGCGGGCAATCATGGTGAGCAGATGAGCGCGGAGATGGGCTTCTTCGGTTTCGCGGCAGGTGATGACGATTTCATAGAGGGTTTCCGATGGCTCCGCGGCTGGCAGTACCGGGTGAAGACGGTGGGCGAGAGGGCGCAGCGTGGTGTTGGTGAGCAGGACTGCGATCGCGAGGATTGCGGCGAGATGCGCGGAGCCGAGGCCGCAGAGGACTCCAATGGCGGCGGAGCACCAGACGGTGGCCGCGGTGTTGAGACCACGGATATTTGCGCCGTCTTTGAAGATGACGCCAGCGCCGAGAAATCCGACACCGGAGACGACATAGGAGACGATGCGTCCGGCGGCTGTGGGATCGTGGCCAATCAATGAGCCGGACATGACAAAGGCCGATGCGCCCGCGGCGACGAGCGCATTGGTGCGTGTGCCGGCGATGCGCTGCCGCCATTGGCGCTCCAGACCGACGAGCGCGCCGAGCAGGATGGCTAAAAAAAGGTGCAGCGCGAATGTGAGCGTGTTTGCGTTCATGATGCCTGCCTCAGTGTGTGTGATGGAGGATTCCGGCGAGATCGACGACGTGATAGAGCAGCATGGCGGCCATGCCCAGCAGATAGACGCGGAGCGCGACGAGGGAGAGGCGCACAGCGCGTGTCATTTCGATGGGGTCGAGGCCGGCGCTTTCGCATTTCGCCTCCGGCTGATCGTGGAGGGGATGAATGACGCGGAAGGATTGCGAAGTATAGGAGCTGTGCATGGTTGCCATGGTCACCTCGTATGGTTCGTTAGTTAAAGAGATTGGGAAGCATGACCTGTGCGGCGAGCAGCAGCGACAGGCCGAAGAGAAGAACGATGATGGTCCAGTTGATCCAGTTGTTCCAGGGGCGGTTGATCCAGCGATCGCCGAGCAGAGCGTGGTCATTGAGCAGGAGCTGAAGAAAGATGATGGCTGAAGGCAGGACGAGTCCGGCGAAGACCTGCACGCTGACGATGACGAGCTGTAGTGGCATGCGGGGAATGAGCACGATGGCTGCCGCGGCACCGACGCAGCCGATATAGACGGCGTAGAAACCGGGCGCTTCCCAGATTTTTTTGTGCAGCGAGTGAGGCCAGCCGCGGACTTCGCCGTAAGCCCAGGCGCTTGCCAACGAGATGGCGGTGGTGCCAAGCACAGCGGCGTTGACCATGAGCAGAAGGATTCCATTGCGGAGAAAGATGCCGCCGTACGGGACGATGGCGCGGGCCATCTGTGCGGGATCGGAGAAGGTGATGCCGTAGCGGCGGCTGAAGTCGCCGACGATCATCATGGCTCCTGCGACGAAGACAGTGAAGGTGGCGCCGAGAAGCGTGTCAAGGCGCGCCCACTTGAGATCGGCGAAGCGGAGGCGCTTTTCCGCGACGCAGCTCTGCTGGAAGAAGAGCTGCCAGGGAGCGATGGTGGTGCCGACGATGGCGACGATGAGAAAGATGAGATCGCCGGTGATGGGGCCGGGAGGCATGTGCCAGATGAGGCTGTTGTGCGCGACTTCACCCCAACTGGGATGAACGACGAAGGCGAGCGCGAACCATGCGAGATCGAGCAGACAGAGAATGATGACGGTGCGCTCCCAGCGAAGATAACTGCCGGTGACGACCATGAGGGTGAGGCCGACGGCTGCCACCGGTACAGAGATGTACGGTGAGACGCCCATGGCTCCAAGCGCGAGCGAGATGGCAGCGAACTCCGTGATGAGGGTGAGGAAGTTGACGAGGAGCAGATCAATGAGCGAGAAACGGCCCCACCACTTGCCGAAGCGCTCATAGATCATGGCGGCGTGGCCCTTGCCGGTGGCGATGCCAAGGCGCGCGACCATTTCCTGCACGAAGTAGGTGATGGGCAGGAGCAGAACGAGAAGCCAGAGAAGATGCAGGCCATACTGCGCGCCGGCCTGCATATAGGTAGATACGGCTCCGGCGTCATTGTCGGCTTCCATGACGATGAGGCCGGGGCCTAAGACCATGAGAAACGAGAGCAGGCTCTGCTGCCAGCGCCGGCGAACGACGATGCCGGCGGGCTGATTGTGAGCCGGCTTTTCGTCCAGCACGAGGAGATTGGAATTCGTCGGATTCATGATTGCGTTCCTGTCTGGATTTGCGATTACGCGCAGAGTTTGCAGTGGGGCTGTGGGCCGGCTGATGCTTCAATTCGGCCATCTCCGGAGTTTGTGCCGGTGGTCCATTTGCAGGCGAGCGGCTGCGCGGGATTGCCGGTTGCCATCCAGACGCAGCGCAGACGCGCCGCTCTGCGAAGGGGAAAGGTGAGAACGATGTTGGTCATGGCTCCTCCTTCCGGCACGGTGCGGTGCTGGCGCGGACGGATGCTGCGGTTCATGCAGCATTCGCCCGCCCAGGCAAGCGGGCCGGCCAGAGTTTTGGTTTCAGGAGGGGTGGGTAGAGCACGCACCGGCTTGTGACAAGCCGGGTGGTTTCTGCTCACTCGCTCAAACAATGTGTCACACACTGCGAGCAGCGAGCAGAGCGGCGTAGCTAGCCGCGGTTCTCACCGTCGCAGCGCAGGAAAGGGCTCCAGCATCGTGGAGGTTCTTGCGTTGATTCTGTTTTCATAAAAGTTTCCCGAGGCCTTCAAAGAACGGAGGCCTCGTTAAAGTGTTTATACCATACCCCTGCTGGGTATGAGTATAAAGATTTTATTCGGGATATGGGAGTTGAAGTGGATATAGGACATGCGATTCCAGATCTACCGATCTGGAATCGCATCAGGCTATTTCTCTTTACCAAAGGTGAGGACGGCTAAGCCGTGGGCGGGGATGGTGAGGTCGAGTTTGCCGTTGACGAGGCGGGCGTGTTCGGGCGGGGCCATGGCGCCGGCGGCCTGGAGCTGCTCGATCTGGTCGCGGGTGAGATCGGCGGCGGGACGGCCCATGGCGTCGAAGGCTTTGAGGACGTTGCCGTGGTCTTCATCGACGCGCCAGATTGTGACCTCGGAAGCGGGCGCGTTCTTGATTTCGAGGTGGAAGATTTTGGATGGGACAGTTTGACCTGCTAGGGCGGTGGGTTTGGTGTAGGTTGCGCCGGTTCCGTCGGGTGGTGCGTAGTTCCAGAGAGCCAGGGTTAGGCCGTGGGATGCGGTGGTGGTGGCGAGGGCGGAGTCGGAATCGATGGCGATGCGATGGTCGCCTAGTTTATGCAAGGCGCGGAAGGCGTTGAGGCTGGGCTTGGGGATGTTGTCCGCCGCGAGGAGGCCGTAGCCGCCGTAGAAGGGTGTGCGGACTACGCCTTGCTCCTCGAATACATCCGAGAAGGACCAGTAGGCCATGTTGCTGACAAGGCCGTCGCACTGGCGGATGGTGTTGGCGAGCCAGGAGCCGAGGTAAACGGAGTCGGTGATGTTGGGCTCGTTGGCGTAGCTGGCGTTGTACTCGGAGAAGATGAGCGGGAGTTGGGGCAAGGCAGAGGCCGCGATCTGGTCGTGAACTTTCTTGACGGCGCGGTAGACCATCTGGTCGCGCGGAATGTTCTCGTTCGTGCCGAATACGTCCTTTGAGAGGTCATTGGCGTAGACGTGGGTGGAGACGAAGTCGATGGGGGCGTTGACCTCGTGAACGTGGGCGAGAAACGGGGTGACCCAGGCGGCCTGCGCGGTGGAGGGTCCGCCGACCTGGAGGCGCGGCGAGACAGACTTGATGGCGCGGGCGGTGTGATCGTAGAGCTCAAAGTAGGTGGACTGGCGGGGATTGCCGCCCCAGAAGTCGAGGTTGGGTTCGTTCCAGACTTCGAATTTCCAGGTTGCGACCTCTTCTATGCCGTAGCGGTCGATCAAATGCTTAGCGAAGGCGCTGATCATGGCGTCCCATTTGGCGTAGTCGGCGGGCGGGGAGACGTTGGGGTGGTACCAGAAGGCGTGGAGGGCGTTGGGATCGGCGGCTAGCTTGCGGGGCATGAAGCTGAGCTCGACGAAGGGGCGGACGCCGTTGTCCAAGAGGCCGTCATAGATCTGATCGACGTAAGAAAAGTTGTAGATGGAGGCATCGTTGGCGGCGACTGCGGCGAGGCCGGGGTTCTTGGTTTTGCGGTCGGGATCGTAGAGGCCGACTTCATCCATGAGGATGCCGTGGAAGCGGACGGACTGGAAGTTGGTGGCTTCCTTTACGGTGCGGAGGTCGCGGCGGTAGCTGTCGCGCAGGGCGAGGATGGCGCGGCCGGAGCCGAAGGTCTGCTCCCAGAAGTGCGGAAAGGGCGTGGTGGTTGCGTTGGCGTCAACGGTCAGGTTGACGGGCTGCTGGGCGGGTAGGAGCGAAGCGGTAAACAGGAGAGCGGAGGCGAGGACGGGGAAGCGGAGGCGCATAAAGGACTCCTTCAACGGTATAGATGCAAGATTAAGAGAATAAAGGCTAACCGAGGAGCGAGTCTACGAAGGCTTCAGGGGAGAATTCGAGCAGGTCGGTCATCTTTTCGCCGACGCCTACGAAGCGGACGGGCAGGTTGAGCTCGCGGGCGATAGCAACGGCGATGCCGCCTTTGGCGGTTCCGTCGAGCTTGGTGAGGACGATGCCGGTGACGCCTGCGGACTGGGTGAAAAGGCGGGCTTGCTGAAGGCCATTTTGCCCAGTGGTTGCATCCATTACGAGCAAAACCTCATGTGGAGCTTCAGGTATTAAACGAGAGGCGGTGCGGCGCATTTTCTCGAGCTCGTCCATGAGGCCGGTCTTGGTATGGAGGCGGCCGGCGGTGTCGACGTAGAGGTCAGCGGTGTTTCGTGCTTTAGCGGCGGTGACGGCGTCGTAGAGGACGGCGGCGGGGTCAGCGCCCTGGCGGGTCTTGATGATTTCGACGCCGGAGCGGGTGGCCCAGACTTCGAGCTGCTCGATGGCGGCGGCGCGGAAGGTGTCTGCGGCGCAGAGCAGGACTGTGCGGTTCCGGGCGCGGGACCAGGCGGCGAGCTTGCCGGAGGTAGTGGTTTTGCCGGTGCCGTTGACGCCGACGAGGAAGGTCACACGGGGCGGCTGAGCGGGATCGATGACGGGTTTCTGCGGTGCTTCCAGGATGGAGCGGATCTGGGCTTTGAGGAGCGAGCGGAGCTCTTCGCCGCCTTCGATGGCGCGGCGTTTGGCGCGGTCGCGGAGGGCGTCGAGGATTTCGGTGGTGGTCTGGACGCCGATGTCGCTTGAGAGCAGCGCCATTTCGAGGTCTTCGAGGGACGCCTCGTCGACCGTGCGCGTCATGGCGACGATACCTTCGATTTTGGAGCCGAGGGATTCGCGGGTGCGAGTAACGGCCTCGCGCATGCGGCTAAAGAAGCCGGATTTTTTCTGCTCGGGTTCTTCTGGCTCGGGTTTTTCGGGCTCGGATTTGTTGCCGAAGAGGCTGATGAAGGACATGATGGCTCGACTTCAGTTTAGTAGATGGCGATGGGGTGGAGCTTTTAGCCCGATTGTGGGAGAACGCGCGGGAGTGCTATCCCACCCATGGCGCAAAAGAGCGCCATGGATGGGGCACCGCTCATTCAGGCAGGGAGAGAATTATTTTCAAAAAGTGCTTGACAGCGGTTTAGTGTTGTAGTTATGTATAACAGTAAGCATGAGTGACCTTGATCATGCGTAAACAGGAAACGACCTCGACCGTTATGGATCTGGGAGGGGGAGATGGAAACGATGCTTCGTAGTTTACTTGCGGTGTTGTTGATGGTTTCGGCGGTGTCGGCTGCTCAGTTCACGCTTGAGGAGTCATTGGAAAAGGTGAAGACGCTGGCCGGGATGCACGAAAAGACGCTGGAACGGGCTGATGAGTGTGCTTCGCGCGCTGTGGCGCATGGTGTGAGGCATTTGAAGCCGGCGGCCCGGGAACTGGGTTTGGTGGTGAGTTGTGTGGCGGCGCGGAATGGTTGCGCCGAGACAGCTAAAACGATGGAAGGCATCTGGAAGGCTTATGGATATTGAATTCAACAATAGTCAGCCGATTTATCGCCAACTGCGCGATCGCGTGGTGGCGCTGATTCTGGACGGCGCACTGAAGGAGGGCGATCCGCTGCCTTCTGTGCGAAACGTTGCGGCCGAGTACCGGGTGAATCCGCTCACGGTGCTGAAGGGCTACCAGGAGCTGTCAGGCGAAGGCCTGGTGGAAACGATGAGGGGGCGCGGAATGTTTGTGAAGGATGGAGCAAAGGGGCTGCTGCTTGAGGCCGAGCGGAAGAAGTTTCTGGAAGAGGAATGGCCACGGGTATACGCGACGATTGAACGGCTGGGGCTGAGCGCGAAACAACTGCTTGCTGGCCAAAACGGGGCAAACGGCTTAGGCGGAATGAAGGAGGCGCGGTAAAGCTATGGCACTGATTGAGGCACATGGACTGCGCAAGAGCTATGGCGCGACGGTAGCGCTGGATTCAATTGACCTGCGCGTGGAAGAAGGACGCATTCTGGGGCTGATTGGGCCGAATGGCGCGGGTAAGACGACGGCGTTGAATGCGATCCTGGGGCTGGCTCCGTTTGAGGGCGACCTGCGGGTGCTGGGGCTGAACCCGTGGACGCAGCGCGATGCGCTGATGCGCGAGGTTTGCTTTATTGCCGATGTGGCGATTTTGCCGCGGTGGATGCGGGTGACGCAGGCTCTGGATTACGTGCAGGGCGTGCATCCGCGGTTTAATCGCGCAAAGGCAGAAGGGTTTTTGGCGAAGACGGCGATTAAGCCTAAGAGCCGGGTGAGGGAACTCTCAAAAGGCATGGTGGCGCAACTGCACCTGGCGCTGGTGATGGCGATTGATGCGCGGCTGCTGGTGCTGGATGAGCCGACGCTGGGGCTGGATTTGCTGTACCGGAAGCAGTTTTACGATTCGCTGCTGAATGATTATTTTGACGGCAGCAGGACGATCATCGTGACCACGCACCAGGTGGAGGAGATCCAGAACATTCTGACCGACGTGATGTTTTTGAACGGCGGGCGGATTGTGCTGAACCACAGCATGGATGATTTTGAGGCGCGGTATACGGAGGTGCTGGTGGGGCCGGAGAAGATTGCGGCTGCGCGGGCGCTGAAGCCGATTTACGAGCGCGAGGGGTTTGGCAAGAGCGTTCTGCTGTTTGGCGATGGCCAGCGCGAGCAGCTTGCCGGGCTGGGCGAGACACGGACGGCAAGCATTGCGGATGTGTTTGTGGCTGTCATTGGCGGGCCAGGGAATGGCGGCGGCTACGTGGCCGGACGAAAGGGAGTGAACTAATGAGCACGCAATCGAATGTGGTGAGTGAATCGCCGATGGCAAGGCAGACTGTGGCGGCGGCTACGATTTCGCCTTTCCGGCGGCTGTACTGGAGCGTGCGGCGCGAGGTGTGGGAGAACCGGTCGATTTATATTGCGCCGGCGAGTGTGGCTGGGCTTCTGATTGTCGGGCTTCTGATTGCCGTGTTCCGTGGTGCGCTGCACATCGGCGCTAACATGAACATGAACCAGGGGCCGCACAATGGCGTGGTGGTGGCGTATGACGTGGCATCTGGTGCGATTATGGGCGTGGCGCTGATTGTGTCGGGATTTTATTGCCTGAGCACGCTGCACGGCGAGCGCAGCAGTCGAAGCATCCTGTTCTGGAAATCACTGCCGGTATCGGATACGACGTCGGTGGTGGCCAAGGCGGCGATCCCGTTGGTCGTGATTCCGGTGATCATGATGACGCTGGTGATTGCGACGCACCTGGTGATACTACTGATTCTCTCCGCGACGTTTGCGGCACAGGGCCAGGGCGCGGCATTGGCGTGGCCGAATCCCGGATTGCCGCAGGTGTGGGGGATGACGCTCTACCACCTGGTGACGATTCATGTGCTTTGGTATGCGCCGATTTTTGCTTACATGCTGATGGTTTCCGCGTGGGCTAAGCGTGGGCCGTTTCTGTGGGCAGTGGTGCCGCCGGTGCTGGCGGGCGTTGTGGAGAAGATTGCGTTCAACACTACGTATGTTTTCTCGATCCTGCAGGATAGGCTTACGGGAGAATCTTCAGGCGCGGTGGAGCCGGGCGGCGGCATGAGGATGGAGTCGATGCAGCTGATCGATCCGCTGCATTTTCTGGCGAGCCCGGGATTGTGGATTGGGCTGGCTGTTGCGGTTGGCTTTCTTGTGGTGACGGTGCGGCTGAGACGGTGGGGAAGCGCGCTGTAAGGACGAGTGGCGAGGGACGAAGGACGAGAAAACAACAGCGGCCTGAGATTGCTCTCAGGCCGCTGGCGGTTAACTGTTGGGATTGGACTAAGGCCATCGCTACTCGCGAGAGCCAAGGCCCAGCGATGAAATGCCGGGGGCTTACTTGGGGTCCAGAGCGCGATGCCCTAGGCCTCAGTCACCTCACGTACCGGACTACTTGGTAAATCAAATTTCATAGGCTGGATCAACCTCCTTTCCCGTGTAAGAAGAGATTATTCCTGGATGGGAAAAGAGGTCAAGCCGGGCACGAGTTACAAAGCGCATACCTCATGGCCTAAAGGCCCGTTTTTATCTGCGCGATTGTTGCCGGGGATAAATCCCCGGCCTACCAGCCCCGGCTTAGCAATCCTGGCCTGCCTATTTAAGCGAGGGCGAGGTTCAGGTTGTCGATGGTTTCGTCGATTTCCTGGGTGGTTTTGCAGCCGACGGTGACGCAATCGACGCCGGCGGTCTGGACGGCGAAGCGCATGGCGGCCTGGCGGTCGGCGCGGGAGTTTTCAAACTGGCCGCCGCCGATGAGCTTCATACCGATGACGCCCATGTCTTCCTTTTTAATCTGCTGGATGTGGGCAACGACCTCGTCGCGATGGTCTGGGTTGTTGCTGTCCATGTAGGTGTCACCGTCCATGCGGGAGCCGTTGTGGTTGATGCGGACGAGCGAGACTTGCAGCCATTTGTTGCCGGGTACCTGGCTGAAGGCGGGCAGGCCGTGGCAGCTTGCGCCGCGAGCGATGATCTTCTTCTGCGACTGGAATTCTTCGATGCCATCCTGCCACTTCTTGCTCTTTGTCGGCCAGTCGGAGGTGGTCTGCCAGTGGAGCAGCATGATGTCGAAGTAGTCGGTCTGAAAGGTCTTGAGCATGGCGTCGAAGCGCCTGGCGGGGTCGCCGTCGTTGGTGGTGACCTTGTGCATGACGACGTAGCTCTCGCGCGGGTAGGGCTTGAGGGCTTCGCCGAGCATGGCGGGGGTCATGTAGGATTCGGCGGTTTCATAGAAGCGGACGCCGCGCTCATAAGCGTGGGCTACCAGGCGGTTGAATTCCTTCTGGCCGAGCGACGCTTGCACGTAACCGTTGTTGGTGCCGGAGCCGAAGGCGAGGCGCGTGGCTTTGACATTGGAACGGCCGAGAGTAACTTTATCGAGCGCGGTGCGGGTGGTTACGGAGGTGGCGGCGTGGAGCGCGGTGGGCGCGGCTGCGGCAACGGTGCTTGCCATAGCACCGGCGGCCAGGCTGGTCTTTAGAAAATCGCGGCGGGAATAGGAACTCATGTAGATGTCTCCAGGAAGGTGGAGTTTGATAGAGAGACGAGCGCTTGCCGAAATGGTAGCAGAAAAACAGGGCCACTTTTGTGTCGCTAGCCGCAAACCTTGCAAAGCAAACCAAAATCTATCCACGAGCTTCAGAAGATCTTCATGTGAATCACCAGATACTGCTTGGGATTTTCATGGATCGCCTTCACCAGCTTGTGCGCCTCGTCCAGCGTAGCGTTCAGGTTGTCATACACCGAGCGGTTCTGCGCCAGTTGCCCAAGCGTTCCCTTGCCCTCGTTGATGCCGGACAGGATGCCGTTCAGGTTCGTCACCGTAGAGTCCAGTTTCCTGGCAAACTCCGGGTCCTTCGCAAACTTGCCGATCGCGCCCTCGCCTTTGTTAATGCCTTCAAGGAGCTTGTTTGTATTGGTTACGGCCGTGTTCAGGTTGTTATAGAGCGAGTCATCGGTAAGCAGCTTGCCCGCCGAGCCCTTGCCGCCGTTCAAGTTCGTAGCAATCTGATGCAGCTGGTCCACAGTTGAATTGAGCTTGTCGTAAAGCTCAGTATCTTTCGTCAGCTTACCCAGCGTTCCATTGCCCGCGTTGATGCTCTTCGTCACGCTTTCAAGATTCGCGCTCACCTGATTCAGGTGGTTGTACAGCTCCGGGTCGTGAAAAAACTTGCCCGCCGAGCCCTGCTGGGAATTCAGCGCATCCATCAGCAGACCGGTCTTCTTCATCACTTTCGTTGCTTCCTTCAGCGCATCCTGGCTGGTGTTCATCACCTGCTGAAGCCCCGAGACGTTATGCGACAACAGCTCCGCATTGTTCGCCGGCGGAGGGCCTGTTGCATTGGTTGAAGTGATGTCGATATAGCTGTCGCCCAGAACACCGGCCGAGGCAATCGAGGCCGCCGAATCCGTATGCAGAAACGACGTCAGCTTACCCGGCACCTTCATGGTGACTTCCACCGGCGTGGGGCTGCGTTCCGGCACCACGCGAATCCGCGTCACATTTCCAATCGTGACGCCTTCCAGCGTGACCGGCGCGCCCTGCTTCAACCCCGAGGCGTTTTCAAAATAGACCCGTAGAGTGAGCTTCTTGGCAAACAGACCACCGGTCGATCCTGACATGAGGAAAATCAGGAAGATGAGGATGGCGGCGCCTGCAAGAACCAGCGCGCCTACTTTCAGTTGGGACCACTGGACCTCTTTGCGGCTTGGCACGATTCTCCTCTGGAGGGATACTTACCCGACCGTAATTCATTGAGCATAGCAGACCACCGCCGGATTCCAGCCCGCTCAGCGCCCATCTTCCAGCACCACCGATGCCATGGCTGTGCTGCGCGAGTGCGTCAGTGAAAGCGCCGCATTCCGCACGCCGATCTGCTTTGCGTACTCCGCCGCCCGCCCATAAAACTGCAGTGAAGGCCGTCCGCCCGGCGCGCGCTGCACCTCGATCTCTCGCCAGGTAATGCCGTGGTTAATGCCCGTGCCCAGCGCTTTGGCCGCAGCCTCCTTTGCCGCAAACCGCGCCGCCAGGCTCTCTGCCGCATTGTGCTTGCGAAGGCAATAGGCCTGCTCCGCCTTGGTATACACGCGATCAAGAAACCGCTCGCCAAACTTGTCCAGCGAGTTCTGGATCCGGTCGATCTCCACCAGGTCAATTCCCGAGCCGAGGATCATGAATATGAAACTACACGATACCGGCACCTCGGCCAAGGCGCAGCCAAACCGCCGGCCAACATGGATAAAGATTTTCCAATGACTTCAAGCCGCGGGTTTATGGATTTTAACGCCGGGCCGGCACGCACCATTTCGCCGCGCTTGTTTCAAAGCAGGTCAAACATCGTTCAACTCCCGCACAGGCATCAAGATGCTCAATCGAATTCCGATAAGCCCATTGTGCAATTTGGTACTCCAAAACGCGCTCCCGCACAGCCCCCGCTCATGCCCTGGGCGCTGGAGATTCAGGCGGTCTCCTCGGTGGAGCCGTCGAATCTCGTCCGCATGCTCAGCGGAGCCATCCTGGGCTGCGGCGGGTGGGTGCTCACACGCTCCACCACTGACAGCGGGCGCGTCAGCATTCTCTTTGAATTCGAGCGCGCGGCCTGCGTGGAGATTTACACCGCTGTCATCGCCTGTGGAGTCGAACTCACCCGCAACGGGCACATCCGCATGACGGAGCTTTGCCACTGCACGCGCAATCAACTGAGCGAGTGCGGTGCGCAGATCGCAAGCATCGAGCTAGAAATCCAGACCAGTCCGCTCAAGATCGCCGGCAGCTCCGCACCCGGCGGTAACCTGCCGGAACAGACACGGTAGCCCTCAGCCTGCTTCCACCAGCCCATACTTGCGCTGCCACGCTTCCTTGAGCCGCGTCCATACGCGGGCCCGCTCGGCCTCGGTGCCTTCGGCCCGATCCGGCTTGGCGTTTACAAACCGCGCCGCCTCCATCTTGGCCACTTCCAGCAGCTTGCGGTCCCGCACCAGGTTCGCCACGCGAAAATCCGGCAGCCCAGCCTGCCGCGTGCCAAAGACCTCGCCCGGCCCGCGCATCGCCAGGTCCAGCTCGGCCAGCTCAAAGCCGTCCTGCGTGCGCACCATCGCGTTCAGCCGCTCCTCGGCCTGCTCGCTGACCCGCGCGCCCGTCATCAGAACGCAATAGCTCCTGGCCGCGCCGCGCCCCACGCGCCCGCGCAACTGGTGCATCTGCGCCAGCCCAAAGCGCTCCGCATGTTCAATCACCATCACGCTGGCATTCGGCACATCCACGCCCACTTCAATCACCGTTGTTGAAACCAGCGCGTCGATCTCGCCCCGCTGAAAGCGCCGCATGATGATTTCCTTCTCGTCGGCATCCAGCCGCCCATGCAGCAAACCCAGCCGCAGCCCATTCAGCGGTCCGGCTCGCAGCTTCTCGTACATCTGCACCGCCGATTTCAGCCCCAGCTTCGCATTCGGACTGGCCTCCTGCACCGCCTTCGGAAACAGCTTCGCTGTCTTACCCTTCGGAGTAGTTTTGCGGACGGCTGGCTTTGCCGCTTTCTCGCTGGCCTCGGTCGCATCGGCGCTGAAATCCAGCTCCGGCTGGTCGTCCTTCGCGCCTTCAATCACCGGATAGACAATGTACGCCTGCCTGCCCAGCTTGACCTGTTTGCGAACAAACTCCCACACCTCATCCGCGCGCTCATCCGCCACGCGCCGAGTCACAATCGGCGTGCGCCCCGGCGGCAGCTCATCCAGCACGCTCAAATCCAGGTCGCCATACAGCGAAAGCGCCAGCGTGCGTGGAATCGGCGTCGCCGTCATCACCAGCACGTCGGGCTCAGCCCATTCCGTGCCATCCGGCCTGGGCTTTTTCATCAACTTGAACCGCTGCATCACGCCAAACCGGTGCTGCTCATCCACCACGATCAGCCCCAGCCGGTCGAACTCCACCTTCTCTTCAATCAGTGCATGCGTGCCAATCACCAGGTGCGCCTCACCGCGATTGATCAGTCCACGGTTGTGGCGCTTTCGATCCTCATCGAGCGAGCCCGTCAGCAGCACAATCCGATACTTGCGCGACGACCGCTCCAGCAGCTTTCTCGCAGCCAGATAATGCTGCGTCGCCAGAATCTCCGTCGGAGCCATCAGCGCGGCCTGGTAGCCATTTTCCATCGCCACCAGCATCGCCTGCAGCGCCACAATCGTCTTGCCCGATCCCACATCGCCCTGCAACAGCCTGCGCATGGGGCTGGGCTGCTTCATATCGCTCACAATCTCGCCCAGAGCCCTCTTCTGCGCCGCCGTGGGATGAAACGGCAACACCTCGCGAATCGCCTCGCGCACCTTGGCATTCGTCTCAAACGCAACGCCGGCGCGCTCGCGCATCCTGCGCCGCTTCAGCTCCAGTCCCAGTTCCAGAAAAAACAGCTCCTCAAAGATCAGCCGCCGATGCGCCGGTGTAGCCGCCGCCTGCAGATCCGTCATCGCCGTGCCTTCCGGCGGAAAATGCACTTCGCGCAGCGACCTCTCGCGACTGGGCAGCCCCATCCGCTCAATCATCGCCGCGGGCAGGCACTCCGGCACCGCGCCGTGCATCGATTCCAGCAAGTGAAAGATCACCTTGCGCTGCCAGCGCGAAGCCAGCCGCGATCCCAGTGACTCATACACCGGCGTAATGCGGCCCACCTCCAGCAGTCGCGTCTCGGCGTCGTCGCTCGCATCCGGCAGCAGCTCCCACTGCGGATTGATCATCTTCATGTTCGACGTGGACCGCGAAGGCTCCACTCTGCCAAAGACCGCCACCGTCTGCCCGGCCTGGAATTTGCCTTGCAGATAGGTTCCGTTGAACCACATGCACTTCATTGCCAGCCGTCCCTGGCCAATGGTGATTTCAAAGATCGGCGCGCGCTTGGTTCGCAGCAGCGCCGACCCGCGCACCTCGGCAATCACGCTCGCCATCTCACCCGGCTTCAGCTCGTCGAGGCTGCGCGGGTTCTGCCGGTCTTCGTAACGAAAGGGAAGGTGATACAGCAGATCTTCCGCGGTGACAATGCCCTTGGCGGCAATCAATTCCGCCACGCGCGGGCCCACGCCGCGCGCATACATCACCTTGTCTTCAAGTCTGGTCACAAAGAGGATGCTAAAACATGAGGCTATGTGCGAGCGGCCACGTGCCGCCCTCATGCAGTATCGTTGTCTACGGCAAGAAATTCACTTCCCGGAGTACCCCTGGATGGTCATCTGGAACCGCCGTAACTTTCTCCGCGCCGCCGGCGCTGTATCCGCTGCAACCGCGCTACCCGGAATTCCGCTACTCTCAGCGGAAGAACCCGAAGCCACCAACATCGCCGCCAACGACCACATCCAGATCGCCCTCATCGGCGCAGGCTGGCAAGGCTCCGGAGACGCAAGCGTAGCCATCCGCGTTCCCGGCGTCAAAATCGTCGCCGTGGCCGACTGCTACGACGGCCGCCTCGCTCGCGCCAGGGAAGTCTGGGGCAGCGACATCCAGACCACGCGCGACTACAACGAAATCCTTGCGCGCAAAGACATCGACGCCGTCATCATCGGCACGCCCGACCACTGGCACAAGCAGGCCTCCATCGACGCCATGAAGGCCGGCAAAGACGTCTACTGCGAAAAGCCCATGATCCATCTCTACGACGATGGCCCGGCCATGATCGAAGCCTCTCGGCAGACCAATAAAATCCTTCAGGTAGGCAGCCAGCGCGTCAGCAACATCGTTTACGCCAAGGCAAAGGAAGTCCTCGCCTCGGGCGCCATCGGCAAGCTCAACATGGTCACGGCCTACTGGGACCGCAACTCCTCTCTCGGCGCATGGAACTACACCGTTCCGCCCGACGCCAGCACAACCACCTGCGACTGGCCGCGCTGGCTAGGCACTGCGCCCAAGATTTCCTTCAATGCCGAGCATTTCTTCCAGTGGCGCAAGTGGAAAGCCTACGGCTCGGGCGTCGCCGGCGATCTCTTCGTGCATCTCTTCAGCGGCATCCACTACATCACCGGCTCCAACGGCCCCACGCGCGCCATGGCCACCGGCGCCATTCGCTATTGGAAAGACGGCCGTGACGCCAACGACGTCGTGCTCGGTCTCTTCGATTACCGCGAAGGCTTCAACGTCAGCCTGCATGTCAATTTTGTTGATGGCGGCGAAGAAGGCGAAGGCTTTACCTTTGCCGGCGATGAAGGCACCATGACCATCGGCGGAGACGGCCTCACCATCAACCACGTGCCGCGTCAGACCGCGCCCGGCTACATGGTTGGAACCTTCCCTCAAGCCATGCAGAAAGAGATCATCGCCGCGTACGACGAAAAATATCCTCCCGGCGTGGCGCAGCAATCTCTTGCGGCAACAGAGAAGTTCTCTCCACCCAAAGGCTATAGCGACAGCTACGACCACTTCAAAAACTTCTTTGCGTCGGTTCGCTCGCGCCAGCCTGTGGTGGAAGACGCTACATTCGGCTACCGCGCAGCGGGTGCGGCACTGCTTTCCAACCTCAGCATCGAGCGCGGCCAGATCGTCCACTGGGACCCCGACAACATGAAGCTCCTCTCATAGCTCAGCACCAAACCGGGTGCCCCACCCTCGCGCCGTCTTTGTTTTTGGCGCCAGGGTGGGATGGAACTTTCCCCATTGCCCTGCGTATCAGACAATGGGGAAACTCTGCGCCTGCGGGAGCCTTTGCTACACTGCTCGCAGTCTCTTCGCCCCTCAAATCGTGCAAAAATCGCGTGAAGACACCCTTCGGGAGAATGCATGCCAGTCGTCGAACTCGCAAGCGTGACCAAAGCCTATGAGAGCAAGGTCGCCGTCAATAACCTGAGCCTCTCCATTGAAGCCGGCCAGATGTTCGGCCTGCTCGGACCTAACGGCGCAGGAAAAACCAGCTCCATTCGCATGATGATGGGCATCACCATGCCGGACTCCGGCAAGATCAATCTCTTTGGCAAGCCCTTTGAGCGCAAAAGCCTGGAGCGCGTAGGCTATCTGCCGGAAGAGCGCGGCCTCTACAAGAAGATGAAGGTCATCGACCAGCTCATCTTCTTCGGCGAACTGCACGGCGTCAGCGCCGCAGACGCGCAAACCCGCGCCGTCTCCTGGGCCAAGCGCCTTGAGATCGCCGACTCGCTGACCAAGAAGACTGAAGAGCTCTCCAAAGGCATGCAGCAGAAGATTCAGTTCATCTCCACGCTGCTCCACGATCCCGGCCTCATCGTCATGGACGAGCCATTCTCCGGCCTCGACCCCGTCAACGCCATATTGCTGGAGCGCACGCTCATCGAGTTGAAGGAGCAGGGCAAAGCCATCATCTTCTCCACGCACCGCATGGATCAGGTGGAAAAGCTCTGCGACTCCATCTGCCTCATCAATAAAGGACAGGCAGTCCTTACCGGCCGCGTTCGCGAAATCAAATCCCGCTATCCGCGCGACCGCGTCATCATCGAGTTTGAAGGCGACGCCTCTTTCCTGCAAAGCTCCGAAATCGGCATGGCCAACAACTACTCGGGCCACGCCGAGATCCAGCTCAAGCCCAACGGCGACGCGCAGAAGCTTTTGCATGAGGCCGCCGCCAAAGCCAACATCTATCGCTTTGAGCTCGTCGAGCCATCGTTAGAAGAGATCTTCATCCAGACCGTGGGAGGCAAAGCCGATGCGTAATATTCTGCTCGTTGCAAAGCGCGAATACCTTGAAGGCGTTCGCGGACGCGCCTTCCGCATGTCCACCATTCTCGTCCCCGTCGTCTTCGCCGTCATCATCGCCGTCGCTGTCTTCGCAGGCAAAAACTCCGGCGTCGGCAAGCATGTCCTCATCGCCACCACAGACAGCAAGCTCGCTGCCGACATTCAATCGCAACTCACCGACGACAAGGACTCCAAGACCACCGTGGATGTGATCGTTCCATCCTCGCCGTCCGAACGTGACAGCCTTGTCGCCAAGGTGCGTGAAAAAGAGATTGACGGCCTCTTCTGGATCGACAGCGCCGTACCCAGCAAAATCACAGCCACATACATCTCCACATCCTCCGGTGACATCGTCATCGGCAGCCGCCTGGAATCCGCGCTCAATCACGCACTCGCAGCCGAGCGCCTCACCGCGCGCGGCATGAGCAAGGCGGAAGTCGATCTCGTCATGAAAACCGTCACTGTAGACACCATGCAGGTGGACAAGGGCGGCAAGGAAGTCAAAAGCAACGGCCTCGGCGCCTATCTCAAGGGCTACATTATGGGCATCATGCTTGCCATGACCACCATGATTTACGGGATGAACGTGGCCCGGTCCATTATTCAGGAGAAAACCTCCCGCATCTTTGAAGTCATGCTCGCCTCCGTCAAAGCCAGCGATCTTCTCGGTGGCAAGCTCCTTGGCATCGGTGCCGTCGGCCTCACGCAGCTCGCCATCTGGGCTGTCGCCGCAGCGGCTCTCGCCGGCTCTGCCTTTGCCGCTCCCGTGCTCAGCGGCCAGCTTTCCATTCATGTGTCCATCACGGAAGGCCTTCTCTTCGCGGCATACTTCATCCTCGGCTATCTGCTCTATGCCTCGCTCTTTGCCGGCCTGGCCGCGAGCTGCGAGACTGAGCAGGAGCTGCAGATGTACACGCCGCTCGCCGCCGTGCCCATCTGGCTCAGCTTCTCGCTCATCTGGCTCATCATCAACAATCCCAGCTCCTTCTGGTCCATCGCCGCGTCGTTGTTTCCCGCCACCGCACCTATCGTCATGATGCTCCGCATGGGCGCGCAAACCCCGCCGGCGTGGCAGTTCGCCGCTTCTCTTGCCATCATGGCTATCAGCGTCTGGGCCGTTCTCTGGGTCTCCGCGCGCCTCTATCGTGTCGGCATCCTCATGTACGGCAAGCGCGCCACGCTGCCAGAGCTGCTCCGCTGGCTCCGCTACAGCTAGGAGTGCATTGGTTAAGCAAGATTGGTAGGCCGGGGATTTATCCCCGGCAATCTTGAGGGAGTGATGCGGGGGCTTTAGCCCCTGATGCATGCTTTTCTCCACACCTGCACCTTTTACAATCAACACGTGAGCCCAGGCGCGGAAAAATCATTCACCTTCACCCAGCGCACTCTTCTAGCCATAGTGCCGCGCATCGTGCAGGCTCTCCTCTGGCTAGTCGGCCTCACCTGGCGCTATGAAGTCATCGCGCCCCCCGGTGTCACACCACTCATCGAAGGCCGCGGCGCAGGCTCCCAAGTCTTCTGCTTCTGGCACCAATGCGTTCTTCCTTGCGCGCATTACTTCCGCCGCACCGGCGCAGTCATCCTCATCAGCCGCAGCTTCGATGGGGAACTCATCACTTGCATCCTGCGCCTCTTCGGCTTTAATGCTGTGCGCGGC
>Ga0208193_1000165_pt1 | contig 44559 bp, 43 predicted proteins | sample June2015DPH_17_2_FD_184716 | JGI IMG/M metagenome (GOLD analysis project Ga0208193, IMG submission 184716) | Peatland microbial communities from SPRUCE experiment site at the Marcell Experimental Forest, Minnesota, USA - June2015DPH_17_10... | ecosystem: Environmental > Terrestrial > Soil >...
GCCGCCATGGTGCCGCGATCGTGTTCACCTTCATGATCTGCGCCATGCATTACGCGCTCACGGTTGCGACCTCGGCGATGGCGGATGCCTCGGTGGCGCTGCCGGCAAATCTTTTGCCCGCGAACTTCCTGGCCGTTGCCGTGGTCGGCGCCGTTCTGCTCGTCATGGGCAGCGGCTTTTCGACCTATGTCATCGACCTGCGCGCGCGCACGGAATCGGCAGACCGCATTCACCAATTGTCGTTCAACGACACCATGACCGGCCTGCCCAACCGTATCGCCTTCAACGAACGGCTCGCCTTCGACGCCTCCGAGGCCCACGAGAAGGCGCACAAGCTCGCCGCCTACTCGATCGACATCGACGGTTTCAAGGACATCAACGATCTCTACGGCCACGGCGCCGGCGACCTGCTCCTGATCGAGGTGGCCGAGCGCATGCGCAAGCAGCTCGCGTCAGGCGAATTCCTGGCGCGCCAGAGCGGTGACGAATTCCTGGCGCTGACCACGTCGGGTAATCACCCGCACGATGCGCACGCCTTTGCGCAGCGCATCTCGCAGGCTTTTGCCGAGCCGTTCACCGTCCAGGGCAACAGCGTCACCCTCACCGCCTCGATCGGCTTCTCGATCTTCCCGACCGATACGCCGGAACGCGATCAACTCCTGAGCAATGCCAAGCTCGCGATGCATCGCGGCAAGAGCAAGCAAGGTGGCTCGATCTGCATGTATAGCCCGGAAATGGACGACAGCGCCCGCAAGCGCCGCGCGCTCGCCCGCGACCTCGACCACGCCACCGAGCGTCAGGAATTGATGCTGTATTATCAGCTCCAGATGACGCTGGACGACGGCCGGATCTGCGGCTCGGAAGCCTTGATGCGGTGGAAGCATCCCAAGCTCGGCATGATTTCACCGGCGGAGTTCATTCCGCTCGCCGAAGAAACCGAAGCGATCTACGAAATGGGCGAATGGGCATTGCGTGCCGCTTGTCGCGACGCCGCCGAAGGCAAGCTGCCCGGCACCGTCGCCGTCAACCTCTCGCCGGTGCAGTTTGGCCGCGAGGATCTCGCCGAGATGATCCATGGCATCCTGCTGGAAACCGGATTGTCGCCGGCGCGATTGGAGGTCGAGGTCACGGAATCGACCATCATGTCGGATCAGAGCCGCGGCTTGCATATCCTGCGCAAGCTGAAGGCCATGGGGATTTCGGTTGCGGTGGACGATTTCGGCACGGGATATTCGTCGCTGGCGACGCTTCACGCCTTCCCGTTCGACAAGATCAAGCTCGACCAGTCCTTCGTCAAAAGGTTGCCGCACGATGCGGCCGCGGCCGCCATCGTCCGCACCGTGCTCGCGCTCGGCGAAAGCCTGCGCATGCCGGTTCTGGCCGAGGGCATCGAGACCGAAGCACAATGGGAGTTTTTGGCGCGCGAAGGCTGCGCCAAGGGACAGGGCTATCTGTTCGCCAAGCCCGTGGCGGTGGCGCAATTGCCGGCCGCGATCGCGGCCGCCGCGCGCTTCGATCGCGAACGCGCGCGGGCCATCGAGGACCTGCGCGAGACCGTCGCGGCATAGTCCGATCTAGCCTTTCAGCCACGCAATATGCTTTGGTGGGTTCATCCCGCCCTCTTACCATGGCTGTCATCAGGAAACTTTCCGGATCATGCGCAAGTCGTTGAACAAGTCACTGGGGCTGCTCGTATGGTGCGCAGCCTTCGCCGCTCTGGCGCAAGCAGCATTAGCCGCCGAATCCGCGCCGCCATGGCACGCTGACATCGCCGAGATCCGGCAGATGGCCCGCATGATCCCGGGGCCGCGTCCCTTACGCGTCAACGTGATCAAATTCGCTGAAAGCCGGCGCACCAAGAATTTTGCGGTGAAAGGCTTGCCCACCGAGCCCAGCGTGCAGGCGCGCACCGCCTATCAGATTGTTTATGCCGACGGAACGATCATGGTCGATACCGGCATGGACCTTGCCACCCATCGCTTCTTTGGCCGCGGCGCGGAAGAGCCTTATTTTCCGGAAGCCGAAGCGCGCGTGGCGCTCGCTTTACAAAAAGCGAAAGCCATCATCGTCACCCATGAGCATGGCGACCACATCGCGGGCCTGATCAAGAGCCCGTCCTTCAACGAACTCGCGCCCAAGGCCGTGCTGACGCGCGCCCAACTGGACACGCTGCTCAACGAGCCGCAGATGCCGGAGCTCAAGGCCACGCCCGAGATAGCGGCCAGGCTTCACGTCATCGACTATGCCGACACCATGGCGTTCGCGCCGGGCATCGTGCTGATCAAGGCGCCCGGCCACACGCCGGGCTCCCAAATGGTCTATGTCGCTTTGCAATCGGGCAAAGAATTATTGCTGGCCGGCGACGTCGCCTGGCACATGGACGGCGTGCGGTTGAATCGGGGCAAGGACGCGCCGTGGATCAAGGAGCCACCGGAGCTGATGGCCGCCGAACTCGACTGGCTCAACGGCCTCAGCCAGACCGAGAAAAACCTTTCCATCGTGATCAGCCACGACGAAGACCAGCGCCGCGACTATATCGCGCAAGGAATCTTCGGCGACGGCTTCGAGTGACAGGCGCCCGGCGTCCTGGTTCCAATTGAGCCTTACGAAGCCTTGGCGATCTTGTGCTCCAGATGGCCGGTCTCATGATCGCGGCGGAGCTGGCTCAGTGAGGTCTCGTTCAGCTGAAGCAGCACGTCGCTGAGCTTGTCGGTCGCGGGGTAACCGGCGGCAAAACCTTGTCCGTAAATCTTGCGCAACGTGCCGATGAGGGTGTTGCCGTGCTTGTGGCTGATCTGGCCGTCGTGGTTGCTGTGGCGATTGTCGAGACCGGTCTTGCTCATGCTGCTCTCCATGGTGCCCGCGAGCGACAGCATCCTCCCGCCGGTCCCAAATGGCAATCTTGCGCTGCAACCGTGACATCAAGTCCGGGTCGATCTGCCCGTCTGAGGCGACCGCCGACGCTTAAATCAGCGGAAGCAGTCGCTGCAAAATCGCGCCGAGGCAAATCAGCACAACAAGCAATTTCAGAAGCTGTGACAATCGGCGATCAACGGCGAACTTGTCGATGGCCCAAAAGCAGATTGCGCCGATGATTACGATGATCAGCACGCCGATCAGAACTGAAATGAGCCCCATGTCATACCTCTCCGCCTCGATTGGACGGCCTAGCATCGGCCGTCAGTACGCCCGCGTCAATGCCCGCAGATGCAATCCGACGCGTCGGCTCGACCTGCGCTACGCGATCCCATCACGAAGGTTTGTATCGGCCGTCTTCGTGCCAATCTAAAACTTGTGTTTCAACACGCGCTGCCGTTTAAATATTTGAAATCGCAGGCGTGCAACAAATTGAGCCCGTGATCCAAATGGCGACGGGCTGCAAAGGGAGAGATCAAAAAATGACGTTGAACGCGCACGCCAGTAAGAGTCTCCCTTGGGCTGTTTGGTCATCTGTCTTATCGCCTGTCCTGGGTTTGGCCGTGGTGGCAGTGTTGGTCTGTTCCGTCGCGCAGGCGGCAGAGCCCAAGCTCGTCGTCACCACCGATCCGGGATCGGATCCGGAAAGCGTCGCTGAGGCGCCGGACGGTTCGCTGATCCTCGGCAGCGCCGCAAAGCCCGTGATCTACCGCGCCGCAAAAGGCGAGACCCAGGCAAAGGTCTTCATCGACGTCAGCGCCGCCGAGGGCAACGTCAGCTTCCTCGGTGTGCTGGCCGACGGTGCGACCAATACGCTGTGGGCCTGTCAGATCATCGGCACCGGCAAGAACCGCCACTCGATCCTGCGCAGCTTCGATCTCGCCAGCGGAGCCCCGAAATTCCGCTGGCCGCTCCCCGGCGATATCAACCTGTGCAATGATTTCGTCATCGGGCCGGATAAGGCGCTTTATGTGAGCGATACCTTCGGCAGCAAGATTTTCCGTCTCAAGCCCGCGCTTCGGAGCCCGAATTGCTGATCGAAGACCGCACGCTCGACGGCATTGACGGCATCACCTTTCTCGGCAGCGAGCTCTACGTCAACAACGTGATCTCCAACAATCTGTACCGGATTCCACTGGATCAGTCCGGCAAGGCCGGCGCGCCGATACAGATCTGGCCCGACCGCCCGATCAAGGGGCCGGACGGCATGCGCGCCTATAACGGCAAGCTCTATCTGACCGAGAACCGGAACGGCCGCGCCAGCGTGGTCACCGTCAACGGCGATCAAGCGACCGTCGTCACCATTCTCGATGGCCTCACCCGGCCGACTGCGATCGAGCCGACCGCGGATACCTTGTGGGTTGGCGACCGCGCCAAGGATAAGGCGATCGCCCTGCCGATGCCGAAATAAGCGGGCCAGGACGCGGCTGGAGGCATGATTGACCCTCCGGGGAATGTCATGCACCCTTCGCCGGGACAAGCGAGCCGCGCCATGCACCGGGAAACCACGCAAGAAACGACGCAAGTTTTGATCGTCGGCGGAGGACCTTGCGGCCTGATGCTGGCGAATGAACTCGGGCGTCGCGGCATCAACGCCATTCTGATCGATCAGAAGCTGTCGACGGCGTTCAACCCGCAGGCCAACGCCACGCAGGCTCGCACCATGGAGCATTTCCGGCGGCTGGGTTTTGCCGACGAAATCCGCGCCATGGGTATGCCGGAGGACTATCCCACCGACATTGCCTATTTCACGCGATTGACCATGCATGAGCTGGGGCGGGTCAGCCTGCCGTCCGCGCGCGAGGCGCAACGACTAATCAAGACCATGGACGGTTCCTGGAGTGCCGCGGAACTCCCGCACCGGGTGGGCCAGAAATTTGTCGAGGCCGTTCTTTATCGACACGCCAAGGCCTGTCCTTCGATCGAGCTGGCCTTTTCGTCGCGCGCAGTCGCGATCGAACAGACCGCGGATGGCGTCACGGCAGAGATAGAACCCATCGACGGCGGGCCGAAGCGGCAGATCCGGGCGCAATACCTCTTCGGCGCCGACGGGCCGCGCAGTCTGGTGCGCCGTCACCTCGGTATCGAATATTCCGGCAACAGCGATACCAGTCGCGACTTCATGGGCGGGCGAATGCTGGCGCTTTATCTGCGGTCGCCAGAGTTTTACAACGCCTGTCCGCACGCCAGATCGTGGATGTACTGCACCTTCAACGCCGAGCGGCGCGCCCTCTTGATTGCGGTCGACGGCAAAGGCGAGTTCGTTTTCCATACGCAGGTGCGCCCCGACGAAGATCCGAATTCGGTGGATGACGCCAAGGCGCTGGACATGTTCTACCAGGCGCTCGGCGCGACCATACCGGTCGAAATCCTGTCGCGCGATTTCTGGCTCGCCGGACGTGCACTGGTGGCTGACCGTTTCGGTTCCGGCCGCATGTTCCTCGGCGGCGACGCGGTCCATCTGTTCACGCCGACCGGCGGCATGGGCTACAACACGGCGATCGAGGATGCGGTCAATCTTGGCTGGAAACTCGCAGCGGTCCTGAAACGACAGGCGGGCGAAGCATTGCTCGACAGCTATGAGGCCGAGCGCAGGCCGGTTGCACTTCGCAACACCGGTTTTGCCCGAGCCTTTGCCGATTCCATCGGCCTGTATCGGCCTTCGCCCGCGCTTGAGGCCGACGGTCGGGCTGGCGAAAGCTCGCGCCGGCGTGCGGGCGAATATCTCGCCAACCATGCGAGAGCCGAATTCAACATTCCCGGCTTTACGCTCGGCGCGCGATACGATGGTTCGCCCATTATTGCCAGCGACGACGCGCCCTCTCCTCCCGATACGCCCAACGCCTACGTGCCATCAGGCAAACCCGGCGGCCGCGCCCCGCATGTCTGGCTGCCCGACGGCCGCTCGTTGTTCGATTGCTTCGGTTTTGAATGGACGCTGCTTTGCCTTGGCGATCATGCGCGTCAGGCCGGTGAATTCTCTGTGGCGGCTATCAAAGCCGGGCTGGACCTCAAGGTGATCACCATCGACGACGAGGAAGCGCGCGACCTCTACGAAAGCGATCTGGTGCTGATCCGCCCAGATCAAATCGTGGCGTGGCGGCACATCGCGGATTCCATCGTCGATCCCGCAACCGTGCTCGCACACGCGGTCGGCGGCTCGGTGAATGACAAGATGAACGAGACGAAAAGCAAGAGCATGATCCGGAATAGCGGGTAGCGGTTTTCCGTCGCGACAAACGCAAAAGACGTTTGCGCGCGCGACAAACGCAAAAGACGTTTGCGCGGAGATCATGATCGAGGGACGAACCGGAGGAAAAATGGACTTTAAGCGTTGGTCAATCGTCGCGGCCTCCTCGTTAGCCCTCGTCGCGGGCCAGGGGCCCATCAATGTTTTCGCCACCGGCATATTCATCAAACCCATCTCTCTGGAGCTCGGCTTCGGCCGCGGCGATATCGCAACCGCCATCGGCATTTCCAGCCTCATGACGGCGGTCGCATCGCCATTTTTTGGCCGCATGATCGATCGCTTTGGCGTGCGGACGCCGCTCGCCATTTCCATCGTCCTCTTTGCGCTGGCGACGGCGGCATTGTCGCTGCTGCCGGGCTCGCTGTTCGCCCTCTACGCGATGTTCGCGCTGACAGGTCTGGTCGCGATCGGTCAAACGCCGGGTTCTTATTCAAAAGTCGTTGCGGCCTGGTTCGATCGTCAGCGCGGCTTTGCGCTGGGCATCGTGCTGGCGGGGGTCGGGATGGGGACCGTCATCATCCCGATGATCTGCAACACCCTGATCCGAACGCTCGGTTGGCGCGAAGCCTATCTCGGTCTGGGCGGTGTGATCATCCTGCTGGCGCTGCTGCCCGTGCTGGCGTTTGTCAGAGAGCCGGCCAGTGCCCATGCGGGAACTCCCGCGGGCGACCTGTCGCCGGGCGCTACCCTTCCCGGTGTTTCCATGAAGGAGGCCGCGCGCGACCGGCGCTTCTGGTACATGCTGATTTCCTTCTTTCTGGCCGTGGTCGCGATCAACGGCAGTCTCGTGCATGTGGTGCCGATGCTGACCGATCGCGGAATGTCGTCGGCAGACGCCGTCACGATCATCTCCTCGTCCGGTATCGCGCTCATTGTCGGCCGGCTGCTCGCTGGATGGATCATCGATCGGATATTCGCGCCCTATGTCGCGGTCTTCTTCCTGCTCGCGCCGTTGGTGGGACTTCTGATCCTGGCGCTTCAGCCGGCCGCTGTGCCGCCCCTGGCCGGCGTTCTCCTGCTCGGCCTCGGCATCGGCGGTGAAACGGACCTGCTGTCCTATATGGTCTCGCGTTATTTCGGACTGGCCAAATTCGGCACGATCTACGGATGGATTTTCACCGCTGCATTGGTCGGCAATGCCGTGGGATCATCGATCCTGGGATGGGCGTTCCAGTTGACCCACAGCTATTCCGCCACGCTGGTCGTCTACAGCCTGCTGTTGGCCGTAGCCACCGGGTTGACCTTGATCCTGGGCCCTTACCGCTATCCGCCCGCCGATCGTCACGACGTGGCGAGCAAGCTTGAGCTGCGAGCGGTCGGATGAGCCGACACATGGTCATCGCGATTTCAATCGGTGTGGTTTTCGCAGGGTTCGTGCTGCTGTGGTACGGGGCCAACAACAACGATCTATTGCGTGGCATCAAACTGGCGCTGCGTTTGCCGGGGCATCGCGAGGCGCTGCTGTCGCAGTGTCCTGCCATGCCCGCAGCTTCCGGTGTAGCGGTCGATAAGCTGCCGATCCATCTGACGCATTGGGGACAGTCGGGACCGCGCATGGTGATCATCCATGGCGGCGTTCAGGGAAATCTGGGCGGCGGTCCCGCTACGTTCGCCAAGCAACAGGCTCTCGGTGAGCAAGGATGGCAATTGATCCTGCCGGACAGGCCCGGCTTTGGCAAAAGCCCCAGTCGCGGGCCCGACGACATGGAAACGGACGCGGTCTGGATCTCCGATATGCTCGATGATGTCGTTCTCGTCGGTCATTCCTTCGGAGGCGCTGAGGCTTTGCTGGCTGCGGCGCGGCGCCCTGACGGGGTGCGCGCTTTGGTTCTCGTCGAACCGGCGCTTCATGCCTTGCTGCCGCGAAGCAAGGTCATGGAAACCAACCAGGAAGCCCGCAAGGCATTTCTGGAATTCGGCGAAACGTTGCTTTCCAGCAAGACACCTGCCGAGTATGGCACGATCTTTTCCCGGAGCCTTGGGCCGGGTACCGACGCCGCAACGGCTCTCGCTAACGACCCGGGCAAGGCGGCTTCGCTCGGCTGTGCCCTGTTGCGAGCGGGCATGGCCAGCCCCGCATCGTTGAGAGCCGCGGCCGAAACCGTGGCACGCGCGGAAATCCCGGTGCTTGTCATATCCGGGGGGTGGAGCCCGATTTTCGATGCTGTCAGCGAATTGGCCGCCGACCTGACACACGGCGAGCACGTGATCGTGCCGTCGATGAATCATTTTCCTCAGCTCGTGAATCCCGGCGCCTTCAACGACGCCATCATCGCTTTCGTGAAAAAGAGCGTATGAGGGCGCGAGACGGCGGAAGGTAGCGGGAAGGCAACAAAGTAGTCGTTGCGCGGTGCTGATACCTTTGCGAGCCGCTGAGATGCCAAGATCGGATCGAATTGTATTTTTGACGGCTTTAGGCGACGTTCAAGCACCACACCGGTCTTATCTCGGGCGGAACAAAGCTGTGATACGAATTAGATGGACTTCGCACCCGAAGAAGCGCTGAGTTGCGCCCTCTCTAACACTTCTGGCTCACAACAAGCGGCTTTTCGGCCAGACTGCCGAATGAGCCCTTTTGAAAGTCGATGAGGCTGGTCGATGAAAATGGTACTTCTGGTGATGCTGCTCGTCGCCTCCGCTGAGGGGCAGCCTGCGACTGCGCCAATCCCGGAGCCTCTCTCAATTCACGAGCAAATCAGAGCTGACCGGGCCAGGGCCAAGGTAGAGGAGGAAAACAGTCCAAAGGCCCGTTATTGGGATCGCGGCGTCGATGGAAAGCGCCCGTGGGACTCTTCAAAGGAAATCCCGCCGACGAAAGAGTAAGGCCGCCTCAATTGGCGATCTCTATAAACAACACCTCGAACCGGTATTGGCACCCGATGCCGCATCAAAGCCGCCGAATGAGAAAGCTATGGTACCGCGACGTGTCACCCTGACGTTTGACAACGGGCCAACGCCCGGGATCACAGAACGGGTGCTTGAGGTTCTCGACAACGAAGGAATCCTCAGCACCTTTTTCGTGATTGGCCGCAATTTAGCCGATCCCGCCGCCGTCTCGCTGGCACGAACCGCTCATTCCGCTGGCCACTGGATCGGCAACCACACGTTCTCGCATTCGGTCGCTCTCGGTGATCGTCCAGATCCGGAATATGCCGCGCATGAAATTGAGAGCGCCCAAAGCGCTATCTCCGAATTGTCTCACCCGAATAAACTGTTTCGACCCTATGGAAAATCCGGTCTCATCGGGCCCCATCTGTTGAGCAGGGCGTCCATTGCCCACCTCCTGGCGAACAGGTTCCAGACCGTTCTGTGGAACAATGTTCCCGGAGATTGGAAGGACCAGGCGGGGTGGGTTGAGAGCTGCGTCGCGCAGGTGCTGGAAAACGAGTGGAGCGTCGTTGTCCTGCATGACGTCGAACGGGGTTGTTTACCTCGCCTTTCCGAACTGCTTCAGCGCCTGCAAGACCTTGGCGTCATGTATGAACAGGATTTTCCGGAAAGCGTTATTCTGACGCGGGCCGGCAAGACGGCCAATATCTTGCCAACATATGTCAGCGATTGATCGCCTGACCTGACTTAAATCCAGCCCGTCGACGAAAGCCGACGGGCTTTTTGCTCACGGCAGCCGCCGTTGAGGTTCGGACGCGCGGGGTCAGTTCGCCGCGAAACAATACAGCAACCCGTCGCCGCCGGTGCTCTTGAGGTCGGCTTGCGAACAACCGCCGTCCGGACCGCGCGAGGGATGCGAAGAGTTCCAGGATTTCGAGGCGTCGTCATCGCGCAGCCCGATGCGGTCGATATGGCCGAGCATCGCCGCACCTTGCGTCGAGCTCGTCCAGTTCTTGCAGGTGCGGTCTTCACCCGGCGCAAACGCGGTGCCGTCCGGTTGCGAACCCGTCAGCGCGTCATGACGGTTCGGCGTGTCGCCGCGGCCATTGATCACCTCGCCCTTTTCGCTGAGCGCGGTCTGCTTGGTGAGGTTGTTGGAGGCGCTGTGCAGATCAGCGACATCCTTGGCGATCACCACGCCCTTTGAATTCTGCCACGGTCCCTTGCCGATGCGATCGCGTGCATTGACCGCGGGCTTGCCGTCGGTGGCTTGCGTCGAAAGATAAGCGTGCCAGGTCTTGGCGGTCGCGCCCGCGGCCGTGGCGAGTGTCGCGCACTGCTTGTCAGCGCCCTCAAGACCGCCGAGGTCGGCGCCCTTGCCGACGCCGACCGAGGTGACGAAGAAGGTGGTATTGGCCGATTGCGCCTGCGCCGGCTGGATGGCAACGCTCGCGAACAGAACGGCTGAGACGAGGCTGATGTTTCGGGCGATAGCGGGCATTTGAAATCCTCCCATGGTTTTTTGATTGAATAATAATGCAACACGTCGTGACCTGAATTATTCCACTTTGGCGACGCCGACATGAAAAGACGCCGCGACCTTGCCGCGGCGTCTTGAAGTTTTGAGCCTTGCCTGCGGCGATCAAGAAGTCTGCTGGATCGCCGACAATATCCAGTTGCCGCCGCGCGGGCGCATGAAGGTCCAGACTTCCGTGACCTCCTCCGGCTGCCCGTTGCCCTCGACCACGCGGCCGGTGGTGCGGTCAAGCGTGGTGTCAACGAGCGAATAACGCATCGCAACGCTCGCATAATCGGTATCGCCCTCGCGCCAGGCCTCGGCAAGATCGCCTTGCAGAAGCCGCGTGCCGGCAACCTTGTTGACGACGTTGCGCGCCTTGTTCTGATCGAGATCGCGGACGAAATACGACACCATCTCCGGTGTCGCCAGCGTATGAAGCCGCGCGACGTCCTCGTTCGACCAGGCGTCCTGGGTTTCGCCAAGCAATCGCTCGAAGGCCTCATAGTCGGCGGGAAGAATCTGAACCGGCGCGCTGCCCGATCCCAGCCCAAAACCCATGCCCGATCCGGAAGTCGCCTGGGCGCTGAGCGGCGAAGGCCCGCCTGCATAGGCGGCACCCATCTGACGGCGCTGCCACCACGACATCGCAAACCGCACCAGGAACACGATCAAGGCGATCTGCAGGATCAGGCCAATGATCGACGAAAATCCGCCGATCCCGCCGAACAGTCCGCCACCGAACAGCATGCCGAGAAGGCCCGCGCCCAAAAATCCCGCGGCAAGACCGCCGAACAGACCCATGCCCGGCCGGTTGAAGAATCCGCCGCCTCCCGCGCCAAAACCGGGGCTGCCGGGCTGGGTGGCGGTGCGGTTGAACGGTTGGGCGGCACTCGGCGCGGTCGAAGTCGAGGGCGGCGCGGAAAACGTCCGCGTGCCGCGCGAGCCCGAGCTGACGCCGCCGCCGATCCGTGCGTCGGCTGTTGAGGCCGCAACAACCAGCGGCAAGGCAAGCGATAAAACGAGAGCCAAGGCCTTCATCAGACCGAACGCACGTTGTTTGGAATTCATGACGGTATTCCTCAAATCCCGCTTCCTCATATTCCTGTTATGGGGGAAGCGCCCTTAAGGTGGGCAGGGTCGCGCAAAAAGGAAGCCGCAGCGAGGGGGATTGGCTGCGGCGCGGCGTCGCGGGCCTGAAGCATGATCCGAAAAAGTGTGCGGCGGTTTCCCGAAAAGATCATGCTCAATCAACGAACTAACGCGGCATGACGATTCATCGAAATCATCCCGCCGTGGTGTCCCGGTGTTATTATCGGAAGCGCCATGTCAACCTTACGACGGCGTCATGGTCTCTTTGACCTTACCCACCAGTTGGCTCAGCGTGAACGGCTTCGGCAGGAATTCAAATTTCTCGTCCTCGTCCAGGCTTTTTGCGAACGCATCTTCCGCATAGCCCGAGACGAAGATGATCTTCAGGTCCGGATTGTGCACGCGCATCGCGCGCAGCAAGGTCGGGCCGTCCATTTCCGGCATCACCACGTCCGAGACCACGAGATCGACGGCGCCATTCTTTTCTTCGAGCGCCTCCATGGCCTCGACGCCGTTCGAGGCCTCGATCACGCTGTAGCCGCGCGAGCGCAAGCCCCGCGCGTTGAGCGACCGCAGGCCTTCCTCGTCTTCGACCAGCAGGATCGTGCCCTGCCCGGTCAGATCGGTGCGCGGCTTTGCTTCCGCGGCAACCTCCTTGGCGGCGACGGGATCGCTCGCCACTTCCGGCTCGGGGTGGTGCCGCGGCAGGAAGATGCGGAACGACGTTCCCTTGCCGGGTTCGGAATCCACGTAGACGAAACCGCCGGTCTGCTTGACGATGCCATACACCGTCGAAAGCCCAAGGCCGGTGCCCTTGCCGACCTCCTTGGTCGAGAAGAACGGCTCGAAGATCTTGTCGATGATCTCGTTCGGAATGCCGGTGCCGGTATCGCTGACATCGATACGCACATAGTCCGCCGGCGGCATGCCATTGTAGGAGAGTTTTTCGGCCTCTCGCGCCGGGACGTTGGCGGTCTTGATCGTCAGCTTGCCGCCGTCGGGCATCGCGTCGCGCGCATTGACCGCGAGATTGACGATCACCTGCTCGAATTGCGAGACGTCGGCCTTCACCGGCCACAGGTCGCGGCCATGCACCGGATCGAATTTGACCTTTTCGCCGATCAGACGCCGCAACAGCATGGTGAGATCGGACAGCGCGTCGCCGAGATCGAGCACCTGGGGCCGCAGCGTCTGCTTGCGCGAGAACGCCAGCAACTGGCGCACCAGCGTCGCCGCCCGCGTGGCGTTCTGCTTGATTTGCATGATGTCCTGGAACGACGGATCGGTCGGCTTGTGCGCGTTCAAGAGGAAGTCGTTCGCCATCATGATCGCGGAGAGCACGTTATTGAAGTCGTGCGCGATGCCGCCGGCGAGCTGGCCGACCATGTCCATCTTCTGCGACTGGTTGATCTGGTTCTCCAGCGCGCGGCGTTCGGTCGTCTCCAGCATGTAGACGATCGCGGTCTCGGTCTCGCGCTCGTCCTCCTCCACTGCGGTAACGAAGAATTGCCCCCAGCGCTCCTTGGCGCCGTCGAGCATGGCCTCGACCGGCGCGATATCGCCCTGCCCCTGCGCCGCCTGGTTGATGGCGGCGACGAGAAGATTGCGGTCGCGCGCATTCACCGTGTTGAAGATCGATTTAGAGGCGGCGCCGTCCACGCTCACGCCTTGCGCCAGCTTGGCGAAGCGCGCATTGGCGCGCACGATCGCACCGGAACGATCGACGGTGGCAATCGCCATCGGCGTATGGTCGAAGAAGCGCATGAAGCGCACCTCCGCCGCCCGCTGCGGATCGGCGCGCTCGTCGCGCGCACGGCTGATGACGAGCGTCCGCGAGGCGCCAGGCAGCCCATCGGCACCGAAAGCGAGCTTGTGGTAGAGACGGGCCGGCATGGTCTTGCCGTTCCGCATCCGCAGATCAATATCGAATACTTCGGTCGTGACCTCGCCCGGCGCCGGCGTAATGGAGGTCAGAAGTGCGGCGCCATCGCCCGACACGATGTCGGTCAGCTTCAACCCGCCCGATCCGATTTCCGCGAGATCATAGTCGAGCCAGTTGGCGAGCGTCGCATTGACATAGGCAACCTCGCCTGACGCATTGACCGAGAAGAAACCGCACGGCGCGTGATCGAGATATTCGATCGCGTGCTGCAACTCCTTAAACACGTCCTCCTGCCGCTCGCGGTCGCGGGTGATATCGGCAATCGACCACACCGCATATTTCGCCTCGCGCTTGCTCTGGCCGAGCGGGCGGACCCGCATCCTGAGCCAGCGGCCGTGGGCGCCGTCGGTGCCGGCGAGACGGACCTCCTCCTGCTGGCGCTTGCCTTCGCGCGCCGCCTTGAGCAGGCGAAACACCGCTTCCGATACGTCGGGATTGCCGATGAAAACCCGCTCTACGGGGCGTACGTCATGCGGGCCCAAAGCCCCCGTGAGCGCCAGATAGGCCGAATTGAAATAGGCGACATGACCAAAGGGGTCGGTGACGGCGATCCCGTCATAAGCGAGATCGGCGATGCGGCGGACGACGGGATCATCCGTGGAGCGATCGGTGAAGCGAATAATACCGGCCGCAAAGGCGAACAGATTGAACAGGCCGACCATCGCGAGCAGCGCCAGAAGACCCAGAATATAGGGCTGCGCCTGCGCACGCCCGATGGTGGTGAGCGCGACTGCGACGGCAACGATGGCGCCTGCCACCAGCAGCACCAGCAAGATACTGCCGCCCCGCCGCACCGGCTCGTGGGCGGAGGCCGGCTCGGGCGGCGGATAGCGGTCAGGTTCGGCGATCATGGGAAGGAGAATAGCCTGTCGACACGGAAACGACGCACAATATGTACGCTGGATTATGTACGCTAGATTCGGCGCGCCGGCACAATTACCTATGACACGGAACGGGAGGCGTCACCCCCGCCGCCGGCCGGAAACCCCGCGTTTGAGACCCATCACGTAGCCGATGATTTCGGCGACCGCGTGATAGTGTTCCACGGGTATCTCCTCGTCGATATCCACCGTGGCGTAGAGCGCGCGCGCCAGCGGCACGTTCTCGACGATCGGGATGTTGTGTTCGCCCGCGACTTCCCTGATCTTGAGCGCGATCCGGTCCTGACCCTTGGCCACGCAAATCGGGGCCGGCATGCCGCGTTCGTAGGACAATGCGACCGAGTAATGGGTCGGGTTGGTGATGATCACGGAAGCCTTGGGTACCGCCGCCATCATGCGCTTTTTCATGCGCGCCTGGCGCAATTGCCGGATCCGGCCCTTGATGTGGGGATCGCCTTCGGACTGCTTGAATTCCTCCTTCATTTCCCGCAGCGACATCTTCTGCCGCTCGTACCATTGCCGGTACTGGAAGAAATAGTCCGCGATCGCGACCACCGCGAGCATCGCCACCACCGCGCCCATCAGATGCACCGACAGGCTGACGACGGCGCCAAGAATCGACGCTGGATCGAACCGCAGCATCGACTCCAGGCGCTGCCGCTCCGGCCACAGGATGGCCATCATGACCGCACCGAGCGCAATCAGCTTGAAGAGGCCCTTGGCGAAATTGGCGATCGACTGCTTGCCGAAGATGCGCTTGGCGCCGGCCATCGGCGAGATCTTCGAGAGCTTGGGCTTGAGCGATTCGCCCGACCAGACCAGCCGGTGTTGCAGCATATTGCCGGTGATCGCCGCCAGTACCAGCATCAGGACCGGCACGCCGACGGCGGCAAACACCACGTATTCCAGGCTTCGCGCCAGCATCAAAAGACCCGGACCGTCGACGCGGATCATCCAAGAATTGGCGATGAGATTGCGCAGCGGCACCTGGATGCTGCCAATGGAACCGGAAAAGGTAGAGAGAACAAGGGTTGCGCCCGAGATCATGAACCAGGTGTTGACCTCCTGGCTCTTGGCAACGTCACCGCGCTCCAGTGCGTCATCAAGGCGTTTTTGGGTGGGGTCTTCTGAGCGTTCGCCGCCGCCCTCGTCTTCTTCCGCCATCGGCTAGAGCTCCGATTCCGAACGGCCGCCCTGGGCAACCTTCACCTCAACGGAATCAGTTCGTGCATGACGCCGGTAAAGTAGTCGAGGAAGCTTCCCATCATGGCCGTCAGCACGACGGTGAAGATCAGAAATCCCGCCATGATCGACAGCGGCACGCCCACGAAATAGACCTGCATCTGCGGCATCAGCCGCGCCAGCACGCCAAGGCCGACGTTGAAGACCAGGCCGAAAACCAGAAACGGCGCAGACAGTTGCATGCCGAGCCTGAAGGCAGCTGCGAACGCGCGGGTGGCGAGCGCGGCTACGTCGCCGCTCGGCATCGCCTCCCCCGGCGAAAAGACCGAGTAGCTGTCGTTGAGCGCCGCAATGACCAGATGATGGCTGTCGGTCGCAAACAGCATGGTAATCCCGAGCAGCGTGAGGAAGTTCCCGATCAGAACGCCCTGCTGGCCCTGGGTCGGGTCGACCGAGGTGATTGAGCCGAGGCCAAGCTGCTGGGCGATCACGGCGCCCGAGACCTGGAGTGCCGCCAGCGTCACCCGCGCGGTCGCGCCCAGCACGATGCCGATCAGGATTTCGTAGATCATCAGCACCAGGAGGGCCGACATCGAGTTCATGTCGATGTGGTAATCGGCGCGGTGCAGCGGGAGAATGATCAGCGTCAGCAGCAACGCGATCGCAAGCTTGATGCGGACCGGGATATTGGATTCGCCCAATCCCGGCAGCAGCATCACCATGGCGCCGATGCGGGCGAACACCAGCATGAAGGCGGCCGCCAGGATAGGCAAAAGCGAAATATCGATGCGCACAGGCGGAACGTCCTCGCGGCATCACGTTAGCGACTGTCAAATCCACCGCGCCGGCCATCATGCCATCAGCCGCCAATGATTCGCGACGATATCCGCATCATATGGCTGTGCAGCGCGTCGGCCATGAACGGCAGCGACAACAGCAGCGTGAGGAAAATCGCGAGAATCTTCGGGACAAAGATCAGCGTCTGCTCCTGAATCTGGGTCAGCGCCTGGAACAGCGATACCACGACGCCGACGACGAGCCCGACCACCATCAGTGGCGAGGACACCACGATGATGGTCCAGATCGCATCCCGCGCCACGTCGAGGGTTTCAGCACCGGTCATTTTGCAACTCACTTTCATCGCTTGCGTCATTCCGGTGCGATGCGAAGCAGCGAACCCGGAATCTCGAGATTCCGGGTCTGGTCCTTCGGACCATCCCGGAATGACGGCGGAGCCGTCAGATCGACATCTTCATGATGTCTTCGTAGGCCGCGATCACCTTGTCGCGTACCGACACCAGCGTCGAGACCGCCACATCGGTTTCCGCCACGGCCGTCACCACATCCATGACGTTGGCGTTGCCGGATGCCATCGCGACCGTCTGCGCATCGGATTTGCGCCCGGTATCGAGCACGCCTCCGATCGCCTCCTTGAGCACGTCGCCGAAGGACGGTCCGGTCGAATCGGCGGGCTTGGCCGCCGCCCCGCTGTCGAGCGCGCGGGCAGCGGCGGCATAAGCATTGGCGGCAATTGCGGGTGAAGCCATCTTTTAAACCTTTCTGTCAGGCCTTGAGAATATCGAGCGTGCGCTGGATCATGCGGCGCGTGGCGCTGATGATGTTGAGATTGGCTTCATAGGATCGCTGTGCCTCCCGCATGTCGGTCATTTCGATCATCGGATTGACGTTCGGATATTTGACGTAGCCGGAGGCGTCCGCGGCCGGATTGCTGGGCTCGTATTTGGAATTAAACGCCGATTGATCGGTTCTGATCTTGCCGAGCGACACCACCTTGGCATCCAGCGCGCGGTCGAGCGCACTGGAAAACGTCGGCACCTTGCGGCGGTAAGGGTCGCCACCCGCGGTCGACGCCGTCGAATCGGCGTTGGCGATGTTTTCGGAAATCACCCGCATGCGCCCGGACTGCGCGCGCAAGGCCGACGTCGCAATGCCCATCGAGCGGGCGAAATCATTTGCATCGCTTGACATGATGCATCTCTCCTGTGGTTAACCGGCGCCCTGGATCATGACTTAGCCCTTGCCGATCGCGGTCTTCAGAAGGTGCAGGCTCTTGCTGTAGAGAGAGGTCACCGCCGCGTAGTCCATCTGGTTGGCGGAAGTCTTGAGCATTTCGTCTTCGAGGCTGACCGCGTTGCCGGCGGGCCGGGTCAGAAATCCCGCCCGGCCATTCTGATCGAAGGTCGGGTCAGCGCCGTCGGTCACAATATGGCTTGTGCTGGTGCGCGCCATTGCCAGCGTCGCGGCTCCCCCGTCCACCTTGCCGCTGCCGACTTCGAATTTCGGTTCGACCAGGTCGCGCGGCTTGAAATTGGGAGTGCTGGAATTGGATACGTTTTCGGCGAGCACCTTCTGGCGTTCCTGGTGCCACTGCATCTTGGTGCGCAGGATCGACAGGGTCGGAAGATCGTTGATAGCCATCGCGGCGCTCCCCCTTGGTCAGTGGCGGAACACCCCGCTCAAGGTAGGCAGAATTTGCCGCGTGTATGGTTAACGGCTGGTTAAAATGGCGCTGGTGCGACACCGGCACATTTGGGCCTTGAAGTGCCGTGAACGAATCGCTTCGAGCGCAATTTCGCCACGAATGCTGCGTTAACCAGCGAAATCATCGGCATTGGCATCGCGAGAAGTCGTTTTGGCCCTGCCGATTCATGGGCTATTAAGATTGCCGGGACGGCAGCTTTTGCCGTGGGACATTAACTTGGGCCTTCACTGAAGGCTCGTTGGGCGTTGAGAGGTTGCTGACCTCCCTCGCCGGGGACAAAGCATGTCGCAGACACTTATTTTTTTCTTCGCGTTCGTGGCGGTCCTGGCGCTGATCGGCGGGGTGGCGTGGTTGATCCGCCGATTCGCCTCCAACCGGCTCGGCGCCAACACGAATCGCGGGAGAATGCCCCGTCTCGCTGTGATCGATGCCGCCGCGGTGGACGGACGCCGCCGTCTGGTGCTGGTACGGCGCGACAACATCGAACATCTCCTGATGATCGGCGGCCCGACCGACATCGTCGTCGAACCCAATATCGTGCGCGCGACGTCCGGACGCGATCAGTTGCCGCCACGGCCGGCCGTCGCCAGCCCCGACGCCGTACAGCAGCCGCGGATTGTGCCGCTTCCGGACGCCGCCGGCTGGGCCGACGCTGACGCTGCACGGCCTGAACCTTTTGAACATGCGGAACCGCAAATGCCCGAGCCGCCGCCGCGCCCGGCTCGTCCCGCCTTTGCCGACGAGGTGCGCCGGCCCGCCCGCGCGGAACGAGGCGATCCCTTGGCCGGCTTTGCTGCCGAACCGATGGGCGGCCGTCCCGAGCCGCGGACAGAACCGCCACCTGCTCCCCGCATGCCGCGAAGCGAGCCGGTGATGCCGCGCCCGGTACGGCCGGTTGAGGTGCCCAAGCCGCCGCCGATTCGCCAGGAGCGCCCACAAGAGCGTCCCCAAGAACGCTCACAAGAGCGCCCACAAGAACGTCCTCAGGAACGTCCCGTAGCGCCGCCACTGCCGCCGTCCGCACCGGCGATGTCTTCGGCCGACCAGAATCTCGCCGAGATGGCGCAACGGCTCGAGGCCGCACTTCGCCGTCCGCCCGGCGAGCCGGTTGCGCCGCCGGTCGCCCCCGAAACGCCCGTGGCCCGCGCCGTCCCTCGCAACGAGCCTCCGGCACCACCGCCTGCGCCAGCCCCGGCCAAGAGCGGCTTTGATAATCTCGAGGACGAGATGGCCTCGCTCCTCGGCCGGCCAAAGAATCCTTCGTGAGGGCCGCAGGCCCTCCGCGTAGAGTTTTATTTTTAGCCACTCTTTTGACCGCCGGATTGCTGGCCGCGCCTGCATGGGCGCAGGACATCAGCATCAATCTCGGCGGCCAGGGTAATGGCGGCGTGACCGAGCGCGCGATTCAGCTGATCGCGCTATTGACGGTGCTGTCGGTGGCCCCGTCGATCCTGATCATGATGACGTCGTTCACGCGCATCGTGGTCGTGTTGTCGCTGCTGCGCACCGCTCTTGGCACCGCAACCGCGCCGCCGAACTCCGTCATCATTGCGCTGGCGATGTTTCTGACCGCCTTCGTGATGGGACCGGTGTTGCAAAAATCCTACGACGACGGAATCAAACCACTGGTCGCCAACCAGATCAGCGTCGAGGACGCCCTTCAGCGCGCATCGGTGCCGCTCCGCGGCTTCATGCTGAAGAACGTGCGCGAAAAGGACATCAAACTGTTTCAGGACATGTCGGGCGAGCCGGTGCCGGCAACACCGGACCAGCTATCGCTGCGCATCCTGGTGCCGGCCTTCATGATCTCCGAATTGAAGCGCGCCTTCGAGATCGGATTCCTGTTGTTCCTGCCGTTTCTGATCATCGACATGGTGGTCGCTTCGGTCTTGATGTCGATGGGCATGATGATGCTGCCGCCGGTCACGGTGTCTCTGCCCTTCAAGCTGATCTTTTTCGTGCTGATCGACGGCTGGTCACTGGTCGCCGGCAGCCTGGTGCAGAGTTACGGCGGGGGCTAACCTTGCAAGTCGTATTGCTTGGCGAGGTGATCGCCTATCTGCACCAGCATTGCGACGCATTCCGGATAGCCCGGCTTGGCCACCGTCGCCACGTCGGCGCTCGCGCGGAACTCCCAGCTGTCGGCGTTGGAAATCACCGAGATTTCGATTCCATCGGGACAATCGGCATGGACCTTCAGCTCGGCGCGCGCCATCGCGATCAATTCGGCAGCGGACTTGACGGGCTTGCTCATGAGGCACCTTGACGGGTTACGAAGCGAAGGTGGCGCCAACCGCGACATCTGTCGAGCAGAATGGCGGCGGCGAGCCCGGCGTTGCCTACTTCGCGGCCTTTGCCTGCTTCGTTCCGACGATCGCGGGCAGCGATCCCGTCGGGTTCGGATCGGCCTTCGCCATGCCAGGCGCGTTCGCCCGCGCGGTCGCGTCGGGATACCGCGCCCGCATATCACGCAAAAACCCTTCCAAGGTATCGACGCTGGCGGCCATCTTGGCGATCTGGGCAAAATCAGCGCCGCTCGATCCGACCGGCTTGCTCGCAATCTCGAAAGCGGCCCGGTCCGCCCCGGAACTCATCAACGGCAGGTATTTTTCGCGAAAGCGCGCGAGCCCGATAACATCTTCGGCCAGCGCATAACCCACCACCGCGCGGATGATGTCGCTCTTCTCCGTCGCATTCGGCGGCCTGAAGTCACGCCAGCGGTCGGCATAATAGAGTTCGATCTGTTCGGCCGACTCGCGCCACTGACGCGCGGCCCAATAGATATCGGAGCGCAGCCGGATCGCTTCCCGGCCATTGATATTGGAAATGATGTCGAGCGCGAGGTCGTGACGTCCGACATCGCTCTGCGCGCGCGCCTCAAGCAACAGGCGCTGCTGCCGCAATTCGCCGGAAAGGTCGGCAATCCGGGTAGAGCGAAGCGCGTCGATCGCACGCTCCGGCTTGTGGTTGGTGAGATAGACCATCGACAGGCGGGCAGCGACTTGCGCGCGCGCGGCGCCTTCGAGCCGCTTGTCGACCTGGTATTGCAGGAGCTCGGCCGCCTGGTCGAGCAGATCGACCGCCACCAGGCGATCGGCGAGACGGCGGATCATCTCGTCGCCGCGCCGGCCGATCGGCGTCAGGTCGCGATATTCGTAGAACATGCCAAGCGCGTCGATGGCCGGAAGATCGTCGCCCTTCGGACCCAGAAAGAGCTGCGCAAACAGCGCCGATGCCGCATCCTGGCCCTGGCGGGCGACCTCCAGATTGGGCGCCAGCAGGTTGGCGATCCGCACCGCGCCAAAGGATTCGGCAAAGCGCCCGCTGTCGGCATAGATGCGCGCCAGCATTTCAAGTGCCTGCACCTCGAGCGCGTCACCGCGCCAGGTAATCGCAAGGGTCTCGAGCTCCCGCAGCATATCTTCCTGGCTGATTTCATCACGCTTCTGCTTCAAGGCGATTTCCAGCAGCTTGGCTTCCGTCGCGGCGTGGCGGTCCGTTGAGACGATCGCGCGCTTGTATTCATCCAGCGCATCCTTCTCGTGACCGAGGCCCTCGGCGAGCCGGCCGCGCAGCACGGCCACCGCGGCAACCTGCTCAGGCAGGGGGCCAATCACTTCCAGTTCGCTGGCGCGCTTGGCCGCGCCCGGATAATCCTTGACCTCGACAGAGGCGCGCATCGCATCGACAATCACGATCCGCTGCAAATCAATCGGCAGCGACGTCACGGAGAATTCGCTGCTCTTGAATTTCTCGCGTGCGTCCGCCCATCTTCCCTGACGCGCACTCGCCATCGCCTTCCAGAGCTGCGAATCGTAATTGCTGCCGATCACGGGACTGGCGAGATCCTTCAATCCCCGCTCCGGACGCCCCATCAGGATGTTGGCCAGCGCGCGAACGATCAGGGCGGCCGGATCTTCCGAGCCCGCTTTGGCGTCAGCGAGCGCAAGATTGAGCACGCCGACCGCCTCCGGATACATCCTGCGCGCCATGTAGAAGCGGGCGAGATCGACCTGCGCCGACATGCGCGGCTCGACCCCCGCGGTCGCCGCAGCGCCGGCTGCTTCGACCAGGGCGTCCGCCCGCTCGTTGAAGCTTCCCTCCTGGTTCTCGCGCCATTCGCCAAGATCGAAAATCGGACGTACGGCCGTGGGCGCGCGCGCGGCTCCGCTATCGGCCGGCGACAGCGTCAGCCCACCGGGCTTGCCCAGAACAATCTTGTCGGGGCCCACATCCGCCGTCACCTCTTCGGAGTTCGGGCGGATGGCAACGCCATGGATCGACTCCAAAAGCGACAGCTCGACAAAATCCTGCCGCTTGATAAAGCCGCGCGCCGGCGGCTTGGCCGTCACCACGAACAGCGTATCGCCGACATCCGGATCGGCAAAGCGATGAAGAATGCCTGCCTTTGTCAGCGGCACCGTGACGTTGGCAAGCGTGGGGTCCGCGATATTTCTGATGGCTGAGAGCGCCTGAGACGGCGTGTGCACGGTATCGGCAAAGGTGACGGTCCAGTTGGTGCCGGTGGCGAGATCTTCCCCCGACAACGAAGGCAATTGCGGCCGGTTGAGACGGAGGCGGACCGCCTGGCCGATCTCCTGCGGCACGATGCTGACATCGGCGACCGCCACGCCGCCCTGCCCGCGGATCGATTCCAGGCTGATCGGCTTTTTTGAATCCAGCACCAGCCACAGCGTGTCGGCGCGGCGAAACAGCGCCGCGGGCGTACCCGGCGGCATTGAAAAGGTCAGATGCAGACCGTCGCGGTCACGGATAACGCCGACATCGGCGGCACCTGGCTCCCGCTTCGCTTCAGCGGGCGCGGCCACAACGGGCGCGTCAACGGCAGGCGCCGCCTGACTTCTTTTCGACGAAGCCTCGCCAGCCGCGGCCGGCATATCGCCTGACGCGGGTTTGGCGATGGCCGGAGCGGGCGCCATTTTTGGCATAGGTTCGACACTGGTTTCAGCGGGGACCTGTGGATTGACGGCTTCCGCTGCCGGTTGTGGTGGCACTGCTGCCATCGCGGGTTTTTCCGGCGCCGCCATTTTTTCCGGCGCAGCCGCTATTTTTTCCGGCGCAGCCGCTGGTTTTTCGGGAGCAGCCGCCGGCTTTTCGGCCATCGCGGATTTTTCGGCCGCGGCCGGCATCGCCGCCGCGGACTCTGGCGCCGCGGCCGTCTTTTCGGGTATGCGCATCGGCGGTGCGCGCGCGGCATCCGACACCTGCGGCAGCCCCAAAGCCTTGTCCGCCTGCTGGAAGGCAACGTCGATGACGTAATTCTTGTCCTCGCGGAAGGAATGCACGTCCACATCGCCCAGCATCACGAGTTCGACGACAGCGGTTTCGCCTTCGATCTTTTGAATGATCCCGGCCACGTTGGGGGGAGCTGCGAGCTTGGCGTCGGCCAGATCGAAGGTCAGCGCCTTGCTGAACAGCAATTTGAGTTTCTGGTCGTTCAACACCGAGGACACGCCGACGCCGTCGGGCATTTCGAAGACAAAGCGTACGAACGTGGGCTGAACCGACGCGCGGACGCGCACCGGCGCGCGCTTCTTGGCTTCCGACGTCGCCTTCTGCTGGCGAAGTTCGCGCTCGGCCGCGCGGGCGCGTTCGGCGAGTTCCCGCACCACTTCCTGGGGAAGGTTCGGCGGCGGACCGCTCCATGAGTCCGGCAAAAGATCGACGAACAATCGTTCGCCGGCCGTCATGGTATTGATCGTTACCCTGCGGGACAGCGACAGGCGGATCGCCCCGCCATCGGGATCGCGGCGCGCCGCTCCGATATAGTCCGGCACCAACTCGGCCAACTTGTCGACCGAAACGTCGACGGGCCGCTCGAACCGGATCACGACGATCGATCCGGCCGTCACCACTTCCGAACCGACATCCTCGTTGAATTTGATTACCAGGCGGGCAAAGCCGCCGGCGGATGAAAAGCTGGCCTCGGCCGGAACAAGTTCGGCCGCGAAACCGCTAGCCGGGAGCACCAGTGCCGCCAAGACCGACGCAAGCACGACCGCGTGCGCACAAGCGCGCACTCGCGACCAAAATCCAGCGGCAGCCATACGCGCCATTTCGTTCAAGTCTTCCAGTTCATCCGATCGCAGACGAGCCGCCAGAAGGCACAATTTCCCACATTCGACACTAGGATCGGTGATTTAAGGACCTATTAAACATTCCCGTTAATTGGCCTTCTGCGGTTGCAGGATCTTGCCTTCGATTTTCGGGAGGTCGGCCTCGGCACCGGATTTGTCGGAGCCGGCCCGGCGCGCCATCTCGACCGTGAGCCGTTCGGCCACTTCGGGCGACATCAAGCCCAGAATGTCGGCCATCTTGCGCGGAGCGATATGCGAAGCGATTTCGAACAGCACGGGCATTTCCAGCCGGTCGAACACCTTGGCGGCGTCTTTCGGTTTCATGCCTTCGTACATCGTGATGATGCCCTTGAAACGCTGAGCTTCCTCATCGGCTTTTTGCGCCGCGGCGCCCGTGATGCGGGATTCGATCGCCTTCAATTCCTCCACCCGTCCCTCGGCGCGTTTTTCCGCAGCCTTCAAAAGATTCTCGCGGATGTCGATCTCGCGCGCCCTCGCCTCAATCTCCTGACGCCGCGCCTGTAACCGCTCGAGAATGGCGCGCTCGGACGCAGACACCGCTTGTCCCGGCTCCGGATTCGAGGTGGTCTCAGCCCTTGCGACTTCCGGCGCAGGCTTGGCCTCCTCCTCCTTCTTCACCGAACCCGTGATATCGGCGCTGTCGACATACCTGCGGCCAGGAAAATTGAATGTCTCCTGCGCCCAGGATGGTTTGTCCGCATCCGGGCGGTAGTCGAACACATATCCGCCGTCGAGGACGAGACCCGCGATCTTCAAGACCGCCAGACCGAAGACGGCAACCAGAACAACGGGAAGGACGCGGATGTTACGAAACGGTTTCATGCAGCAAGTCCATCAGCCCTTCTGCGATCGGAGAAAGCTTGCGCGGCTGCCGCGACTGCCTTGGCGGCCGAGACCTTCGGCACCGCGGGCGCTGCGACCGGCTCCGGCTCGGCGGGGCGCGCTGCGATCGCAATCTTGGACAGCCGGCGGACGACGCCGTCGCATTCACCCAGTTGTTTCCTCAGCTGCGCCGACATCTCGCTCGCCGCGGTCAGTTGATCGCTGAGATTCTCGTTGACGTCGCGTACCGTGTGCTTGAGGCCGCCGATCGCCCGCTCCGCGATTTCAGTTGCGGTAATGAGTTCGGCGATGGTCGCCTTGAGTGAATGCTCGTCGGCCTTTAGCCGCTTCAGGCGCTTGTTCAACACCATGCAGTAACCTATCGTGAGCATGAGCAAAATTGTTACAAGGCTCTCGATTACAATTCCGAGCGAATGACTCATGGGGCCTCCATCATCTTGGTTTGCTCGTCGGCCTTTTCGAACATCGCAAACGTGGTATTCGGCTTGTGCAATTTTTTGACGACGCGGATGGCGACCCGGTCGCCGACCCGGCCCATCCGCCCCTCGGTGAGCGTCACGCTGCCGCAACGCACGGCCACCAGCGCATCCGCCCGCATGTCGAGCGGCAAGGTATCGCCGACTTTCAGCTTCATGAGTTCCTTGAGCGGAATGTCGGCCTCGTAAAGCACGGCATCGACGGAAATTTCGGCTTGCCCGATTTCGGTGGCAAAATGGCCCTCCCAGATCGGGTCGCGGCCGAATTTTTCGCCCATGAACATCTGCATGAGCACCGGGCGGATCGGCTCGATGGTCGCATAGGGCAGTAGCAGCTCGATATTGCCGCCGCGATCCTCCATGTCGATATGCAGCCGCACCAGGATGGCGGCGTTCGCCGGCCGGCTGATGGCGGCAAAACGCGGATTGGTTTCGAGACGGTCGATCGTAAAGGTCACCGGCGACAGCGGCCGGAACGCCTGTTCGGCATCGGCCATCACCACTTCGACCAGGCGCTTGACGAGATTGGTTTCGATCGTGGTGTAGGGACGGCCCTCGATCCGCATCGAGGTCTGCCCGCGGCGGCCGCCAAGCAGGACGTCGATCATCGAATAGATCAGGCTGGAGTCGACGGTGGCGAGCCCGAAATTTTCCCACTCCTCGGCCTTGAACACGCAGAGCACGGCCGGCAGCGGTATCGAATTCATGTAATCGCCGAACCGCACCGAGGTGATGCGATCGAGCGAGACTTCGACGTTGTCGGAGGTGAAATTGCGCAAGGAGGTCGTCATCAGCCGCACCAGGCGGTCGAAGACGATTTCCAGCATCGGCAGGCGCTCGTAGGAGACCATCGCCGAATCGATAATGGCGCGAATGCCGGAATTATCGTCGAGACTGACCTCCCCGACATTGAAGCCGAGCAGGTTGTCGATTTCTTCCTGCGACAGAACCCGTTCGCCGCCGTTCTTGCCGCCGCCAAAGTCGCGGCTGCCGTCCTCGACCATGGCCGCCCATTGCAGGGCCATGGTCTCGGAAAGTTCGTTGGCTTCCGCTTCCGCTGCGGCCTCGGTCGGATCCTGGGAGTCAAGCTGCGCTTCCCATTGCGCCGCAATTGCATCCTGGTCGACTGGATCGTTGCCCGCCATGTTTTTCTAAATCCGCATCGTCATTGAATGACGACTTCCTTGAACAGCACCGCGCTGACCTGGTTCGGCGACACCGCCAGGTTGACGCGCCGCATCAAATCTTCCTTGAGACGAAACAGGCCGGCCGAACCGTTGAGGTCGCCGGGACGCAATTCGCGCAAATAGGTCTGGAAAATGTCGGTCACGCGCGGCAGCGACGGTTTGATCGCCTCGACCTGCTTCTCTTCCTTGACCTCGAGCACGATCTTGACCTTGAGGTATTGCACCCGCTCCCCGGGCAGGCCGATCAGGTTGACGAGCATGTCCGGCACTTCGACATAAGACGGCGGCTTCGGCGGCGGCGCGACCGCCTCCGCATGCATTTCTTCGTTGTGATGCCGCAGGAAGAAGAACCACGTCGCTCCGCCGCCGGCGATGGCCAGCACGGCTACGACCGCGACGATCATTTTGAGTTTGCCTTTGGATGCAGGCGCTTCGGTTGCTTCCGCAGCGCCTTCCGCCTCATTGTCTGCCATCGCCCGGCCGCTCCGACGTCAAAAAACATTCGATGCCGACAGGCGACCTTCTGACGCGATACACGCGGCACGTCCTGCGCTCGTTTGTGAACGCTAAGGTAAGAATGGTTAACGGAAGCTTTCTTTTGCCTTCCAACTAGGAAAAAGTTGCCGGGCAAACATGGTCAACAAGACCTTATTGCCGACTCCAAAAGCCGCTCTCGATCAAGCAAGCCGTTGAAATGGTTTCCATTTCCGGACTGGCACGGCTTTCGCTCTACCTCTTGTGAGCCGCGGGTTTGGGAGAGCCCGGCGGTTTGAAGATCAGCAAGCGGCCTGGGAGGGCCAACGGCGGATCGTTTAAGGGGAGAACCAGGCGATGGAGAATGCACTTCTCATCGGACTAGCGCGGCAGAATGCGCTCGGGCGGCAGCTCGATGCGATCGCCAACAATATCGCGAACGTCAATACCTCCGGCTTCAAGGCCGACAACTCGCTGTTTGAGGAATATCTCAACACGCCCGCGCATGAAGACAACTTCGTCGGCAGCGACCGCCGCGTCAGCTTCGTGCAGGACCGCGGCACCTACCGCGACATGACGCAGGGCTCGGTGGAGGAAACCAAGAATCCGCTCGATGTCGCGATCAACGGCTCTGCCTTCCTGGCCGTGCAGACGGCGGGCGGCGAACGCTATACCCGTGACGGCAACCTGCACATCAACAGCCAGGGCCAGCTCGTCACCGTCGCCGGCAATCCGGTTCTGGGAACCAGCGGCCCGATCGTGTTTCAGCAGACCGACCACGACATCAACATCACACCGGACGGCACCATCACCGTGGTCGAGGGCAGCGGGCGAACGGATTCGCTTCGCGGCACGCTCCGCCTCGTCAGCTTCACCGACGCCCAGAAAATGCTGAAGGAAGGCTTCAACCTCTACGCCGCCGGCGAAGGGGGGGCGCCGCAACCTGATACCAAATCCAGGGTGCAGCAGGGCTTCATCGAAAAGTCGAACGTGAATGCGGTCTCCGAGATGAGCCGCATGATGGAGGTCTCTCGCGCCTACACCTCGGTCGCAAATTTGATGCAGCAACAGGCCGAGCTGCAAAAAACCGCCATCCAGCAGCTTGCTGACGTACCGACCTAAGGGAGACGACCCATGCAAGCGCTTCACACTGCAGCGACCGGGATGGCGGCCCAGGAACTTAGCGTCCAGGTCATCTCCAACAACATCGCTAACCTGCAAACCACCGGCTACAAGAAGCAGACGGCTGAATTCCAGGACCTGATCTATCAACACATCGCCCGGGTCGGCGCGCAGGCGTCGCAGCAGGGCACCATACTGCCGGTCGGCATCGATATCGGCGGTGGCGTCAAGACGGTCGGGACTCCCCGCTCGATGACGCAAGGCACGCTGTCGCAGACCGGCAACGATCTCGACCTCTCCATCACCGGCGAAGGCTTCTTCAAGATTCTGATGCCCGACGGCACGTTCCAGTACACCCGCGACGGAACGTTCCAGCAGGACAACACCGGCCGCATCGTGAACGCGCAAGGCAATCCGGTGCAGCCCACGATCACGATTCCGCAAAACGCCACGGGCCTTTCGGTCAACGCGCAAGGTCAAGTCTCGGTGCAACTGCCGGGATCGGCGACGACGACTTCGACCATCATCGGCACGATCGGCCTCACACGATTCGTCAACAAAGGCGGCCTGCTGCCGGTCGGCAACAACGACTTCACCGACACGCCGTCTTCAGGCGCGCCCCAGGACGGCACCGCGGCGCTGGAGGGCTATGGGAGCATCAACCAGGGCAGCCTCGAAAACGCCAATGTCGACGTCGTCTCGGAAATGTCCAACCTGATCGCCGCCCAACGCGCCTATGAGATGAATGCGAAGGTGATCACCGCCGCCGACCAGATGATGCAGTCGGCCACCGCGATGTTCCGCTAAGGGAAGGTCGATGATGATTGTGCGTTCGATCCTCGTTATCGCCCTGCTGCTCGCGGCGCCTTCACTCGCGCGCGCGCAGGAAAAGGACGACGCCATCGCAGCACCCGTGCTTCGCGCACAGGTCACGGTGGAGAGCGACATCGTGCGGATCGGCGACATGGTCGACAACGCGGGAGCGGCGGCACAGGTTGCGATCTATCGCGCGCCCGACCTCGGCACCACAGGCACGCTGCCGACCGCCCAGGTCATCAGCGCGCTTCAGGCGCATCAGGTGATCGGGGTCGACACCAGGGACATCAAGTCGGTGACCGTCACCCGCATGGCGCGCACCATCGACAGCCGGGAGATCGAATCCCAGGTTGCGCATGCGATCGAACACCGCGGCGGCCTTGGCGATGCGGCCAATCTCAGCCTGACCTTCGACCGCGACGTGCAAGACGTCAGGCTGGACGCCTGGAACAATGGCGAGTTGCAAGCCGTAAGCGCGCGTTACGAGCCGCGTACCGGGCGCTTCGACGTCTCCTTTGAGGTCAGCAACGATATCAACAGCGCGCGCGCAAAGCTGCGTTTCACCGGCATTGCGATCGAAATGCTCGATGCCGCGGTCCTGACCCGCAATGCCGAGCGCGGCGACGTGCTGAAAGCTTCCGACGTCGTCATCGAACGGCGCCCGAAAGCCGAAGTGGGCAGCGATGCCGCGACGCGCGGTCACGCCGTCGGCATGCAGATGCGCAAGGGCGTTCGCGCCGGGCAGCCGCTGCGGGGTGCCGATCTCGGCAAACCGGACCTGGTGCAACGCGACGACAACGTCACGCTGATCTACGAGGCGTCCGGAATATACCTCACCGCGCGCGGCAAGGCGGTCGATAGCGGCACCGAAGGCGACACCGTCACCGTGCTCAACCTGCAATCCAAGCGCACCATCTCCGGCACCGTCGTCGGCCGCGACCAGGTCGCGATCCAGATCGCGACGCCCCGCTTTTCTACCACCGAGGCCACCGCCTCGATCGATGCCGGCGAGACCGAGGCGCCTGCTCCCGTTGCCAGCCGCAATAACGCGCAGACGATTTCGAAAGCAGAGTAACCGTACATGTTGATTGCAAAGTTCAAACGTATCGCGCTTGCCGGAACCATGCTGAGCGTCGTCAGCCTCGCCGGCGGCTGTGCCGGGATCGACCGGCTCTCCCAGATCGGCGAAGAGCCGAAGCTGTCTTCGATCGAGAACCCGACGACACAGCCGGGCTACAAGCCGGTGCAGATGCCGATGCCGAAGCCGGAGACGGTGTCCTACAATCCCAATTCGCTGTGGCGAAACGGCTCGCGCTCCTTCTTCAAGGACCAGCGCGCCCACCAGATCGGCGACCTGCTGACGGTGACCGTCAACATCACCGACCAGGCCAACTTCGCCAACGAGACCCAGCGCAGCCGCACCACGACGGAAGATTCCGGCATCACCGCGTTTCTCGGCTCGAGCCTGTTCGGCCAGCGGGCGCAATCCGTGCTGCCCGGACGCCTCCTGACCGCGGATTCCACCATGGGCACGGACGGCAAGGGTACGATCACCCGGCAGGAAACCTTGCAGACCAACGTCGCCGCCATCGTCACGCAGGTTTTGCCGAACGGCAATCTCGTGGTCGAGGGCAAGCAGGAGATCCGCGTCAATTACGAGAAGCGCGAACTGATCGTCGCCGGCATCGTGCGGCCGGAGGATATCCAGAGCGACAACACCATCGACTCCTCAAAGATCGCGCAAGCCCGCATCGCCTATGGCGGCCACGGCGAGATCAGCGACATCCAGCAGCCGCGCTACGGCAGCCAGGTCATGGACGTGCTGTTGCCGTTCTAATCACGAGCTCCCACATCGCACCGCGAACCTAGGCGCGGTGAGATGTTCAACGCGGCCTTCGTCAGCTCCCCTGACGGAGGCCGTAGTTGTTTTGAAAGCAAAAAGAAGCCGGATAATAAAAAAGCGGATCGCACAAGGCGATCCGCTTTCAGATCCGTGGGCTTTCGAAATCTACGCGACCGATGGGATGCTCTCGCGCCGCGTCGCTTCTTCGGGGAACAAGCGATCCCGTCCGCTCGCGTCATATTGGATCTCGCCGGCGTGCAGCTTCGCGTTGTTGCCCTCGCGTTTGGCCGCGTCTTCCTCGCCATACATGAACGCCAGGAAGGCATAGCGCTTGCCTTTGGTCACGGGCGTCACCTGATGCAGCGCGCCGCATGAGAACACCAGCGCGCCACCTTCCGATGGCCGATAGGTCTTGCGGCCGAATTCGGGGAACATCAGGTCGCCGCCCTCGAAATCCTTGTTGAGATTGATCGAGAGCGCGAAGCGGCGGTGCATGGCACCGGCGTTGATGTTGTCACGATGGCGGTGGAAATGGGCGGCCACCGCGCTGTCGTAGCAGGCGACGACATAGCGATCCATGCGCGTCACCTTGAACTGAAAATATCGTTCGATCGGCGCCACAAGCCGCCGTACGATATGGTCGCGGATGAGTTCGCGCACCTCAGGCACGCCGACCGCGACGTCGCTGCGCCGCTTCAACCGCCAGTCGGACAAGGTGACGGTCTTGCCGTCGACGTCGAACTGAAAGCCGGAGTCCACTGCACCCTGCGTCTCGTAGAACTGGGTCAGGAAATCGCAGATCCCGAAACTGAAGACGCGCGGCACCATGAGCGCCGGCGCGAACATCGGAACGCCAGCGGAATCGTCAACCGGCGGCAAGCCTTGCAGGACATTGCGGACCATGGCCGCGTGTCCCTGCGGAATGTCCCAGGCGATATCGGCCACCGCCCGCAGCATCGGATCGAGGATGACGGTGCGCGGCATTTGGGCTGCGCCAAATTGCCGGGTGATAGCGCCGTCCGGATCGGCCAGAAAAGACAATGTCGGGCTGCTGATCGCCGCAAGGCTTGGTTCATCGGCCGCCTGCCCGGTGAACACGCATGCGATGACGAGATGATCCTCGCTGAATGAGGCGCTCAGCCGCGCGAGCTCCGTCACTTCAGCCATCGCGCGAGGGTCCGACAGCGAGCCGAGGAAGCTGAGGACAACCCAGCGGCCGGCGCTGGCTTGCAGGTCAAACGATCCGCCGGTCACAACCGGCAAGCCGAACCACGGCACCGGGTCGCCGAGAACGATGCGATTGCTATTCATATTGCTCATGACGTCCCCCGCCTGACGGTCGATCGTCTTCCGGCAATAATTCATTAAGCTTAACGAAATCTTTAGAAGCGCCGCCCGAAGCATTGCGCCGTGTTGCGCGAGGTTCTCCCGGACGCGTTCTGAAACAAACGTGTTTGCTTCAGCCTGCCTGAACGGTTGCGAACCGCCAGAGGCCGGGCTCGGCTTCGGTAAAGCCAGTGTCCCGGTAGATGTTGCGCGCCGGAATGTTGCGCGAGGTCGGGATGATTCGCCCGCTGAGAGGCACCGAACCCGATTTCATCTCGTGCTGGATATGACGCAGGAACCGGTGCTCGACGCCCATTCCGAGCGCCCGGCAACTGATCGCCAGCCCCGCAATCTCGCCTTCGATAATGACGGCCGCGCCGACCAGCCCGTAGTCGCCAAGACGATCCGATACCTCCATCGCGAACAGCCGGGCGTTGGGATTAGCCGCCAATGCTGACAATTCGCTTGAAGAGAATTTTCGCCCCGTGGTGTTGAACTGGGTGGTGCGCTGAAATAGCTCTTCCACCCGTTGCAGTTTCGTCGACGACGCCGACATCCGCTCGATCGCGCATTTGACCTGCAACTGCTCGATATATTGCGCCTCCCCCATCGTCTCGCTGCGCAGATGCTGGCGCGCGATCTGCGCCTTGACGAGTTCGCTGCGGGAGGAAGCCTCCGCGGTCACCACGGGAATCTGCAAGCGCGGATCGTTGAGCAGGCGCCGACGCAAGCTGAACGGATCTTCGCCCCAGACCTCGACCTCTGGCAATCGTTGCCGGACCCGGTCGCGCTCCACCGGATTGTCGTCGATGAACAGGAAAGCATCGAGCGCGAAGCCGAGTTCTTCAGCAATCGAACGGATGTTGCCGACCTTGTCGTCCCAGTTGACGCGCCAGGTGACGAAATCCTCCGGCGTCAGCAACCGCTGCTTCGGATAATGATCCGGATATTTCCAGAGTTCACGGACGGTCGCTTCGTCGTTCTTGCTGACGCAGGCGAGCACGATGCCGCGCTTCTTCAGCGATTTCAGCGCCTCGTGCAGGCCGAAATAAAGCCCGATATAGGAAAACGCGCCGGAGATTTCCGGTGTCCAGGCAAACGGACTGCCGGTCTCCGCCAGCACGCCCGGCCAAAGCGTGCCGTCGAGATCGAGGATCACGCATTTCTTGCGCCCGATTCCGGTCACGGTCACCAGCGCATCGATATGCTTCTCCGCGGTCACCGCCTCGCGGCCGTAGGCGTCGCCGCCGAGCGCATGCGCGAGCGGCGCGACATCGGGAAAAATGCCGTGGACGGCGACCTTTTCGCTCTCGGGGCGTTGCAGCATCCAGCCGGGCGAACCGAAATGGGTGAATCCGACCTGCCCGTCGTCGAGCATCCGCTCGCTACCTGCCGCGGCCAACGCAGCCGCGATATCGACCACGTAAACGTCGGCAAACGCGACCGCAATTTCAGAAAGCGCCACATTGGTCAGGCGGAAGCGCGTCCGGTGTCCCTTGACGCCGCGTTCCGCCAAGCCGAGCGGCTGTACGGTTGGCTCGGGAAGATTGTCGATCAGGATGGCGGCCTGCGTGATTTCGCGCAGTTTGGTCAGGAGTTCGGTCACGTGAGCGACATAGGGCGCGTGCGGATTGAGCCCCGCGCCAAGGTCCTCGGCAACGAGGTGCCTTACCCTGAGCGCGCCGACGAAGATCACGTCATGTTTGTGCTCAGCCGCAAAACGGATGTCGTCGGGGAAGGTCGCGGCCACATGCAGATCGATGCCGCGGCGCGCCGCTTCCCGGCGCAGGAAATCGGCCTCCATCTGGATATCGCAATCGCCGAACAGCACCGCATCGACGCGCTTTTGTGTGCCGCTGAAATCTTGGAGACCATAGGACGCGCCGACCGCCCAGTAGGCCGCACCGCCCTCCTTCAGCTTGCGCCGGTAGCTCTCCAGCATTTCAGCGGGATCGCGCCCGTGCTTGACGGAGAGTTCCTCAGCCGTAGCAGCCAGCTCTTCCTCCGCCGTCATCTCGGTGAGGATCTGGCGCGACTTGAGCTCCATGACGGTGCGCTCGACCGCATCGCGCAATCCCGCCGACGGCGCGTCAGCCGACTTTGCGAACAGCGCCGCCATGGCACCGGTATCCTCAGGGATACGGCGAGGCTCGGAGAAGTACTCCAGAAGCGACGATATCTCGCTGTCCGCGGGAAGGCGCATATGGCTGATCGCGTGCACGATCAGGGTGCGGCCCTGGCCGACAGGCAACAGATGAACAAAGCGGGAGCGGCGGAGAATCATATTAATGGTTCGATTCTAACATTCGCATCCGTTCGCGACGACCACTTTTGCGAATGTCAGAATGGACGCAGATGTGGATTTTTCGGCATTGGCCCGATAGGCCCGTCATGGCGAAAGACGCCAACGCGATCGAAGGCTTGGGGATGAAGGCTAAAGGATAATGTCATGAACCCTGAAGGCGGACCAAAGGGATCACCGGCCGGGCCATCCAAGCCCGGCGACGAGGACACCCAGTATCTTTCCACCAGGGGGCTTTTCATCGTGGTGGGGACGCTCGCCGTGGCGCTGGTACTGGGCTATCTCCTCTTGAACAAGCTGATCAACATCTCCAGGGAAGAAGATTGCGCGCTGGGGGGCCGCTACAATTGCGGGGCCGTCGAGGTGCCGCGTTGATCGCAAAGCGTTTTCAAGCGAAGCATGCCCTCGGACTCGATCCGGGGGTCGAAACCGGTCAGCGTGAAGAAAACGCGTCAAAATAAAGACTGCCAATCACGACTTGTTCGTCGTGCGACCCTTGTCGCCGGGGCTAGCCAGCCGCGCCAAGGTCGTCTCCTGCCGCATCCACTGCATTCTCGGCTTTGCCGGGTAGCCGCCCCAGGTTTCACCGGCGGGAACATTGTGCATCACACCGGAGCGCGCGGCCACACGCCCGCCCTTTCCGATGGTGACGTGCGGCGCCAGCCCCACCGAACCGCCGAGCACGGCAAAATCCTCCAGCGTCACGCTGCCGCTTAAGCCGCATTGCGCGACGATAATGCAATATCTGCCGATCTGGCAGTTGTGTCCGATCTGACAAAGGTTATCGATCTTGCTCGCCTCGCCGATCACGGTATCCCTGATGCCGCCGCGATCGATCGTCGTTCCGGCGCCGATCTCGACACCGTGCTGGATAATGACACGGCCGGTCTGCGGAATTTTCTGCTGGGCGGCATCTTCGGTGTATCCGAATCCGTCCTGACCGATGCGACAGCCCGGATGAATCACGACGCGATCGCCGATCAGCGTATGGGTGATCGAGCAACCGGCGCCGATCCGGCAGTCGCGGCCGATCGTGACGTCAGGACCGATCACGGCGTTGGCGGCGATGAGACTGCCCGCACCGATTTCGGCGCGCGGTCCGATGACCGCGCCGGGATCGACGGTCACATCGCTTTCGAGTTTGGCCGTGGGGTGGATGGTCGCGCCCTCGAAAATGCCGTCGGCCTCAAACACCGAGGCTGGACGCAGCGATTGCGGATACAGCTTGCGGTGCACGGCGACGAAAGCGCGATAAGGCTCTTCCGTATGCAGGACCGTGAGCTCTTTTGGCGCGCGGTCCGCAAAGCGCCGCGGCATCAGGCAAGCGCCGGCGCGGGTCGTCTTCAGGGCGTCGGCGAATTTGTTGCCATCGACGAACGTCAAATCAGCCGGGCCGGCAAGATCGACCGGCGCCACGCCGGTCATTACGCGCGACGTCAGCGCGGCCTGACCGGCTTCGGCGCCCGTCAGCGCCACGATTTCGGCCACCGTCAGGCCCGGCGGGCGATCAAAGAAGCGGCGGTTTCCCATTTCCTGATCCTTGGTTTGCGACGCCTTCGGCGCGTGCCCAGATGTCGACGTTCGTATTATCGAACTGTCATAGTAGCAAGCCGCGTAACCCGCTTGCGACCTCCACTAATATGTGAGCCGTTGGCCGCATCCGGCTACATTGACACGCATCTGCATTCGTCCGATGCTATTTGAAATACAAGCAAAATTTCACATTGTCGAAAGAGCTGGAACGCTGAAGTTCCGCAAAAAAGCTGGGAGCGAAGTATGACTTTTCGTCGCCATTCGAGTGCGTGTCTCACCGGGGTCGCGATCGCCGCGTTCGCTATGGTCTTGGGGAGCCCGGCAAGCGCACAACAGAAGAAGGCAGTTCCTGTCAAGGTCGACGCGATCGGCGGCCAGGTGACCGGTGCCAATGGTCCGGAAGCCGGCGTCTGGGTCATCGCGGAGACCGATGACCTCCCGACCAAATACGCCAAGATCGTCGTGACCAACGACGACGGTCAATTTGTCATCCCGCAGCTTCCGTCGGCCAAATACAAGATCTGGGTGCGCGGCTATGGCCTGGTCGATTCCGACAAGCAGGATGCCACGCCCGGAAAAAACATCGACCTGAAAGCAAAGGCGGCGCCGAATGCGGCTGCCGCGGCAGAATATTATCCGGGCATGTACTGGTACTCCATGCTCAAGATTCCGGACACAAGCGAGTTTCCGAATAAAGACAAGAGTCCGAATGGCGTCGGACCTGGCATGGCCTCACAAGCGGTCTGGATCGACAGCATCAAGAACTCCTGTCAGTCCTGCCACGCACTCGGCAGTCAGAACATCCGCTCGCCCCACGTAAAAGAACTTGGCGAGTTCAAGAACTCCGAGGACATGTGGGAACGCCGCGTGCAGTCGGGTCAGGCCATGACCAACATGGCACTCACGCTCGGCCGTATGGGCCCGCCGCGCGCTTACAAGATGTTCGCCGACTGGACCGACCGGATCGCAGCGGGCGAGCTTCCGTTCGAGAAGCCGGAACGTCCGACCGGTGTCGAGCGCAACATCGTCATCACGTCATGGGCCTGGGGCAAGAAGGGCGAATATCTCCACGACGAGGTTTCGACCGACAAGCGCAATCCGACGGTGAACGCCTACGGCAAGATTTACGGCTCGCCGGAAGAAAGCTCCGACGACGTGCCGGTGCTTGATCCCATCAAGAACACCGCGTCGTACATCAAGGAGCCTTTCCGGGATCCGGATACACCGAGCGCGGAGGACGATCCGAGAGGGCCGTCGGTGTTCTGGGGCGATGACGCGATCTGGGATGGCCACACTTCGATCCACAATCCGATGATGGATGAAAAGGGCAGACTCTGGCTCACGGCGCGAATCCGCAAGGCGGCGAACCCGGCAAGCTGCCAAGCCGGGTCGGACCTCCCCTCGGCTCAGGTTGCGCCGCTGAAGGAATCGCCCCGTCAGGTGTCGTTCTACGATCCGAAGACCGAAAAGTGGACGATGATCGATACGTGTTTCGGCACGCATCACCTTCTGTTCTCGCCTAGCGACAGCAAACTCTGGTTCAGCTGGGGACAGCCCTACGCCGGCGTGGTCGGCTGGCTCGACGTCAAGAAGTTCGAGGAAACTGGCGACGCGATGAAGTCGCAAGGCTGGACACCGGTGGTGGCGAACGTGTCGGGCACCGGCAAGCGCGAGCCCTTCGTCGCCGTTGACAAGCCGATTGAGCCCGGCAAGGACAAGGCGGTGAAAGCGGCGTTCTACGGCCTCATGCCAAGCGTGAAGGGCGACGTGATCTGGGGCCAGACCATGGCCCAGGGCTTCTCACGCATCGACCAGCCCGCATATCTGATACGGATGATCCCCGGAAGCGATCCGACCCATACGGCCGTTTCGGAAATCTTCCAGTCGCCCCCCGGTACCTATGGATCGCGCGGCGTGGACGTCGATTCAAAGGGCGTCGCCTGGACCGTGCTGTCCAGTGGACAGATGGCGAGCTTCGACCGCTCCAAGTGCAAGGAGCCGCTCAAAGGCGAAAACGCCGCAACGGGCGCGCAGTGCTTTGAAGGCTGGACGCTCTATCGGATGCCCGGACCGCAGTTCAAGGATGTCAAAGATCCTCAAGGCAGCGCCAACCACGCTTACTATATGTGGGTCGACGTCCATAATACGCTCGGTCTCGGCAATGACGTGCCCATCGCAACCGCCAACGGCAGTGAGTCGCTGCTGGCTCTCGTGAACGGCAAGTTCGTCAACATCCGCCTGCCCTACCCGCTCGGCTTCTTCGCCAAGAATACCGACGGCCGGATCGATGATCCGAAGGCCGGCTGGAAGGGTCGCGGCGTGTGGACGACCACAGGCACCCGCGCCTACTTCCACAGCGAAACCGGCAAGGACGAGAAGCCGCGTGTCTACCACGTTCAGCTGCGTCCGGACCCGCTGGCCGACTAACGCCTGACCGCAGGCAAGCTGCGGGCCGATTTCAATCGCGACCTGAATTGCCTCGCTGCATTAAAAGATGCAGCGAGGCAATTGCGTTTAAAGGGGTTTGGAACTCGGCGATGCTCTATCAGCAAACCGAATTGGGCACGGTGATCCCGGCGTCCTGCGTGGTGAACGGCGCACTCGGGAAGGCGTAGCCGGCGTTTGCGCGAAGATGACGTTCGATCAACGAGCTAAAGCGCGATGGTGATGCAAAATCTCATCGCACGGCAATCGTGCTACTCGTCGCGGTAAACTTTCTCGCGCTTCTCGTGACGTTCCTGCGCTTCCACCGACAGCGTCGCGATCGGGCGGGCTTCGAGCCGCTTCAGCGAGATCGGCTCGCCGGTCTCCTCGCAATAGCCGTAGGTGTTGTCCTCGATGCGCTGCAATGCCGCATCGATCTTGGAGATCAGCTTGCGCTGCCGGTCTCGCGCGCGCAGTTCGATCGCGCGGTCGGTTTCCGATGACGCGCGGTCGGCGAGATCGGGATGATTGACGTTCTCCTCCTGGAGCGTCTGCAACGTGATCTTCGCTTCCCGCAAGATCTCGTCCTTCCAGGCGAGAAGCTTGGCGCGGAAATAGTCGCGCTGGCGCTCGTTCATGAAAGGCTCTTTTTCGGTGGGTCGATAGTTTTTCAACTTTTCCAAGGCCAGCCCATCCGTAATTTCAAATGCCCGTCTTGATCCGTGGATTCCTTGGGATTGCCTGTGGTTCCCACGCGCGGACTCAGTAAAAAAGCAGGTCCGCGCGCGCCTTATATAGGGGCACGTTCTGGGAAACAATATCGGCCCAAATACCGGCCCACGACCGCGGCGGGGATGAGCGTTCCGGGGCCTCCCGGATCGGGATCAAAACTGGCCGGCTTTGGCCAATTCGACTTCGACCCGCAGCTCGATCTCGGAAAGGACCGAATCGAGGCCCGGATCGCCGGAGGAAGATTTGAGGTTGGCGGCCGCATCGCGCAGCCGGCTGACCGTCGAGGCGTCGAAATTGCCCGCTAACAGGCCGATCTTGAGATCATCGAGCACGTCGAGCGCCCGTTTGCCGCGCTGCACCGAACGTTTACGCCGCTCGACCACGTCTTCCTCGATCCCCTGCATCGCCAGCAGCGCATCGATGCCGGCGGTCGCTTTGGGGGCTAGCGTCGCGCGCGTCTCGGTGGCGGAGGCGGTATCCGGCAGCGCAAAGCCGCTCGAGCTGGTTCGCCGGATATTGCTGCTCTGGGACCCCAGTGTGGTGCCGTTCGGTCCTGAGATACGCATGATTAGTCCTCGCTGGTGCGGCGAATTTGAAGTTCCAATCAAAGTCGCGGCCAGTATGGCGCGCAGCATCGCGCGCCATGGTTAACGGAGCGTAAATCACCCGGCAAAATCTGCCGCAAGGCGGCAGATTCGGCTTCGCCGAGGCTCGCATCCCGACCCCCGCCAATTAGATTTTACAAGCAATATCAAAACATTAAATGCCCGAAAGGCGGTGGCACGGCGCTCGCATAGTGAATGCCGGATCGCCCCTCATGGGAGTGACGGGCGCATCCACAGTTTCGAGAGCCTCGAGCTGGGGAGCAGAGGATGCCAAGCGTGGTTTGGGGAAGAGCGTTTCGGCTGGCCTGCGCAGCGCTTCTGGCGCTCCAGGTCGGTGTGGTTCCATCCGGCGCGACGTCGCGGATCAAGGACCTCGCGAACATCGAGGGCGTGCGACAGAACCAGCTGATTGGTTATGGTCTCGTCGTCGGCCTGAACGGTACCGGCGATACCCTCAACAACATCCCCTTCACCAGGCAATCCCTGCAGGCGATGCTTGAGCGCATGGGCGTCAACATCCGCGGCCAGACCATTCGTACCGGCAACGTCGCCGCCGTCATGGTCACGGGCAATCTGCCACCGTTTGGAACTCAGGGAACCCGCATGGACGTGACGGTTTCGGCGCTGGGCGATGCCAAGAACCTGCAAGGCGGCACCCTCCTCGTCACTCCGTTGCTTGGCGCCGACGGCAACGTCTACGCGGTGGCGCAGGGCTCGGTCACCATCAACGGCTTCCAGGCCGAAGGCGCCGCCGCCAGCATCACCCGCGGCGTACCGACCGTCGGCCGCATCGCCAACGGCGCCATCATCGAACGCGAGATCGAATTCGCGCTCAATCGCCTGCCCAATGTACGGCTTGCTTTGCGCAACGGCGATTTCACCACCGCCAAGCGCATCGCGGCCGCAATCAACGATTTTCTCGGCACCAAGACGGCCGAGCCGCTCGATCCTTCGACCGTGCAGTTGTCGATCCCTGCGGAATTCAAGGGCAACGTCGTCGCCTTCCTGACCGAGATCGAGCAATTACAGGTCGAACCGGACCTGGGCGCCAAGATCATCATCGACGAGAGAAGCGGCATCATCGTGATGGGCCGTGACGTCCGCGTCGCCACCGTGGCGGTAGCGCAGGGCAACCTCACCGTCTCGATCTCGGAAAGCTCGCAGGTAAGCCAGCCCAATCCGCTTTCCCGTGGACGAACCGTGGTGACACCGCGCAGCAACGTCCGCGTAACCGAAGACGGCAAGAAATTAGCTGTCATGAAGGACGGCGTCTCGCTCCAGCAACTCGTCGATGGCCTCAACGGATTGGGCATCGGGCCGCGCGACCTGATCGGCATCCTCCAGGCGATCAAGGCCGCGGGCGCGATCGAAGCCGATATCGAGGTGATGTGATGCAGGCAGCCCCGGTCGGCAACAGCAACGGTTCGGCCGCCGCCAAGGCACCGCTGCCCAGCTATGGCGGTCACCCCGACTACGACTTCGCGGCGGCGCTCGACAAGGTGTCGCCGCAAGTCAAAGCCAAGGCCCAGACCCAGGCGCAGAATTTCGAAGGGATGTTTCTCAACTCCATGTTCTCGGAGATGACCAGCGGCCTCAAGGGCGAAGGCCCGTTCGGCAACACCGTCGGCACCGGCATCTGGCGCTCGATGCAGATCGAACAATATTCGAAATCCTTCGCGAAGGCCGGCGGCGTCGGCATCGCCAAGCAGGTGTATCGCACGTTGATCATGACGCAGGCGAAGACCGGCGGCCAAACCCAAGAAAAACATGCGTAAAGCATGCGTAAAACAGGCATGAAACAATCATGAACCAGCCTCCTGCACGACCTCCGGCGCCGGCGATCCCGTCAGCCTCGACCCCGGCCGAGGCCGGCAAGCTCGCCGAAGACCTGATGGATGCCATGAGCGCCCTGCTCGGCATCATCGAACGCGAAACCGAGCTCGTGCGCGCCGGCAAGATCCGTGAGGCGATGGCATTCGAGCCCCAAAAGACGGAGGCCTCCCGCCGTTATGTCGGCGTCGTCAGCCGCCTGAAGGCCAGCCATCCGTATCTCGCCAAGACCGCGCCGGATCTGCTTTCGACGCTGCGCCGCCACCATGAAACGTTTCGCGCGATGTTGCAGGTCAATCTCACCGTGCTGGCCACCGCGCATGCGGTTTCCGAAAACATCGTGCGTGGCGTCAACGCCGAGATTCAGCGCCGCAATATCCCCAATACCTACGGCGCGACCGGCCGCCGCGTGAATCCGACGGCGCGGCATCTCACGCCGCTGGCGGTCAGCCGCTCGCTCTAGTCGAACGTAATCTCGTCGCGCTTTGGTTTTCCGGGCCTCGTCCCTCAAGACGCTTGCTCACGCAAGCGCCTAGGATGAGGGGATAGGCCGGTTGTATTGCAGTAAGATCAGACCGCCGCAACATCTACAATTTTCATCAAATTTGCGCATTTCCATCAGCAGGTCGTTCAGCGCGTTCTCTAACAATGCGTTGAGACGTCTAGTTCATAATTGCCGATGACGAGGGGTTGGGATTTGACTCGAGGAGAGCCAGGAGGCTGCCATGAGTACGGATTTCAGCATCAGACCGGTGGGGGCACCGGTCGCACCGGCATTTCCGCCCGCCAGTAACGCGGCGCTCAGCGGCGTGCCTACACAATTGCCCGCCAGTCAAAGCGTCACCGCCACGGACGCGGGCACGGCGAGCAGCAACAATACGCCGAACCCAGGCGCTTCGCTTTCGCAGCAGGCGTATTTCGACACGGCCGCCGCAGCGGTCGTTTTCCAGTCCGTCGACGATCTGACCGGACAGGTGGTCGAGCAATATCCCGACGATGCGATATTGCGCCAGCGCGCTTACTTCCATTCGCTGGGCCTTAGCAAGGACAGCTCGGACAGCCCGCTCGCAACCGATGTGACGGCGTAAAAGCTCGAGTGATTCGAGAGTCGGCGGAAGACCATTAGCCTCTGCCGGCGAGGCCCGCCGCGATATTGCAGTTGATGTCGATCAGCGACTTCAGCTTGGCCGGATCCGGATCGGTCTGCATGGCGACCGTCTGATGCATGACGAAGACGCTGATGTTGGCGATGTTCTGGCGAACTTCGAGCGGCTGCGGATTGTCGTTGGACTCGACGGCGCTGAGGAAAATCGTCCACAGACGACGATTGAACAATAGCGCCTTATGCATCACCGGGCTTGGACCCGTCCAGTTGTTCTGGACGTCGCGCAACTGCTTTGCCGCCTTCAAGAGTGCCTGCGCCTCGATGTCCCTGGCCGACCCGGTGGTCTGTGAGGTGCGTGCATAGGCTTGGGCGGCATTGGACATTCATCACTCCAACTGAAGGATTACGCAGACGCGAACGCCGGGACTGCCTGCATTTTTTATACGGCGCTTGCTTTTAAAATATGGTTATCGGCGCTTAGGAATCTCGCAATCAAGACGCATTTTGCACCGCGCAAAACAGTGTGGTGGATTTGGCATTCGCTTCAAAATAAAACGGCGGGGTTTCCCCCGCCGTTTGTACTTTGGCTTTGATCTTTTCGATCAGCGGAGCAGCTGAAGCACGCTCTGCTGCGACTGGTTGGCGAGCGCGAGCGCGGAGACCGCGATCGACTGGCGGGTCGACAGCGCCTGGCTGTTGGCCGCCTCCTCGTTCGGATCGGCCAGCGTCAGGTTGGAGGCGCCGGTCTGCAACACGTTGACCAGGTTCTTGTTGAAGTCCTGGCGGATTTCCACGATCGACAGGTTCGAACCGAGCGCGGACGCTTCCCCGCGCAGTGTGGTGTCTGCCGCCGTCAACTGGGTCAGCACGTTGTTGGCCGAGTCACTGTCCAGGAAGTCCGTTCCCGCCGTCAGTGTCGACAGGCCGAGGCCCGCGTCGTTGAAGGTGACGCCGGTGATCGCGAGCTTCGAAGCGCCGGTCTCGTCGAAGGTCAGGTTGAGCGTATCCCCGTTCAACAGGTTGATGCCGTTGAAAGATGAGTCCTGCGAGGTCGTATTGATCTGTTGCAGCACGTTGTTGTACTGCGCGACCAGGTTGGCGCGGGTAGCCTGCGAGTCCGGGTCTTCGACAGGAGCCTCCGGCGTCGCGCCGGCGAATGCCGAACCGACACCCGTGGCCGTACCGCCGATCGCACCGATCGTCGAGGACGCCGCATCGTCCGATGTGACGATACTGAGCACACCCGTCGTAGAGATCGTGGCTTGCAGGTTGTTCGCTGCCAGCACCGCGTTGAGCTGGTTCAGGGTCGAGATGTCACCCGCAGCGGTGCCGAAGGTGATGTTGGTCGCGGTACCGCCGCCGGTGGCGCCGACCGTCAGGGTTTCCCCGGAGAGACCGCCTGATGCATCCGTACCGTTGGCCGTCACCGACGCAACGGCTCCGAAGCCGAGCTGGCTGGCGTTGCCGGCTGAGAAGGTGTTGATCGCAACCGAATCTGCTGTGCTGGGCGTGCCGGTCGAGGTGACCACGAGCTTGCCCGAAGCGTCCGAAGCGTTGACATTAGCGCTCGTACCGACCTGGCTATTGATCGCGCTCGCGACCTGCGCAGCGGTGTAGCTCTGACCAGCCGCCAGAGTGACCGTCTGGCTGTTGACATCGAATGTCAGGGCAGTTCCGGCAGTGGCAGCGGTACCGGCGACGGAGGTCGGAG
>Ga0208193_1000168_pt1 | contig 44399 bp, 36 predicted proteins | sample June2015DPH_17_2_FD_184716 | JGI IMG/M metagenome (GOLD analysis project Ga0208193, IMG submission 184716) | Peatland microbial communities from SPRUCE experiment site at the Marcell Experimental Forest, Minnesota, USA - June2015DPH_17_10... | ecosystem: Environmental > Terrestrial > Soil >...
TGAGGAATCGGCCTACTTCCACTACCTGTGCGACTATCAGTCTGCCACGAACCGCGGCGTGAAAAAAAGTTCCTCTCCCGTATGGAATCGCGGCACGCGGGCGCTTTGCTTGTGGGGGCCGAAGCCCGCGATCCGGAAGTCGAGTACGGATGGATCGAGCCTGGGCCGGCGATTTCGAGTGCGTCGCCCGCCGACTTATCGCGAGTGAATCGCTTTCGGGAAAAGCCGTCTTTGCCGATAGCTCGGGAATTGCTGCGGCGCGGCTGCCTGTGGAACACCTTCGTCACCATCGGCCAGGCCGGCGCATTCCTGGAGTTGTTGTGCGCCGAGATTCCGGACGTCATGTTCCGCATGGCGGCAGCCTTGACCGACAACGACTTGGATCCGGCATACCGGGAAGTCCGGGCAGCGGACTTTTCCCGCGACGTGCTGGCGCCTCAACCGCACCGCTTGCTGGTCCTCCGCGACGCAGCGTCGGGATGGACCGATCTCGGAAATCCGGCGCGTGTGTTCGATACTCTGGTTCGCCATAGCATCGAACCAGCCTGGCTGACCCGGATCGGATAGGTGGGCCGGCGCGTCCCGGCGGAGTCTCCGCGCAGCTGACGAATGTCCAATCGCCCACATCGAGATCCGTCACTCCGTCACACTGGTACGGCGCTCGCTCTTCGCTCCGGGCAATAACCCGTTCAGAAGGATCACTCGGGCGCCGCGCCCGCCGTGGCGGCAAATGGAACCACGAATGCCTCACCAGCCGCCGTGAGTCATCCGCTAAGAACGCTAGTCACTTGCCTGGTCCTGGCCGCCGGATTGGTTCTCATTACGGCGGGCTGCTCTCGCAACATCGACGCGGCGGCGCATCCCCAGCCGCTCGAAGTTCTGGTAACTCCCGTCGAGCAGAAAGACGTCCCCGTCTACCAGGAGTGGATCGGCACGCTCGACGGGCTTGTCAACGCCGACATCAAAGCCGAGGTGTCCGGCTATCTAATTCACCAAGACTATACGGAAGGTACCTTCGTTCGCAAGGACCAGTCGCTTTTTCAAATCGATCCGCGGCCGTTTCAGGCGGTGCTCAATCAAGCCCAGGGGCAGCTGGCGCAGACGCAAGGCCAGTTGGAACAGGCGCGCGCGCAGTTACTGCAGGCGGAAGCGCAGGTTGCGGTGGCGGAAGCGAATCAGCGCCGGACGCAACTCGACGTCGATCGTTATATTCCGCTGATGCAGCAGCAAGCCATCACGCAACAGGATCTGGATAACGCGACGCAGAATAACATGGCCGCGAAGGCCCAGGTGCAATCGGCTGCCGCAGAGGTGTCTACAGCCAAGGCTCAGATCATTGCCGCCCAGGCAGCGGTAGAATCGGCGAAAGCCTCGGTGGAAACGGCGCGCATCAACCTGGGATTCACGCGGCTGACCGCGCCCATCGAGGGCATCCCGGGCATCGCGCAGCAACAGGTAGGCGCGCTCGTGAGTCCGGCCAGCGGAGCCATCACCACCGTGTCCACGGTCGATCCGATTAAGGTTTATTTCACCGTGAGCGAGCAGGAGTACATCGCGTTCGGCCGCCGTTTCCCGACCCCTGAGAAACGCCGGGCCGATTTAGACAGGCGGTCATTTGCGCTGATTCTCGCCGATGGAGTCGTGTATCCGCATTCGGGAAGGTTCGACTTTGCGGACCGGCAGGTGGATGTGAGGACCGGCGCTATTCGCATAGCTGCGTTGTTCCCGAATCCCGGGAATAGCTTGCGGCCAGGCCAGTACGGAAAAGTTCGCGCGGCGATGAACATCCAGCACGGAGCGCTGCTGGTTCCGCAGCGCGCGGTTATAGATCTTCAAGGGACGCACCAGGTCGCAGTGGTCGATAGCGCCAATAAGGTGAGCATCCGGCCCGTGACGCTTGGCGAAACCACCGGCGCCCAATCGATAATCACCGATGGCGTGGGGCCGGGCGAGCGGGTTGTCGTCGAAGGCATCCAGAAGGTTCGTCAGGGCATGCAGGTGAATCCGAAACCGTTCGAAGCCAAGTGAACAGCGATGTCCAAATTCTTTATTAATCGACCCATTGTGGCGATGGTGATCGCCATACTCACGGTGATTGTGGGCGCAGTCGTGATCGTGGGCCTGCCCGTGGCGCAATTTCCTGCGATCGCGCCGCCGGACATTCAGATCACCGCCATCTACGTAGGCGCGGACGCGCAGACTATCGAGCAGGCCGTGGCCACTCCCATCGAACAGCAGATGAGCGGCGTCGACAACATGAACTACATGTATTCCCTCAACTCCACCGCCAACGGGCAGATGAGGATGATTGTCGATTTCGACGTGGCTACCGATCCGAATACGGATTTGATTCTGGCGCAAAGCCGCGAGACGCAGGCGGCCTCGCAACTGCCGACGGACGTCACCAACTACGGCGTCACCGTGCAGAAATCGGTGCTCGCGCCGTTGATGCTGGCCGCTCTCTATTCACCCAACGGCACTTACGATGCGAAATTCCTCGCCAATTACGCCTACATTAATCTGGTTGACCAGATTACTCGCGTCAAGGGCGTGGGCTCCGTACAAGTATTCGGAGCTGGCCAATATGCGATGCGTCTCTGGGTCAAGCCGGACCAGTTGGCGAAGCTGCAAATCACGGTGCCCGAAATTATCAGTGCCATCCAGACGCAAAATACCGTAAACCCCGCCGGCCAGGTGGGTAGCGAGCCGATTCCCAAAGGGCAGGAATTCACCTATTCCGTGCGGGCGCTGGGACGCCTGACAACGCCCGAGGAATTTGCGCAGATCGTAGTCCGGGAGACTCCGGAAACCGGGATTGTTCGCGTCAAAGACGTCGCCAGGGTGGAACTGGGATCACAGGATTATAGTTGGACGGGAACCCTCAATGGAAAGCCCGGCGCAGTGATCGGCGTTTACCAACTGCCTGGCGCGAATGCCGTCGCGACCGCACAACTGGTGAGGGCGCTGCTCAACGATGCCAAGAAGAAATTCCCCGGCGATATGAATTACGCGGTTCCTGTCGACACAACCAAGGCTGTGACGGAGGGTATGAAAGAGATCGTGGAAACGCTCGTCATCGCCCTTGTCCTGGTGATTGCGGTGGTTTACCTCTTCCTGCAAGGCTGGCGCGCGACGCTGATCCCGTTGCTGGCGGTCCCCGTGTCGCTCGTCGGGACTTTCCTGTTTTTCCCTCTGTTCGGATTCACCATCAACACCCTCTCGCTGTTCGGCCTGGTACTGGCGATCGGCCTCGTAGTGGACGACGCGATCGTAGTGGTGGAATCGGTGGAGCGTCACATCGAAGAAGGAATGTCTCCGAAGGACGCGGCGCTGAAGGCCATGGAAGAGATCTCGGGACCCGTGATTGGTATCGCGCTGGTGCTTTCCGCGGTATTCATTCCGACGGCATTCATACCGGGAATCACCGGCCGGCTCTATCAGCAATTCGCCGTTACCATCGCCATCTCGGTGATTCTATCGGCGTTTAATGCGTTGTCGCTTAGCCCCGCGCTGGCGGCGCTGCTGCTCAAGCCGAAAGTGGAAAGCAGAGGTTTGCTGGCCCGTTTCTTCGGCTGGTTCAATCGCATGTTCGGCCACGCTACCAACGGCTATGTGCGCGTCTCCGGCGCGATTCTGCGCAAGAGCGTGGTGGCTGTCGTTCTCCTGGCCGGATTCGGCGTAGCAGGATTTTGGATCGGCGGAAAGCTGCCGACCAGTTTCGTTCCCGATGAAGACCAGGGCTACTTTTACCTGAATGTCCAGCTTCCCAATGCGGCGTCCCTACAGCGAACCGAGGCGGTGGTGGCCAAGATCGAAAAGATTGTGGACAGCACCCCCGGCGTGGAGTATTCCACGGCTGTCGCGGGATTCAGCCTGCTGAGTCTGGTGCGCACCAGCTACAACGCGTTCATTTTCGTCAACATGAAGGCCTGGGACTCCCGAAAAACTAAAGCCGAACAGTTTCAGGCCATCAAAGCGCGCTTGAATCAGGAATTCGCCGCCATGCCGGAAGCCGTGGCGTTCGGCTTTTCGCCGCCGGCAATTCCTGGAGTCGGCACATCCGGCGGGTTCACATTCATCCTCGAAGACCGCGCCGGCAAGGATGTTCAGTTCCTGTCGGACAATTTGAATACGTTCATGGCCGCGGCGCGCAAGCGTCCTGAGATCGGCAGTCTCACCACTACCTTTCTGCCCAGCGTGCCGCAGCAGTTCGTGGAAGTGGATCGCGACAAAGTGATCAAGCAGGGCGTCGCCATCAACGACGTGTACCGCACCATCCAAACATTTATGGGCGGGTTTTTCGTCAATTACTTCAACCGCTTCGGCCGTCAATGGCAGGTATACGTCGAGGCTGAAGACCAGTACCGCACCAAGTCCGGGAACGCCGGCCAGTTCTATGTGCGAAACGCCGCCGGCGAGATGGTGCCGCTTTCCGCCCTGACCAAATTCGAAGACCGGACCGGTCCGGAGTTCACCATGCGCTTCAACGAATACCGGTCGGCGCAGTTGAACGGCGGCGCGGCGCCCGGCTATAGCACCGGCCAGGCGATGAAGGCTCTTGAGGATACGTTCGCGGATACCATGCCGACGGAAATGGGCTACGACTACTCCGGCATGTCATTCCAGGAGAAGAAGGCGCAGGAGGGAGTGTCCTCGTCCGTCATCTTCGGCTTCTCGCTGCTGTTCGTGTTCTTGATTCTCGCCGCGCTCTATGAGAGTTGGACTCTGCCGTTCAGCGTGCTGCTGAGTACGCCGGTCGCGGTCTTTGGCGCCTTCGGAGTTCTTTGGCTCCGGCGCGCATTGCTGATCCACTTTGCGCCGCCTTATATGGTTCAGATCGAGAACGATGTCTACTCGCAAATCGGCTTGGTGATGCTCATCGGCTTGGCCGCCAAGAACGCGATCCTGATTGTCGAATTCGCCAAGGACGAGTTCGAGAAAGGAAAGCCGCTGGCGGATGCGGCTCTGGAAGGCGCCCGGCTCCGTCTGCGGCCGATTCTCATGACGTCGTTCGCGTTCATTCTGGGATGCGTGCCGTTGTGGATCGCCACCGGCGCGGGAGCGGTCTCGCGCCAGATCATGGGGACGACCGTGATCGGCGGGATGCTGGGAGCCAGTCTGATCGGCATCTTCCTGATTCCCGGCATCTTTTACCTGGTGGAGAAGCTTTCCGGCGCGGTTTCCATGCCTGGTCCAGCTAGCCAGCCCGAACGGCCCTCGCCGGCGCAAGGAGATTGACGGATGAATCGCCGAACGTTTCCGATCTTACTTGCCGTTCTCTGCGCAGGCTGCACCGTGGGCCCCAATTATAAGCGCCCCGTGCTTCCGACTCCCGCGGCTTTTCGCGCGCCGGAGCCGCTCCCTCCGGGTCAGGCTGCGTCGTTTGCCGATCTCAAATGGTTTGAGGTCTTCAAAGACGACAAGCTGCAGGACTTGATTCGTACCGCGCTGCGGCAGAATTACGATCTGCGAGACGCGGTTCTGCGCGTGGAAGAGGCAAGGGCGAATCTGGGGATAACCCGGTCCAACCAATACCCCAACTTCGGGGCCAGCGGCGGCGTCGAAATCAATCGTCTCTCGCGCGATGGCGAAACGCCGCTTCCGCCAGTTTTTCTGCCCTCGCAGAATCGCAATTTCGGACAGGCCACACTCGAACTGCTGTCGTTCGAAATCGATATTTGGGGCAAACTGCGGCGCGCCACCGAAGCGGCGCGCGCCAATCTTCTGAGCGCGGAGGAAAACCGCAAAGCGGTGGTCACTACACTCGTCAGCGATGTAGCTACCGCCTATCTTACGCTTCGCGAGCTTGATTACGCGCTTGATATCTCCAGACGCACTCTGCAAACGCGCGAGGAATCGCTGGCACTAACTAAGTCGCGCCAGACGGGCGGCGTTTCCACTCTCCTCGACCTCCGTCAAGCCGAACAGTTGGTGGACACCGCGGCGCAAACTATTCCCGGCATCGAACAACAGATGGAACAGACGGAGAATCAAATCACGCTGTTGCTTGGAGAGAGTCCGGGCAATGTGGCCCGCGGACGCAGCCTGACTGAGCAGAACCTGACCCCCGAAGTGCCGGCCGGGCTGCCGTCCGAGTTACTGGAACGGCGGCCCGACATACGCGCCGCCGAGCAGACCCTGATCGCGGCCAATGCGGAGATCGGCGTCGCCAAGGCGGCTTACTTCCCTCAAGTAAGTTTGAGTGGATTCCTGGGCGGGCAGAGCACGCAACTGTCGAGTCTGTTTAGCGGACCAAATAGCGTGTGGAGCCTGGTTCCTCAAGTTACTCAGCCGATCTTCACTGCCGGCCGCCTGAAATCCGGCGTGAAGCTCGCCGAGGCTGAGCGGGAACAGGCGCTGGTGCAATACGAAAAAACGATTCAGACTGCGTTCACGGAGGTTTCCGACAGCCTGATCGCTCACCAGCGCGTGCGCGAGAGCCGGGAGAGGCAGGAGGCGCTGGTAGCGGCATTGACGGATCGGGTGCGTCTCGCTTACATTCGCTATCGCGGCGGCGTCGATACCCAACTCAACGCCCTGGATGCCGACCGCGACCTGTTTCAGGCGCAGCTTGACCTGGCGCAGATCCGGCTGAATGAGTTACTGACAGTGGTGCAGCTCTATAAGGCGCTTGGCGGAGGATGGCAGTAAAATGACAACGAGAAACATCGACATGGAGCGGAGGAGCGTAGTTTCTTCCAGGCCCTTCGAGAGCGTTGTAGCCGATTAGGCCCAGCGGTGCCGCCCTACGGGCTTCCGTTCTGGTTCGGCACGGCTTGTAGTAGCGGGAGTGACAAGGGCGATCTACCTGACTTCAGTTCGCGAACCAAGACGCGCGTATAGTGAACAACGGAAGGAGAAAGTAATGAAGTCGAATCCGGACTCTGGCATTGTCACCGTGCCGGGCAATCACTCGGTGGATCAAACCGTGGAAAAACTCGAGGCGACGCTTCAGGCTAAGGGAGTCAAACTGTTCGTGACTATCGATCACAGCGGCGAAGCGGAACGGGCCGGCCTGCACATGCGGCCCACCAAGCTGCTGATCTTCGGTAATCCGAGAGCGGGAACTCCCCTCATGGTTGCCTCGCCGACTATTGCCATTGACCTACCCCTCAAGATTCTGGTTTGGGAAGACAACAGCGGTCAAGTTCAGATTTCCTACAATAGTCCCGCCTACCTGCAAACTCGCCACGGCTTGCCCGAGGAACTTGTCCAGAACATCGCCGTCGTGGCGGCCCTGGCGGCAACGGCGCAATGACACGTGACCAACCGAGGCCGGCGTGTCGAATAGGTCCGTCACGCTGCTGGCGGCCGGGGTTCCAAGAGGTTCGATTGCCGTCGAACCGAATGGAAGAGCAGTTGCCTTACTCATGGCTGCGGATGGCGAGGGAGCACGCTGCATTCCACTTGCGAAAAAGGAGAGTATCTTATGGCAACTATCACGACGAAGGACGGAACACAGATTTACTTTAAGGACTGGGGCACGGGGCAGCCGATCGTGTTTTCTCATGGTTGGCCACTGACCGCGGACGACTGGGACGGGCAGATGTTGTTCTTCGGGCAGCGCGGCTATCGCGTGATCGCGCACGACCGCCGCGGTCATGGCCGCTCCAGCCAGACGTGGGAAGGCAACGAGATGAACACTTACGCTGACGATCTGGCGGCGGTATTCGAAGCGCTTGACCTCAAGGACGCCATCATGGTCGGGCATTCTACTGGCGGTGGCGAGGTGGCTCGCTATCTGAGCCGTCACGGCGCGGCGCGCGTTGCGAAGGCGGTGTTAATAAGTTCGGTGCCGCCGCTCATGCTGAAGACGGAGAAGAACCCGGGCGGCTTGCCGATCACGGTATTTGACGGCCTGCGCGCCGCGCTGGCAGCCGATCGGCCGCAGTTCTACAAGGACATTACACTGCCGTTTTACGGATACAACCGGCCCGGCGCCAAGATTTCCGAGGGCGTCCGGGAACACTGGTGGCTGCAGGGTATGTTGGGATCGGTCAAGGCCCATTACGACTGCATCAAGGCGTTTTCGGAGACTGACTTTACCGATGATCTGAAGAAGATCGACATACCGGTGCTGGTGATGCACGGCGACGACGATCAGATTGTGCCCATCGCCGCCGCGGGTCTGATGTCCGCGAAGATACTGAAGAACGCAACGCTGAAGGTTTATCCGGGCTTCCCGCATGGTATGCCGACGACCAATGCGGACCAGATCAATGCCGATCTTCTGACGTTCTTCAAAGGGGCAGCGACCGCCGTATCCTCTTGACAGGGAGCGGCGGCGCTCGATGCGGAGGGCGGCAGGAATGGCTTTCTTCCGCGCCGGATGCCCATCCATTCGAAGAACCTGGCTTGTTTAAGCGGTGGCGCTGAGGGTCCGGCCCTGTTCGATACCGAGCTTGCGCATCCGATAAAGCAGCGTTGTGCGCGCCATGCCCAGGCGGGCCGCTGCGCCGCTGCGTCCCCCAACCATGCCGCCGGCCTCGCGAATCACTTCCACGATGTGCTCCCGTTGGGCTTCCGCGAGGGTGCGCGGTGAAGCAGGTTCGGCGGGTCTCGCCATGGCCATCGGCTTGAGCTCGCTAAGAGGCGGACGCGGCACCGGGCCGGATGACAGAATCACAGCGCGCTCGATGAAGTTCTGCAGCTCGCGAATATTGCCCGGCCAAGCGTGAAATTTGAGCATGTCCATAACTCCATCGGGGATCGCGTCGATGTCCTTGTTCATACGTTCAGCGAACCGTCGAACGAAGTGCCACACAAGCTGTGGGATATCTTCGGAGCGCTCGCGCAACGGCGGCACTAGAATAGGAAAGACATTCAGCCGGTAGTATAGGTCCGGGCGAAACTGTCGATCCCTTACCATCTGCTCAAGATCGCGGTTGGTCGCCGCGATGACCCGGACGTCGACGCGAATCGTCCGGCCGCTGCCGAGTCTCTCGAATTCCTGTTCCTGCAGGATGCGCAAGAGCTTGGGTTGCAGCTCTAGCGGAAGGTCGCCGACTTCGTCGAGAAACAAGGTTCCTCGATCCGCCATTTGGAACCGGCCGGTGGTCTGGGTCCACGCGCCGGTGAAAGCGCCGCGCTCATGGCCGAACAACTCGCTCTCGAGCAGACCGGCCGGTATCGCGGCGCAGTTGATCTTGACATACGGGCCGTGGCTGCGGCGGCTCTGCTCATGGATGGCCCGGGCAATCACTTCTTTGCCGGCGCCCGTCTCGCCATGGATCATCACGGCCGCATCCGCCGGCGCGACCATACGAACGGCGTCCAGCACGTGGCGCAGTCCTCGGTCCGCGCCGATGATTTCATTTTCGCGCTTTGCTGCAGGCTGTGGGAAGCTGAAAGTAGTTCCGGGCATGGCGGCCATGGTTTGCGTCTCCTTTGCGTCCAGCGAGTCCCGCCGGTTTCGATACCTATACTATGCAGCGGACGAAGATCGAATCCATCACGAGATAGAGCGCTTTTTTTCTGCCTCGGTGGGAGTGGGCGCAGGTCACACAATAGGGGTAGAATTCCGCCGCCAAATGGAGAGCCGGCCGGCGCCGAACAGTGATCCCGGCCCCGCCCACTATAATTGAATCAGTGGACCTCGAAAAAACGCTTTTGCGCAAGGTGGGCGAAGCCATCCATCGCTTCCAGATGATTCGCGATGGAGACCGCGTCGCGGTGGCGCTCTCCGGCGGAAAGGATTCCGCCACCATGCTGGAAGCGCTGCTGCTGCTGCAGAAGCGCGCGCCCATAAACTTCACCGTTTGCGCGTTCACCGTGGAGCAGGGCAAGTTTCTGAGTTCGATCGAACCGGTCGGCGAATATCTGAAACACCGCAGCATCCCGTGGACCTATTACCGCGATACACCGTCGCTGCGGCTGCTGGAGGACCAGCCCGAGCATGGCTGCGACGTTTGCAGCCGCTTCCGCCGCCGCGCCGTCTACGAAATTGCGGCCGGCCTGGGAGCGAACGTGATCGCCTTCGGCCACACCGCCGACGATTTCTGCGAAGCTCTGCTGCGCAACACCATGTTCACCGGCAGGCTGAGCGCGCTGCCGCCCGTCACCACTTCGCGCAACGGCGATTACCGTCTGATCCGCCCGCTGGTCTACGTCACGGAAGATATCACGCGCGCGTTCGCCGAACGGCTGGGCATTCCCGTTGTCCCGTGCGGTTGCTCGCAACGGACCGGAACCGTCCGGCGATCGTTGCGCGACATGTTCGCGGAGCTCGAAGTCGAGTATCCACACTTGAAAGAGACTATGCTATCGGCGATGGGCAATCTCGATCCGGGGCGGCTGCTCGATACGCGCTTTCTCAATATGCAGCGGGAAGAGCCGCAGGAGTTATTCCCGATTCTCGGCGAGGCGTGATCGCGATCACATGGCTCACTCGTGGCGCAACGCAACCATCGGGTCCACTTCGGTCGCCTGCCGCGCGGGAATGTAGGCGGCGAGACACGGAAGCACGAAACCACGCGAGTCACTCCCATTCGCACGCCTAACTCATGCGTTCGCCGGAGGCCGGCCAGCGACAGGCCAGGAGGCCTGTCGTACGATTATCGCGTAATATCCCTTAGGTGGTCCGCACTGTGTAGCTTCGCGAGTAAGTCGTAATCCTGAATCGGCCTGGACGCTGCCGGCGGCACATACAGAGAGAAGCCGGAGTGTATCTCCCCTGCGTATTGGCCCATGTCCTCCAGCGCGAACCGAAAAATGGCGGGCGGCAGAATGGGGTGCGGCGAGCAGTAAATGGCCACAACCTCATGCTGCGGCGGATAATATAGCTGTAAGTGGGCGATGAATCGGGAAAACCGTTCGGGCCGCGATACGCGCATGCTATGCAGGCAAGTTTCGATCGGACCAATCTGCCAGATAATCGCCGGCACATCGGGCTGCAGAGGACGGCGCCGCAGCAGCAGGTCGGTGGCTTCGTACATCTGCACTCCGTGCACCACCGGGTCCACCCGCAGGTCGGCCAGAATCGTGTCAATGGCTGAGATGCCGGGCAGGACAGTGACTTGTAACTCGAGCGCTTGGGCCAATTCGAAAATCAGGAACGGCGGGTGCGCGGCGATCAGCGGGTGTCCGTGGATGGCGAAAGTAACTGGTGGATGATCGAGAGCCGCTTCCACAACGCGGGCAGCCATGTGTTCGTAGGCGTTGACCCGCGGCCGCCCTTCAGAGTAACTCTGCTCGTAAAGCGGCGTCACTCGCGGACAGAGAGTCTCAAGCAAGGGCTTGGTGGCCACGCCGGTATCGAGGAAGAGAACTTCGCGCGACAGCCTTATGGCCGTTTCTACTTCGCGAGTGATTTGAGCGACAGTTTGCAGTCCAAGTCCGGCGATATAGAGGGCGGTCATCGCACTTCCCCGCCCCGCAGCGCGTGCATCAGTTCGATCAGTCTTCCATATCTATCTTCGCCGCAGGCATTGCGCACCGCGGCTACGGCCGCCTGCACCTCACTAGAGCTGAGATCGCTTCCGAACGGCGGCGCCCCAGGCCTGCCGGCGGCTTCCGGCGGAGGCGGCGCGGTCACGTTGGACGATTGGCGAAGCGAGGCGCAGAGTCCGATTTGCGGCTTGCCATCCTGGTCTGGCAATCGCACCGCCGAGACTTGAATCACGGCGTGCAACGGCGTTAGCGGCTGGCCCGGAAGCACAGCGCCCTGAGGTATTGGCAGCGCCGCCGGATCGGCTCCCTCAGCCAGCGGATTGACCCACACCGCGAAGGCGAAAGTCTTGAGCTGGCCGTTCTCGTATTGCGCGCAAGGAACCAGCGTCAGCGCCAGCGACATGCCGGGCAGCGTCCCTGCCTCCACAACGGCGTGAGGCTGCGGAGCGGCTACGGATGCTTCCCGCACGTCACTGGAATAGAGGTCCCGCTGCCGCGCCAGCGCTACGCCGAAGAGACGCAGCATGCGCTGGTCGGGGCTACGCAGCAATTCCTTCTCGTCCTCGGTAAGATCAAAATCCGGAAAAACCTCTTCCGGGGATTCGAGCAGACGCCGGCACAGATCTGCATCCATTGCCGACGCGACAAGCAGTTGCGATACGCCGGGCTTCGATCCGCAGGGGCGTGGGAGCATTCCGATGTTCCCCGATTCTACCGAACTGTTGCGCCTTTTGTCAGTCTCGTGCATTCTATTATTTAGAAGCCCACGGAGCCAAAATGTCCCTTCGACCCGTCAAGCGTCTCATCAAGTCTAAGCCGACCCGCGAAGGCGCGGGCGTGCATCTGCGCCGCGCGTTCGGCTTCGGCAATACGTCCGAGTTCGACCCGTTCCTGCTTCTCGACGATTTCCGCAACGATGTTCCCGAGGACTACCTGGCCGGCTTCCCATGGCACCCGCACCGCGGCATCGAAACCGTGACCTACGTCCTCGCAGGGACCGTGGAGCATGGCGATAGCATGGGGAACCGCGGCGCCATCGCGGCCGGCGACGTGCAGTGGATGACCGCAGGCAGCGGCATCATCCACCAGGAGATGCCGAAGGGCGACCAAACGGGCCGGATGCATGGATTCCAGTTGTGGGCGAACCTGCCCGCTTCGCTCAAGATGACAGCGCCGCGCTACCAGGAAGTGAAGGCGCGCGACATCCCGGAGATCACCGACGACGATGGAACGCATGTTCGCGTGGTCTGTGGAAGCTTTTGGGGAAAGTCCGGTCCCGTGGATGGGATCGCCGCCGACCCGATCTACCTCGATGTGTCGATAGGTCCAGGGCGGCGGAAGACGCTGCCGGTGGAGACCACTCGCCACGCTTTCGCTTACGTATTCGGCGGCGGCGGAAAGTTCTGCAATGCGTCCGGCCCGCTGGCGGTGCCGACCGAAGGCGTCGGATGGTCGGACACCTCACTTCCCAAAGAGGCGGACAACCGCTCGCTGCTGCTCTTCGACCGCGGCGACGAAGTCGCGGTACAGGCCGGTGACGACGGGATCCGTTTCCTGCTGGTATCGGGCAAGCCATTGGAGGAGCCCGTGGCGTGGTACGGCCCGATCGTGATGAACACGCAGGAGCAGCTTCGGCAGGCGTTCGACGAGTTAGACGAAGGGACGTTTCTCAAGAAGTGAAGTCAAAAGGCCGGTTAGCAACCTGCCCCACTTCGAGGAAATTTCACTTCTATCGCGACGCCCCCACCGGGTCCATCTTCGTCGCGCGGCGCGCCGTAGTGGATGGACCCATCGAGTGTGGCATGGCCTGGGACGGGCGGGTGGCTGAGTTGAAAACGGCGCAAAAAGGCGGCCGAATTGGAACGGCCTTCTCCCCGAACTTCCTCATGACCGTTGTCATGACGCTCACTACGGGCTGGACGGCGGCGAATCCTTTCGGCGCTTCGCTCGATCCTGGCGGGGCCAAGCGGCCCGCAACGCTGCGACAGAACCTCGCCGATGCAGTCAAGCTCATCTCGAGCGCGAAAACCGGCGCCAACGGATAAGCCGGATAAGAAGTGGAAACCCGCCTAAGTGCGCTTCCTGGAATGACCTCATGTTCTTTCGGGTACGATCAAAGCGTCGAAGACTCGCTGAAGAATGAGAGCGAGCCGAGTCTCAGACAATAGAACAGGTTCAAATTGGCTCTCTAATAGCAGTCCGGAAAGAATCGGGGTTAGAGCCGTGACGGCGCCGTCGATTCCTATCTTGCCCTCCGCGGCTTCAGCGCCAAAATGCCGGTGGAACTCTTCTTCGATGTCGGATGGACGCGTGATCCGGTAAGCCTGGCGCAACCTTCGCTTTGACTCCGGATGGCGAATCGCAAAGAGTTTGAACTCCAGGGTTAGGAGAGCCCATGCTCTGTCATTTGCCTGCTGAACATAATAGTCCCGAAAGCTCCGAAAATTTTCGCTCTTGGTCTTGGACGTCTTCAACCTTTCGATCATGGCTTGAAAGCGTTGTGTAGCTCGTTCCTCGAAGAGGGCCAGGAAGAAATCTTCCTTGTTTCTAAAGTGAGCATAGACGGCCCCCTTCGTACGGCCCGCTGCCGCCGCAATCTGAGCTACCTGCGCCTTCTCGAAGCCATCGCGCACGAAAATTTCCTCGGCTGCCTCTAGTAGCAACTTCCTTGTCTCTTTGGTTCGAGCTTGAGTTTCCTTTTTTGCTGTCTTTGCCATAACGCGTAATTCCGCTTGACAATTATACCATCGGGTATATTTTCGTAAATATACCTGGAGGTATTATTTACGAGCGTGCTCAAACCCGGCAGAAGCGGTCCTTCGGCGAGCCCGAACCCGTGTCTATAGTTTCGCCCCGGATGTTCGGATTTAGCGTTGGTCTGGCCAATGGAAATGCCGGGCGCGCTCCCGGCTCACAAGGCACGCTCGACGTCCACCTGAAGGAGATTTGATGAAAACGTTATTGACGCAGTTGTCGCTTCTAGGATTGATGTCTGCCGGCTGCGCGCTAAGCGCGCAAGACCAGGCCAACCTCAAGACGCCCGCCGCCTCTGTGGATGAACAGACACCGCCTGTCCCGCCCGCCTCGGACGGAGATCCCCAGAGTGAGCAGACGCAGACTCCCGCGACCAGCGCACCGCCGGTTCCGGGATTCGCCAATCCACTGTCCGGCCCCCTCGCCGGCAGTCCCACACCGCAAAGTCTTAGCGAGAAATTCATGGACTATGCTGTGGTGACGATGGGTCCGCGCGCCTTGCTCACTCCGGCCTTCACCGCCGCAATATGGACGCTCGACCCGCCGAAGGCATATCCGCGCGCCTGGCGGGTGGGGGCGGATGCGTTCGGCAGGAATTACGAAAATGCCCTGGCCAGCCGAAGCGCAATGGAGACAGGAAGGTTCCTAACCAGCGCCGTTCTGCATGAAGACTTCCGTTACCGGCCTTCCACCAGCAGGAATCCTATCGTCCGAAGCTTTCACGCGCTGGGCTACACGTTCCTCGACAAATCGGATTCCGGCCATACACGCATAGCGTTTGCGAATTTTGTAGGGGCAGGCGCCGGCGGCTTCGTGGGTGATTTGTATTTGCCCTCCGGCTTCAATAACCTGACCCATGCCGAGACGCGGATAGCAACCGCGTTCGGCGGCTTCGCGGTCCAAAATCTGCTGCGCGAGTTCGCGCCCGAATTGATAAAACTGACCCACAAGCTACACCTGCCGTTCCCGCGCATTCCCGTGCCCGAGTGGTGGGTTGCATTGGCCAATCGCTGAGCCAGCCGCACGGGCTCTTGGACTTCGACACCGGAAGGAAACACACATGGCTAAGGCGATAATCGTTATTCCCTCGGACTCATCCTCGTGCCGGAGCGAGCTAATCGGATCCAACCTCGGGCTTCGAAAAGTCTGGGAATCATTGCAACTAGTCGCTCGAACCGATTCCACGGTCCTTATCCAGGGCGAGACTGGCACGGGCAAGGAGCTGGTAGCCAAGGCAATTCATGGGGAGAGCTCTCGAAAGCGTGGCCCATATGTGAAGCTGAACTGCGCGGCACTGCCAGGCGCCCTTCTCGAGAGCGAACTCTTCGGCCACGAGCGCGGAGCCTTCACCGGCGCTTGGACTCAAACGGCCGGGCGCTTTCAGCACGCCCACACAGGGACGTTATTTATGGATGAGATCGGCGATTTGCCGCTGGAATTGCAGCCCAAGCTTTTGCGAGTGCTCCAGGAACAGGAGTTCGAGCGGCTCGGCAGCAACCACACAATCCGGGTTGACGTTCGTGTCGTCGCAGCCACGAATCAAAATCTGTACGAAATGGTTCGAGAGCGGCGATTCCGGGCGGATTTGTTTTACCGCCTCAATGTGTTTCCGATCGCGCTTCCCCCTTTGCGAGAGCGTCCTGAAGACATTCCTCTGCTGGTGCAGCACTTTGCTCGCAAGTTTGCGTCTCGTATGAATAAGGAGATCGGCCATATTTCGCAAGCGGCCATGGAGTTCCTCCGACAACAGGACTGGCCCGGTAATATCCGCGAATTGCAGAATTTCGTCGAGCGTGCCGTAATTATGTCTTCCGGTCCTAGCCTGGAGATTCCGATCGGAAAGCTTGAACGGGTGATCAATGCCGACAGGGTCGTGGGCGAAAGGCCAACGCTCCTCGGCATTCTCGCAGAAGCACAGCGAAATCACATCCTCGAAGCGCTACGCCAAAGCGGGGGGATAATAGCAGGGCGTAATGGCACCGACGTCCGGCTCGGCCTGGCCCGTACGACGTTGCTATATCGGATGCAAAAGCTTGGTATCGCCCAGGGGAGAGCGGTTCGAGTTGGAGACCCTGCCAGATGGGCCAATCTGGGATATCCCGAAAGCGAGACGTGTCCGAGTCGGCGTCTTCGATCCGCAGGCGGCGAAGGGCCAAAGCTTGCGGGCGTACGCACAACAGGCCGTGAGCCGTCTGCCGGAACCGGCCGCTAAAACAAGCGCCGTTAAACAGCATTCGATCTTTTCTCTTGACTTGTAAGTAAGTACATACTTATAATAGTGCATACCATGAGGATGCAGGGCACGGACCGGCGGCAGCAGTTGATTGAGACTGCGCTGGATGTGTTTTCGCGTAAAGGGTTCGACGGCGCGACAACTAGGGAAATTGCGGTCGAGGCGGGCGTGACGGAGGCGATCATCTTCCGGCACTTTCCGACGAAACAGGCCCTGTATACCGCGGTGGTGCAGGCTAAGCGGGATCCGGCGGAGATTGAGGCTTGGATGGCTTCGGTCAAATCGTTTATCGAGCGAAACGACGATGCCGGGCTATTTCGGGAGATTGCGCACGCGCTCCTGGACTGCTATCGTGACGATCCGCGGCACGAACGGGTGATGCTGTTTGCGGCGTTGCAAGGCCACCAGCAGACGCTGGTGGAACATCGGCGATTTTCATTGCCGATTATGAAATCGCTCACCAACTACGTGGCGCGGCGCCAAAAGGAAGGCGCGCTGAAGCCGGGTCCGCCCGAAGCCGTAATTACGGCGATCGCAGGTATGGCGTCGCACTATGCCATGATGACGGCGCTCTTCGGATTTGAGACTGGCGTAAGAGATGACGAAATGGTGGATGCGTTCGTCAACATATTAATGGACGGGGTTCGGGCTGGGGTATCTAAGGCTGGGGTATCTAAGACTGGGAAATCTAAGGCGGGGAAATCGAAATGAAAGTGTGGGTGATTTTTACGGTAGGGTTGTCGCTCATAGCGGCGGGGTGCTCATCGCAGAAGCCGGTTGAGGCGGCGGGAACGGCGGCCGCCGCGAAAACTTTGGCGGTGTCCACCGCCGCGGCCGTGTCGCGCAACGTAGGGGCGGCGTTTGAAGAGACCGGCTCGTTCGAGGCCGATGAGACCAGCGATATCGCTCCGGCTGCAGCCGGACGAGTGATCGCGACGCCGGTGAATGTTGGCGACTTCGTGCGGCAGGGGCAGGTGATCTGCGAGTTGGACCATCGCGACGCCCAGTTGAAACTGGACCAGGCGAAAGCGCAGTTGGACCAGGCGACGGCGGCGGTGCGGCAATCGCAGGCGCGCATCGGCCTCGCGGGCGCGCAGAACTTCGTGCCGGACGCGGTGCCGGAAGTGGCGGCGGCGAAGGCCAATTTCGATTCGGCCACGGCGCAGGCCAGGTTGGCGGCGGCGGATGCTAAGCGATACCAGAATCTGGTGGCCACCGGCGACGTGTCGCAGAGTACATACGAGAAATACCGTACGCAGCAGGAGACGGCCGAGGCGCAGGCGACGGCGTCGCGGCGGCAATATGAGGCGGCGGTGAATAGCGCTCGGGAAGGCTTGGGCGCGGTGGAAAATTCGCAGGCGTCGTTGGAGGGATGGCGCTCGCAATTGGGGCAGGCGGAAAAGGCGCTGGCCGATACCACCATACGCGCGCCCTTCGACGGGTTCGTGACGGCGCGTGCGGTGGCGGTGGGCGAATGGGTGGTGGTGACGCCGCCGACTAAGCTCGCGACCATCGTGCGCATCGGTACGCTCAAGCTGCAGTTGCAGACTCCGGAACAGCTCGCGGCGGGCGTGAAGCTTGGGATGCAAGTAGTGGCGCGGGTGGCGGCCTATCCGGACCGCGACTTCGCGGGCACGGTGACCGCCATCAATCCATCGGTCGATCCGAGTTCGCGCATGTTCCTGGCGGAGGCGAAATTTCCAAATGGAGATGCGAAGCTGCGGCCGGGAATGTTCGCCACGGCGAAGATTGTGCGGCCGGGCGGCGAGAACGGGATTTTCGTGCCGAAGACGGCGGTATGGCGCGACAAGACTACCGATTCGTTCCAGGTGTTCGCGGTGGAGAACGGCGCGGCGAAGATGCACGTGGTGGTGGTGGGAGACTCGGCGGGGGACAGCACGCGCATTCTCTCCGGTTTGGCCGGAAACGAGACTGTGGCCACCAACCATCTGAGCGAACTCTACGACGGCGCGCCCGTGCAGGCCAGCAAGTAGGCGACAGGAATTCATAATGCATGCATTAGCAAAACTCTGCGTCAGACGTCCGGTATTCGCCACCATGTTGATCTTGGCTTTGGTGGTGACCGGCATCTTTTCCTATTTCAGTTTGGGCGTGGACCTGTTTCCGAAGGTGGATGTTCCCACGGTGCTGGTGACCATCTCCAACCCCGGCGCGTCGCCCGAGGAGATTGAGAGCGAGATCAGTAAGAAGGTCGAGGACGCGATCAACACCATCAGCCAGGTGGATGAGGTGCGGTCGACATCGTCGGAAGGTCAGTCGCTGGTGGTGGTCACTTTCCTGCTCTCGAAGAATGGCGATGTGGCGGCGCAGGAAGTACAGAACCACGTCAACCTGATTGTGCCCGACCTGCCGCAGACGGCGAAGCAGCCGGTAATCCAGAAGTTCGACCCCGACGCGGCGCCGGTGTTGCGCATCGCGGTGTGGGCGCCGCGGTCCATGCGCGACCTGACGCTGATCGCGGATAAGCAAATCAAACAGAAGCTGGAGACCGCCAAAGGCGTAGGCGAGATCACGATTGTGGGCGGCGCGAAGCGGGAGATCCACATCATGGTCGATCCGGATCGGCTGCGCGCGTACAACCTGACGATTACCGACGTCTTCAACGCTCTGCACAATCAGAACCTGGAATTGCCCGGCGGCAGTTTGAACGCGGGGGCGAACGAATTCACCGTGCGCACCACGGGGCGCGTGCCGGAGGTTCCGGAGTTCAATGAGATCGCGGTGGCCAGCCGCGGCGGGTTCACGGTGAAGGTGAAAGATATTGGCCACGCGGAGGATAGTTACGAGGAGCCGCGGACGGCGTCGCGCCTCGACGGCGTACCGGCGGTGACGCTGGTGGTGGCCAAGCAATCGGGCGAGAACACGGTGGCCACGGCGGACGAAGTCAGGGAACGGCTGAACGACATCAAGGCCACGCTGCCGAAGGACATCAACGCGGAAGTGGTGAGCGACCAATCGATCTTCATCAAGGCTGCGGTGGATAACATCAAGCATCACCTGGTGCTGGGCAGTTTGTTCGCGTCCGTCGTCATCTTCATCTTCCTGGCGAACATTCGCACCACGCTGATCGCGGCGATCGCCATTCCGACCTCGCTGATTTCCACCTTCGCGCTGATGGCGGCGATGGGCTTCACGCTGAATCAGATCACCATGCTGGCCTTGACTTTGATGGTGGGAATCGTGATTGACGACGCCATTATCGTGCTGGAGAACGTGTACCGGTTCATCGAAGAGAAAAATATGCCGCCGATGGAAGCGGCCATCGCGGGGACCAAAGAGATCGGCCTCGCGGTGATGGCGACCACGCTTTCGCTGCTCGCGGTATTCTTGCCGGTGGGCTTCATGGGCGGCATTGTGGGACGCTTCATGAGCTCATTCGGCTTCACGTCGGGATTCGCGATTGCGGTCTCGCTGCTGGTCAGCTTCACGCTGACGCCGATGTTATGCTCGCGCTTCCTGCGCAAGCCGAAAGCCAGCGCGCACTCGTCCAAGGATGCGGGGTTTTTCCACTTTTTGGATACGTATTACACCGTGATGTTGAAGTGGGCCATGGCGCATCGCAAGACCATGCTGGCGCTCTGCGGCCTGGTGATTCTGAGCATTGTGCCGCTGTTTGCGATGGTGGGGAAAAACTTCCTGCCGCAGGACGATCAGTCGCAATTTAATGTGTTGGTGCGGGCGCCGGAAGGAGCGTCGCTGGCGGCCACGGCGAATGTGGCGGAGCGGATTGCGCAAGATGTCCGGGCGTTGCCTGGCGTGCAGCACACACTGATGACGGCGGGCGCCGGGGCGGACGTCAGCGTCAACAATGCGTCCATTTTCGTGAGCCTTACGGACATAGATCAGCGCAAGGTTACGCAACTGGAAATCATGCAGAAGACGCGCGACCTGATGAAGAAATATCCCCAGGATATTCACACCGGCGTGGAACTGGTGAGCACGGTGGGCGGCAGCCAGAGCAATGCCGACGTGCAGTACTTCATACAAGGTCCGGACCTCGACAAACTGACGCTGTATTCGGACACGCTGCTGGCGAAGATGAAGTCCATTCCGCACATCGCGGATGTGGATACCACGCTGCGCGGCGGCAAGCCGGAAGTGCGGCTGGTGATCGACCGGGCGCGCGCGGCCGATCTGGGCGTCTCAGTGTCGGACATCGAACAGGCGCTGAATACGCTGGTGGCGGGGCAGGTGGCGTCCACGTTCAAGGCGGGTGAGGATCAGTACGATGTCCGCGTGAGGTCGCAGGAGCAGTTCCGCAACAGTCCCGAAGCGTTGGCGCGGGTGACGGTGCCCTCGGCGCGGCTGGGGTCGGTAGGGTTGGACCAGGTGGTGAAGGAAGTGGAGGGAACGGGGCCATCGGCAATCAATCGCATCAATCGGCAGCGGCAGGTGACGGTGACGGCGAACGTGTTGCCGGGCGGGTCGCAGACGGATGTGCTGCGGCAGTTGGATGAGGCCAGCGCGCAGATGGGGATGGAGCCGGGTTATCGCAGCGGGCTCTCGGGCGCCTCGAAGGAATTGGCGCGCACCGGGTACTATTTCGTCCTGGCGTTCCTGCTGACGTTCATCTTTATGTATATCGTGCTGGCGGCGCAGTTCGAATCGTTCATCCATCCGGTTACGATTCTGTTGACGCTGCCGCTGGCGGTGCCGTTTGGAATTGTGGCGCTGCTGATTGCGGGACAAACGGTGAATATCTTCTCGGGGCTGGGGTTGCTGCTGCTGTTCGGCATCGTGAAGAAGAATGCGATTCTGCAGATCGACCACACCAATGGACTGCGCGCAGCTGGGATGCCGCGGTACGACGCGATTATTCAGGCGAATCGAGATCGGCTGCGGCCCATCCTGATGACCACGATGGCGTTGGTGGCGGGCATGCTGCCGCTGGTGGTTTCCCACGGCACGGGGGCGGCGACGAATCGTTCGATTGGAGTGCTGGTGGTGGGCGGACAAAGCCTGTGCCTGCTGTTGACGCTGCTGGCGGTGCCGGTGTTCTATTCGCTGTGGGAAGACCTGGGCGACTTCGCGGTGCGAGTGTCGGCGCGAGTATCGGGGCGGCTGCGGCGGGGCGCGGCGGTGGCGACGGCGCTGCTCGGGTTGTTGGTGGGCTCGGCATTCGGACAAACGGTTTCGAGTCCCGCGCTGGTTTCGGTTCCTGCGCTGAAAGAAGCGGCCGTGCCGGTACGCGTGGGGATCGAAGGACAGAAGGGTCTGACGCTGCGCGAGGCTATCGAGCGAACCCTGGCGAACGATCCAGACTTGCGAATTCAGCGAACCCTGAACGAAGAAGCGCCGCAAAGCGTGCGCGCGGCGCAGGGCTTCTACGACCCTACGGTAGCGTTGAAGGCGTATCATACGCACTCGGTGAGTCCGGTGGCGTCGGTGTTGGGCGGGGCGCCGGATGGCAAGTTGACGCAGACGGAATGGAACGCGGCGCCGTCGATCTCGGGCCAGTCGCCTTGGCTGGGCGGTACGTATTCGTTGGGGTTCACGAACTCGCGGCAGACCACGGATAGCGAGTTCGCGACCTTGAATCCGCTGTACTCCACGCTGGTGCAGTTGGGGGTGACGCAGCCGCTGGTTCGCGGGCTGCGGTTCGACCAGGGACGCTATCAACTGGCGGTGACGCGCAAGAATCAGGCATTGAGCCAGGAACAGTTGCGGCAGCGCGTGATGGAAGTGGTCACGCAGGCGATCACGGCCTACTGGGAGTTGGACTACGCGTATCGGAATCTGGAGGTGCAGGCGGAAGCCGTGCGGCTGGCGGAGTTGCAGTTCCAGAGCAACAAGCGGCAGGCGGAACAGGGCGTCCTGGCGCCGGTGGACGTAGTAGCTGCGCAGACGCAAGTGGCCACCTTTCAGCAAAGCGTTTTCCTGGCGCAGCAGGCATTGACGCAGGCGGAAAACAATTTGAAGAGCATGATGCTGCCGAATCGCAATGACGAACTGTGGAATTTCGCATTGGCGCCGGATACGCAAGAGCCCGGAGAGTTGACGGCGCCCTCTCTGGACGCGGCGGTGAAGCAGGCGTTGGCGGGGCGGCCGGAACTTTCGGAGACGGGCTTGCAAATGGCGATCAATCAATTGGATCAGCGATTGAACACAGAGAACACGCGGCCGCGGGTCGATTTGTTCGCCAATTTGAGCATGTCGGGATTAGCGGGCACGGTTGTGCCGCAGACGTCCAGTCCGCTGGCCGCGTTTTTTCCGCCCGGCTTTGGGGCGGTGCCGCCCATGTTTCTAGGCGGCTATGGGGAGTCGCTGAGCACCTTGGGCCGGGGCATGTTTCCGACGGCGCAAGTGGGCGTGAACATTTCACTACCCTTGCGAAACAGGACGGCGAGCGCGCAGGCGGCGATCTCGGTATTGGAAGGCAAGCGTCTGGCGACGTTGAAAGATCAAGTGGCGATGGCGATCGAGGCAGACGTGAGGAACGCGATGCAGGGGATGGTTTCGGCGCGGGCGCGGCGGCAGGCGGCGGTGTTGGCCCGGCAGTCGGCGGAACAGCAATATGAAAGCGAGCAGCGGCAATTCCAGGCCGGGACATCGACGACGTTTCTGGTATTGCAGCGGCAGACGGATTTGATCGCGGCGCGGAGCCGGGAAACTCGGGCAGGCGCGGACATGGCGGAGGCGGGCGCGAATCTGGATCGCGCGGTGGCAGGCGTGTTGGAGACGAACGGGATTGAGCTGAAGTAATTCGTGGCGCATGCACCCTTGCGTGCAGCGTTCACACTCGTGTGAACGCGCTTCGGTGCTGCGGGCAGGTACTCCCATATAGTCCGACGTGTGGTACAACTCCGGGTAGTAACATGAAAACAGCCATCTCTATCGACGATGGATTATTGCAGGAGGCGGACGAGACCGCGTGACTCATGGGGCTGAGCCGCAGCCGGCTCTTCGCGCTGGCTGTCGGCGATTTCCTGCAACGGCAGCGGCAGGAACAGATGCGGCTTCGGCTAAATGAAGTCTACGCAAACGGGATGGAACCGGCGGAAAAACGTCTGCTGAAGCGCGCCAAGGCCAAGGTCGGCCGGACGGTGAAGGAAGGCTGGTGAGCGAGATTCGGCAGGGCCAAGTGTACTGGCTCGATTTCGGGCCTGCGGCCGGTTCGGCTTCCGCTGAGCGGCATCCCTGCGTGGTTGTCCAGAACGACGTCTTCAATCGAAGCGCGATTGCAACCAGCGTCGTGTGCCTGATTACATCGAATCTGAGCAGGGCGAACGCGCCGGGAAACGTGCTTCTGAAGAAAGGCGATGCCGGTCTTCCGAAAGCGAGCGTAGTTAACGTGTCGCAAATCCTCACGGTCGACAAGGCGGAACTTGTGGAATCCACCGGCAATCTGAGCACCGGCGCGGCCGGCGCCATGCGCGACGGACTGCATCTGCTGTTCGACCGCCGGTGAAATTATCCGCATCCTCTCGGCCCGCGCGGGGCCGGAGCGGCAAGTATCGAGGAAATGTCATGCCCTTACCCTCTCGATTCTCCGTGCCGATCTCTGTGTCTCAGCGTCTCAGCGTCGAACCGGATCACGCCGTCCACTTCAGGAAAAAATAGACCACCACTCCCGTCACCGAGACATATAGCCAAATCGGAAACGTCCACCGCGCGATGCGCCGGTGGTTGGAGAACTCGCTCCGCAGCCCATACCAAAGCGCCCCCAGAATCAACGGCAGCCCGACCATCGACAGCCCGACATGGCTAATCAGTATGAAAAAATACACTGGCCTCGTCCAGCCGCGGCCGGGGAATAATGTATCGCCGTGGAAGAAGTGATAAGTGACATACGATACCAGAAACAGCGCGGAAAACACCGTCGCCGTCAACATGAATCGCTTGTGCACCGCGCGATTGCCGCGTCGTATATTGACGTAACCCAGAACCAGGCACAACGCACTCAACGAATTGAACGAAGCATTCGCGGCCGGCAGCGCGCCCACCCAGTCCGGCGCCAATACCTTGCCTTTGAAGTAGATCAGCCAGATAAGAAACGCCGCGATGGCGGCGCTGAGCGCCAGTATCGCCGGCATTATCCTGCGGGCGGAATCGGGAGAGCGGTAACGAGCGTTAGTCGCTGGTAGCAAACACTATCTTAGCCCAGGCCGCGGAATCCGGTGTTGTTACCCGATATTGTTAACATAGAAAGCGCTCCCACAATGCACACCAACCGGCTGTCCCACGAGAAAAGTCCCTACCTGCTGCAGCACGCGCACAACCCGGTCGATTGGTATGCCTGGGGACCCGAAGCGTTCCAAAAAGCGCACGCCGAGGATAAACCCATCTTCCTCTCCGTTGGCTATTCGACCTGCCACTGGTGCCATGTGATGGAGCGCGAGTCGTTCGAGAACGATCGGATCGCCGAGTTGCTGAATCGCGATTACATCTCCATCAAAGTCGATCGCGAAGAGCGGCCCGACGTGGACCGCGTCTACATGACGTTCGTTCAGGCCACCACCGGCAGCGGCGGATGGCCCATGTCCGTGTGGCTCACGCCGGACCTGAAGCCGTTCTACGGCGGCACCTACTTTCCACCCGCCAATCGCTACGGCCATCCCGGCTTCGGATCGGTGCTCACGCAGATCGCCGCGGCTTGGCGCGCCGACCGTCAGAAGATCGACGAATCGGCGCGCGATGTGGTGGCGCAGTTACAGAAGTCGTCGGCGGTGGAAGGGCGCGGCGCCGGCGACGAGGCCGTTCGGGAGGCTTTGGAGAGCGGCTTCTACGTCTTCCGCCGCACTTTCGATTCGAAGCTGGGCGGCTTCGGCAACGCCCCCAAGTTTCCGCGGCCGTCGGTGCACAACTTCCTGCTGCGCTACTACGCGCGCACTGAGAGTCAGGAAGCGCTCGACATGGTTTTGTTGACGCTGCGCGAGATGGCCAAAGGCGGCATGCACGATCAGCTGGGCGGCGGCTTTCATCGCTACTCGGTGGACGAGCGCTGGTTCGTGCCGCACTTCGAAAAGATGCTCTACGACCAGGCGCAGCTCGCGATTTCCTACGTGGAAGCGTTCCAAATCACCGGCGATGAGCAGTACGCGCAAGTGGCGCGCAGCACGCTCGACTATGTGCTCCGCGATATGACGGACCCCGGCGGCGGATTCTATTCCGCGGAGGATGCCGATAGCGCCGTGGATGCTGCGCACCCGCATGAGAAGAGCGAGGGCGCCTTTTATATCTGGAGCGCCGGCGAGATTCGCGCGCTGGTTCCGCAGGCCGACGAGTTCTGCCGCCGCTATGGCGTCCTGGAGGGCGGCAACGTGGAGAACGATCCGCACGGCGAGTTCACCGGCAAGAACATTCTGTACGAGGCGGAGCCAGTAGCGGCCAATTTGGAGGAAGCTCGCCGCATACTGCTTGAAGCTCGCGGCAAGCGTCCGCGTCCGCACCTGGACGACAAGATTCTCACCTCGTGGAACGGCCTGATGATATCCGCCTTCGCCGCAGCGGGCGCGGCATTGAACGAGCCCCATTATGCCGAAGCGGCGCGCCGCGCGGCTGAATTCATCCTTGAGCGCATGTACCGCGGCGGCGTCTTGTTGCGCAGGTATCGCGCGGGCGATGCCGCCATTCCAGGCTTTCTCGACGACTATTCGATGTTCGCGCAGGCGCTGCTCGATCTTTATGAAACGCAGTTCGACCGGCGCCATCTGAATCTGGCGATCGAGATCGTGGACAAAATGCGCGAGCGCTTCGAAGACCAGGAAAAGGGCGGATTCTTCAGCTCGCCCGAGGGCGACCCCAGCCTGGTGCTGCGCATGAAAGACGACTATGATGGCGCCGAGCCTTCGGGCAATTCCATCGCCGCGATGAACCTGCTGCGTCTGGCGCAGCTGACTAACCGCCTTGAGTATCGCGAGGCCGCGGAGCGCACCGTAGCGGCCTTCGAGCCAAGGCTCTCGGTAGCCGCGGCCGCATTGCCCCAGATGCTGGCGGCGTGCGAGTTCCTCACCAGCGAGCCGCGGCAGATCGTAATCGTGGGCGAGAAGGAATCAGCCGATACGCGCGCGTTGCTGCGCGCGGTGTTCACGCAATTCTCCCCCAATCGCATCGTCTTGTTAGTGGATTCGGAAGCGGCGCGGGCGGCTCTCGCGGCCGGAATTCCCTCGATTGGCGCCATGCAGAAACTCGACGGATGTGCGGCTGCATACGTCTGCCGCAACTACGCGTGCCAATTGCCGGTTTCCGATCCAACGCAATTAGCCGGGTTGCTACAATAGCGATTCACCCACCGCAGGCGGCAACACACGGGCAAGCTCAGGGCCTGCCAATTGCTACAATGGCGATTCACTCATAACTGGAGGAATTATGGAAAGAGCAGGAGCGACAACTCTCAAGGGGAACCCCCTCACCTTAGTCGGACCGGAGCTGAAAGCCGGCGACGCGGCCCCGGATTTCTCGCTGGTCGACAACGGTCTCAAGCCGGTCACGTTGAAGGACACAGGTACTCAAGTGCGCATCATCAGCGTGGTTCCTTCGCTTGATACCCCGGTTTGCGACGCGCAGACCAAGCGCTTCAACGAAGAGGCCGCGAAGCTTCCGGACCTCAGCATCATCACCGTGAGCATGGATCTGCCGTTCGCCCAGAAGCGCTGGTGCAACGATTTCCAGGTGGACAAGGTCAAGATGCTTTCCGATCACAAGGACGGCTCCTTCGGCGCCCATTACGGCACGCTGATCAAGGAGCTGCGCATCGAGAGCCGCGCCATCTTCGTGGTGGACCGCGACAACAAAGTGGTGCACGCGGAGTACGTGAAGGAAGTCGCCGACCATCCGAATTACGAAGCTGCGCTGGCTGCGGCCAAGAGCGCGGCGTCGGCTAAGGCGTCTGAATAGTCCTACGAATCCGAGTTCTTCATCGCCGGAGGCGGCCGCGGATCGATTGCTGGCGCGCGTAGCCGGACATCCCCTGGTTCGCGGCGGCCTGACCATCATGGCCGGCGTGCTCACCGGCAACGCCCTCGGCGTGTTGCGCGTAGGCCTGACTGCCTACCTGCTGGGGACCCATAGCCGCGCCGATTCGCTGGCGGTGGCGATGGGCCCCATCGATACCTTGAATTCCGCGCTCACCAACAGCATGGTGTTCGCGTTCGTGCCCTTGCTCACCGCATGCGCCGGCGGCGAGCGAGTCGCCCTCTTCCGCAAGTTGACCCGCGGATTCCTTTGGGTCTTTTCCGGCATTACGCTGAGCCTGTTGCTGGCTGCGCCGTGGCTGATGCGCGCGCTGGCGCCGGGCTTGGCGGAGCCCTATTTCGGGCATGCTGTCCAGCTTCTGCGCATTCTCTCGCTTTCGACATTATTCGCCGGCAATGCGGCTGTCTACTGGGCATTGCTTTATACGGACCGGCGCTTCGGCCTGGCGGCTTGCTATCAGGCCGCGCTGAATGTCTTCACCATCGCCGGCGCGCTGTGCCTTTGGAAGTCGCTGGGCGTATACGCCTTCGCCCTGGGATATACCGCGGGCGCCGGCGCGCAGCTCGCCGCCGTTTACTTTGCCACGCGCCGCCAATTGCAAGCCACGGCGGCGGCGCCGGTCGCCCTGCGGTTCCGCGACATCCTCGCCAAGCCCGCGTTCTTCATCGTGTACGCGTCCGGACTGGCTCTGAACGTGACCTTCACGCGCGCTTACGCGACCCACGCCGGCTCCGGCATGGCGGCGGCGCTCGACTATTGCATGCGCGGCGTGGGTGTGCCGATGGCGCTGCTGGTGAGCCCGATCTCCAATTCGTTATTGCCTGAAATCGCGCGCTTGCGAAGCTTGGCGCGAATGCGCGACGCACTCCGGCTGATCGACCGGACCGTGGCGCTCACCGCGCTGGCGGCAGTGGGCGGCTGCGGCTTCGCGATTCTATTCCGTTACCCCGCCATCGCGCTGTTCTTCGAGCGCGGCAGCTTCACGGCCGATTCCACGCGCCTGGTGGCGGCCGTATTTCTAGGTATGGCGCCCAGTCTGGTGGGCTGGACCTTGCTCGAGATTATGTCGCGCTCGCTGTTCGCCCTCAACCGCCCCTGGCCGCCGGTAATTGCGTCCACAATTCCACTGCTGCTGAACGTCACGTTGACCTTGCGCATTCACTCGCACCGGCCCGAGCTGATTGGTTTAGGTTCGTCAGTGGGGTTACTGGCGGGATTCGCGGCGCTATTCGCGATGGCGCACACGGAGCGGCGCCGCTGGCTCAAGCAGGGATAGGCCCTATGTGAGACAGGCCTCCCGGCCTGTCTCCGCCGGCTCTATGCCATCAATTTCCGCCGCCGAAGATTCTGCCAGAGACTATCGTCTCTCGTGACTCCGGATAACCCGGAGCAGCGAGGATTCTGCCATCTTGCTCTCGCTCACCGCTTCTGAATCTTCCGAATCAGATCCGGCACAAACTCTCGGAACGTATTGTACGCGGCGGCGCCCAGAAAGGAATAGCCGATGCTGCGGGCGATATGCGATCCGCCCTGCTCGCTCTGGGGCTCCCATGCGCGCGACAGGAAGCCCGCGCCCACCACCCCGAGGACGTTGGAATATGAAAAGCTCGCGTGGCCATCTTGACGGTGGGTTTCAAACGGACTCAGCATCGCATGGATCGTCCGCCCCGCCGCTGTGGTCTTACCGGAAGCGAAGTAGCGGTTGTCCTCGTGAAATATGGTCGCAGCCCCATAGGCTATCGTTTGATGCACGCCGTTAAAAGCCAGATCGCTCGCGAAGCGCTCTCCGTAACCACCCACGCCCTGACCCCATTCGTGCGGGAGATCGATGCCTTGGGTAATGCCGGCGACCGCGGCTTCCTTGAAAATCGTAAACGCTCCAATGGTGTCGTCTTCAAATGCCTTCAGACGGAGCGTGGCTGTTATCGGAGAATTCTCGTACGGCGCCAGGGGACGCAGAAGTTTGACGATGAAGCCATCCTTTGGTGGCGTCGAATCGTTAGCCGGAGCAACCCGATCTGCCCCGCTGTTTTGCGCAAACCCAACTGAGCCGCAAACCAAAGACACCAGAACCCGAGCGATCATCATGTCGATCTGGTGAGGTGCATTCCGGAGGCCACGGTGCGATACGACACAGGGGCGCATGGTACTGCATTTCGCGGACACTCGGGACGGCGCGAAGCCTGAGTGCTAATCTAGACGGAAGGAGGATCGGCCGGGAGCCGAAACCGTCGTAATGTCTCACTCCTTTCGTTTTTTCTTCACGCTTTGCGCCGCAGCCGGGGTTGCTTCCGTATCCGCGCAGGAAACCAAGCGCCCGGAAATGACCGCGCGCGAGCTGTTCTACAACTCGGGCGCTCCGGATCCCGCGGCCAAAAAGGATACATCCAAGATTGTGGCCAAACGGAAGCCCGCGGCGCCGGCGCCGGCGACTCAACAGGCATCGAGCACGCAGCCTCCCTCCGGGGCTTCGCCGGCAACGCCGCCCAGCACCCCCGACGGCAGCGGCAAAATTGTCGCGGTTTCGGATGGCACGCGTACTACCGCGCCGCCCCCCGCATCGGGAACTGCGCTGGGTCTTAAATACACTATCCTGAAACTCTCCGGCGACGCCATGACGCCAGTCGCGCCCAGTTCCGTGTTCCATGCGGGCGACAAGATTCAGTTCAGTATTGAAACCAACAGTCCGGGCTACCTGTATATAGTCAACCAGGGGTCCAGCGGAACGTGGATGCCGATGTTTCCCACGGCGGAGATCGAGGGCGGAAACAACCACGTGGAGGGTTTCCACACTTACACGTTCCCGTCCGGATATCGCTATGTTTTCGATCAGCAGGCGGGCGGGGAGAAAGTATTCATTATATTTTCGCGCGACCCTAAGCCCGATTTCGAGCAACTGGTCTACACCCTGCAGGGCGGCCAGACAAAGTCGGCGCCTGTCTCTCAACCGACTCCGAAAGACGACCGGCAGGCTCATGTACTGCGCGCCTCCATCGACGATTCCGCAGTGGGGCGCCTGCATCAGGCGTACGCGCGCGATCTGGTGATCGAGCGGGTGGGCGACGATGCGCACGCGGACACTCAGGAGAAAGCCGTCTACGTGGTGAATCCAACGGGCAGCCCGGATTCTGCCTTGGTCGCCGACCTTCACCTGGTGCATCAGTGAGATCTGGTGCATCAGTGAGCGTGCGCATGATCGCGGCCGCCTCCGTGTTCGCCGGGCTGGCGCTTCCGCAGTCGCAGACCATGACGGAGGGCGCGCATCGCATGGAAATCGTGCTCGAGCGCCTCGACGGCAGCGATTGGCACGCGGTGGACCCCGCGCTGGTGCTGGCGCAAGGCGACCGCGTACGCTTCAAATTCCGCACCAACTTCGATGGCTTTCTCTATGTGATGAACCAGAGCACGTCCGGCAAATACGAGCAGTTATTTCCACGTATCGAGACCGGCCAGGAGAATCGCGTTACCGCGAATCAACAGTACCAGGTGCCGGCGACTTCGACCGCGTTCCGCATCGCCGGCCCCGCTGGGTTCGAGGTAGTTTACTGGCTGGTGACCCCGGGGCGGTTGACGGACGCGCCGCCGCGTTTCGGCGCGCCGCCGCCCGATCTGACGGTGAAGCCGCCCACGCTCATTCCGCGTTGCGACGATTCGGTACTGCGCGCGCGCGGCGATTGCGTGGACCATGCGGCGGGATTAAAGATGGTTCCGCGCGGCGAAGAGTTGCCGCAAAATCTGGCGGGCGCGGCCGAATCCAGCCAGCGCGATCTGCTCTTTATGCAACAGAAAGAGACTGCCGTAGTTGCCTCCACGGCGCCTTTGACGGGTCCGGTGATCTACGAATTCCGCCTGGCGCATCGGTGATAAGTATGGTTCGAATGCGAATTGCTTTTATATGCGCGGCCACCGTGGCATGCGCCCTTGCGCAGCAGCAGGCTCCGCCGAAGCAGCCGTCTGCTCAGCAGCAGCGCGACCTCAAGATCGAGAAGATCGGCGGTGAGCCAGCGCCGCTGCCCAAAGGCGGCATTCCGCGAAGCTACGCAGTAATCGTGGGGATTTCGAATTACCAGAAGTTGCCGGAGAAGTGGCAGCTTCAGTTCCCTGAGCGTGACGCGCAATCTATCTACACTATCCTGATCAGTCCGGAAGGCGGTAATTTCAAGCAGGAAAACGTGCATGTGCTCACCGGCGCGAAGGCGACGCTCGCCGCCGTGCGCCACGAAATCGGCGAGTGGCTGCCATCTGTGGCGAAAGAGGGCGACCGCGTTTTGATTTATTTCGCCGGCCACGGATTGATCTATCAGGGCCATGGCTATCTGGCGCCGTTCGACCTCGATCTGAATAACATCGCCGCGACGGGTTATCCCATGGATGAGCTGAGCGTCACGATTGGTTCCAAGATTCAAGCCAAGTCGAAAATTCTGCTAACCGACGCCTGTCACAGCGGCGCCATCAGCCCGACGGATACGGAAGCTTTGAACGGCAAGTTGGCCGGTTTGGATAAGTCGCTCTTTTCGCTGACGGCCAGCCGCGCCAGCGAGCGGTCGTTCGAGAGTCCCGACCTGGAAGGCGGACACGGCATCTTTACTTACTATGTTGTGAAGGGACTCGAAGGCGAGGCCGATTCGTCGCCGCGCGACGGGGTTGTGACGGCCGACGAGCTTTCCGAATACGTTCACACACAGGTACGCGACGCGACCAAGGGGCAGCAGAACCCGACGTCCGACCGCACTAACTACGATCCGGATATGCTGCTGGCATTCCTGCCTGCCAATGCTCCGCCGGCCACAGCTCCCGATCCGAAGTTCGGGGGGCTGGTATTCGAATCGAACATGGACGACGTGGAAGTATTTCTCGATGGCAAATCCGTCGGGACGGTTTCGAAGGGCAAACCGCTCAGTGTTCCCGGCCTGCAGCCAGGCGCGCATACGGTTAAAGGCGTGCGGATGGGCTATGAGCCGGACGGTCCGCGGCAACAGCCGGTAATTCCCGGGGAAGATTCCACCGTATCGTTCAAAATCCTGATTCCACGGCATCGGGATAAGGCGGCGACGGATCTGCTCGATAAGGGAATTCAATACTATCAGAAAGGTTTCGAGCAGAACTATAAGAAGGCGGCCGATCTTTTCGAGCAGGCGTTCAAAATGGATCCGACTTATAGTCAGGCGGCCTATTATCTGGGTCTGACTTACAACGCGCTGTTCGAGGAAGACAAGGCCGCGGAATATTACAAGAAGGCGATCGAGATCGACCCGGACTACCTGGAAGCCCGCGCCGATTACGCCGGCATGCTACTCGATACGGGCGGTGTGGACGAGGCAATCCGGCAGATCAATACGGTATTGACGCGCCAGCCCAAACACGCCGTGGCGCTCACGATGCTGGCGCAGGCTGACCGCTTCAAGGAACTGTATCCGCAATCCATCGAGGCCGCCCGCCAGGCCATTCAGATTGCGCCCAAAAGCGCCGAGCCGCATTTGTGGATGGCGGACAGCCTGCGGTTGAGCGGGCAATATCCAGCCGCTGAGACCGAATACGGGGCGTACCTGCGCCTGAGCGATTTCAACAGTAAGTTGGCCGGCCAGTTGAATTACTATGTGCTCGGGTCGCTGATCGGTCTGGGAAAAAAGAAACGGGCCGCCGAGCAGGATATCTGGAAAGATCTGCGGAGCCTGGCTTACTTCGGAGTCTGCGACTGCGAGCGGAAGCTGAATAACTTCGATTCGGCTATTGGTTACTGTGTCAAGGCGCTGACTTACGACGATAAGGACCCGTACGCGCATTACGCGCTGGCGCTCTCCTACTTGCACAAGGCAGTCGCGGGGAACGAGACGGGCGATCTGGACCCGGCGCTGAAGCATTTTGAGCAGGTGGTGGCCATCAATCCGGACATGGATGAGGCTAAGTACTCCAAGCAGAACATCGCGAGTATTGAGAAGGCTTTACAGGTTCGCTAGCGCCGCGGACCCATGGCCAAGCCCATGGCTTGCGCGCTGGTAAAGCGCCTACATGCGCGCGGCCGCGGCTTTATGCGTGGTTCCGGTAACCCATCTCACGCTTGAACGCTTCGAGCGAGTTATAAACGATCGGGCAGTAGCAGGCGCGGTCCACAAACTCCCACATGCGGCTGGCGATTGAGCCGTTGCCGCGGACTACGTGCGGGAAGCGCTGGCAGGCGTCCGGGCGGGCGTCGTACACCGTGCATTCGTTGCCGGAAAGGAAAACGCAGCCGGATTCCTTCGTCTGCCGGAGGATGCGGCCCTCGTCTTCGCTCTCCACGGTGTAATCCGCCTGGAACCGCGCCAGCGGAATGCGCAGGTGGCGCGCCAGGCGCTCGGCGTCGCGCTCGGTGACGATAGCGGTAGCCACCCGGCAGCAGTTGGCACATGCCGTGCAATCGATTTGTTCTTCGATTTCTTCGGCGATGCGCCTCAGGATACGGTCGGAATGGTCATGCGATTTCATGTAGCGCCGGAAACGCAGGTTTTCATCGCGTTTCTTCTCGCCCAGCAGGCGGATTTGGACGAGGTCGGTGAGCACTCTCTTCAGTGTAGCCGGATGGGATCGCCTGTGAAGGGCAGGCCCAGTATTTCCGGGCCTGAACGCGTGCTCTAATAGAGTTTTCCTATGCGAAGTGTGTCCTTATTTGCAGTGTTTGCGTGCGCCGTTTCCGGCCCCCTGTCCGTCTTAACCGCGGCTCCGCCGGATGCGGGCCTGGCGCAGGGGCAAGCGGCCCTCTCCCGGTTGCCGCTACGCTTTGAAGCGAATCGCGGTCAATGGGGCCCGTCGGTGCAGTTCGCGGCGCGCGGCGGCGGGTACGATCTGTTGCTCACCGCGCAAGGTCCATCGTTAAGGTTCGGCCGCTCGCAGGCTATCGATATCTCTTTGGTGAATAGCAACCGTCAGCCGGTCATGGAGGGTTTGGACCCGTTGAAGGTCCGCACGAATTACATGATTGGCGCGCGCGCGAACTGGCACACGGATGTGCCTAACTACGCACGCGTCGAGTACCGGCAGGCATATCCGGGCGTCGACGTGATTTACTACGGCATCCACGACCAATTGGAATACGATTTCGTGCTGGCGCCGGGCGCCGATCCGGGCGCGATCCGCATGCGTTTCAGCGGAGCGGGCCGCCTGCGCGTTACGCGCGACGGCGACTTGGTTATGGAGAGTCCGAGCGGGCGCATGACGCAGAAGGCGCCGTTGATTTATCAGGATAGTTCCGGGGGACGCCGCGCAATCGGCGGACGCTATGTGCTGCTCGGCGGCAATACGGTGGGGCTGAAAGTGGATGGCTACGACAAGCGCCGCAAGCTGGTGATCGACCCGATTCTGGCTTACTCCACTTATCTGGGCGGAACCGAGCAAGACCAGATCAACGCGGTTCACCTGGCTCCCAACGGACACTTGTACATGGTGGGCCAGACCGCCACGCAGGATATCCAGGCGATCAACGGCGCGTATGACAACGACAACTTCGGGCTGGTCGATATTTTCCTGGCGATTGTGGACACCACGCAGGCGGGCGCAGATCAACTCATTTACTTCAGCTACCTGGGCGGGAGCAGCGACGATATCCCGCTGGCGGTGGCAGTGGACGCGAACGGCGTGGCGTACATGACCGGAACCACGACGTCGACGGATTTTCCGATGGCGGGCAACTCGCTGCAGACCCTGGGACCGGACGTAGTCACGGAAGCATTCATTGCGGTGATCGACCCTTCGCAATACGGCGGCGTGTCGCTGATATATTCCACTTTCCTGGGCGGGCAGACCGGAGCCAATTCAGGCAACGCCATCGGCGTGGACAGCAGCGGGAACATTTACGTGGCGGGCACCACGGCGTCGAGCGATTTCCCGGTGACGGCCAGCGGCTATGCGATCAATCTGTACGGGCCCTCGGATGCGTTCCTGACGGAAATCAGTGAAAACTACTCGACGGCGCCGCTGTACTCCAGCTACCTGGGCGGCGAGTTCGACGACGATGGCCGGGCCATGGTGCTGCTGCCGAATGGCCAGGTTTACGTGGGAATTTCGACTGACGGCTTAATGTTTCCACTTGCCGGATACTCATACAACCCCAACAATTCGGGCGGGTACGACGTAGCCATCGCGCTGTTCGACACTACGCAGACGGGGGTAGCTTCGCTGATCTACTCCACCTACATTGGCGGCTCGGCGAACGACATGGTGCGCGGGATGACTCTCGATAACGCGGGCAACCTGGTGGTGACGGGCTACACGCTCTCCCCCAACTTTCCGGTGACGGCGGATGCGGCGCAGCCCTCTTACGGCGGCGGCGGAGACGCTTTCCTGGCGGTGATGAATGCGTTCACGCCGACGTCATTCCTGAATTATTCGACATTCTTGGGCGGATCGGACGGCGAAGTAGCGAACGCCGTGGCGGTGGATTCGGCCGGGTTTATTTACCTGACCGGATATACGCTTTCGCCGGATTTTCCGGTCACCCAAAACGCGCCGCAACCGTCGTGGGGACAGGGCATCGACATCTTTGTGACGAAGCTGCAGCCCCACGTGGCGGGACCGAGCGCTTTGCAGTATTCGACATTCATTGGAGGGGCCACAGTGAATTCCGGCATGGCCGTCGCAGTGGATTCGAATTTCACGGCCTACGTGGCCGGCTGGACCGGTGGCGAGTTCCCGACGGCGAGCAACGCCCAGCAGGGCGGATATGGCGGCGGCAATAGCGACGGATGTTTTCTAGTGTTAACCGACCCGTCCACCACCCCCGACCTGCGCGGCCGTCACGGAACCGTGCCCATAGGCGCAGCGCGATGAGACGCCCAATTCCATGGGCGGCCTAAGCGGCTGTCCTTGAGCCACGCAGGGCGGATACGGCGGCGGCAGTCGCGACGGATTTTTCCGGGTAATCGCAAAGTGACGACAAACCAGCCAGTGGCGTTGGCCGCCTCATCGGGCGGGTCTCACCTCGCCAGTGGATTGCGCGCGTGCTATCTGCAAGAAGTCGCGCCAGCCAGGTGAGCTGCGCTAAACGCGCCCGGCTTGTGGGCTTGTATTGCGACCGCGAAGTTTTACGCTTTTGACAACCACCACTCCCTTACGGTCGTGGCTCTGTGTGCCGGCGCGTCTGCAAGCGGTTTCCCTGGCAGCCCTGGCAGCACCGAATCTCGCGGCCGGAGAACTAGTTGAGTAAACTGGAAGCCGAAGAAAGATGCGGAAGAATAAAATCACGCGCCGCGAGTTTGTCGCTGGGGTTTCCGCGGCGGCCTTGGCGTCCGAAGCCTTGGCGCAGGCGCGGCCAAGCGATGTCATCCTCTGGTACCGGCAGCCCGCGGAGACATGGACCGACGCTCTGCCCATCGGCAATGGCCGCCTGGGCGCCATGGTCTTCGGCGGCGTGGAATCTGAGCGGCTGCAATTGAACGAGGACACGTTGTGGTCGGGCGGCCCGCGCGAATGGAATAATCCAGGGGCCAAGCAGCATCTCGCCGAGGTGCGGCGGCTGGTGCTCGAACAGGAAGACTACGTGGGCGCCGATCGCGAGTGCCGGCAGATGCAGGGGCCGTACAACGAGTCGTATCTGCCGCTGGCAAACCTGCACATTAAAATGGAGCACGCCGGACCTGCGCAGGATTACCGGCGCGAGCTCGATCTCGATGCGGCGATTTCGCGCGTGAGCTACCGCGTCGGCCGCGCCGAGTATGTGCGCGAAGCGTTCGCCTCGGCGCCGGACAGGGTGATTATGGTGCGGCTGACAACGTCCGATCCGGCGGGCATGAAGCTCGCGCTTTCACTCGACAGCCCGCTGCGGTCCACGTCCGAGGCGCACGCGGGCGGCGTCCTGAGGCTAATGGGCAAGGCGCCGGCAAATGTCGTTCCGAACTATGTCCGGTCCGCGAACCCGGTGGTCTACGACGAGGCCGAAGGCAAGGGCATGCGCTTCGAAGCGGCAGTCCGCGCGGTCGTCGAGGGTGGGGCGCTGCGGCCGGAAGGCAACGCGTTGCGCGTGGAAGGCGCGCGTGCGGTGACGCTATGGATCGCCGCCATCACAGGGTATCGCGGGTTCGAGCGGGCGCCGGACGGCTCCGCGGCCGATATCGCCGCTGTCTGCCGCAGCCGGATCGAGGATGCGCAGACGAAAGATTACCCGGCGCTGCGCGCGGCGCACATTGCGGATCACCGCAAATTGTTCCGGCGCGTTTCGCTGAAGCTTCCCAAGCTGGCGCTGGCCGACGCTCCTACCGACGAGCGGCTGCGCGCGTTTGCGGAGCGTCCCGACCCCGATCTGGTAGCGCTCTATTTTCAATACGGGCGGTATCTGCTGATCGCGAGCTCGCGTCCCGGGTCGCAGCCGGCGAACCTGCAAGGCATCTGGAACGAACTGGTGCGGCCGCCGTGGAGTTCCAACTGGACGGCGAATATCAACGTGCAGATGAATTACTGGCCGGCGGAGACGTGCAATCTGAACGAGTGCCACGAGCCACTGTTCAGTCTGATCGAAGGGCTCGCTAAGACGGGCGCGCGGACGGCCGAGGTGAATTACGGCTGCCACGGGTGGGTGTCGCATCACAATGTGGATCTGTGGCGGCAATCGGCGCCGGTGGGCGATTTCGGGCAGGGGTCGCCGACCTGGGCCAACTGGGGCATGAGCGGGGCTTGGCTTTGCGCGCATTTGTGGGAGCACTACGCCTTCACCGGCGATTCCACATTCTTGCGCACGCGGGCGTATCCGCTGATGAAATCGGCGGCCGAGTTTTGCCTGGACTGGCTGGTGGAACGGAAGGACGGGAAGCTGACCACGTGCCCGTCGGAATCCACCGAGAACAACTTTGTGGCGCCCGATGGACGGACGGCGGAGACCAGCGACGGCTGCACCATGGATATGGCGCTGATCTCCGAGTTGTTCGCCAACTGCATGGAGGCGGCGCGCGTGTTGCGGGCGGATGCGGAATTCGCCGCGAAGCTGAAGGCGGCGCGGGCGCGGCTGATTCCGTATCAAATCGGCAAGCACGGCCAGTTGCAGGAATGGTCGAAAGATTTCGAGGAGAAGACGCCGGGGCAGAGGCACATGTCGCACATGTATCCGCTGTTTCCAGGGAGCGAATTCACGTCGCGGAGGAATCGCGAGTTTTGGCAGGCGTCGCGGGTTTCGCTGGAGCGTCGCCTCGCGGCGGGCGGCGCGTATACGGGATGGAGCCGGGCGTGGGCGATCGAGTTTTGGGCGCGGCTGCTGGACGGCGAGAAGGCGTATGAATCGGTGGCGATGCTGCTGCTGCACAGCACGGGGCCGAATTTGTTCGACACGCATCCCGCGGGCGATTCGTGGATCTTTCAAATCGACGGCAATTTCGGAGGAACGGCGGCGATTGCGGAAATGCTGCTGCAGAGTCACGATGGCGTCATCGACTTTCTGCCCGCGCTGCCGGCGGCATGGCCGGATGGGAGAGTGACGGGATTGCGCGCGCGCGGCGGCGTAGTGGTGGATCTTCAATGGTCCGGAGGAAGGGCAACGGACGCGAGGCTGCACGTTGGACGCGCGGGCGACCTGCTCTTGCGGACGGCGGCCGGAACGCGCATCAGGGAGGTTCGGGGACCGGTGCGATGGACCGGCAACACGCCGGACGAGGGCCGGCCCGTGGTGTTGCGGCGGCAAGAGGATGGGGCGGTGCTGCTGCGGCTGAGGTCGGGCGGAGTCTATGTCATGACGCTTGGTTCTTGAGGACTGTGAGTACAAGTCAAGAGTGGCGACACAGTGCGAGATCGTAAAGGAAACCGCTGCCCAGATCCAGCCGGCGGGCTATGAGTTGATCCGCCAGGCAGCCGAGGGCGGCGTGATGCACAACGACGATACTCCATGCGCGTGCTGTCCCTGGACCGTGGCGCGGCGATTGGTGTGGCGCACTGTCGACGAACCCCTCTTCCATCTGCTCCGCCGCGCCACACGGATTCGACGAGCAGATCGCTGAGAGATTCATCGCTTACAAGCGGCGAAAGGGCCGCGTCCCCAGGGGGGAATCGAGAAACACGATTGCAGTTTCTGGAACATCTTCGCAAGCGGGACGTGATTTCCGGTCCGATTCCGACTTTCGATCACTCTCCGTTGGCCGCCATTCTTACACGATATGAAAGGCATTTGCGGTCCGAACGCGGGCTAGCATGAGATCGTCATAGGTGAATTTCGAAGGGTGCTTCCGAAAATCGGCCCAAGCAGCCCTCAGTGCTTCATCCGCTCGACCGAGTTTGCTGAGCAGCTCGCGGTGGAGCTTATCCAGATCGTAAGCCGCCATGGACCGAAACTGGCTCTTGCGGTCAAGAGCGCTGCCCCGCTTGATCCAAGCCAGGAACTCGTTCGGCGCGCGCGGACCAAACACTTTCGCTACGGACAGAGAGTCTTCCGGTTTAAGTTCAGTTTGTTCGCCAGCGCTATATACGCGTGGATGTCCTGTTGCGCGACATGAATCGCGCGCAGGATCTCGGGCATCGTTTCAATAAGAAGCGCATCAACGCGAGCCTGGGACTCCGGTCGTCAGACGGGGCGTGGAGGACGATTGAGGGGTACGAGGCAATACACATGGTCCGCAACAAAGGGCAGGTCCGATGGGAGACGTCGTGGGGCAGCGACAGTTTACTCACGCTCTTTTAGGAATCGCCGCCTAGTCTCCAGGCGACTGGCACGCTAACTGGGCGACGCTTGTCGCGCCTTCGACAATTTGCAATAGAGCCCGCTTGACCACCAGGCGCCCCGCAGTTCTTCCGATCTTTGGGTCCGGCGCCTGGATCGGCGCAGGGCGGCTTCAGGCTCATCCCCCGGTTCGCCGCAGGCGCCGGTTTCCGAAGTGTGGCGCCAGCCAAATGTCGAACTGTCGTCACGCTAATAACTGTTTAGTCGGGCCGCCCTGTTTGGCCGGCGTTGAAATCAAACAGTAGTAGCGTGGCACGGCGGGACAGTTAGTGTTGGCGCCTCTCGTGCTTTATGAGGCAACGAAAGGGGTCCAAGGAAAACTGAATCTATGGTGACAGCCGCTCCTAAGTTTCGAATCGATGTTGCGATTAACGATCTTCTGACCAACGCAAGCCAAAAGCCTCCGGCGCCTGCCGGGGCGAGAGGTCTCACGCTTCCGGTCCCCGTGTACCCGCAACACCCCGAACGCTTAGACGACCCGGGTCCCGATACTCCGCCGGAGAGACGGAAATGGGGAGTGCGCGATATCTACCGTACCTCGCGCGGCTGGCTCTATCCCTATGTACGGTCGCGCGTGATGCCGGGCCAATTTCATCCCATCACGGCCTACCTCTTCATCGAGTACAAGTGCAACCTCGATTGCTGGTATTGCTGGTCGTACAACAACAAAGTCAAGGGCATGACGGAAGATGTGGCGCGGCGCTCGATCGACTGGCTCCACGATAATGGATGCCGCGTGGTCGCGCTCATGGGCGGCGAGCCGCTATTGCGGCCCGATTTTGTCCACAAGGTGGTAAATTACGCCGCGAGGAAAGGGTTCTGGGTCTACATCGCGACTAATGGACGCTTGCTGCGGCCCGAAGTGGCGGATCGGCTCGGCGACGCCGGTGTATCCGCCTTCAACTTCGCCATGGATGCGTGGGATCTCAAGCCCGGACTTCCGAAGGCATTCGTGCCGGCGCAGAAGAACCTCGAGTACATCCTGCGGAAGCAGTATGTCAACGGATACATCGTCTTCTTCAACATTAATATTTGCCGCAACAATCTGGACGACGTGCGTCAGCTGACGGAATACGCGCACGATCGTCGCGTCGCGACCGACTATCACATCAACGAGACGCCGATGCTGGAACAGGACGATCACTTTAAGCACCTCTACGACAACCCAACCTATATCCGCCCGGAAGACTGGCCGGCCATCGATACTCTGATTGATTGGCTAATCGAAAAGAACCGCGCCGGCTATCAGATGGTGAACTCGGTGCAGCGGTTAAAAGAGATCAAGGCGTTTGTCCGCATGTCTTCCGGTCTGGATCTCGGCGAGTATGGATGGAACGGCGACGGCTCCCGCGAAGATGGCGAACGCGCCGAAGCGCTCTCCGGCGTGCCGGGTATCGAAGAACGGCCCGATGGCGAATTGCAATTCGCGGAATGGAACTGCCGCGCGGGCCAAAACAACGTCATTATACGGACCGACGGCACTGTGGCGCCATGCTTCCCGATGTACGGCGCTACATACAATTGGGGAAACATCGACCATCCGCGATTCGACCAGGAACAGCTCGCCGGCATGAAGAAGACCTGCCAGCAGCATTGCTTTTCCACCCTGAATCACAACCTCGCCTACTGTTACAACGACGCGCGCGTGATCAAGTGGCTGTGGTCGAACGTCATCAAGAACAAGTTTCAGGGCGGCGTCCGCTCATTCGAAGACTGAGGCGCACAGTGACGCATTCCTTCACAATCCGGCAATTGGCGCTTGCCGCCGCGCTCGCGGGCTCGATGTGCGCCCCAGTCTGCGCCCAGACGATGAGCAGCGAACAGATCTTCGCGGAACTGATCGCCCGCAACCAAATCCGAGCGGACGGTCTGCTGGGATATACGGCCGATCGGGTCTACCGCGTGTCGGACCCTGGCGGAAAGATCCATGCGCAGATCGAAGGCCGGATGGAGTTTGAAGCTCCAGAGAGCAAGACGTTCGTTACCAGGTCGGAGGCGGGATCGGCCATCGTCCGGCATCTCGCATTGAAGCCTCTGATCGCCAGCGAAATCAATGCCGCGGGGGGCAAGGATCGCCACGATAGCGCCATCACGCCTGCCAATTACACCTTAGAGTTAATCGGCGAGGACGAAGTGCGGACTCATCCCTGCTACGTCTTGCGCGCCTCGCCAAAGCGCGCGGACAAATACCTCTTCGAGGGAAAAGTCTGGATCGACAAACAGGATTTCGCTGTGGCGCGAATTGAAGGCCACCCGGCCGCGAATCTGTCGTTTTGGATCAAACGTGCGGACTTTGTAAGAGATTACGAGAAGGTCGCGGGGTTCTGGCTACCGCTCAAGGACGAAACCGCCGTACAAGTCAGAATGTACGGAAAGAAGATTCTAACCATCGACCACGCAGGCTACGCGATCCAGGCGGGGCCGCTGGAAGCGGAATCGGGGCGGTGAAGCATGATGAAGAGGATCATCCAGTTTTTGTTGTATGTTCTGATCGCGGCGTTGGGAGGCCAGGCTCAAACGCCCGAACCGGTTGCCGATAGCACCGAGCGAGCCAAACCAGCGAGCGGTACATCGAATGACCGCATCTTCTATACCTTGCCCAACTTTCTCACGCTGGAGAATGCGGACAAGGCGCCTCCGCTCAGTGTGGGCGAGAAGTTCAAAGTCACCGCGCGGTCGTCATTTGACCCCGTCACCTTCATCTGGCATGGCCTGCAAGCCGGCATTAGCCAGGCGAATAATAGCGAACCCGGTTATGGGCAAGGCGCGGAGGGATACGCGAAAAGGTATGCGCAGAATTTCGCCGATGGCACCATCGAGAACTTCACTACGCAAGCGATCTTCCCGTCTATACTGCATCAGGACCCGCGTTACTACCAATCGGGCCAAGGAGGAGTCAAACGGCGAATTCTCTATGCCGTGTCACGTATCTTCGTGACCCGCACCGATTCCGGGCAATCGCAACTCAACTATTCCGAGTTCCTCGGCAGCTCCACCGCGGCCGTTATCTCGACCTATTCCTATCACCCGAGAGGCGATCGGAATCTATCGACCGCGGGGAGCGTCTGGGCGTCCGAGGTTGGGTTTGACGCTTTGAATAATCTGATCAAGGAATTCTGGCCTGACATCCGGCGGAAGCTGAACAGGTCAAGTGCCCAGCCCTCGAAATAGAGGGCGGCTGGCGGAGCCTCGTCGCCGCGCCGGTATACCCGCCGCGGCAAAAGAGCGCTGCGTCCCGATCCGACAGTGGATTCCCAAGTTTCGAGCAGTCAGCGAAGCGAAGTCTCAGTGGAGAAGCTCGTTGAGCTTGGGGCGCGAGAGCCGCTTTTCCTGCGCCCGATAGCGGTCAAACGTCCGACAGCAGGATCATCACCGGTCCCTACCGAGAATGCACGACAAAGCAGTCGGCGCTCGACTTATATCGAAACTTGTCAATCTGCAGGCTCTTGATCCTGCTTTCCAGTGTGGTTCTCGGTACCCCAAGTAGACCAGCCGCTCCGTTCGGGCCCGCAACTCGACCCATACTTCTCTCCAGGGCTGCTTCGATTAACTCTCGTTCGCGGCCCATGAGAGACGAAGAGAGGCCAATCGACTCGGACGATGGGACAGCCTCGCCCGAGTCGAGCCACTCTTCCTCGATCCGGGCAGTCTCGCCTTCGCACAAGATCACAGCCCGCTCCAGAACGTTCTGTAATTCCCGAATGTTTCCAGGCCAGTCGTAAGTAACAAGCCGCGCCAAGGAGTCGTCGTCGACACGTCTCACATTTTTGCCGATCTTGGCCGCACTGCGCGCGATCAGATGCTCTACCAGCGATGGAATGTCGTCCATGCGATCCCGCAGCGCCGGCATATGGATCGGAAAGACGTTGAGCCTGTAGTAAAGATCCGCCCGGAATGTTCTTGCGGCGACCGCCGCCCGCAAATCGCAATTGGTGGCCGCCAGTACACGGACGTCGATGGGGACGGGATGCGTCCCTCCTACACGTTCGAATTCGCGCTCTTGCAGTACGCGCAGAAGCGCGACTTGGGTCTCCGCCGGGATATCGCCGATCTCGTCCAAAGAGATGGTCCCGCGGTCTGCCCTTTCAAAGCGTCCCAAATGCCGTTGAGCCGCTCCCGTGAAGGCGCCTCTCTCGTATCCAAACAGTTCGGAGGCGATCAAGGACGGTGGAATCGCGGCGCAGTTTACCCGAATGAATGGCCGAGCCGCCCTAGGGGAGCGGTCGTGAATGGCGCGGGCCGTTACTTCCTTGCCGGTGCCGCTCTCGCCGGTAATCAGCACAGTGGCGTCGGTTGGCGCAACCCTGCTTACCTTTTCCGGCTCTCCGCAGGAATTCGTAAGAAGTGGCATTCTACGCGGCTTTCCTGGTTTTCTGAAAAGCGACGTATTCGGTGTTGGTTACGGCCATGCGCCGTGCTTTC
>Ga0208193_1000170_pt1 | contig 44182 bp, 43 predicted proteins | sample June2015DPH_17_2_FD_184716 | JGI IMG/M metagenome (GOLD analysis project Ga0208193, IMG submission 184716) | Peatland microbial communities from SPRUCE experiment site at the Marcell Experimental Forest, Minnesota, USA - June2015DPH_17_10... | ecosystem: Environmental > Terrestrial > Soil >...
TGCGGAGGGTGAGGGTGTGATTGCTGCTGCGGAGATGGATTTTCGTGCGGCTTGTGCGTTGATGATTGGGAATGAGGGGAGCGGTTTGGGGCGCGAGTGGCTGGAGATGTGCGATGCGCGGGTGACCATTCCCTGCCCTGGGCCCGTGGAGAGCTTGAATGCTGCGGTGGCGGGGAGTTTGTTGTTGTATGAGGCTGGCCGGCAGCGGGGAGATTTATGACAGCAGGAATGTTTAGCGCAGGCCTACAGCCCGCCAATCCGTGTGGGTTTGCTGCCTGGGGCGCTGCCCCAGGCTAGAGTAGCGCAGGCCGACAGCCTGCTGATTAGCTTCAGCCTGTCGGTTATGCAGATTTAACGATTCTGGCTTCTCCAGAAGGACGGCGGCAAAACGAAGTTGAGGTAGAAGATGAGTTTGTTTGATACATCGCCGGTGAGTGCTGCGGGGCGCGGGGTGCGCGGGGTTCCGCTGGCGGAGAGGATGCGGCCGCGGACGCTGGATGAGTTTGTGGGGCAGGAGCATCTGCTTGGGCCGGGTAAGCCGCTGCGGTTGGCGATTGAGAGAGATGATGCGACTTCGATGATCTTCTGGGGGCCTCCGGGTACCGGGAAGACTACGCTGGCGAAGATTGTTGCGCAGATGACGCAGGCTAGTTTTATTGAGTTTTCGGCGGTGATGTCCGGGATTAAAGAGATCAAGGCTGTGATGGTGGAGGCGGAGAAGGCGGCTAGCTTTGGGTCGCGCACGGTTTTGTTTGTGGATGAGATTCACCGGTTCAACAAGGCACAGCAGGATGCGTTTCTGCCTTATGTGGAGCGGGGGACGATCCGGTTGATTGGGGCGACGACGGAGAATCCTTCGTTTGAGATTAATGCGGCGCTGTTGTCGCGGTGCAGGGTTTATACGTTGGTGGCGCTGACTGAGGAGCAGGTGGTTGCGTTGTTACGGCGGGCTCTTAGCGATGTGGAACGTGGATTGGGGGCTAGTGGCGTGCGCGCGGAGGATGATGCGCTGGCTACGATTGCTTCTTATTCGAGCGGAGATGCGCGGAATGCGCTGAATGCTTTGGATGTTGCGGCGAAGCTGGCTGAAGGGCGTGGGGAGAAGTTGATTACGAAGGCGCTGGCTGCGGAGGCTTTGCAGCGGCGGGTGCTGCTGTATGACAAGAAGGGCGAGCAGCACTATGACATTATTTCGGCGCTGCATAAGAGCGTGAGGAACTCTGATCCGGATGCTTCGCTTTATTGGTTAGGAAGAATGTTGGAGGCGGGTGAAGATCCGATGTATGTGGCTCGGCGCGTGGTGCGGATGGCGGTGGAGGATATTGGGCTGGCGGCTCCGGAGGCGCTGAATCTTTGTTTGAGCGCTAAGGATGCGATGCACTTTCTGGGGCATCCGGAGGGTGAGCTGGCGCTGGCGCAGGCGGTGGTTTATCTGGCGCTGGCTCCGAAGTCGAATGCGGTCTATACGGCTTATGGGGCGGTGCAGGCGGATATTGAGGCTACGGCTGCGGAGCCGGTGCCGCTGCATTTGAGGAATGCTCCGACGAAGCTGATGAAGGAGTTGGATTACGGCAGGGATTATCAGTACGCGCATGATTTGGAGGGGCGCGTGGCGGATATGAAGTGTCTGCCGGCTTCTCTCGCTGGGAGGCGGTACTACTTGCCTACGAATGAGGGTCGGGAGAAGTTGTTGGCGCAGCGGATGGAGGAGATTGCTCGGGTGAAGGAGGGCAAACGGCGTAACAGTGATCAGAAGGATAACGGCTGATACAAGTTGGTTGGAGTGTTGTTCCTGTTCGAGGGAAGGCTTAACACGGATTTGCACGGATGATACGGATCAGGAACAGGCAACCGCAAAGGCAAAAGCAAATGCGGGGGTTCTTCGCTCCGCTCAGAATGACAAAAGTCGTGGTGCTTCGCTCAGGAATGACAAAGGTCGTGGTGCTTTGCTCAGAATGACAAGCTTATCGTTATCGCAACATTTGAAATGTCATCGCAACTTCTTGAAATCTCGCTTCCGTAAAGTTAGCGGGCGTATTTGACGCTGCAGCCGTAGGGGCGGGTGCTAGCTACTGCGACTGGTTTGCCTGACATGGAGGCGTTGAGCGCGTCGTTGAGGTAGTTGTCGGCTCCCTTCAGGTCTTCTTGTTCGGTCGTGGGTTTGTTGTCAATGGCGCCCTGGTAGATGAGCTTGCCGGTGGGGTCGATGACGAACATGTGTGGGGTGGTTTTGGCTTCGTAGAGGCGGCCGATGGCGCCGGTGGGATCGAGGAGTACTGCGGTGGATGCGACGTGCATGCTCTTGATGTAGTTGTTTTCTTCAGAGGGCGTGACGTAGCCCTGTTCGCCGGGCGCGGAGGAGATGACGGAGAGCCAGACTACGCCTTTGGCGGTCCAGTCTTTCTGGAGGTTTTCCATGCTGCCGCTGAGGTAGTGCTTCTGGTCGTAGGGGCAGCCTTTGTTGGCCCACTCGAGGACGACGTATTTGCCGCGGTAGTCGGAGAGGGAGTGCTGGACGCCGTTGGAGTCGGTGCCTTTGAAGTCGGGGGCAGTGGTTCCTGGGGCTACGGCCAGGGCGGGAAGGCTGAGGGCGGTGAGGACGAAGGAGAGGAGTTTGCGGTGGGACATAAGACACCTCTACAACTGCTTTCTGGGGATATTTTGCGACGGGTGATGGGTTGGATGCAAGCGGCGAAGACGGAGAGCTGGACGCGGATTTACACGGATGCACGGATTTAAGAACAGACAACGGCAACGGCAAAAGCAGGTCCTCCGCTTCGCGAAGGATGACAAAGCTATAGCTTGCCGATGTTGATCTGCTATTTTTTGGTGTCCTTTTCGAGGGCGGTTAGGACTATGTCTTTGGTGAGAAGCTCGGGTAGGACGTCGGGGGTGGAGTTTACGGGTGCGGGGTAGATGACGTAGGTCGGGACTCCGCTGCGGTTGACGGAGGCTAGTTGCTGGGTGATGGCGGGGTCGTACTGGGTCCAGTCGGCGCGGAGGAGGGTGACATTGTTTTTGCTGAACTGGTGCTGGACGTCGGAGGATTTGAGGACTAGGCGCTCGTTGACTTGGCAGCTAAGGCACCAGGCGGCGGTGAAGTCGATGAAGACGGGGTGGCCGGCGGCTCTGGCCTGGGTTAGGGCTTGTTGGGAGTATGGGGTCCAGACAAGGGTGGTGTCTTTGGGTTGGTAGAGCGGAATGGCCAGGCCGAGGGCGGCGATGAGGATTGCGGCGATGGTGCTGGTCCAGCGGGCGGGCCATTTGCCGAGGACCCATCCGGCTACGGCCAGCATGAGGAAGCAGCCGAGGAGGAGGGCGACCCGGTAGACGCTTTGGTTGCTGCTGGTTCCTCCGGTGTAGAGCGAACCGTAGACGTAGGTGAGCCAGATGACAGTGGCGAAGAAGATGACGGCGGTGAGTTGTTTGAAGATCTCCATCCATGCGCCGGGACGGGGGAGGATGCGTGTCCATGCTGGTTGGAAACTGAGGAGCAGGTACGGGGCTGCAAGGCCCAGGCCGAGGGCGGTGAAGATCGCGAAGGTGATGGGCGCGGGTTGGGCGAGGGCGAAGCCGATGGCTGCTCCCATGAGCGGCGCGGTGCAGGGGGTGGCGACGACGGTGGCGAGGACTCCAGTGAAGAAGCTGCCGGTGTAGCCCTGTTTCTGGGCGAGGTCGCCGCCGACGCTGGTGAGAGAGAGGCCGATGTCGAAGAGTCCGGCGAGCGAGAGAGCGAAGAAGAAGATGCCTGCGGCGAGGACGGTGAGGAAGACGGGCGATTGGAGCTGGAAGCCCCATCCGGCCTGGTTGCCACCTGCGCGAAGGATGAGAAGGACGGCGACGATGGCCCAGAAGGAGACGAGGATGCCGAGGGTGTAGACGAGGCCGTGGCTGCGGAGGTGTTTGCGCTCCTGGCCTGAGGATTGGAGGAGAGCGAGGCCTTTTAAGAAGAGGACGGGGAAGACGCAGGGCATCAGGTTGAGGATGATGCCGCCGAGGAAGGCGAGGCCGATGGCGGTGAGCGTGGTGACGCTGGTGGTGGCTGCGGCTTGCGAGGGGTTGATGGAGGGTGCGGCGGCGACTTCGCCGGGAACGACGGGGGTGGTGACGTCGTAGGCGATGGAGTCGGAGAGCTTGAAGACGCCGTGGAGGGTGGCGGGGAGGGTTTTGAGGTCTTCAGAGCGGCGGACGCGGAGGCGGACTCCGTCGGAGAGCGATTCGATTGGCTGCGGGGCGGCGTTGGAGATCTGTTCCTGATCGAAGGGATAGAACTCGGCGTTGGTTTCGCGCTTGCCGGTGGTGAGGGTGAAAACGAAGTCTTCTTTGCCGCCGGTGACGGTGAGTTTGGCGTTTGGCGGGAGGGGTTTGGGGATTTGGCTGAGGGCTTCGCCGAGAGCTCCTACGGGTTGCGCGGTTGTTGCGGCGGGATCGACAGTGAGATTGAGGCCGAGATGGGCCTTGAGGGGGATGCAGACCTCGCGGCAGACGAGCAATGGGTCGATCTTTGCGTCGAGGTGGATAGGCCCAGGTTTGAGGGAGCTTGCCGCGGTGAGCTGGACAGGAAACGCTACTTCGTCTTCGTAGCCGAAGTCCATGAGGGGGCCAAAGGGGAGACGGCTGGGGATGGGGAACTGCATTGGGCCTGCGGTGATTCCGTCGGGGAGGGTCCAGGTGATTTTTGGCGGCTCGCCTGAGTCGCCGGCGTTGATCCAGTAGACGTGCCATTTCTCTTCGAGGGTGAGGACGAGGCCGACTTGCAGAGTGCCGCCGGGAGCGATGCCGGGGGCGAGGGAGACGAGTTCGGCGGTGAGGTGCTGGGCCTTGACGGGGCCGGGACCGCCGTCGCCGACGACGGGAAGCTGCGCGTTTGCGGTGGGCCGGAGGAGGACGGTGAGGAGCAGTGCAAGGCTGAGGCGGCGAATGTTCATCGTTATCAATTGTAGGGCTTTGGGGTGGTGGAGTATGTCATCTTGATGTCAAGCGGCGGTGCTCAACCATGATGCAGCGGTCCATGACGACATGGGCACCGCCGGCTTCGGCCTGGGTGGCGGCTTCTGCGTTGATGATTCCCTGCTGGATCCAGAGGTTGGGAAGGCCGAGGGCGAGCATTTCGTCGACGATGGCTGGGATGAATTTGGGGAGGCGGAAGACGTTGACGATGTCGGGTTTAACGGGGAGGTCGGCGAGGGTGGGGTAGGATTTTTCGCCGAGGACTTCGGAGATGGATGGGTTAACCGGGTAAATCTTGTAACCGTGCTGCTGCATGTATTCGGAGACGTAGTGGCTGGGCTTGGACGGGACTTCGGAGAGGCCGATGACTGCGATGGTGCGAGGGTTTTCTTTTGTGGGTGCGCCGAGCATGGCGCAGATGAGTTCGGGTTCGTTCATTGGGACCTTGAGATTTGAGGTATGAGCTTTGAGCTGTTTTGAGATTCTACTTGTTCCATGCGCTGAGGAGGCGGCGGAGCACGATGAGTTCACCGAGATGGTAGGCGTTGTGGTCCGCGATGAGGAGAGCTTCGCGCAGGAGGTTCTGGCGTTCGCCCCAGCGGAAGGGTTTGTAGAGATCGGAGGCTGGATTTTCGATGAGTGCGATGAAGTGTTTGAGATCGCTGTGGATGGCAGCGATGGATTGGTCCCAGGCGTGGGCGGTGGGCGGCTCGGGCGATTGCGGCCAGTAGTCCTGCGGCCAGCGCATGGGGTGGTAGCCGCCGGTGGGAGGCGCGGAGAAGTGGAGGATGTCGCGCTGGGCGATGCGGAGGTGTTCAAGGAGCTGCCAGGCGGAGTAGGGGAGGTTGGATGGAACGGTGCCGCGGTGTTCGGCGGGGAGATCTTTGACGGCATCGTCGAAGGTAGTGTGTGCCTGGCCGCCTTGCAGGAGATCGATCAGTTGTTGGCGTAAAGGGGCTTGCTCATCTGTGCTTTTGGATTTGTCTGCTTTTGTTGCGCTCATCGCTGGCTCACCCAGTGCCTCTGCATTGGATGCAGCACGGACGGCAGAGTTACATTACATGGGTTTGCGAGCGATGATGACGGTGAGCGGAGGAAAGGTGGTGATGAGGCTGCCGCGCTTCTTTTCGACTATTAGGCCGGCTTTGCGGAACTCATCGGCGTATTCTCCTGTGCGTTTGTAGTCGGAGATGAGGGCGATGCCGCCGGGTTTGAGGACGCGGACGATCTGCTGGAGCGCCTGACGGCGGGTGGGTGCGTCGTAGATGTTGTGGAGGCAGAGATTGGAGACGATGACGTCGAAGGTGGCGTCCGGGAATGGCATCTCCTGCGCGGGTTTGCTGATGAGTGAGCTAATTGAGGAGACGCCTTCGAGGTCGAGGTTGTGTTGCGTGGCTGCGGGGGAGTTTCCGCCCATGTCGACGTTGGACCAGACATCGATGCCGGTCGCGTGGCCTGTTCCTGAGAGCGCGGCGATACGTTTTGCGGCTCCGGCGAGAAGAAGGCCACGACCGCAACCTACGTCAAGAACGTTTTCGTCGCCGCGCCAGGTGTGAAGGCTGAGCATGAAGTCGCGGTGGCGGAATTTTCCGACTTTGACGTAGAGGAGAAAGAGGAGACCTTCGGCTATGAGAAAGCCTGCTGGCCAGAGGAACGTTCGAGAGGCGACCAAGACCGGCCCGATGTGGAATGGAGATGGTGCGAATATCCCGAAGAGCAGGAAGAGAGCGCCAGAGAGGAAGAGATTGCGCATGACGGCGGGTGCGTCTACGCCGTAGTCCAGTCTGGTTGTTGCTGAAGTCGTCACGATCCGGCTCCTGAGTGCTGTTTCTCTGTTTCCCTGGATAGCATCCGCGATTGTGTCTCTCGCGAACAGTGTCGGGTGTCAGAGAGTTGGAGTGACGATTGTCATGCGTGCTGAGTCTTATATGGGCGAACCCTTTGAGATGGATAGGCAATCGTTGATGAAGAGGCTAATCTGGAGCACAATCTTACTATTTTGCGATGGAGGTCTTGATGCGCGGACGTAATCGGTTGTACGTTGCCGTCTTATCCATGGTGACGGCGTTTGGTTCTTGTGTGATGCATGCGCAGTTTGCTGGGACGGCGGCTCACGATAGCTTCCATGACACCTCAATGCTCAAACCGGCAGCGGGGAGTAAGGTTTCGGTGATTGTTTTTGAGGATCTGGGTTGCCCTCTATGTGCTCGGGCGCACCCGATTGAGGTCGAAGCTGCACAGAAGTATCATGTGCCGCTGCTGCGCCATGATTTTCCTTTGGCACAGCATATTTGGACTTTCGATGGCGCCGTCTGCGCACGGTATTTGCAGGACAAGGTGAGCCCCAAACTTGCAGAGGAGTACCGCAGCGCGGTGTTTCTGTCGCAGGCGTCGATTGCGAGCAAAGACGATCTTCGGCAGTTTACGCAGCGATGGATGCAGCAGCATGGCCAGCAGATGCCCTTCCTGATGGATCCGAAGGGCGAATTAGCCGCGGAGGTGCAGGCTGACTATGCTCTTGGGCGGCGGCTGAATGTGGAGTACACGCCGACGCTGGTCGTCGTGACGCGCGACCACTACCAGGTAGTGTGCGGCACAAAAGACGGACCAAGCGACCCTGCAAAACTTCCCACTGTTGTTGCGGCCGCTATTGCGCAGACGCATCCGTAACAGCGGCTAGCTGAGGCTGAGGTCGTCCTCGGCAACTTCGGCTGGGAAGTTTCCTTCGCGACGCATGCGCAGATAGCCACGTATGAAGGGTTCGAGATCACCGTCAAGGACTTTGTCCACGTCGCCTACTTCGACGCGGGTGCGAAGGTCTTTGGCCATGCGATAGGGCTGCAGGACGTAACTGCGGATCTGCGAGCCGAACTTGATGTCGAGCTTGGAGTCTTCAAGTTTTTTGCTGATGGCTTTTTTCTTGTCGAGCTCGTACTCGTAGAGACGCGAGCGGAGAAGCTTCATCGCCTTCTCTTTGTTCTTGTGCTGGCTGCGCTCGTTCTGGCAGCCAGCGACGATGCCGGTGGGAATGTGGGTGATGCGGACGGCGGAGTCAGTAGTGTTAACGTGCTGGCCGCCTTTGCCGCCGGAGCGGTAGGTGTCGATGCGGAGATCTTCGGGCTTGATGTCGATGACGATGGAGTCGTCGATCTCTGGCGAGACGAAGACGCTGGCGAAGCTGGTGTGGCGGCGTTTCGCGGAGTCGAAGGGTGAGATGCGGACGAGACGATGGACGCCGGTTTCGCCGCCGAGCAGCCCGTAGGCGAAGTCGCCGGAGATGGTGAAGGTGGCGGATTTGATGCCGGCCTCGTCGCCGTCCTGAACTTCGTTGATCTCGACCTTGAAGTTCTGGCGCTCGCCCCAGCGGATGTACATGCGCATGAGCATCTCGGCCCAGTCCTGCGATTCGGTGCCGCCTGCGCCGGGATGGACGACGACGATGGCGTTGAGCGGGTCGGTCTCCTCGGAGAGCATGGTCTTCGATTCGAGTTTGTCGGCGAAGTCGAGGAGAGCGGGGATCTCGCGGGCGAGGTCGGGCTCGGTGTTTTCGCCTTCGCGGGCTAGTTCGAAGTAGGCTTCGATGTCGTCGGTGCGGCGAGCGAGTTCGGTGTCGTCAGCGAGGAGGGTTTCGAGGCGCTTGCGTTCGCGCATGAGCGGCTGCGAACGTGAGGCGTCGGCCCAGATGGTGGGGTCGGAGATTTTTTCTTCGAGGGTGGCTAATTCACGGCGGAGTCGGGCCGAGTCAAAGATACTCCCGCAGAGCGCGTACTTTTTCGCGAACCGGGGAGTAGGAGTATTCGAGGTCAGAGAGCATATGTGTTTTTAGTTTACGGCAACTTTGCGCATGAGATTGAAGATGAGAGCCAAAGATGTAATGAAGGCACAGGCATAAGCGAAGAGGTCGCCGTGCGCGGCATAGAAGGTGAGGCCGTTCTCGTAGGCGAAATGTACTCGGATGCTGGTTCGCTGATGACGCGGTGCGGCGGCGGTGACGCGGCCGTAAGGGTTGATGGCTGCGGTAACGCCTGTGTTGGTGGCGCGCAGTATCCACCGGTGGTTTTCGATGGCACGCATACGGACCATATTGAGGTGCTGCCAACCGGCGCTGGTGTCGCCGTACCAACCATCGTCGGAGATGTTGACCAGGACCTCTGCGCCATTTTTGACGAACTGGCGGACCTCGTCACCGAAGATGGACTCGTAGCAGACGAAGGTGCCGTAGGTGTGACCTCGAAAGGGGAAGACGGTGCGGATGGAGCCGCGATCCATGTCACCGGCGCCGGCGGTGAGTTTGCTGGCGAAGAAGAAGAATTGCTTGAAGGGAATGTACTCTCCCCACGGGACGAGATGAATCTTGTCGTAGCGGGCCTGGTAGCCCCCATCGGGTGTGAATATGGCTGCGGAGTCGTATTTGAAGTAAGGGTGTTCTCTCGTTGGATTGGGATTTGGATCGATGCCGATGCTACCGATGATCAGGAGTGCCTGGCTGGAAGCAGCAAGATCGTTCATGCGCTGGCGGAAGTTAGGGTCCGTGGTGAAAAAGCCTGAAGGCGCTTCCGGCCAGACGATGAGGTCGGTTGGCGTTGGGGTTTGTGCGTTGGGGTCTGGCGATTCCGGTGAGGCCGTCTTTCGGATGAGATAGACAGATGGCGTGCTGGATAGCTCTGGGATTCCTAAGAGAAACCGCGGTGATGGATAGCGGCTGAGATAGGAGAAGGATTCGAGGAACTGCTGGGTGGTGGGTTGAGGGCCGGTGTTCGCGGCTCCTACTTCGAGATTTTCCTGGACGAGCGTTGCGGTTGCGGTTGTCGGAGAGGCTGTTGGGTTTGCGATAAAACGCAGGCCCACGACGTACAGGACGATGATGGCTACTCCTACGATGGTGAGGGTGGGGCGGGTGAAACGGTGCTCGCGAATGCGGATGCGGACGAGCCAGAGAGCGTTGACGGCGGCGATGATGAAAGAGAGTCCGTAGACTCCTGTGAATGGAGCGAGGCGTGTGAGGAGCGGGTTGTCGACCTGAGCGGTGCCGAGGAGGTCCCAGGGAAGACCGGTGATGCGGGCGCGGGCGAGTTCTACGGCGATCCAGGCGAATGGGACCAGAAGAAGAGCAGCCTGGCGGCCGAAGCGTCTGCGGAAGGTGACGATCAGGGTTCCGAAGAGCGCGTGATAGAGGCCGAGGTAGAGGGAGAAGAGGACGAGAATTCCGGCTGCGATGGGTTTTGCCAGCCCACCGTAGAGATACATGGTCTGGTAGATCCAGTAACAGTTGCCCATGTACCAGATAAAGCCGCAAAGGTAGCCGAGCGCGGCTCCCTGGGTGGGGGTAAGTGGATTTCTTGTCTTGCTGTTACCGAGGAGCGCCCAAAGAAGAGGTAGAAGGGCAATCCAGCAGAAGGCAGTGCGCCAGAGAGGCGTGGGGCCCGCAATAGGAAAGGGAAGAACCTGAAGGACGCCGGATAGTGCGGCCATGGCCCAGAGTTGCAGGGGGATTCGTCGCATCGCGTCTGAAGTCTAACATTGAGCTATCAATTCTCTGGTGGTTGAGAGATACAATCAAAACATACAGATCAATTGATCTGGAATTTTTATGGACTTTGTGATCCACATCGTCGCCAGAATCGTTGTCCCACTGTTCTTTCTCGGAATGGCCGGGTCTGCTGTCGTGGTCGTGGTTAGCTTCGCAGAAGATCTGAAGGAGTTACTGGGAGATGAAGATTAGCTGTCAACGGTGGGACTGGGATGTGATTCCAAAATGTCTCTGAGTCGCGACAGCCCTATTCTCAGGGTCGAAGATGCGCCTGCCGGCGTTGCCAAAATTACCCGATGGAGCCGGCGAAAGGCATTTTTGAAAAACACACAATAATGGCATCCAAACAAACTATTACTAAGCCGCAATCGAACCGCGTCCGCCTGGTCGTGGCCTCGTCGGTCATGCTTACCTTTATTTCCTTCTGGCGAGCGGCGGCGATCGTGCTCAATGACCTTGGGTCTTCTGCCTTCTATGCGGGCGGAATCGCGGAAGAAGCGGTGGGTAAGGCTGCGCCGTGGTTCATTCTGGGTGTGATGCTGTTCAGCTTTGCGGTGCGGTCGGTGTATGTCGAAAGCTGCAGCATGTTCACGCGGGGCGGGGTCTATCGGATCGTCAAAGAGGCGCTGGGTGGGACCTTCGCCAAGGTGAGCGTCTCGGCGCTGATGTTCGACTACATTTTGACGGGGCCGATTTCGGGTGTGTCCGCGGGGCAGTACATCGTCGGGCTGTTTAATGAATTATTTCGGCTATGTGCTTTACATCACTGGTTGAGCATGCTGGTGATGCATCCGGATGGAACGGCGCGGCAGTTTCCTGTGGATGGGACTTCGGCTGTTATCGCGGGGCTGATCACAATTTATTTTTGGTGGCAGAACACGAAGGGGATCGAGGAGTCGAGCGACAAGGCTCTGAAGGTGATGAAGATCACAACGGTGATGGTTGTGATTCTGCTTACGTGGGGGATTTTTTCGGTATTCCATGTCGGGGCGCACCTTCCTCCGTTGCCTACACCGAACAACCTGCATTTTAGCCAGGATGCTCTTGGATTTCTGAAGGGCACCAGCTTCATGCGGACTTTGGGATTGTTTGGTGTGTTGATGGCCTTTGGGCACTCGGTTCTGGCGATGAGCGGCGAAGAGTCGCTCGCGCAGGTGAATCGCGAGATTGAACATCCCAAGCTGAAGAATTTGAAGCGCGCTGCTATCGTGATTGCGATTTACAGCTTCATCTTTACCGGCATCGGTACGTTGCTGGCGGTGATGTTGATTCCGGATTCGGTACGGGTTCCGCTGTACCGCGACAACCTGATCGCCGGAATGGCGATGTTCATGGTGGGGCCACTGGCGCTGCGGATCGGATTTCGCGTGTTCGTGGTTATCGTTGGCTTTCTGATTCTGGGGGGCGCGGTGAATACGGCGATCGTCGGGTCGACCGGCGTGCTGATGCGCGTGGCTGAGGATGGTGTGCTGTCGGATTGGTTTCGCAAACCGCAACGAAAGTTCGGAACCAGCTACCGCATCGTGAATCTTGTTGCCGGCCTGCAGATGTTCACGATTATCGTTGCTCGCGGCAACGTAATTATGCTGGGCGAAGCTTATGCTTTCGGTGTGATCTGGAGCTTTACCTTCAATGCTCTGGCGATGCTGGTGCTGCGATGGAAGTACAAGGGAGAACGAGGCTGGAAGGTTCCGCTCAATATAAAGATTGGGAAGACAGAGATACCTCTTGGGTTACTATCGGTATTTCTGGTTCTGCTTACTACGGCAATCGTAAATTTATTTACTAAATCAGTAGCTACAGTAAGTGGAATTATCTTTGCGGCTGGTTTCTTTTTAATCTTTACTCTCTCGGAGAGGGATAATAAGCGGCGTCACGACCTGGCGACCAGGCAGATGAAGGAACACTTTCAGCTGGAGCATCAGGATAATGTCGGGCGTGAGTCTCTGGAGATTCGTCCGGGAGCAGTTGTTGTGACGATGCGGGATTCGGCGGCGCCGTTCGCGCTGAAGTGGGCTTTGACGCATACCAACACAGATGATCAGGACCTGGTGGTGCTGGCGGCGCGAATGATGGGGGCCGGCGGGCCGGAGTATGTCGATGCCTCGGAGCAGTTATTCAGCGAACACGAACAGATGCTCTTTACCAAAGCGGTGTCTGTCGCCGAGAGCTTCGGGAAACACATTTCCCTGTTGGTGGTTCCTGCGGGAGATATATTTGCGGCGCTGGTACATACGGCTAACTCGCTGGATGCAGCGGCCGTTGTGTCCGGACTCTCGACTAAGCTCACGGCGGAGGAACAGGCTTATCATGTTGGCCAAGCGTGGGAGGCGCTGCCGGAACCTAAACGGCAGTTTACGTTCTATATCGTCAAGCCGGATGGTATGTCGCTCAGCTTTCATATCGGGCCGCATGCTCCCGCGATCGAGCCTCATGAGGTACAACTCGTTCATCGTCTCTGGCTTAATTTGCGCAGCGCGCCACAGATGCAGAATTTGCATCACAGCGACATTCTTTCTTATGCACTAACTCGAATGGCGGCGGAGTTTGCACGAGATAAAGAAGGTACTCTGAAAGATTTGCAGGAGTGTATTGAGAAGAGCCACCATCGTCATGGCCTGGGAGGGCTTCGGTACGAAGAGTTGGATGAGGTTGGGCGAGGATATGCGACTCAAGTTCCTCGTTCAGAGTCCAGTGTTGAGGATAATGCAGCTGCATCGACTCGAATAGAGTAGCTACGAAGGGTTTTATTATTTGCAGGATGTTAGTTCATTCTGTATCGTCGTAGGGTGATTCATATTTGGCGCAGTGGCAAATACTGAGTAACTCGACCTAGCACGCCAACCGGAGGGAACACGTGGAAGTAAGCCGTATTATCGCTGAGATTGATGCTCAGATAGCGAAACTGCAACAGGCACGCGCACTGTTGGCTGGAACGACAGTGCCCGCGGGCCGGGGCCGCCCGAAAGGTAGCAAGAATACTTCGGCAGCCGCGCCTGCAACGGCACCGCGCAAACGCAAGCTGAGTGCCGAGGGCCGGAAGCGCATTGCCGAAGCGATGAAGAAGCGTTGGGCAGAGCGCAGGAAGCTGAACGCGAAGAACTAGTTTTCGACTTATACGTTACAAAGCCACAGGCCCCTTGATTGGGTGCCCTGTGGCTTTGTATAGTTAATCGATCTATTCTGATAACAATAGGTATGTACTAAAGGCTAACGGGTGATAATGACCTCTCGGAGGCTATCTTTTGCAAGAAAAAATCGATAGTTACTGAACTCACTTAGCATGTTTTCAATCTTGCGGTTGTTATAGATATTCAGTAGGGGGTAGTTCCCTGCGCGCTGCATCTCCACAACATCGGTATCGGTGAGATGGTAACGGTGAAAGACGGTATCCGGGCTGGATGACTGATGGAAGAAGGCAAGCATCAGGCCTCCCGGTTGCAAGACCTGGTGGATTCTAGACAATACTGGGGCAACCAGAGGTTCGGGCAGATAGTCTGCGGTATCCCAGAGTATGACGACATCGAATATGCGCCCCGCGAAGTTGAGGTTATTTTCCAGGAAGCGATCGACTGCGAAAGTGGGCTCTGCTCCGGGCTCTACTGGGACTAGCCACTCCGGTTTGGATGCTTCTTCGACCACATTGGCCATGTAAATGCTGTGGCCGAGGCCGGTGATGTAGTTGATGTTGGTGGAAGAGGTAGGCCCAATATCCAGAATGCGCAATGACTCCTGCGTTCGCAGGTATTTCATCAGCTCCTTCCACCCACTCGAGTGGCGAGGCACACGGCCAGCGTCAGCTCCGCGGGAGCTAGTATTGTCGCCACCGCCGAAAAGGTTGCGCATGCGTCCGCTTCCCTTTCTGGCCTAAGCCTTGGGTTGAGAAAACAGAGTCGCGTTCGCCTCAGCCGGTGCAGGAACTGCGGCAGAAGGAGCAACTGACGACTTTGCCACCTCAGAGCTGGGTTTGAGCTCAACACGACCGGTTAGAACAGCGCTCTCTTCGATTGAGAGCCTTCCGGCAAGAATATCTCCCTTAACCTGAGCGGACTGGCGCAGATCGACGCGGCCCGGCGCATGAACATTTCCTGTGAGCTGCCCAAAGATGACAACATCACGGACGCTGATATTGGCTTTGACTCGAGCGTTCGGGCCGATGGTCAGGCGGCTTTCCTCGAGGGTAATGGTTCCTTCGACATCGCCGTCGATGTAAAGATCTTCACTGCCGGAGAGTTCTCCCCGGATGATGACCGACTTACCAATGACGGTGGAACCGTCTGCTGGCTTCATAGTTTTTTGTTCCCCTTGTGTGCTGCCTGCTGCGGGTGCGTCTTGCCGAACTATACCCAAGGTGATGCCGTGAGGCAACTTGCTAAACTTTGGCTCGGGGTCAGCGTCTTACGTAAGATGAACAGAATGGGAGAACATAGCTGAAAAGGGGTGTGGGTTGGTAACAATGGCAGTGGCTACGCCTGGGTCTGGTTCAGTTAGAACCGTTTCGAGGCGCCAAAGATTTTGGAGCTGGATTGCGATAGGATATCTCGTCCTGTTGCAGGCAATCGCAGCTTCCAGCGCTAAGGCACAGAGCGGCGATTCGCCACAAGATGCCGCCGGCTTATTGCTGCCGTCGGTTCCACCGCGCTCTTTGGTGGTCGATGCCGCGGCGAATGAGTTGGTGGCGCTTCATCACAAGGACTCCTATCTTCGGTATCGCATGGAGGTAGTCAATGAAAGAGGCACCCAGGTTCGCGACGTCATCGACAGCAAAGACGGGACTGTGGCACGCCTGATCATGAAGGATGGAAAGCCGCTGACTGCGGATCAGGACAAATGGGAGCGGCAGCGTTTGAACGACATGATCGCTTCGCCTGCGGCCTATGCCAAACATGTGAAGAACAGCGAGTCCGAAAAGAAGATGGCGGACACCCTGGCGCCGCTGATGGCGGACGCTATGATCAACACCTATACTCCGGGACAGCCGCAGTCAGGCAGGAATGGCGGGGGGCCGGAGATCGTTCTGGACTTTAAGCCGAACCCGAAGTGGAATCCGCCGAGCACGGAGGCTGAGGCGCTGACCGGGCTCGAGGGCAGGGTGTGGATCGATGCGAAGACCCATTACGTGGTTCGGATGGAAGGGACGATCTTCCGCGGCGTGAACTTCGGCTGGGGAATGCTGGCTCACATCTATCCGGGAGGCAAGCTGGTGATGAACCAGACCAACGTGGGCGGCAATCGTTGGATCTTCACGGACTTTTCCATGGATCTTACGGTACGGGCGCTGATGGTGAAGACGCTGAATATTCACTCCAGTGCGAAGACGAGCGACTACCAGATAGTTGCTCCGATGAGCTATCAGGACGCAGTCCGCCTGTTGCTGGCGACGCCGCTGCCAGACCACTAGAAAGAGCGGTTTCAGGCGGTGACGCGGGCCTTCGCATGAAGCGTTTGCCGACGAACCGTCAAGGCTTCAATGCGTTCGCGCTGTACTTCGAAACCACGTCCCACGGCTGTGGGCACCACGATCTCGCCCTTGGGGCTGACTGTAACCGCAGGCTCGATGATGTCCTGTGTCCAGTAACGGCTGGATGCGGAGACGTCGCCGGGAAGCGAGAAGTTTGGCAGCGACGACAAGGCGATGTTGTGGGAGCGTCCGATGCCTGTTTCCAGCATCCCGCCGCACCAGACCGGGATTCCGCGTTCTTCGGCTGCATTGTGGACGGCGATCGCTTCGCTGAAGCCGCCGACGCGGCCCACCTTGATGTTGATGATGCGGCACGACTCCATATCGATGGCGGCGAGGGCGTCCCGGCGGTTGCGAATGGATTCGTCGAGGCAGATGGCTGTGTTGAGGCGTTTCTGCAGCATCGAGTGGAAGTAGAAGTCGTCGTGCCAGAGAGGTTGTTCGATCATGAGCAGGTTGAACTGATCCCAGTCGACAATGTGATCGAGATCCTTCATCCTGTAGGCGGAGTTGGCGTCACAGCTGAGGGTGATGTCTGGCCACCGGTTGCGGACTGCTTCGAAGATCCTGGTGTCCCACCCCGGCTTGCACTTCAGCTTGATGCGCTGATAACCGGCGGAGAGTTCGATTGCGACCTTCTTCATCAGCTGGGCTTGTGTGGGCTGGATGCCGATGGAGACGCCACACGGAATAATCGCGCGGACTCCGCCAAGGAGCTCGGCAAGGGACACGTTCTCGACCTGGGCCTCGAGGTCCCATACTGCGTTTTCGAGAGCGGCCTTCGCCATGCGGTGGCCGCGCACTTGCTTGAAGATGTCCGGGCAACTCCCGCCTTGTTCAACGTTCGCATCGAGGAGGCTGGGGCCGAGCTCGTTCTCGATCATAAGCCAGGCGGTATCGATGGTCTCAGCGCTGAAGTAGGGATGCTCGCCTGCGACGCATTCGCCCCAGGAGGTGAGGCCCTCGGATTCAAGCTCGATCAAAAGGATGCGGCGGGCCGTGGTCAGGCCGAAGCTGGTCTCGAACGGATGAGCCAGCGGCATGTTGATCTCGCGCATGTGGATGGCATCAATGTTGAGCATGTGCTTGCTGTCCTTCCAATCGTTGAGGCTGGAGATGGCGATAAGCTCTGCGATCGACTTACTTTAATGTGTCTTTTCTACTGCGTTTACGTTGTCATTTCTCTGAAGTTTCCTTCGAGCGGCCTAGAAGAAAACTGCCGTTTCCCTCGGCGTCGCGTTCGTAGCCGATAACGGCAAGACCACGGCGGAACGCCGATTCAAAAGCTTCGCGGTTGCCGCTCTGCACAGCGCGCGCAAGGCTTCGTTGCTGGACATCCTGCTTCCACTGGTAGATGGCGTGCGGGACGGTGACACGTTCGAGGACTTCGCTTGGCTGGGCTTCACCGCGCAGTATACCTTCTACCCGGCCGGAGCGCAGCCACCACTCCGCGTATAGCCTATCCGTCGGGAGTCCTCCCTGCAATGGGGATGAGGAAGGCCCGTAGAAATCAGGCTGATAGCGGCGGACGATGACGCCTAGACGGGCGATGTTCAGATGGGCGTTGCGGATCTCCAGCGGATCGAAGGTCCACTCCATCAGATTGAAGCCGCGGGCGATGGCGTCGTCGCGCTGGGCGAGCTTGAGGCGACGTCCGATGCCCGCGTTGCGATATTGCGCCTGAACAGCGAGCATGTGCGAGTGAAGATAGGGCTTGCCGTCGCGGTAGCCCGGCAAAGACATGGCGAAACCTATCAGAGTATTGCCGTCGAAGGCCCCGATCACCTGTCCGCCGATGCGCTGCGCGACGACAAAGACGCGGCGGGGAACGACGTCGCCATCGCTATAACCCCAGACCTCAAGCTGCAGAACGACGCACCGCTCGAATTGTTCGAGGGTGGTAAGGGGCTGGATGCTGATGCCGGTTTGCGGCTCGGTCTGGCTCTCGGTTTGATTCTTCCTTTGATTCTCGGTTTGGGGGCTTGCGTTCATGGCCTTGGTGGCTCGCTGGTGGCGTTCTTCGCCTGGTTCCATAGATTGTCCAGCTCCGAAGGCGTGGAGGCCGCCAGAGCGTCGCCGCCGCCTGCAGCAGACTCCATGGCAACGAAGCGGCGGCGGAACTTTGCGTTGGCAGCGCGCAGGGCTGACTCGGGATCAACCTTGAGGTGACGAGCGAGGTTGACGGCGGTGAAGAGGAGATCGCCCAACTCTGCCTCGATTGCAGACTTGGATGCGCTGATTTCAGATTTGGATGCGCTGGTGGAGGAGGGCGTCAGCTCTGCCTTCAGCTCGCCGATCTCTTCGTGGAGTTTGTCGAAGAGTCCCTCTGTGTCCGGCCAGTCGAAGCCGACTTTGGCAGCGCGAGAGCCGAGCTTTCCGGCCTCCATCATGGCAGGCATTGTGCGAGGGATATCGTCGAGCATTGAAGATTGCGCGTGTCCGGCAGCTTTCTTTTCGGATTGCTTGATCTGCTCCCAGTTGCGGAGGACGTCGGCGGCCTCTGGCGCCACAACGTCGCCAAAGATGTGAGGGTGCCGGCGGATGAGCTTGGCGTTCAGGCTGGAGGCGACGTCCTGAATGGTGAAGTAACTGGCCTCAGAGGCCATCTGGGCGTAGAAGAGCACTTGCAGGAACAGGTCGCCGAGCTCATCTTTCAGATCGGACCATGCGCGGCGCTCGATGGCGTCGAAGACCTCGTAGGTCTCCTCGAGCGTGTGGCGTTTGATGGTGTCGAAGGTCTGTTCGCGGTCCCATGGACAGCCGTCCGCGGCGCGCAGACGGGCCATGATCGCGATGGCTTCGGCGATAGGATCGGCCGGGGCAACTGGTTCCATCTGAGGTTGATTCGGCGGCAGCACAGCCATTTCTTAACTTTACCTGAAAGGTCAGGTTTTCCGACTGAACTCAAATGGATTATGCTTTGCAAGATATGGTGCCAGAGTCCGAAGCGAATTCGCAACCGAAACAACGCAGGAGCGGATGGATATTGCTGCTTGTCCTGCCTTACCTTGGGCTTTGTTTTCCGCGAGTCTACGCGCACTCCGCGCCGTCTCTGCTGGGCTTTCCCTTCTTCTACTGGTATCAGTTCGCGTGGGTTGTTTTGACATCTGCCCTGCTGGGCATTGTCTATCGCAAGCTGAAAAATTAGGCGATTCGAACGAGCGTGAGACGATCGGCTGGCAGGGTCGTGCCGATGCTGCCCTGCCGCCGCTGGAAGAGGAGACGCAACGCGACGGCAGCACACCGCCGCGTTGCATGAAGGTAGGTTATGGTGTTGCGGAATTCAGCACTTCTACAGGCGAGATCCCAGTCCGGCTATTACTGGCCGTTAGGGCCCGCAGTTGACGCCGACGTGGATTGGTCGCTCATGTTGGACAACAGCTTGATCTCCACACGACGATTCTTCGCGCGTCCAGCGGAGGTGGTGTTGCTCGCCACTTCCTGGTCCTTGCCGATTCCAACAAGATAGAACTTGTGGGGCGGAATGTTGTACTTCGACTGCAGATAGTTCGCTACGGCATCGGCACGACGCTGACTGAGCTGGTAGTTGTACTGCGCGTCTCCCACAGAGTCGGTTCCACCAGTCAAAGAAAGAATGTAGCCGCGCGCCTTGGTCAGGTTGGCCGCAAGATCGTCGAGCTGTGCCTTGTCGTCAGCGGTCAGAACATCCTTATCGAAGCCAAAGGTTACGCTGACGTCCGAGAGCTGCTTGTAGTTATCCAGGTTGGCGACCACTCCGCTGAGACTGTCGACACGGTTGTAAGCATCCTGGGCTGTCTTATTGGCTGCGTCGGCAGACTGGCCGGCGGCAAGCGCGTGCTGGTCGGCCGTGTTCGCAGCAGTTTGAGCAGTCGCGATTCCTGCTTTGGCACGTTCGTCGGTGTCGACGATGTAGCGGTGATCGGCAGCGGTCTTGCTGTCGAGCGAGTTGGTCTGGTCGATGAGGGGGGTGGTCTGCGAACGGACGTAGTTTTTGGTCGAGCAGCCGACCGTGAAGGTTAGAGCGAGAGCACTGGCGATGGTAAATGTGCAGGCAGATTTCATTTTCGTAGTGTGATAGCTATTGGAGCTCATCGGTTCACTCTCCTAGGTTTAGAAGTACTTCAACGCAAGTACAAGAGCAATTGCAATGCCAAAGGACGTACACCAGTAATTACCTTGTTTGCCGATAGTTAGAGGACAGAAGCACTGTTTCGCCACCTCCGCAGGGCTCCTTAGCCGGGAACTTTTGATGCACCAACGCGTCAAATCTACCGAGCAACAATCTGCACATAAGGGTGACCATCTACACTGCAGACTTGGGCTTTGATTGCCAGCATGGGGCTAATGGATCTACAACAGAAAATTCGAACGCTCCCCACCCAGCCAGGCTGCTACCTCTACAAAAACGCCGAGGGCGAGGTTATCTACGTCGGAAAGGCGAAGAACCTTCGCGCACGGGTGCGTTCCTATTTTCTGGACGCTTCGCAGGCCAATGCGAAGACCGGTTCGTTGATGCGGGAGGCCGTGGATGTGGAGTACATCACGGTCGCGAACGAGCATGAGGCGCTAGCGCTCGAAAATAATCTCATCAAGCAGAAAAAGCCGCGGTTCAACATCCTGCTGCGCGACGACAAGACCTACCCGTACATCAAGCTGACAATGAATGACCGTTACCCGAAGGTCTTTGTGACGCGGCGGCTCCGCAAGGACGGTGGCGTGTACTACGGACCCTACTTTCCGGGGAACCTGGCTTACCGCCTGGTTGACCTGATCCACCGGAGCTTTCTGATTCCGAGTTGCAAGGTGGATCTGTCGCGATACCATCCGCGCGCTTGCCTGCAGTACTACATCAAACGCTGTCTGGGCCCTTGCGTCGAGGGTTTTACGACGCTGGAGAACTATCGCGAGAGTGTCCGCGACGTGCAACTGTTTCTTGAAGGGCGTCCGAGTGAGCTGGAACACTCTTTGACACGGCGCATGGAAGCCGCAGCCGGGGCCGAGCAGTTCGAGCTTGCCGCACGGCTGCGCGATCAGATCGTTACCGTCCATCAGATGCAGGACAAGCAACGCATGGCGACGACGGACAATGAGGATGCGGACGTCTTCGGCTATCACTACGAGAACGAGATGCTGGCAGTGAACCTGTTTCACATGCGCGGCGGCAAGATCGTGGACCGTCGCGACCTTTTCTGGGAGGATCTGCCCGAGTCGCCCCTGGATACCTTCGCTGAGGTTGTGGCTGAGACGGATGAGCTGGAGGCGGTTCCTCGCATGGAGCCGGATACTGCGGCACCTGCACGGGAGATCGGGGAGGGTATCCCGGTTGTCCAACATACAGCGGTGTCGGAGCTTGGCGCTGCGTTTAGTCCGGCTGCGTTTTTCTCCGCGCTGCTGAAACAGATCTACCTCGATCAGAGCTATGTGCCGCGATCGATCCTTGTGCCGGTGGAGTTTCCCGATCGCGCATTGCTCGCCGAGATGCTGGCGGAGCGGACGGGAAGGCGGATTGAGATTCTTGTACCGCAGCGTGGCGAAAAACGCTCGCTTGTCGACCTGGTGTGTCAGAACGCGAAGCAATCGTATGACCAGCGGTTCCGCGTACTGCAGCCGGGGATGAAGGCGATTCAGGAAGCCTTGCAGGACGCTCTGATGCTGGAAGAACTGCCGCGCCGGATCGAGTGTTTCGATATCTCGCACATTCAAGGCGCGGAGACGGTTGCGTCCATGGTGGTGTGGGAGGATGGCGCGATGAAGAAGCAGGACTACCGCAAGTTTCAGGTGAAGACTGTTACCGGCGTGGATGACTTCGCAAGTATGCGCGAGGTGATTCAGCGCCGTTACAAGCGGCTGCAGGAGGATAAGAAGCCATTCCCTTCCCTCATCCTGATCGACGGCGGATTGGGACAATTGCACGCGGCGTACTCGGCGCTTGAGGAGATTGGCGTCACGCTCCAGCCGCTGGCTTCGATTGCAAAGCGTGAGGAGATTATCTACGTCTATGGGCAGGAGAACGAGCCTGTAGTGTTGGACCGGCGCTCGCCCGTGCTTCACCTGATGCAGAAGATTCGTGACGAGAGCCACCGGTTTGCGGTGACTTACCATCGCAAGCGGCGGCAGATGCGCGATCGCGACAGTGAGTTGTTGTCGATACCAGGGGTGGGGCCTCGGACACGACAACGGTTGATCGAGCACTTCGGCAGCGTGCGCGGGATCAGGCAGGCTGCGCCGGATGCGTTGACTGCCGTGGTGAACACCGCGACTGCCGAGAAGATTCGTCGCTACTTCGCCGCCGACAATGCCGCGCTGACGATTCTGAACTAGGGGCCGTGTGCTACTCTCCGAAAACGCATGCCTAAAGCCCGGCCTGAGCTTCCTCGCGTTCTGAACGTATCCCACGCGACTTCAATCGTCGTAGGCATCATTATTGGGAGCGGAATCTTCCTGGTGCCGAGGGAGATGATGGCCGCGGTGGGCTCGTCGCGTGCGGTTTATGCGGTATGGATTGTTGGTGGGCTGCTCTCGCTGTTCGGCGCGATGACCTACGCGGAGATCGCTGCTGCACGGCCAAGGTACGGCGGCGAGTATGCCTTTTTGCGCGAGGCTTATGGCGATCTCGCCGGCTTTCTTTACATGTGGACGCAGATTACGGTCGCAAAACCGGCTTCGCTTGCGACTATTGCGGCAGGATTGGCGCGCGTTTTGGGGACGTTTACTGTATTCAGTTTTTTGGCGCGACCTGCCTTCGCGCATCTGTTCTGGGGACAAATCTTCGCCATCGCTGTGACGTGGCTGATCGCGGGACTCAACATTATCGGTACAAGAAAGTCTGCCAATGTACAGCTTTTGCTGACGTGGCTTAAGGGTTTGCTGATTCTTGTGATTGCGGGGTTTTGTTTCGGGGCGGCCGGGCATCACGGTTCGTGGAATAACTTTGCCACTGAGTTCACAGGAGCGCGGAGCGGCTTTGCCGGCTTCATGATTGCGCTTGTTGCAGCGTTATGGGCCTACGACGGATGGAGCGATGTCGTGACCATGGCGGGTGAGGTCGAACGTCCCCAACGCAACATGCCGATTGCGCTGGTCGGAGGCGTTGCTATTGTCGGCGCGCTTTATATGCTTACCAATGCGGCTATTCAGTATGTTCTGCCTGCGGCTGCGATAGCTGCGGCAGATCGGCCTGCTGCGGACGCAATGCGAGTGGTAGCTGGACAGTGGGGAGCAACGCTGGTGTCGATCGGCATGGCAGTCAGTATCTGCGCGACTTTTGTCGGATCGTCGCTCTCCGGAGCGCGTGTGCCGTTCGCGGCTGCACGTGACGGACTTTTCTTTAAGCAACTGGCGCATGTCAATCGACGGTTTCAAACACCTTCATCGGCGCTGATCCTGCAGGCGGTCTTGAGTTCCCTGCTTTTGCTTGCAATCGGCAGGTTCCAGGCGCTGTTCTCGCTGGCGATCTTCAGCGAGTGGCTCTTCTATGCGCTTACCGCAAGCACGATCTTTGTGTTCCGCAATCGTGATCCGAAGGAAGCACGGCCCTATAGCATCTGGGGTTACCCCGTGCTTCCAGCTTTATTTATCCTCGCAGCCGCAGTGCTGCTGGCGTTTTCATTTGCAGATCAGCCGCGGAACTCCTTGGTCGGAACGGCCATCATTCTGATTGGCATTCCGCTGCACTATCTCCTGCAAAGAAGATTGCCCGCTTGAAATGCAGCGACACGTTACAGTCCTACTGAATGCAGCGGCCCTCCCATACTCTGATGACTCCGCTCGTGCCACTGGCGAGCCTGGGCGATGCAAATGAAGTGCAGAATCATAAATAGTGGAACGGCGAAGGTCGGAATCAAGCTCATTGGAAGCACCGTCATGGCACTCGTTGCTATTCCGTGCGGGTTGATGAGCCGGGCAGTCACTCCTGAACCAACAGCTGTTACGAGATCGGCGATTCCGAGCAACTGCCAGAAGATGAAACTCTTCCGATAGTGAGGATTGGAAAGTTTCAAAGCGATCAATGGGGCCGTGGCTCCAATCGCGATGTCTCCCCAGCCTGCGGGCAACGCAAACGTGCCAGGCAGAATGTCAAAGGCGTACAGCACGAGAAACGTAAATCCTGCGATTCGCCAGGCTTGCACGATTGTTAGAGTGCGTGGGTTCAGCGACAGTAGAAACTGCCGAAATGTTTGCGAGGAAGACGACCATGCGGCGAAGATACCTATGGGAATCAATACTGCCAGACCAAGAGGGAGCGGTGGTTGATCTGCACCAGTCCTGAACAGGTGGAAGGCCGAGGCTGTAAGCGAAATGAGGAACCAGACGACGATCAGGCCAGTAGTGACCTTTGCATACTTTGCGTTTGTCATAGATTCTCCTTAGTCGGTGAGTGCGTTGGTTATTTTTTGAGTCAGCTTCATAAGACTGTCCGAGAGTTCGTCTCCAAGTTTGCGGCGCAAGTCTTTTTGTGCCTTTTCCCAGTAGGGCAACGCTTTTTTGAACTGGATTTCGCCGGCCTTGGATAGCTGCATTCGCCACTCCCGCCGGTCTTTTCCGCGTTGCTTCGCTATCCATCCATTCCGGCTCATGATGGTGAGGGTTCGGGTGAGAGTGGTGCTATCCATCGCAAGAATCCGGCCCAGTTCACGCTGGGTAACCCCTCCGGCAAGGGAAAATGCCTGCAGCATGGTGAACTGGGTTCCCCGTAAACCCGCCGGACGAAGCGCTTCGTCATAAAGCTGAGTCAGCGCTCGCCCTGTGCGGCGAAAGTTTGCGCACATGCATGGAAGTAACGGGATAGATGATCTTGACATGTTCATTAGATGTATATGCATCTAATGGATTCAAAAAGTATGCAGTGATTTTTTTCCAATAAAAAGCTTAGCTTCGGTTTTGGATCACCCGCTCGTAGATGCGCTCGTACTCCTTCGCAGGAGCGTTCCAGGAGAAGTCCTGCGACATGCCTCGCTTCATCATCGCGGTCCACTCGCTCTTGTTTTGGAAGGCGCCCAGCGCGCGACGCAACGCGTCCATCAATGCCGATGAGCTGTAACCCCAGAACTTGAAGCCGTTGCCGCCACCGTTGGGCTGCTCATCAATGGTGTCTGCAAGTCCGCCAGTAGCGCGAACTACCGGAACGGTGCCGTACTTGAGGCTGTAAATCTGGTTCAAGCCGCCTGGCTCGTAGCGGGATGGCATGAGAAAGATGTCTGCGCCGGCTTCGATCTTATGCGCCATCACGTTATCGAATTTTGCCTGTACGCGGACCTTCGCCGGATAGCGGGTCGCCATCTCGAGGAGCAGTCGCTCGTAGTACTCTTCCCCGCTGCCAAGAATTACTAGCACCATGTCTTCTTCAACGAGCTTGTCCATAATCTCGACAATAAAGTCGAAGCCTTTCTGCGTCGCGAAGCGGGAGACGACGCCGATGACAGCCGTGTGGTCGCTAATGCCTTCCAAACCGAAGGCATGGAGCAGGTCGCGCCGGCACTCCTTCTTGCCTGCAAGATTGTCCGCGGAATAATGCGCGGCGATGTTCGAATCGGTCGCTGGATTCCACTCGTCGTAATCGACGCCGTTGAGAATGCCGAAGAGATCGCCGCTGCGCTGCCGCAGGACCCGCTCCAGGCCATTGCCGAACTCAGCGGTTTGGATCTCCTCGGCGTACTTGCGGCTGACCGTCGTGATGGCGTCGGAGTAGACGATGCCACCTTTCAGGAAATCGACAGTGTCGTAGTGCTCCAGCTTGTCGAAGGTGAACATATCCCACGGCAGCAGCAGAGTCTCCATCGTTCGCGGGGGGAACCAGCCCTGGTAGCCAGCGTTGTGAATCGTGAGCACGGCCGGGACGTGGCGAAGGACGGGATCAAAGTAGTAGGTTGAGCGCAGGAGAACGGCTACCATTGCCGCATGCCAGTCGTGCACATGAAAGACGTCGGGGATGCCAATTACTTTTGAGGCCTCGATGACTGCGCGGCTGAAGAGACCGAAGCGTTCGGCGTTGTCGGGGTAGTCGCCCGAAGGCGTGGCGTAGAAGCTCTCGCGATCAAACAGCTCGGGGCAATCGACAAAGTACGTCTGCACCCCCTGCGCAATACCACCATCGAGGATGCGGACGAAGCGATTGTAGGACGGGAACGGGATCGTCACGCTTTCGAGAACGATCGGAGCATTCGGGACTGCCTTGGCGACCTGCCGGTAGTACGGGATGAATACGCTGAGTTTGTGGCCGAATTTAGCCAGAGTGCGTGGGAGCGCGCTGACGACATCTGCCAGTCCGCCCGTCTTGGCCCAGGGAGCGCACTCCGATGCTGCGAATACGATATGCATGCTGTCTTCCTTTTCCAACCAAACCGTTAGTCTATAAGAACAGTGTCACGCACCATTGGATGCAGATGAAACATAAGCCAAAACTCGGCCAGAATTTTCTTGTGGACGATGCCGCCCGTCATGCCATCGTCGACGCTCTTGGCGATCTTACCAAGCGGACGGTGATCGAGATTGGGCCGGGGCACGGAGCGATTACCGAGATACTCGCCGGGCGGTGCCACAGGCTGATTGCGCTGGAGCTCGACCGGGCTCTGGCGGCTGAGTTGAGTTTTCGTTTTCGCGAACAGCCCCAGGTGCGGATTGTCGAAGGCGATGTTCTCAAGGCCGACCTGCGGACGCTTGTGCCTGAGGGCGAAACGGTGGATGTGATCGGAAACCTGCCCTACTACATTACGTCAGATATTCTGTTGCAGCTCTTTGCAGCCGGGAGCGCCGGATTAATTGCTCGCGCTGTGCTGATGATGCAGCGCGAGGTGGCCGATCGAGTTTCCGCTGCGCCGGGTGTTCGTGACTACGGTTTGCTCTCTGCCACCGCGCAGATGAATGCCAGGGTAGAGAACCTCTTCACGCTGCCGCCATCCGCGTTTTCGCCGCCGCCGGAGGTTTATTCCACGGTATTGAGACTTGAATTTGCCCCGAGATTTGCCGAACTTGGGGTGGACGCCGCCGGCTTCGATAGATTTCTCAAACAATGCTTCGCGCAAAAGAGAAAGACGCTGCAAAACAATCTTCGCGCTGCCGGATATTCCGTGGAAGATATCTCCGCTGCGTGGCCAAATGATATTTTGCCGCAGGTGCGCGCGGAGTCGCTGGAGTTGGAACCTATGGCAGAGTTGTACCGGGCACTCACGAAGACCTACAGCACTTCGTCTCAGTGACCTTCCGCGGCTATCTGTTCCAGCATCTTCTGCGCCTTAAGCCGCACACGCTGGATGAGCGCGGTATCACCGGCAATTGCAGCTAATGTGGGAGTAATCGTTCCCAATTCGATGGAACGGCCAGCGTCAAACTCCTGCCCAAATGAGATCATCTCCGCGTCCAGGCCCAATCTGTCGTACCGATGCAGAAACTCAAGCCTGCGGCCTTCGTCGATGGTGTAGGCGATGGCGAGGAACTCATTTGTGAGCGTATCGACGGGCTTGATCTCCGAGTAGTTGTAAGTGCACGATCCGGAGCCATCCGCGCCTGTGTACGTCAGTGTCTTCTTCCCCGTGTCGGCGATGTTTTTCAACTTCGACGCGCATTCGATGTTGAAGTGATTCAGGCTTCGCGCTGCTTTGAATATCTTTGCCACGTTGGCCGAAGTCAGGTTGAGCGTCCGGTCGATGTGTTGAGCGGCCTGTCCACGCATGGAGTTCGGGGTGGCGGGAATCTCACCCTGGTCGGCCTCATATCTGCCGGTTCCATCCTCGCGAATCCGCAAGGTGAACTGCGGAACTGGCAGGCCCTTGCGGTCGAATTGAAAGCTGACCTCTGCGGGCGTTTTGGCAGATGTGGGCGCTGATGGATCGGCTGACTGTGCCGAGGCGCAGACGCTGAGCGCGAGAACGCATCCGGAGATGGCGGAGACAACAGCTCTCATCGTTGCGCGCCTTGCAGTTCGAGAGTCTGGGCGGTGTGAATGTGGCAGATCGCAATGGCAAGCGCATCGGCAGCATCTGGCGAATCGAAGGCGTTCTCGTTTTCGAGCAGACGCCTCACCATGAACTGCACCTGCTCCTTGCCTGCGAGCCCGTAGCCGACCACTGAGCTTTTGATCGAGAGCGGCGCGTATTCGACCACCGGAAGAGCGGAGGTCGCCGCAGCCAGCATCGCGACTCCCCGAACTTGCCCCAGCTTCAGCGCGGACTTCACGTTCGCTGAGAAGAAGACTTCTTCGATCGCGATGACTTCAGGCTGATGCAACGCGATGAGAGTTGTCAGTTCCGCATATACCTGAGCGAGCCTTTGCGGCGACTTGTCTTTCCTGTTCAGCCGGATTGTGCCTGCGGCGCGGTGCACAAGACGCGGCATGCGGGCGTCGCAATCCAGCTCCACCACACCGTAGCCGGTGAACTCCGTTCCGCAATCGATTCCGAAGACTCGCATGAGCCGAAGTTTACTTCATCGGCTCGACTCTTCCTATGACCAGGAATGCACTTTTGAGATCTAAATTAGACCGAAGCTGCTGTTGGATGGTGCATTCTTCCGTTTGCGGAACCGGAATGAAGCGCAAAGCGCCTCCAACATGAATTCCTCGAGTACTCCGTCTGCAATGTCGAAGAGAAGATCAAGCATTGGCGCTCACCTTGAGATTCCCTCAAGCGGCGAGCTCGCGGTCGCATAGAGTTTTCGCTGCATTCTGCCGGCAAGAAACGCTTGCCTTCCTGCAAGAACAGCGTGCTGCATTGCTTCTGCCATCAGGAGCGGATCTTTTGCTGCGGCAATCGCTGTGTTCATTAGCACCGCATCGAAGCCCATCTCCATCGCAATTGCCGCGTCGGAGGCTGTTCCTACTCCGGCATCCACAATCAGCGGAACTTCGGTGATCAGCTCGCGGAGGATGCGCAGGTTTGCGATGTTCTGGAGGCCAAGGCCGCTGCCGATCGGCGCGCCTAGCGGCATCACCGCTGCCGCGCCTGCATCGATCAGCCGCTTTGCGAAGACGATGTCGTCCGAGGTGTACGGGAGTACGGTGAAACCTTCCTTGACCAACACGCGAGTCACTTCGAGCGTCGCCTGTATATCCGGATACAGCGTTTGTTGGTCGCCGATCACCTCGATCTTCACCCAGTCTGACAATCCGACCTCTCGCCCCAGCCGTGCTGCGCGAATCGCTTCGTCAGCGGTGTAGCACCCGGCCGTGTTGGGCAATAGAAAGTAGCGCCGCGGATCGATGAAGTCCAGCAGCGACTCGGTCGAGCGGTCGAGATTCACGCGGCGCACGGCAACCGTGACCATCTCGGCACCAGAGGCTTCGATGGCGGCCTGTGTCTCCGGGCCATCCTTGTACTTTCCTGTTCCAACGATAAGCCGCGATTGAAAGGCTCTTCCGGCGATCACCAAAGGTTTCATGGTTAATATCCTACCCGTTTCGGATGCGAGCAAAACGCAAACGGCTCGCACTCTCAGGGAGCAGCGAGCCGTCTGGCGGTGAACTGTTGAGATTGACCTGTGGCGTCCATACTCGGACTTGGCCTCAGCGTGGACTTCGATTACAAAGATCGCCAGGACTAGAGCTATGGACGCTCTAAGCCTCAGTCACCTCACGTGTTGTTGTGCAACTATTACTGTCAATTTTCATAGGCTGGATCATCCTCCTTTCCCGTGTACAGGCAGGTTACTCCCTAAGCCGGATCATCGACAACCCCCTTTGTACCGCGCCAGGAACGGCTTCCGGTCGTATTTCGGCATCACATAGAGAATAGAGATCCCTGTATTTACGCGCTCCAGAAAGGAGCTCCGCTAATGAAGCCGCTCATTCTTGTCGGAATACTTCTCAACGTTCTTGGCATTATTGGATATGCCACGGGCGGAATCTCTTTCACGCATCAAAAGAAAGATGTCGATCTGGGCCCAGTTCAGGTCTCCCACAAGACCCAGGACACCCTTCCCCTCTCGCCGATCGTCAGCACGGCTTCGCTGATTGCAGGCGTGGCTCTGGTCGTCGTGGGGATGAAGGCCAAATAGTCCGCCACACTCGTCCATCACTTCAAATAAGCCCTTACAAGATCGATCAGGTCTTCGCCTAACTCCGGAGTAAGAGGAGCGTGTCCGTCCTTCAGCAGATGCAGCCGGATGTGGTCTTCGAGCACCTCTGCCATCAAGCCGTTGATTCCGCCCCGCGCCGCTGCCAGTAACATTAATATATCGGCGCAGTCATGGTCTTCCGATGCCAGGGCCCGTTCGACACTGTCCATCTGGCCGCGGATTCTCTTCACCCGATTAAGTAATTTGATCTTCTCTCGATTCTCATGCGACATTGATTGCTCCAATACCGTACCGGGGTATACTATCAAAGTTGTCACCCCGCCGTAAGAAGTGTCCCACAATCGGGACGCTTCGCACGCGAGAAAGGAGGAGTCGGCCAATGATGAGAGTGATCCTACGAGCTTTCCGCCCTTCGCAGCCCAAGCGAATCGCCGCCGGCCGGTCGCGCCCTGAACTCATTCAACGCTGGGTTGAAACTGCGGATGAGCGTTGCCCACTTGCCTGCGTCTGGTTCGCCCTGCGGGAGACGGCCACCGGCCTGGACGATGAGCCCAACTTAACTCAGCCTGCCTTCTTCTGGGCCTTGCTGAAGGCAGGCTGTTTGCACTCCATTCATATTCATCCTGCACCATCTACTTTGGCCCAATCATTGAAGAACGCAATCCAGACAGCGGCAGTCCTCCTGCTCGTCGCACTTTCTCTCGCCGCGAATGCCCAGGAGCAGGACGACCTGAGCAACGGGCGTCCCAGCCGCCCGGAGATTGCGGTCAAAGTTCCTACCGCAGAAGATGACAGTGCCCCAACCATGTTTCCTCACTCGGAGACCTCCCGCTATCTCGTCAGCGGGCAGGCTAACATTATCTTTCAGTCGCATGGGCCGTTTCACTCTCCGTACGACGACGTCAACAGCTTTCTGGGCCGCGGCGAGTACAAGACCTCGCTGCTCGGCACGCTCTATCTTGGAGCACAGTTGCGGCGCGATCCTAAGACCGGCACCGACGTCATCTTCGACCTCGAATCCGCCGGCGGGCGTGGCCTCAGCGAGGCGCTTGGACTCGCCGGCTTCACCAATCTGGACGTGGTCCGCAATCCAAACCTTGGCTCGACGCCGTACATCGCCCGTGTCCAACTGCATCAAACCATTGGCTTCACCGACAAGCTCGTGGAAGCCAGCCGGACACAGTTCTCGCTCGCCACGGAGGTGCCAGAGCGCCGCCTCGAGTTTCATGCCGGCAAGATGAGTCTGCCGGACTACCTCGACATCAACACCATCGGCAGCGACAGTCATCTTCAGTTCATGAACTGGACCGTCGACAACAACGGCGCTTGGGATTACGCCGCCGACACCCGCGGCTACACCTACGCCATCGTCACTGAGTACGACGACAAGGACTGGTCCGCGCGCTATGCGATTGCCTTGATGCCGACCGTCGCCAACGGGATTGATCTTGACTGGAATCTGCGACGCGCCAGCGGCCAGAATATGGAGTTCGAGCTGCGCAAACCGCTGCTCGGCAGTCTGCTCCCGGCTGACCGCAAGGGCGTCGTGCGTGTGCTCAGCTTTGTGAACCACGCACACATGGGTCTCTACCGCGATGCCAACAAGGCTTTTCTCGCGGGCGAAGGCGCACGTCCCGTCATCCAGAGCGTCGAGAAGTTCGGGGCGGTGAAGTATGGCTTCGGCCTGAACGCGGAGCAGGAGCTGACTGAAGATCTTCGCGCCTTCACCAGGATCGGCTGGAACGAAGGCCAACACGAGTCCTTTGCCTACACCGAGGTCGACCAGACCGTCGAGTTCGGTGCGGATTACTCCGGCCGGTCGTGGTCGCGGCCTTACGACAAGATCGGCGTCACGTTTGTCTCGAATGCGATCAAGAAAGATCACCAGGATTATCTCAAGCTGGGCGGCCTCGGATTTCTGCTGGGCGACGGCAAACTGAACTACGCCCGAGAAGACATTGTGGAGGGGTATTACAACGTGCATGCCTGGCGCGGAGTTTACTATTCGCTTGATCTGCAATACATTGACCACCCTGGGTACAACAAAGACCGCGGCCCTGCACTGGTCGAATCCGTCCGCATGCATGTGGATTTTTGAAGGCTTGCTACGCTGGCAGGCCCACCCGCACTTTTTGCGCAAAGTCTTCGATCGAATAGGCTTAAGCCTGGACTTCCGTCTCTGGCGTTTACTGTATGGTGAGCGAAGAAACCGTATACTCATCAGGTGGAACAGCTCGGCATCGTTCAATTCGCCGCCTTTTTTATGGGACTTCTCTTTGGCAGCTTCCTGAACGCCTGTATCTCGCGGATTCCGCAGCGCGAGTCGATCGTGACGCCGCGCTCCCGGTGCACAGGGTGCGGCGCGCCTATTCGTTGGCACGACAACATCCCACTCCTGAGCTGGCTTTTGCTGCGGGGGCGCTGCCGGGATTGCAAACAGGCGATCTCCATGCGCTACCCGCTTGTTGAACTCGCCGTAGGCCTCTGGTTCGCAGGAATCGCCGGCACTTTTGCCTCGAGATATAGTCGCGCTCATGAGTTTGGGAACGTCGTTTCTTCCGGAGATTTTCCAATCGCGATTGCTGCACTCAGCGTTGCCATCCTGGGCTTCCTGCTTATCGGCCTGATGGTGATGGACTGGCAGACGATGATGCTTCCGGATGCCTTCACGCTCTCAGGCATTGCCATTGGAGTGCTTCTCGTCTGTCTTCAGGCTGTGTTTCTTGGTCCGGGTGAGGACCAGGTTGTGCTGAACACGACCCATCAGCTTCGCCTGAACAGTCCGGGCAGCTTCATCAGTCGCGGGAACGTCTTTCTGACCGGGCCGGAGGCGCTGATCTTCGGTCGTATCGCAGCAGCGTGCGGAGCCGCGCTTCTGCTTCTGCTGATTCGCTGGATCTACAAGGCCGTCCGGCATCGCGAGGGCATGGGACTCGGCGACGTGAAGCTGCTGGCCATGATCGCTGCCTTCCTGGGATTGGGGCCGTCGATCCTTGCGCTCTTTGCCGGCGTCATCGCCGCCAGTCTTTATGGCGCGGTTCTTCTGGCCCGCGGCGAGGCAGGAGCGGCCACGAAACTTCCGTTCGGGAGCTTTCTTTGCGCCGGAGGCCTGGTCAGCGCGCTCTTCGGTAATGCGCTCATCGACCGATACATAGCTTTCTTTCGATGATCGAACTGTGTCCCCTTCGTTCGCTTGACACTTGCCAGCCGCACTCTTAGAGTCGAAGATGGCCATGCAGAGTTACCCATACATTTGGAACTATGTTCCGCTCGTGCTTCAGATTCTGGTCGCCGCCGGAATGGCGGTTGGCATGGTGGGCGCCTCCTATTTCATCGGCAAGCATAAGAACTCACGCACCAAGGCCCACGCGTACGAGTGCGGCATGGACCCGATCGGCGACGCTCGCGGGCGGTTCACGGTCCGCTTCTACATGGTCGCGATGCTCTTCATCCTGTTCGATGTCGAGGCTGTCTTCATGCTTCCCTGGGCGGTGATCTTTCGCCGCCTGCCCGCATTGACCGGGTCGCGCATGTTCGGCTTCTACGAGATGCTTGTGTATCTCGGCTTCGTTGGAGTCGGCCTCTTTTATGTGTGGAAGAAGGGTATTCTGAACTGGGCCAACGATAAGGGAGATCTGTAATGTACGATCCTTCCTCTGCCATCACAGGCAAACAGGCTGTCTTCGAAGCTCATCCCGGCAATGCTGCTGTTAAAGCTCTCGCTGAACTTGCCACCGACGCAAAGTTCGACCGCAAAGAGCTGACGATTACCGTCGCTCGCGAGAATATCGTTGCCGCGACGAAGGCCCTGCAGCAGGCTGGTTATAACTTCCTAGAAGATGTGACCGCCGTCGACTGGTATCCCTCGGAGCCGCGCTTCCACATCGTCTACCACATCCTGTCGATGTCGCTGAAAGAGCGGGTGCGCGTTGTCGTGCAGCTCGATGGTGAAGACGCGGCGCTCGACAGCATCACTTCGGTCTGGCCGGCGGCAAATTTTTATGAGCGCGAGATCTTCGATCTCTTCGGCGTTCACTTTAGCGGACACCCCAACCTGCGCCGCATCATGATGCCCGAAGACTGGAAGGGCCATCCCCTGCGCAAGGACTATCCCGTGGAGGGCTACCGCTAATGGCAACCACCGTTGAAGAGCTGACTGGCGCCGCCGCGATCGATCCGGGCGTGGAAGATGTAGTCGCCAACACCGCGCGCAATCGCCAAAACGCGCCGCCCGCAGACCAGACCATGGTCATCAATATGGGGCCGCAGCATCCCTCAACTCATGGCGTTCTTCGCCTTGTCATTGAAGTCGACGGCGAAACGATCGTCGGGCTTGCTCCCGATATCGGGTATCTGCATACAGGCATCGAAAAGACCTGCGAGGCCAAGTTCTATCAGCAGGTTGTGCCGCTGACCGACCGCATCGACTATCTGTGCCCCATGACCAACAATCTCGCCTACTGCCTTGCGGTGGAGAAGTTGCTGGAACTTGAGATTCCTGAGCGTGCGCAGTATCTTCGCGTGCTGTTCAACGAGCTGACACGCATTCAGTCGCACCTTGTCTGGCTCGGCACGCATGCGATGGACATCGGTGCGCTGACGGTCTTCCTGTACTGCTTCCGCGAGCGTGAACAACTGCTGCGTATCTTCGAGGCCGTCTCCGGCCAGCGCATGATGACGAGTTACGTCCGCGTTGGGGGCCTGAGCCTGGAACCGCCGCGCGATCTTTATGCCACGATCCGGACCTTTCTCAAGGATTTTCCCGCGCACATCGACGAGTACGAAGGGCTGCTGCAGACGAACCCGATCTGGATGAACCGCCTGAAGGGTGTTGGCCATCTTTCGCCGAAGGATGCCATTGCACTGGGCGTTACCGGGCCGCCGCTGCGTGCCTCCGGAATCGATTTTGATGTCCGCCGCGACATGCCTTACTCCGGGTACGAGAAGTTCCAGTTCAATGTGCCCGTCTCGAACGTCGGCGACGTCTGGGCGCGCTACATCGTCCGCATGCAGGAGTTCCGCGAGTCGGTGAAGATCTGCCTGCAGGCGCTCGATGGCCTGCCCGAAGGACGGATCGTCGCAGACGCGCCGAAGATTATTCTTCCGAACCGCGAGCAGATGAAGACCCAGATGGAATCGCTCATCCATCACTTCAAGATTGTGACGGAAGGTTTCGGCGTACCGGCTGGTGAGGTGTGCAGCTCAGTGGAAGCGCCGCACGGCATGATGAACTACTACGTCGTCTCCGATGGCACTGCCAAGCCTTATCGCGTTCACATGCGCAACCCAGGATTCGCCACGCTGCAGGCGCTTGAAGTGATGTGCAAAGGGCGTTTGCTTGCTGACGTTGTTGCAGTCATCGGCTCCATCGATATCGTGCTCGGAGAGATCGACCGATGACAACCTTGCGTGACCCTCTGACCGCAAAGCAACAGATGGTAAAGATCGGGCTCGCTTGCACTTTGCTGATGCCAATGATGTTGATCGCTGTGTTTTGGAGAGATGGACTATTGGGACAACACTTCGGAGCCGTTACGATGATGACGATCATCGCCAGCTCAATCGTTCCGGTTTCTTCTCGTACGTGGATCCAAAAGATCAAGTGAAAGAAGTTTGAATGCACAGCTTCAAACCGAACTTTGGACCTCCTGGGCTTCGCTGCTTCGCTCCTACGCTGCGGCCCACGGACTTAACAGCCGGCATCACGCAGTCGTTGAGGTCGGCGCAGACGAGATTACGTTGCGGGTTGCCAGCCGCTGGCTTCGCTTTACGCACGAGATGCTTGAGGATAGCGAAGGACACCGGACCGGCTTCAGTTTGGAAGAAGACGGAACGGTTAAGATGAACGGTATTGCCGAAGAGATGGACCTTGCCGCCGAGAAGCTGGCGCGGGAGATGATGCAGAGTGAGTGAGATAGCCAATACGATCTTTTCGCCGGCGCTGGCCGCGCGCTTCGACCACCTGGTCACTATTTATCCGCTGAAGCGTTCGGCGCTTGTGCCCATGTTGCTCTATGCGCAGGACGAGGTCGGTTACGTCTCCGATGCTGTGGTCGCCGAGATCGCCGAGCGGCTCGACCTTCTCGAGTTGGACGTACGCAATGTGCTTTCGTACTACTCCATGCTGCGAACGAAGCCCGCGGGCAAATATAACGTGCAGGTGTGCACGAATATCTCCTGTATGCTGCGCGGCGGCTACGAGATTCTGGACCACTGCAAACACAAGCTCGGCATCGGACACAAAGAGGTGACGAAGGATGGCGTGTTCTCGCTCGAAGAGGTTGAGTGCATTGGAGCGTGTTGCTGGGCGCCGGCTATGCAGGTCAACTACGACTTTCACGAGGATCTAACTCCCGCCAAGTGCGACTCCATCTTCCAGATGTATCGCGACGGTAAGGGAAAGGACGCGAAGTAGCGATGGCCCACGCGGTCGCCGAGCTGAAGGCGCGGGAACGTGATCCCCACTCTTCCGATTCGAGCCTCCGTTACGTGCCGGGCCTGGACATGGCGCGAGGGCTGGCGATCCTGATGGTTCTTTGCTACCACGGAATGGCCGACGCGGTGCATGTCGATACTGCGCTCAACAAGAACCTATTTCATGCGCTATCTATCGGCTTCGGGCTGGGACTTTACGGGGTGCATCTGTTCTTTGTGCTCTCCGGATTTTTAATCAGCGGCATTTTGATCGATAACCGCTCGAGCGCAGGATATTACCGCACGTTTTATCTTCGCCGCGCCGCTCGTATTCTTCCTGCGGGACTGCTGATGCTGGTGGCGCTGAAGGCGGGAAGCTGGATCTCGTGGAAGTTCTTCTTTGCGGCGCTTTTTTATGCGGCGAATATGCCTAGACTCTTCGGAACCATCGCCGAGTATGGCCCGCTTTGGTCGCTTGCCGTGGAGGAGCAGTTCTATCTTGTCTGGCCGTTTGTCGTGAAGAGATGCACTCGCAGCGCTTTGATTCTTGTGTGCTCGGGAATTGTGCTTTTGACGCCTGTGCTTCGCTTCGCGCTGCTTGGACAGTCGGCCAACTGGGATAGCGTTCAGCACAAGACCTGGGCGGTATGCGATTTTTTTGCGGCCGGGGCGCTGATTGCGATTGCAGTCCGCACCCCTGGGTACTCGGCGCTGCTCGGCCGGATCTTTCCATGGCTGATAGGAGTTGGCGGGCTGCTCGTGCTTGCATCCAATCTTCTGCCGGAGCCGCAGAACCGCGTGGCCTTGCGGTTTTGGTTTGCGGGCTGGCTTGAGCCGTGGGTGTTGCTCTGCTCGGGGCTGGTCCTTCTGACTTTTCTGCGTCCGTCGATCGCGACCGGCTTATTGGCTCCTGCATTTTTGTTTCTCGCGAAGATCAGCTACGGGTTGTACCTGTGCCATCAGCTCATCTTTCAGATCGTCGCACGGCATTGGGTTATTCCGGTCGATGGCAGCTTCGGGTCGCTTGGACTGCTGTTGCTGCGATTTGCTGTCGCGGCTGCGCTGGCTATTGGAGTTGCCGCGCTTTCCCGTTGGACGGTGGAAGAGTTCTTCCTTCGTCTGAAGCCAAAACCCGTGCACGGAATCGCGTAGACTACTGGAAAGAGGACACACATCGTTCATGCCAACTCTCGTCAGCCATCCCGATGAAGTAAGAGTTCTCTCGCGACGCTTCGGCCAGGGTGCGGCCAATATCGACAAATACATCGAGCTCGACGGCTACAAGGCCGTTCAGCAGGCGGTTGCGGAGGGCCCGGAGTGGATCATCAACACGATGAAGGCATCGGGTCTGCGCGGGCGCGGAGGAGCAGGATTTCCCACAGGCATGAAGTGGTCGTTTGTGCCAAAGCAGTCGGAGAAGCCCAAGTATGTGCTGGTGAATGGCGACGAGTCCGAACCGGGGACTTGCAAAGACCACATCATCTTCCTCGAAGACCCGCATGCCGTCATCGAAGGCACCATGATCGCGGGACTGGCTATCGGATCGAAGCTTGGCTTCATCTACCTGCGCGGGGAGTATCGCTATCTGCTGAAGATTGTCGAGAAGGCCGTGGCTGATGCTTACGCCAAGGGCTTCCTGGGCAAGAATATCTTCGGCAAAGAGGGTGTTGACTTCGACATCGTCACGCAGACGGGCGCCGGAGCTTACGAGGTTGGCGAAGAGTCTGCGCTGATGGAGTCGCTCGAAGGCAAACGCGGCGTGCCACGCATCAAGCCGCCGTTCCCGGCCGTTGTCGGACTGTACGGCGGACCGACCGTCATTAACAATGCGGAGACCATCGCGTCTGCCCCGCATATTCTTCTGATGGGCGGAGAGGCCTACGCCAAGATCGGCTCGGAGCGCAACGGTGGCACGCGGCTGTTTGGCATCTCGGGCCACGTCGAGCGGCCGGGCGTGTATGAGCTGCCGATGGGTTACTCGCTTCGCAAGGCGATCTACGAGGTCGCCGGTGGTATCAAGGATGGCAAGAAGTTGAAGGCTGTTGTTCCCGGCGGCGCTTCGTGCCCCGTTCTCACGGCTGATGAGATTGATGTCGGCCTCGACTTCGACCAGATGGGCAAGGCCGGCACCATGCTGGGCTCGGGCGGTATTGTGGTCCTCGATGAGACCGTCTCGATCGTCGAGTTTGCCTTGCGCACCATTGCTTTTTATCAGCATGAGAGCTGTGGCTGGTGTATTCCTTGCCGCGAAGGCACAGACTGGATCAAGAAGACGCTCACCCGCGTGTACAACGGTGGTGGAAGCAAGAAGGACGTCGATAACGTCCAGTACCTCGCCGAGAACATGATGGGCCGCACATTTTGCCCGCTCGGCGATGCAGCTGCGATGCCGACGCTCGGCTTTGTGAAGAAGTTCCGCAAAGAGTTTGAAGATTATATCGCCGGCAACAAGGCCGGGACGCCCATCATTACTGTTGAACAACTCGTCGGAGCGGGACACTAAATGGCAGACGTAAAATTCACCGTAGACGGCAAACAACTCACGGCCCCCGCAGGGACGCTGCTCATCGACGCCTGCAAATCTGGCGGTATCGAGATACCCGCCTTCTGCTATTACCCCGGCCTCTCACTGCAGGCAGCGTGCCGGATGTGCGTGGTGCGCATCGAGAAGATGCCGAAGCTTCAGACCGCCTGCACCACTCCGGTTGCCGAGGGAATGGTCGTTGCTACCGAGACTCCCGAGATTGCTCAAGCGCGTAAGGCTACGTTGCAACTGCTGCTCGGCAACCATCCGCTGGACTGCCCCGTCTGCGATGCCGGCGGCGAGTGCGAACTGCAGGACATGACCTTCAAGTACGGCGCGGCCGACAGCTTCTACACCGAGCCGAAGAACCATCGCGAGGAGCAAAAGTGGTCGCCTGTCGTCTATTTCGACCGTCCGCGCTGCATCCTCTGCTACCGCTGCGTGCGCATGTGCGGCGAAGGCATGGACATCTTCGCGCTGGGAATCCAGAACCGCGGCGCGTCTTCCGTCATCGCGCCGAACATTCCCGCCGCGCTGTCGCCCGATCATCTTGCCCACGTTGACTGCGAGCAGTGCGGCATGTGCATCGACGCCTGCCCCGTCGGCGCGCTGACTTCGGGCACTTACCGATATAAGACCCGCCCGTGGGAGATGAATCACGTCTCCACCATCTGCACCCACTGCGGTGATGGCTGCAAGACGACCCTTGGCGTGCGCTCGACGCCGGACGGCAGCGAGATCGTGCGCGGTGACAATCGCGATAAATCCGGCATCAACGGCGACTTCCTCTGCAACAAGGGCCGCTACGCCTTCGACTTCGCCAACAACGAAACCCGCATTACTCAACCGCTCATTCGCCAGGCCAGCGGCGAGATGAAACCCGTAAGCTGGGAGGCGGCGCTCGACTTCGTCGGCAAGAGACTGCGCGAACTCCGCGACAAGCGTGGAGGCAAATCGATCGGCGTCATCGGCTCGAACCGGACCACGAACGAAGAAGCTTATCTCCTCCAGAAGTTCGCGCGCACCGTCCTCGGCACCAATAATATCGACCATCACCGTACCGCGGACTATGCAGCCTTTGCCCAGGCTCTGACTGGCAAGTCAGGCCGCGCGGCATCGTTGCGCGACACCCTCACTGCTCCTGCAATGATGATCCTCGGCGGCGACCCGACTATCCAGGCTCCCGCAACTGCGTGGAACATCCGCGCCAATGTTCGCCACAACCGCGCACGCATCTATATTGCCAACTCAGCGGAGATCAAGCTCCGCCGCCAGGCCAAGGCCTTCGCGCACATAGCTCCCTTCAGCTACGGCGCACTTGCCAGCTTCCTCGCAGGAGACGATAGGGCCGTCGAGTCTCTTACGCATTCCGGAGCAGATGCGGCCTCATTCCACAGCTTCCGCAGTGCAGTGCGCGCCGAGGAGCAGCTTCTCATCCTCCTTGGCTCCGAGTTCCGCGGCGCCGACCTGAAGCGGCTCCTCGCGTTCGGCGCTACACTGCCGAACAGCAAATTCGCCCTCATCTCCGACTACGCCAACTCCCGCGGCGCAGCCGATATGGGCCTGCTTCCCGACCTGCTTCCGGGCTACGCGCCACTGGCCTCCAGCACCTTCAGCGAGTACGGCGCCCCAGCCGAGCCTGGACTCGATCTGGTCGAGATGTTCGAGGCCGCAGGAAAGGGCGAGATCGCTGCCCTCTACGTCGTCGGCGCGAATCCGGTCTCGCGCTTCGGTGTCGATCCGGAATCGCTGAAAGGCACTTTCGTCGTTGTTCAGGACATGTTCCTCACCGAGACCGCGCAGTGCGCCGATGTCATCCTTCCGGCCGCGAACCTCTACGAGAAGTCCGGCTCCGTCACCAACAGCTACGGCGATCTGCAACTCGTCAACAAAGCCGCGGACCGCGCCGGAGTCCGTACCGACTTCGAGATGATCGTCCGCATCGCCGACAAGATGGGCGCGGATGTCCGCAAGCTTGTCCCGTTCGGCAAAGGAGTTCGCGCCGATATGGGCCAGAGCCGCGGCGCGCAGTCCGGCGAAGCCGATCGTCACGCAGTCTGGCTCACCGCGAACAACCTCGAGCCGAAGCTCAGCCCCTTCGATCCGTTCGCCATTCTGGATGAGATTCAGCGTCTGGTTCCCGGTTACAATCTTCTGCGCCTCCAGCTTCTCAGTGGCAACGACCAGCATCTGCAACCGGCCGCAGCCGCCGGCGATCTTGTCCAGATCGGCAATCGCCGCGACCTTGTCCTGCCCGCGAATGACTCTCTCTTTACCTCGGGCACGCTCGGCCGCTACTCCGCCATGCTCTCCGATCTTCAACAGAACGAGAAACTCCGTCCACCCACAGGCCTCACCCAGATCGAAACAGCAGCCGATTAATGTTTATGGAGACGTAGTGAACCGAAGAATTCAACGATCAACTCCCGTGACTGAAAGCAGACAATGATCCACCTCACCGAATTTCAGACATTCCTGCTGCTCAGTATCCTCAAGGTACTTGTCGTCCTCGTCCTCACACTGACGTCAGTCGCCTACACGGTGCTGCTTGAGCGCAAGTTCCTGGGCCGCATCCAGAATCGCTGGGGCCCCTCGCGTGTCGGACCATTCGGCCTGCTGCAGCCGCTCGCCGACGGCATCAAGCTCTTCCTCAAGGAAGACCTCATGCCCATCGCCTCCGAGCGCCCGCTCTTCATCCTCGCGCCCATCATCGCGCTGACCTGTGCGCTGATCTCCATCGCCGTTGTCCCCTTCGGCGGAATGCAGACTGTCAAAGTCAACGGCGTTGCTATCGAAATGTTCAACGTCGCCGACCTGAACATCGGCCTGCTCGTCATTCTCGGCATCACGTCGATCGGCGTCTACGGCATCGCTCTCTCGGGCTGGTCGTCGAACAACAAGTTCGCTCTCCTCGGCAGCCTTCGCGCCACCTCGCAGATGATCAGCTATGAGCTGGCCCTCGGGCTTTCGCTGGTCGGCGTCGTCCTCCGCGCGCAATCCCTCTCATTACGCGATATCGTCAACAGCCAGTCGGCCCACGGCGCTCTTTCCTGGAACGTCTTCGGCGGCTTCCAGTTTGTAGCCTTCTTCATCTATCTCATGGCCGCTTACGCCGAAACCAACCGTGCGCCGTTCGACCTGCCCGAGGCCGAGTCCGAACTCGTCGCCGGATATCACACCGAATACAGCTCGATGAAGTTCGCCATGTTCTTCATGGCCGAATACGCCAACATGATCACCGTCAGCTGCGTCGCTACACTGCTCTTCTTCGGCGGAGCCTCCAGCCCCCTGGGTCATCTCCTACCCGCTGACTTTGGCGGGCCTGTGCTCGCCGCCATCTTCCCGATTCTCTGGTTTGTCGTTAAGGTTCTCGGTTTTCTTTTGCTTTACATCTGGGTTCGCGGCACGCTTCCCCGTTTTCGTTATGACCAGCTCATGGGCTTCGGCTGGAAGTTCCTTCTGCCTGTCGCCATGGCCAACATCATCATCACGAGCCTCGTTCTCGCGCTTCGCGGATAGTTCACAGGCAACAGGTTTTGCTCGAAGATACTACGGCACGCTGTTTTACAATCAGCAGATAGCCAAAACAGTTTTCTGCTCTGTTTCAAATAATTTGAAGCAATAACGGCTCACGAAAGATTCAGCGGAATACCATGCAACTGGCACTCTTCATCCTCTTCGGCGTACTGGCGGTCGCGGGAGCACTCAATCTACTCCTGCAGCGTCACCCCATCAACAGCGCCCTCTCGCTGGTGGTTGTCATGATGTCGCTCGCCGTCCTTTACTGGTCGCTCGGAGCCGAGTTTCTCGCCGCCGCGCAGGTCATCGTCTACTCCGGCGCCATCATGGTCTTCTTCGTCTTCGTCATCATGCTGTTGAACGCCGGCGAAGAAGAACGCACCCATGGCAGCCGCGCCTCGTACATCGTTGGATTCCCCGGAGCCGCGGCCATCTTCTGCCTGCTCAGCTTCGTCTTTCTTTCCGAGCGACACGCTCTTGGCACCGTCAACGTTGGCGGTTATCTCAACCACATCACCAGCAATATCTCCGAGGTCAGCGCGCTCCTCTTCACCAAGCTTTTGCTCCCGTTCGAAGTCACTTCGGTCCTCATTCTGGTCGCTATCCTCGGAGCTGTAGTGCTCGCGCGAAAGGAGCAATAGCAAATGTCTGTGCAGGTTCCTGTCGCCGCCTATCTCATCCTCGCCGCCGTGCTCTTTTCGATCGGGGTTGCTGCGTTTCTTATCAAGCGCAACCTCATTACCGTCTTCATGTCGATCGAGCTGATGCTTAACGCCGTCAACCTTACCTTTGTTGCCTTTGCGCACAGGTGGCATCAGGTCTCCGGTCAGATCTTCGTCTTTTTCGTGATGGTCGTCGCCGCTGCTGAGGCTGCAGTCGGCCTTGCCATCATCATCGCCATCTTCCGCACGCGTGAAACGCTGAACGTCGACTCGGTCGACCTGATGAAATCGTGACCTCTATGCCTTCTGACTATCTCTGGCTGATTCCGCTTGTTCCCTTCGCCGGCTTCCTCATCAACGGAACTATCGGCCGCAGGCTGCCTCGCGCGCTGATCAGCGTTGTTGCCCTTATTTGCACTGCGATCCCGGCAGCGATCGTCGCATGGCTCTGGATCACAATGAAGGCCGCGGGCGCGCCTGAAGCGATTCAGGTCGTCAGCCAACCGTGGATTCAGATCACCGGCCTTACGATCAACTTCGCCTTCACCGTCGACCATCTGACTCTCATCATGCTCGGTGTTGTCACGGGCGTCGGCTTCCTGATTCACGTCTATTCGGTGGGCTACATGGCTCACGAGGAGGGGTACTGGCGCTTCTTCGCCTATCTCAACCTCTTCATGTTCTTCATGCTGGTGCTGGTCCTCTCCGAGAGCTTCCTTCTGATGTTCGTCGGCTGGGAGGGTGTTGGCCTCGCCTCGTATCTGCTCATTGGGTTCTACTTCAAGAAGGACTCCGCCGCCAACGCAGGGAAAAAGGCTTTCATCGTCAATCGCATCGGCGACTTCGGCTTTCTGCTTGCGATGTTCCTCATCGTCCGCGAGTTCGGCTCCCTCGACTTTACGCACGTCTTCAATGCGATCAGCGTCAATCCGCAGTGGCACGGCGGCATCCTGACGGCGATTGCGCTGTTACTGGTTCTCGGCGCAGCGGGAAAATCCGCGCAGATTCCGCTCTACGTCTGGCTTCCCGACGCGATGGAAGGCCCCACGCCGGTCTCGGCCCTTATTCACGCGGCAACGATGGTTACGGCCGGTATTTATATGGTCGCGCGCTGCCACACGCTGTTCGATCGC
>Ga0208193_1000171_pt1 | contig 44041 bp, 31 predicted proteins | sample June2015DPH_17_2_FD_184716 | JGI IMG/M metagenome (GOLD analysis project Ga0208193, IMG submission 184716) | Peatland microbial communities from SPRUCE experiment site at the Marcell Experimental Forest, Minnesota, USA - June2015DPH_17_10... | ecosystem: Environmental > Terrestrial > Soil >...
CACGGTCATACGCGGCCAGAAACTTTCGCCGCAAATCATCATCGAAGGCTCGCGCCATAGCTTTTGCGTCGCCGGAGATTCGCCGACCATCAGTCTACACTATTCTTGAAAATGATCTAGAGGGTTACGCTGTGGGCGCAAGCCTGCGGGAGAGCTTGGCCTGCACGAGTTCACGAACCTCAGCCACGCCGAAGAAGAAATAACCTGCTGCTGAGAGCACCAGAGTGAACCCTGCGGCAACCACTACATCGAGCCAAATCGGCCAATGAGTGTTGGCAAAGGTTGGCCATACGGCCAGGCCAAAAGCAACTGTCATGAACGCAAACAAGCGCAAGACCGGGCCGATGGAGATATGCATCTCGGCAGGAAACAGCTTCAAATTCAGGTGCACGATATAAGCCGTCTGAATGATCTCCCACGTGAGCCATGCATAGAGGAAACCTTGCAAGCCGAAGGACTTCATGGCGAAAAACGAGATTATCAGCATGACGGAGTAACCGGCGATGGCAAACAGAGACAGTTCCTCATGTTTGTTACTCGACTGCTGAAACTGGGTTTTGTGCTCTTTAATGGCAAGGACACCCGAGATAACGGCCATCAACAGGCAGAGAATTGGATTGTAGATATCGCGTTTATGCAGCCATATTGTGAAGAGGAACGGGCATATCAGCAGGCAGCCAATGCTGACAACCGGGATGAGAAAGATGACAACGCGCTCTGAGAGATCGTAAAGGCGCCGCAGTCCCGGCCAGTCTCTTTTTCCAACCAGCATCGTAATATCCTGGCCGAGGGAAAAGCTGGCAATGGAGAGAATCTGGCGCGAAAACTGGAAGACCATGCGCACCAGTTGAAAGGTGGCCACAGCGCCGGGGCCGAGGACTCTTTGAGTGAGCAGGATAGGCCCCTGCCAGGTGAGAAAACCGGATAGCGAGAAGAGAACGAAATGGCCGCTCGGCTTGAGAATGGTGGAAACTTCCCTCCAGCTTCCATAGCGAAGAGATGGCAGCAGGATCGGCGCCGTGCGCCGGATGTCGATTATGAGCAGAATAAGAAAGAAGAGATATGAGCCAAGCTGCGCCGCGGCTATGACTGGAAAAGATCCGTGAAGCAGAATCGCCGTGGCCGTGGCAAATACTGTGCACAGCCTTTGCGCATTCGCCCAATTGTTGCCGCGCGCCAGCTTGCCAACGACCATATAGCTGTTTGTGAACAGGCTCCAGGGCATGATGATGCACATCTGCGCGACCATCAGCAATATGGTGAGCTCGGCATCATGGGGGCTGGTGTGCTTGAGCCTGAGCCACTCCGCTACCGGTAGAAAGAAGACCAGCGATCCGAGAGCCATGAAAATGCCAATGATGATGAGCAGCAGCCTTACCGCGCTTGCCTGCACGGACTTTGCTTCTTCCACCTGCCCGCGATTGTAGAGAATAGCCGTCTGATTGTTGGCATACGTCTGGATGCCGTAATTGAGAGTGCCTAGATAGCTGATGGCGGCGCTCAAGGCCACCCATTCGCCGTAGACTTCGAGTCCGTTGGCATAAAAGTGCAGGAACAGCGGCGGCACAATCAACTGCGTAATGACCGCTACGCCCTGCCCAATAAAGTATGTGAGCATCAACTTCAGGATTCGTTTCAGACTCATCTAGGTCTATTCTCCGCGTAAAAAGAGGCAGGCGCTATTTTTATGTGTCGGTTTGGCAATGGAAGCTGCCGCCGGATACGGCGATTCGGCATTCCTCAAATGCAACTTCTTCTGGATTCGGATGCAGCGCCGGGAATACACAATGCGGTCGATTGAATTTACAGAGCGAATGCGTGAGCGTCGTATGCGAAGCTCTCAATATCAATTTTAAGCAATTCGATGTGATCTTGTCCGTCCAACGCGGTTCGTCTTTAGCGTGATCCACGCAAAACAGAGCTCATTACAAATAAAAATTACTTCTGTACCCGTTTTACACAGCAGAAATTGCATTGTGTGTTATAGTCGGACTACAAAAATCATAAAACTGACTCACAGTCAGACACTTTGCAGTTCTGTTGCGCTGGCGTGTATCGGCAGAATGAAATTAGTCTGTCCGAACGGCCTCTCTCCGGATGTGCCATTTTTCCTTGCCTTGGGGGACAGATGGGTGCACGTTCGCTGTTTTCCGGTCATCCGGAAACGACGCTTCTTTCGGAATTTCATGCTTTTTACAAGCCGCAACAACGCATCGCAGCGGCAGCCAATAGCGATTTGGAGATGCGGGTCAGCGCGTGGGCGGGTTCGGCGGCCAGGCGCGTCTTTGAAGTAACCTGCGTGTTGTGCGCGCTGCCAGTGGCGCTGCCGGTCTTTCTTCTTGTGTGGCTGGCGGTGCGCTTCACCTCACCGGGTCCGGCTCTTTTTCGCCAGGTGCGGATGGGTCGCGACGGGCGCGCTTTCACGATTCTCAAGTTCCGCACCATGCCGGTATGCGCCGATCCGACCTCGAGACCCACACTAACCAGCTCCAACAATCAGCAGTTCACTTCCATTGGCCCGTTTCTGCGCCGCTGGAAGCTGGATGAGGTGCCGCAGCTGTTTCATATTCTGCACGGGGAAATGAGCCTGGTTGGTCCACGGCCCAAGCTTGCCTGTTACGAGAGTGTGCGCCTGGCTTGCCGGCCAGGGCTGACGGGCTTTGCCACCATGGTTTTTGCGCGCGAGGAGATGGCGCTGGCAAGGGTCCCGCAGGCGGAGGTGGACGCTTACTACCAGGCGGTGGTCAAGCCGTTTAAGTGCAGGCTCGATGCGGAATACATGGCGCAGGCCACATTTCTCTCCGACCTGAGGATCATTCTCAAGAGCGTTTTCCGCGACTGGGGTGATATGGCACTCTCTGAACTGCCACCCTGGCTGCCGCAAGACGATGAATTTACACAGCGGTGGCGTTCGGAGCAGGTCTTGCCCGCTGACGATGGTACACCCGAGCTTCAGCCCGATTCGGTCTTCGCAGCTATTTCGCAGTAGTTCAAAACCCGAACGCGCCCTGTCATCACATGCGGACAGGGGTTTCACGTGTGGATCAACGGAGCGCGGCAACCGAAAGAAGGCGTGACGCGGCTTGTAAGATGGGCACCATGCTTGCACGCCTGATGTCCGTTGCTCTGCTGTTCGTTTCATCGCTTGCTGCGCAGTCGCCTCTCGATGACTTTCACACGCGCTTCGATGCTGAGCTTCCTCGCCACGGCATCGTCGGCGGAGGCTTTGCTTTTATTCACGGCACGTCACCGGCTACGGAGTTCTTCTTGGGCGAGGCGCGCGCCGCGACTCATCAACCCACGGACGCGCATACCGCATATAACTGGGCTTCGATTACTAAGACCATGACGGCGATTGCCATTCTGCAACTGCGGGATCGCGGCCTGCTTTCGCTGGATGATCCGGCGGTGAAGTACGTGCCGGAGTTGCGCCAGGTGCATGACGCTTACGGCTCCATCGACGATGTCACCATCCGTCATCTGCTTACGCACTCTGCCGGCTTTCGCAATGGCACGTGGCCGTGGGATTGCGATGACGCGAAGGATTGCGACTGGCAGCCATTTGAGCCAACGAAGTGGGTGCAGGTGGCCGCTATGCTGCCTTATACACACATTCTGTTCAAGCCGGGCAGCCGCTGGAGTTATTCGAATCCGGGCTACGTGTTTCTAGGGCAGATCATTGAGCGCGTCAGCGGTGACGACTTCGAGGTTTACATCGACAAGAACATTCTCAAGCCGCTCGGGATGACGGAAAGCTACTTTGACCGCGCTCCGTATTTTCTTGAGGAGCATGTCTCGGAGAGCTTTCTTCGTTCCGGCGCAAAACTGACGCAGCAACCCTTCAACTTCAATACCGGAATCACTACGTCGAACAGTGGATTGAAGGCTCCCATTACAGATATGGAGAAGTATGCGCGCTTTCTGATGGGCGAACCGGGCAATGCGCGCTACGAAATGGTGCTCAAGCGCGGCTCACTGGAGGAAGCGTGGCAAGGAGTGCTGCCTGCCGTTGAGCCAGGTGAGGTTGCAACGGCATATACATCAGGTCCGCAGGGCTCGCAGCCGAAGATGGGGCTCGGTTTCTTTGTAATCGAAGTAAACGGCCATCGCTACATCTATCACGATGGCGACCAGGGCGGCTTTACGCTGGAGTTGATGATCGATCCGGCAGGCAAAAGCGCCAGCATTCTTGCCTCAAATACAACGGACACCGGATCGCCGCCGACAGACACTACGCATGCGGTATCGAATACAGAGCCTGACGCAAGCACCGACGTGCGGCAGGCATTGCGTGGTGTACTCATCGAAAAGGTCTTTCCTTCGTATGCCGCAAAAAACTAGGCCGTATCGCCGCTGTTGCCAATGTCCATGGAAGGCGCGATTGGATTGTGTTCGTCGATGTAGGCTTCGATACAGATGTTCAGGACGCCCTTGGCTTCCAGAATGAAGTCCACAGCATCGCGTCCCGCGCCGTACCCACCGGGGTGCGGAGTCACGTAGTGTGCCGCGGCTTTTACCTGGTCACGGGCATTGGCCACGGCGACAGCCAGACCGCACTGCCGCATCACTGGAAGATCGATGACGTCATCGCCCACATAAGCAATCTCATCGAGCGTTACGCCTTCCTTCGCCATGATCTCGCGTACGGCCTGCATCTTGTATGACTGGCCCATGTACACGAATTCAAGCTTCAGGTCTCGCGCTCGCGTGGCCACAGTCTCGCTGATGCGCTTGGTGATGATGCCGCACTTGAGGCCGCCGAGCCGCGCCAGAGAAATGCCCGCGCCATCATGCGCGCTATAGCCCTTAGCTTCCATCAGCGTTGCCGACTGCACGGCGAAGCCCGTATGGCCGTCTTTCTCCTTGAGTTGCTGTCCGACCGAAGAGCTGCCGCCCGCCAGGCTGCCAGGAACAAGCCAGATAGTGCCGTCGGTCAGGACACCATCCACGTCAAAGAGAATGATCTTGATGCGCTGCGCACGCTCGTTTGCGGTAAGTGTCATTTTTTCATTTTAGCTGTGCGTTCTGCGCGACAATGGATTTGTGACCGGCAGCAATGACAACGCGGCTCCGCCCACTCTTGCAGAAGAGGATTTTTATTTTGAGAATGGGCTGATGGTTTTTACCGCGGCATATCACCTCAAGCGCGGATACTGCTGCGGCTCCGGCTGCCGTCACTGCCCTTATCAAGATACAGATACCGCCGAAGCGGAAGATACGGGCAGCGAGGCGCCATAAGAGCAGGGAATTACTTCAAGGTTTCAAAGAGGAACCACGTCCGTCGTTCCGTCTCATCCAGCCAATTTTCAAGCAGGCTTGCTGTGGCCACGTCTTTGGCTTCGTCTGCAATGGTGTGCGCCTCGCGCATGATCTCAAGCAGCGAACGATTGTCGTCCAGAAGCTCGCTCAGCATCTCTTTTGCGTTGACGTGCTGCTTATCGTTGTCTGCGATAGTCTGCAATTTGGCGATGTGGCCGATGGAGCGAATCGTTGTGCCGCCAATCTTCCGCACCCGCTCCGCCACGTCGTCGCTCATGGCAAAGATCTGGTCGCTCTGTTCATCGAGCAACAGGTGGTAGTCGCGGAAATGCGGTCCTCCATGTGCCAATGAAAATTTTTGGTCTTGATATACAGGGCAAAGACGTCAGCCAGTAACGCGTTCAGTGCTTTGGAACCGTCCTTGATGTATTCGGGTGAAAACCCGGCAGGCGAGATAGCTGCCTTAGCTTCCTGAGTAGGCATAGCAAGCTCCTTAACGACGGAAGGTGTGACAAATTGTTTCCGTACACTCTTCTGATGCATGGCTCAAGGCGGAGTTGCGCTTCTTTGAGAGGTGGTTTTTGCCGTTCCCCGCGCTGAGCCAAAACTGCTATTCTCTTTTCCGCTGCAGAAAACCGATTTAGCAAGGGAGAATTACCGGCAATGTGGTTCCTTGGGATGGATGTAGGCACGGGCGGCACGCGCGCCGTTGTGGCGGATGAAAACGGCAGGCTCATCAGCGGTGCGGCCGCTGAGCACGCGCCATTCCGCGTGGATCATCCCGGCTGGGCCGAACAAGATCCCGAAGACTGGTGGCGCGCTGCAAAGGAAGCCATTGTGGGTGCGCTTGCTGCCGCTCCGGAGCCGAAGCAGCCCATCGCCGCCCTTGGACTGACCGGCCAGATGCACGGCGCTGTCATGCTGGATGAAAACGGCGCGGTTCTTCGCCCATCCCTTATCTGGTGCGATACGCGCACTCAGCCCGAGTGCGACTGGCTGAACGAAAAAATCGGCTACGAAAAGCTCATCGAACTGACCTGCAACCCCGCGCTGCCCAACTTCACCCTCACCAAGCTGCTCTGGGTCAAGACGCACCAGCCGGAAATCTTTGCCAAAATCCGCCACGTCATGTGTCCCAAGGATTACGCGCGCTACCGCCTCACCGGCGAGTTCGCCATTGACGTGCAGGAGGCCTCTGGTACGCTGCTGCTCGACGTCACGCATCGCCGCTGGTCTGCGGAAGTTGCCGAAGCCGCTGGCATTCCTCTCGAATGGCTTCCCAAGGTTTATGAATCCCCGGAGGTTTGCGCGCGCATCAGCGGAGAAGCTGCCGGCTTGACGGGGCTTATTGCAGGAACCCCTGTCGTTGCCGGTGCGGGTGACCAGGGTGCGGGCGCGGTCGGCATGGGCATTCTGCAGCCCGGCTCGGTCTCTGCCACCATCGGCACATCGGGCGTGGTTTTTGCCGCCACTGCGAGCCCTACGAAAGATCCCAAAGGCCGCCTGCACACCTTTTGCCACGCCGTTCCGGGCCTCTGGCATGTCATGGGCGTTACGCAGTCCGCAGGCCTCAGCTTCAACTGGCTGCGCAATACCTTTTTCGCGGGTCAGAGCTATGACGCGCTTACCGCCGCAGCCGAAAAAGTTCCCGCGGGCAGCCAGGGCCTGGAGTGGGCGCCGTATCTTCTGGGCGAGCGCACGCCGCATCTCGATCCTGAAGTACGGGCCGCATTCACGGGTATCTCAACGACGCACACTCCTGCGCATTTCACTCGAGCCGTGCTTGAGGGCGTGGCTTATTCGCTGCGGGATACCTTTACTCTTTTTGCCGAGCTTGGCATTCCGGTCAGCGGTATCCGCCTCGGCGGCGGCGGCGCGCGCGGTTCGCTCTGGCGGCGCATCCAGGCTGGAGTTTACGGTCACGCGGTTGAGATTCTGACTGCGGAAGAGGGCGGCGCGTTCGGTTGCGCGCTTATGGCCGGCGTTGGGGCGGGTCACTGGACCAATCTCGATGAAGCCTGCGCGCGGGCCATTGAGGTGGCCGAACGCATTGAGCCCAACCCTGCTGATCTCTCCGCTTATGAAGCTGGCTATGCGCGCTGGCGCAAGCTCTATCCGGCGCTCAAGACGCTGCGCTAACGCGTCACCACGCCGTCACGGCTTTTCCGCTGGGAGCGGCGGAGCCTCCGGCAGATCAAAAATCTGAATTTCGCCCTCCCTTAAAATCGCCACACGGCGGCCTGACGGCGAAAGGGCTACGTTGCCTCCAGCATCGTATATGGGGCTGGCTTGCGTCCGGAGAAATTCTTTGCCGGTAGCGGCATCCAGAACAGTGACGTTTTGGCGTATCAGGTCATCCGGGCTCAGCGGCGCAGTTGCATTCACCGCATGTGTTGCCTGCACGGTCTCGCGGATCAGCCTTGTACCGTTCTTGCTTACCACCAGCAGTGGCCAGATATTTGTGGCGCTGTCCTGCCGTTGCCATAGCAGGCGTCCATCCAGTGTCATGACCACAAACCATGGTCCTCCAGATGAGGCGCAGACGGAGGCTGCATATTCTTTCGGCGATACAAAGTCCAGCCTCGGAGCGCAGACGGAGTCCACGACTCCGGCGCGGGTAGCCCCGCCGGTAAATGGATCGAATTGGATGATCCATGAAAGACCGAGGGAACGGAGTGTCTCCAAATAGCCTTCCGCATTGAATGGCACATGAACCGCGGCGCGGACGTGGCTCACCAGCATCACCTCGCCGGAGGGACTGCGCAGAATTCGCAGTATTGTGTCCTGCTTCCGGCTTGAGGGCGCGGCATCCGTATTGATCAGCGTCTGCGCCGTGGGCGGGCTTTGAACGTCACCGGATTTGGCATGGCTCCCGGCCGCCTCGGTTGATTCCGCAACAACATACTGCCGCGAGGGGTCGAGTTCCACATAGTTCAGCGGCCCTGGAAACTTCAACCATGGCTTCAGCGCAAGCGAGCCGTCGCCCAGGCTGAGCGTGTCTCGATCGCGCAGGGCAAACTTTCCCCCCTCAAGCATAAAGACATAGCGCCCGTAGTCATGCAGCGTCCATAGGGCTTCCGCCTGAACCACTCCGTCCGGTACGTGTACAACCACTGCACGAACATGCCGCTCCATTTCATCCGCTGTTCCCGATGGATCGCGGTGAAATAGACCGGGAACGCGAAAGGTGAATAGCAGGCGGTCCTCATCCAGAAAGTCGAGCGACACAAGCGAATACCGTGCCTCGAAGTAGATCTCTCCCGGCGGTGCAAAGCCCAGCGTGGCAGCGGAAATTGTGTATGAAGGCGGCTGAGATGTCTGAGGCGCCGGGGAATCCTCCGCCTGCTTGTGCCTGGCGGCTGAAGCGTTCAGTACAAACATTGTCGCGGCAGACAGCAAGGCTGCGGAGCGGAACAACATCACGGAGCGGACCCGGCAACTCATCGCATCCATTGTCGCTCATGGAGCCCCTCTGTTTCTGCAGGAAACCTATATGCGAGAGTAGAAATTAGAGATGCGCACGACAGAGACGACAAAGCATGCGCCGGCGCACTGGCTGGGATACGGAGCATGTGCTCTCGCGGGCAGCCTCTGGGGTACCGGTTTCTTCTTCGGCAGGCTGGCGCTTAACGAGATGAGCGTGGAGTACATGGTGCTCTACCGCTTTCTGTTTGCCTTGCTGGGGATGTTGCCGGTGTTGCTCCGGAATAGAGTGCGGTTTTCAGCCGAAGACCTGCGATTCCTTCTGATCTCCGCTACGCTGGGGGTTCCGGTACAGTTTCTGCTTCAGTTTCATGGCCTGGCGCGTACCACGGTCAGTCACGCATCGCTCATGGTGGGTTCCATGCCGGTGCTGCTTGCCGTGGGCGCTTCCATCTTTGCGGGCGAGCGGCTGGATTGGACTGGTTGGGTCGCGTTGGCCGGTTCCACGGTGGGAGCGGGACTCGTGGTGCTGGGCGGCACGCACGGCGGAGGCCGCAGCGAGCCTACTCTCGCTGGCGACCTTCTCGTCGTTGCCTCACTTACCCTTGCTGTCGGGTGGATCCTGCTGAGCAAAAAGCTGATGGCTCGCCATAGCCCTCCGGTTGTCACCGCTTACACCATTCTTGCCGGCACGGTGATGCTCGCGGTGTGGATTCTCACGCCGGTACTGGTAAAGCCGTGGATTCCAAATGCCAGCGCGCCCATGCCATTTGCTCATGTCAGCGCAACGGCGTGGATTGCGCTTGCCGCCGGCGGTCTGGCCTGCACGGCCACCACAACGCTGCTCTGGAACTGGGGAATTCATCATGTGCCTGCCTCGCGCGCAGGTGTGTTCCTCAATATCGAACCGGCACTGGGCTCCATTCTTGGTGTCGAGCTTTTGGGCGAGCATCTGGGCCCGTATGCGTGGCTCGGTGGTGCGCTGATCCTGGGCGCGGCTGTCACGATGACCATCCGCGGGCACGATCCGGAGGTTGTGCTCGAGTGAATCCTTCCGCACTGGATAGCATGTCGAGCGAACCACAATGCGAGACAGAGATGGACGAAAGAGGTATTCGCAAGCGTACAGAAGTACAGATTTACAGAAATGCAGAATTTCTACCGCTTGAAAAAGCGTATTTTCGTAAAATTATATTCTGTAAAATATAGATAATAATTGCTTTAGATCATTTCTCCTCTTGCCCCTGGCCGCAAAAACAAATACGCGGCGAGGGTGGGGCGCCCGAACTGTATACCTTCGGGAGAGATGCTCTGATGTTGCGGCCTGGGGCTGCGGCGTCTGAGGATTTGCCGGAACAACTTTCGCTTTTTGTTTCCCCTGCAAGGCTGTTTTTCGAGAGGTGGAGGATTATGCCGCTATGTGATTGTTTTTGTGTAATTTACCGGTGATTTATGGTGTTTACTAATTGATTATCATGAACGGTTACTTTTGAGGGGACACCCTCGAAAAAAAAATTTCTGGGCTGCCTTGAAAGAGCTACGGCCCGAATCCTTTTTGGGATTCGGGCCGTGGCTCTTTCTTCTGCTGATTCTGAGTAAAGCATAAATGGGGTTAATTGCATGCAAAGTTTCTGAAGGAGGTGGGGTTACGAAAGGGTGGTGGACTTTGGTAATGGGGAAAGAAAGGGACAAGAGCAGTTCTCCTCTTGCTGTGGAGCGATCCCAGCCTGGACGCAAAAACAAATACGCGATGAGGGTGGGGCGTCCGAACTTTATATCTTCGGGAGAGATGCTCTAAGGAGAGATATTTCAACCTAAGAGGATGCACAAGCGGCGTCTAAGTGCGGTTCAAGAGCCACTTCTTGAATCAGAATTTGTACACTTGAAGACGTAGAAACGACGAAAGCCGGTCCTGTTGACCGGGCTTTTTTGTAATTCATCCTAAGCATGACGCAAGAGGGCAAAATTTTGTGCAATTATTTGAAAGAAATTTTGTCTTTGGAGAGATGCCTTGAGCCTCGGTTTTGTTTTTAGCGTGTCAGCCGCGCTTCGCGCGGCAGCGAGTTAGCAAGTTAGCCGGGCACGTGAGCGGTACGTCTTAGCAAGTGGGCATCGGGCGTATCGTGATAAGAGCATCATAATTCTGATTGGAAGCAAGGAAAACAATGGCGGAGATTGCAGTTGAGGCCGCGGCTATCCCGGCTCAGTTTCCAAATGTACGAGTGGCTGTGCTTGGCGCCGGTAAGATGGGCGGTATTCTGCTGCAGGCATTCCTCAAGCAGAACCTCTTTGGCGCCGATCAGATTCGCGCCACCGTGGGCCACGCTGAACGAGCCGTTGTGCTCAGCTCGCAGTGGGGTGTGGATGTAAGCACGAACAACCTGGAAGCGGCACGCCAGGCCGACCTCATCCTGCTCGGTGTGAAGCCTTTTCAGGTGCCGGAGCTGATGGAACAGATCAAGCCCGCGCTCACGCAGGCCAAGACCATTGTTTCCATTGCTGCAAGCGTGAAGACGCGCGCCATTGAGGAAGCCGCGGGCCTGGAAATCGCCGTTCTTCGCGCCATGCCGAATACGCCATCGGCGCTTGGCGCCGGGGCAACGGGCCTGTGCGCGGGCCGCTTCGTCAAACCCGAGCACATGGAGCTTGCGCGGCGCATCTTTGAGACGGTTGGACGCGCTGTGATTGTGGATGAAAAGCATATGGACGCTGTGACGGGTCTCTCCGCGTCCGGACCGGCGTACATCTACATCATTATTGAGGCGCTTGCCGAGGCTGGAGTCAAAGTCGGGCTGCCGCGCGACATAGCCACGCAACTGGCCGCGCAAACTGTCTTTGGCGCGGGTAAGATGGTGCTTGAAACGGGCTACCACCCGGCATTGCTCAAGGACGCTGTAACCACACCGGCAGGTTGCACGGTAGACGGTATTCTGGAACTCGAAGAAGGCGGACTGCGTGTCACGCTCATCAAAGCTGTGATGCGTGCCACGGAGCGGGCCAAGCAACTGGCGGCGGGATAACGCGGGATCCATGCAGGGAATGCAAACGGAAGCAGTATCGGGAAAGCAACAGGCGGTGCAGAGGCCGCAATGGCTTCCTGCGCGCATCCCTGAGCTCGATGGTCTGCGCGGCCTTGCTGTTCTGGGTGTGTTTTTCTACCACTGCAAACCGCGGCTTGTCGGTACTCCGTTTTACCAAGGCGCACTGTGGGGATGGAGCGGAGTCACGCTCTTCTTTGTCCTCTCCGGTTTTCTCATCACATCGATTTTGCTGGAAGCTCAGAGCGAGCCCCACTACTTTCGTAACTTCTACGGCCGCCGCATCCTTCGCGTCTGGCCTGTATATTTCCTCGCGATCACTGCCTGCTATGTCAGAGCCGACTGGTTCGTGGGCACGAACGCCAGCCATGCTGTCCGCAGCGTGCCATGGTGGGCCATCGCACTCTTCGTGCAGAACTTCTTCTACGGTCCGCTGCCGCCCTCCATCGGCCCAACATGGACGCTCGCTATCGAAGAGCAGTACTACCTGCTCTGGGCGCCAATTGTCCGATGGGTGAAGCGCCCTTGGCTGCTGGCGATTCTACTCGTCGCCGCGCTCATCGCCAGCCCGCTTTTCCGCCGCTCGCATCTGCCATGGATCACACCTGCGCACACGTTCACGCACCTGGACGGCATCGCGATGGGCAGCCTCATCGCGCTCGGACTGCATACTCTTGGCTTGGACCGTCGCAGATGGCTGCTGTTCGGCTGCATCGGGGTTGGCGTGGGGTTCCCGGCGGCAGCGACCTTCGCGGGTGGCACAGCATTTCTTGATTCCGCGCTTACGGTTGGATTTGCAGGAACAGTTCTTGCCGCGGTTGCCTCTACGGGTTCGCGCAGTCCGCTCAACTGGCTTCTTCGCCGCGGTCCGCTGCCATTCTTTGGCAAGATCAGCTACGGCCTGTACATGACGCACATCTTTGTCTTTATTTCTCTTGGTTGGATCGACGCGAAGATGAATGCTTATGGCATAGCAGGCAATCTGGCTGTCGTCGCGATGCGTCTTGTTGCTTGTACGGCGGTCGCAACCGCGCTTTGGTACGGCTTCGAATCCCGCATTCTGCGCCTGAAACGCTATTTTTAGTCTCCCGTTCACATTCGCCGCCACGTCGTGGGGTAATCCTGTCCTTGGGCGTACACTGGTCGGGTCAGCGCATAGTCAGCCCCAGGCAGCCCTGGCCCGGGTCGTGGCATCCATCACTTTAGAACGTGTTGTCGTAAATTCAGGCTGGTCCTGCACGCAGTTTCACCCCAAACCGCGAGGTGCCTATGAGCGCAACAACTGCGAGTCCCGATGCCGAATCTACCCATGCAGGTCCGCTGAGCCCGGACGAGCTAACCCGCATGAACGCCTACTGGCGCGCGGCGAACTATCTCTCCGTCGGCCAGATCTACCTCAAGGACAATCCGCTTCTGGAGCGGCCGCTGACGCTGGACGATGTGAAGCCGCGCCTGCTGGGACACTGGGGAACGACTCCCGGCCTTAATTTTCTGTACGTGCATTGGAACCGCGTGATCAAGCAGCGCGATTTGAACATGCTGTATATCATCGGCCCTGGGCATGGTGGTCCGGGCCTGGTAGCGAACACTTATCTGGAAGGCTCTTATTCGGAAATTTATCCGCACATCGAGCGCAACACAGATGGTATCAAGCGGCTTTTCCGGCAGTTCAGTTGGCCTTATGGCATTCCCAGCCACGTCGCACCGGAGACGCCGGGTTCGATTCACGAGGGCGGCGAGCTTGGTTACTCGCTGGTGCATGCTTATGGCGCGGCCTTTGATAATCCCGACCTGATTGTGGCTTGCGTGGTGGGCGATGGCGAGGCGGAGACTGGCCCTCTGGCAACAAGCTGGCACTCGAACAAATTCCTTAATCCTGTGACGGATGGCGTGGTGCTGCCGATTCTGCACCTCAATGGCTACAAGATCGCCAATCCGACTGTTCTTGCGCGTATTCCTCACGAAGAGCTGGAGAGCCTGATGCGCGGTTATGGTTATGAGCCGTACACGCTCGAAGGCGATGATCCGGAGACGATGCATCAGAAGGCCGCAACTGTCTTTGACACGATTCTGGATCGAATTGCCGCGATTCAAAAAGCCGCGCGCGAGGAAGGATCAACGGAACGCCCGCGCTGGCCCATGCTCATCATGCGCACGCCAAAAGGCTGGACTGGCCCCAAATTTGTGGACGGCAAGCCGGTGGAAAATACATGGCGCGCGCATCAGGTGCCATTCAGCGAGCTGCGTGAAAAGCCTGACCATCTGAAGCTGTTGGAAGACTGGATGAAGAGCTATAAGCCGGAAGAACTCTTTGATGGCAAGGGCACATTCCGTGATGAGCTTGCCGAGCTTGCTCCTATGGGCCGTCGCCGCATGGGCATGAATCCGCACGCCAATGGCGGTCTTCTGCTCAAGCCGTTGGAAATTCCTAACTTCCGCGAATTCGAAGTGAAGATCAACAAGCGCGGTGACACGGACGTGGAGTCCACGCGCGTGCTGGGCAAATTTTTGCATGGCGTGATGCAGGCGAATCTCGATCAGAAAAACTTCCGCGTTGTGGGGCCGGACGAGACGGCTTCCAACCGCCTGCAGGACGTGATTACCGGCACTGGAAAAAGATGGCTTGCTGAGACGCTTCCGGTTGATGAGGAACTTTCGCCCACCGGTCGCGTGATGGAGGTGCTCAGCGAACATCTTTGCCAGGGTTGGCTTGAGGGCTACTTACTCACCGGCCGTCACGGATTTTTCTCGTGCTACGAGGCATTCATTCACATCATCGACTCGATGGTGAACCAGCATGCCAAGTGGCTGAAGACTACACGCTCTATTCCTTGGCGCAAACCGATCGCTTCACTGAACTATCTGCTGAGTTCACTCGTCTGGCGGCAGGATCACAATGGCTTCTCGCATCAAGACCCAGGCTTCATCGATCACCTGATGAACAAGAAAGCCGATGTGGTTCGCATTTATCTTCCGCCGGATGCCAACACGCTGCTCTCCGTGGGCGATCACTGCCTGCGAAGCAAGAATTACATCAATCTGATCGTTGCGGGTAAGCAGCCTGCGCCGCAGTGGTTGTCGATGACTGAGGCTATCGAGCATTGCACGATTGGCCTGGGTACGTGGCAGTGGGCCTCCGATGAGGGCGAGCCTGACCTGGTGATGGCCTGCTCCGGCGATGTTCCCACGATGGAGACGCTGGCCGCGGCTACGATACTTCGCGAGCGCATTCCCGATATTAAGATTCGCGTCGTGAACGTCGTCGATCTCATGGCGCTGCAGCCGCAGTCGGAGCATACACACGGGCTCACGGACGAAGACTTTGACGCCATCTTCACCAAGGACAAGCCTGTTCTCTTTACTTTTCACGGCTACCCGTACGTCATTCACCGCCTCACCTATCGCCGCACAAATCACAACAACATTCACGTGCGCGGCTACAAGGAAGAGGGAACGACTACAACGCCTTTCGACATGTGCGTGTTGAACAATATCGATCGCTTTCAGTTAACGATGGATGCCATTGTGCGCACGCCGCGGTTTGCAGGACAGGCGAATGATGCGCGACAGTGGTATTCCGAACAGATCCAGCGCCACAAGCTCTATGTTGCGGAGCACGGCGACGATATGCCGGAGATAAAAGACTGGCGTTGGCCCGGGGAGCGGTGAAGACGGTGCGCTTTCGGCGGGATTTTCATGCGAGGCTTATTTCATGGCGTCTATGCCTGTTCTCGTTTTAAACAGCGGCTCTTCTTCCATCAAGTTTTCCATCTATGAGGCTAGTGGCGACTCCAGAGTGCATCTTCTGGAAGGCGCCGTCGAAGGAATTGGAACTGATGAAGGCCAGTTCTGGATCAAAAACTCCAGCGGCGACGATCTTGTGAAGCAGAAGCGTGTTCTGCGCACACCCGCCGAAGCGTTCTCGCTTATCGCTGAAGCGCTTCAGTCTGGGGATTACGCGAAGCCTGCGGCTATTGGTCATCGCGTGGTCTCAGGCGGCCCTACGGTGCTTGAAAATCAGCGCATCACGCCGGAGCTGATCGACGAGATGGAGCGATATACAGACTTCGCTCCGCTGCACACGCCTATTGCGGTTTTCATCATGCGTGAGTCGCTGAGACTCTTTCCCGATGTTCCTAATTTTGCATGCCTGGATACGTGGTTTCATCGCACTCTGCCTGAGGTTGCGCGCGAGTTGCCGATTCCACGGGAGTATGCCCAGATGGGTGTGCGGCGTTATGGTGCGCATGGCATCTCGTATGAGTCCATCGTCTACCAGTTGCAGCCGCATGTTCCGGAAAGGCTGATTGTTGCGCATCTTGGCAACGGGTCATCGATCTGCGCGATTGACAACGGTGCGAGCATCGATACTTCGATGGGGCTGACTCCCACGGGTGGCATCATCAGCGCGACGCGCACCGGCGATATCGATCCGGGTGTGTTGCTCTTCATACTTCGCAAAATTGCTGCGACTACTTCGAGCGCAAGAGAAGCTGCCGACAAGCTGGAAACCGTCGCGAGTAAAGAGGCAGGACTGCTCGGGGTCAGCGGAGTCTCCAGCGATATGCGCGATCTTCGCACCGCAATTCAAAATGGCAACGAGCAGGCGCGCCTCGCGGTGGATCTCTTCGTTCACTCCATTCGGAAATTTATAGGAGCCTACATTGCCGAGCTGGGTGGCATCGACATGCTGGTCCTCACCGGAGGCATCGGCGTGAATGACACCGAGACGCGCGCCGAGATTTGCACGGGGCTTGAGCCCCTTGGGATAGTGCTCGATCCGGAACGTAACAACGTGCGCGATGCTGCGACGATCAGTGCGACTGACTCTCGCGTGGAGATTCGCGTGATTCCGCCGGAAGAAGACCTGATGATTGTGAACCATGTGGTGAGACTGCTGGCGAGCTTATCAGTTTTATACTGAAGTGTTGCCTATGCAAACTGCCGCTGCCATTCCGGTTCATGCACAAAAACTGCCATCGCGGGCGCTGCGACGTTTCGCGTGGGGGGTGTTGGTCTTCTTCATTGCCAGCATTCTTTGGGGCGCGGTGGTGCGCGCTACTGGGTCTGGCGCGGGCTGCGGAGATCATTGGCCGCTGTGCAACGGGACCGTATTTCAGCAGTCGCCGACGCTGCACACAATGATCGAGTTTTCGCATCGCGTGTCTGCCGGTGCCATCGACTCGATTCTGGTGCTTGTTTTGATTGTTTGGACATGGCGCAGGACGGTCTCAGGTCACTTGGCGCGCTGGGCGGCTGGCGCGACGATCTTTTTGACTGTCACTGAAGGGGCGCTTGGTGCTGTGCTGGTGAAGTTTGGCCTTACGGCGGACAGCCGCTCACCCATGCGCGCGCCGGTTGAAGCACTGCACTTCTCGAACACGCTGCTGCTGCTGGCGGCGCTCACGCTTGTGGCGCATCTGCTTGGACGCAAGCGCGGCTATACGCGGGCAACAGTACGACTCACGGCTCCGATTGGCGCTTCGCTGGCAGTGTTAATTGTGCTTGTGGTGGGTGTGACAGGCTCTCTGGCGGCATTAGGAGATACGTTGTTTCCGGCAAGCTCGCTTGGTGCGGCTCTGACCCAGGATTTTTCTGCTACGAGCGGATGGCTGGTGCGCTGGCGGTGGACACATCCCGCCATCGCGTTTTTATCCAGCGTCTTTCTCATTTGGCTGCTGGTGCGCGCCTCGAAGAAGACAGCAAACTGGGACAACCGCGGACTTTCTGCGCTGGTGCTGGTGCTTCTGGCAGCGCAATATCTTCTCGGAGTGCTGGATGTGCTTTTGCTAGCGCCTATGTGGCTGCAGGTGGCGCATCTATTGGGTGCTGACCTGTTGTGGGCGGCGCTTGTGGTGCTGACGGCGAGGGTGACTTTAGAGCCGACGGCTGTTGGAGAAGTAAGCATCAGGGCCTGAAGGCCCATCTATGAAGCTGGATTGAGTGCCGGGGATAAATCCCCGGCCTACCTTTTCGATTTATTTCATCAGCACGCCGGCGGCGGGATACTTTGTTCCATTGACTACTGGCTCAATGACGGGCAGCTCCGGCGTAGCGGTGAGCCACTCAATCTTTCCATCGCTCAGAAGGACAGTGTCTTCCGCTTTTGCGCCGCGAATGCTTGGGTTCCAGGCGAAGGCCTGATGGTTTACAACGGTCTGTGTCCCATTCGGTGTCGCCACCCACTCGCGCTCTCCATAGCCCGTAGATCCGCCCTGATGATGTAACTGTTCGTCTCCCGCAAATCCTTGCGCTGCGTATGCGTCTTTGGCAATCCCGAATAGCTGCGCCGATGTTGCGTCTTCGCGCGTTGCGTCGAGTAGTGCTGCATTTACCTGCGCGCTTGCTTCAAAGCGAGCAGCAAGTTCTGCAGGCAGATTGCCGAAGTGAATAAAGCGTGTGATCGAAATTGCGAGTCCCCATTTGCGGGAGCAGAGATTCAACATTCCATACTGCTGCAGGCGCTTTCCGCGCGGCACGGCGTGCTTGTACTTGTAGATGCGGTCATCGACGGCGTAGAGCGCAACGGATGGCAGGATGCCGCGGCGCAGAAGATTCTCCGCTGTGATGGCCTCAAGATCGTACTCGCTCATGCCCGGTTCCACCTGATGGAGCGACTCAACCGTCGCATCCGCCGTCTGCGCGCCAAGCCAGCGGTAGCGTGCAATCTCCGTCTCGCTGAGCGATTGGCGCAGGGGATAAAGATGCACGGCTGTCAGACCTGCACTGGGCGTGTCTGAACCGATTTGCCCACCAGCAAGTTTTTGCGCCGTTGCTATGGTGTCATCGCCATACCACGGGAAGAGAACGGGCTCGAAGTCGAGCGCGCCGAATTCTTCATCGTGCAGGCGCGGTGCCTCATTTTCTGCCGTGAAGTAGTAGCGCTTGCCTTCCGCCGTGATGAGCAGGGAAGCGACGCCCGTCTCAGACGGCGTCAAGACCCGCAGCTCGACCGCGCCGCCGGTCACCCATGCCACATTTTCATTGCGGCGCAGCAGCACGCCGGCAAGCTTCTGAGCATGCAGCCATTCCACGAGCTCTTCGTGCTTCGCTTCGAGCTCCGCGTTCCATGCGGTCTCTGTCGCCAGGGTTGCGCCGCCTACTACCAATGCTTTCCTGATTCGCTCGCTCATTGCGATCCTCTTATGTGCTGTATGAAAAGGGCGTTGACGCATGCGTCAACGCCCGTGATTTTCCCAACGAACTATCAATCTTCGAGCTCGGGGTGGTAATGGCTCTCCCAGCCCATGTAACGAACTGCGGCTTCATGCACAGCCTTCGATACATCGCTGAAGTTGGCTGCAACATGATGCTCAAAGCCCTCGCGGCAGATGTACCTGAGCAGCTTCTGCAATTGCGGGATTTCGGCTACGCCTGCTCCGCCGAAGGTTTCCAGCGGATCGTCAGTGAACTTGCCGGGGCCGGTGTATCCGCGCACAACGCCGCGACGGTCATCGGTGGAGAAGCGCGCATAGCTCATCACGCCTGCCTTCACGCGGCCCACGCATGTGCCGAATGTGTTGAGCTTGCCTACTGTTCCGGCGATGATCTCCTGGTAATCCATGCGGACATCGGCGAAGAAGTGCTTGGGCAGGTTGGAGCAGTGGAAGCAGACGCACTTGTTGGGGTCGGAGCCGTAGTTGTTGTTCCAATCGAGCAGCGCAGAAGGCGTGCCGCTGGCAAGCGCGAGCATGTACATGCTCAATGTGCCGGGTACGTCTACTTCGCAGGCTGAGGGGATGAGATTTTCGCTCATCATGCTCATGACGGTGCAGGGGACTACGCCGAAGAATTCTTCCATCGAGGTCCAGCACTGCACGGCGGAGATGGTGCAATGGGTCTGCTTCATCCAGCCGTCAATGACTGCGCCGAGCTTGGCCATCTTGAGCAGCGCTTCTTCTGGAATGCCGTGGGTGGAAACATATTTCTTGATGGCAGCGAGTTTGGCCAGCGTGAGATCGTCGTTATCTTTGAGCTTTGCAATGCGGCCAAAGACCTCAGAGAGATCGAGGGTTTCCACCGAGATGCCGCTGGTTTCAAGAATTCGTTCGGAGTAGCGGACGGTATTGAAGGCCGTGGGACGCGCGCCGAGAGCACCGATCTTGAGATTCTTGAGACCCTTTACGATGCGGCAGACGGCGGAGAACCATTCGAGATCCGCTTTGAATTCCGGCGATGTGACGGCCTCTGTGTGCAGCGTGGTCAGTGAGTATGCGATGCCATACTGCATCATGTTGTTACAGGCGCTCATCTTGCCGCAGAAGCTGTCGCGGCGTACGGAGATGGTCATGTTCTCGGCGCGGTCAGGCGTGGCTTGCACCAGCACTGGCACTTTGAGGCCGGAGAGACGAATGGCGTCTACGATGCCGCGTTCTTCACCGAAGTTTGGAAGCGTGACAATGATGCCGTCAATCTCGCCAGCGTGCTTTTTGAAGAGCTCGGCACAGCGCAGGCTTTCATCGTAGGTTTCCACGGCGCCGTATTTGGACTCTTCCGGCGAGAGCACAATTGCCTTGGCGCCGGCGGCTTCAAGCATCGCGAGAATCTCTTCGCGGCCGGTCTTGGCAAGGTGATCGGGAAAGAAGCCGCGGTTGCCTACTACAACTCCAAAGGTCATTGTCCGTTGTGCTGCCATAACTATAAAAACTCCTTGTAGAAATATCGCGGTTGAGAGCTAAGCCGTGTGGCCAGGTTTGAACTTGATGCTGTAGAACAGACCCACCACCAGCATGCCTGCGCCCCACCAGAGCGGCGCGTGCAGTTCTTTCAGGACCACGTTGGCCAGTGTGCCGGTTGCGAACTCATACACCCCATAGCCAAAGATGAGAGCGCCGTAAATGGTGAGCAGCACGCCGATGAAGAACCAGATAGAGATGTTTCCCGAATGCATGTACGGCCCCCGTTTTTAGAATCGTTTACCAGAAGTAGATGTTGAGCCCGATGAAGACAACGATGGCAATGGCCGTCCAGAACCATTCATTCTTGAATAATGGAACAGGTTCTTCCGTAGGTAGTTTGGTGGCTCCGTAGGTCAGGCCATCCAGCTCCGCCTCCGGCTTTGGCTTGGTGAACAGGCTTACGATCACGTTCACGCCCATGGATACGATTACGGACCACAGAGCGCGGTACATGTTCTCGGCCATATCTTTCGCATCGGGCGAGAGCGCCACGAAGCGCAATGCCGAGGGATTGACATACACCCACGCCCACAGGCCGATCGAAGTGAGCGTACCCAGCAGGAGGCCCCAGAAGCCGCCTTCCCTGGTGGCGCGCTTCCAGAACATGCCGACAAGAACCACGCCGAGCAGCGGCGAGATGAAGAAGCTGAAGAGCGCCTGCACGTAGGCCATGATGCCGGCCGCGTTCATCACAAGGTAAGCAGTGAAGATGGAGACGACTACGCCGAGGATGGTAGCCCAGCGGCCCACGGCGACATAATGTTCATCGCGCGCGTTCTTGTTGATGAGCGGCTGGTAAATGTCATAAGTCCAGATGGCGGAGAAGGCGCTGACATTGCCGGCCATGCCGCTCATAAAGCCGGCGATGAGCGCGGTGATGCCGAGGCCCAGCAGTCCGGGGCCCATGTAACGCACCATCATCAGCGGTAATACTTCGTTGTAACTGTGCAGGCCAGGGTTGCCCTTGACCATATCTTCGCCGACGAGATGGATCAGATTGCCGTCAGGACTTTTGAGTACTACGAGTGCCAGCAAGCCGGGCAGGATCACGATGAAGGGAACAGCCATCTTGAAAAACGACCCGATCACTGGAGCCATGCGCGCCGAGCGGAGATTGTTGGCGGCGAGCACTCGCTGCACTACGAGGAAGTCCGTGGTCCAGTAACCGAAGCTGATGGCAAAACCCAGGCCAAAGACGATGCCGGTCCAGTGAATGCCCATGGGATTGTCAGAAAAGTGGCCCATGGAGCGCCACATGTGCGTGTAATCTCCCGCAGGGACCAATCCGGATTGGATATTTGCCGCCAGTTTGGCCTGGAAGCCGCTCCATCCGCCCGCCTCAACGAGGCCGAGGATTGGGACGAGCAGCGCGCCGCCCCAGATCAGAACGAATTGCAAAACCTCATTGAAGATTGCCGAGCGAAGGCCGCCGAGCGCCACGTAGGCAGCGACTGCCAGCGAGGAGACGATGATGGAGAAGCTCAGGTTCCAGCCAAGGACTACCTTCATGACCACGGCCATGGCGAACATATTGACGCCGCTCATCAGGACGGTCATGAAAGCAAAGGAGAGAGCTGCAACGACGCTTGCACCCTGGCCGTAGCGCAGCTTGAGATAACCGGGCACCGAGTGCGTTTTGCAGACGTAGTAGAAGGGCATCATCACCATGCCGAGGAAGAGCATGGCGGGAATGGCGCCGACCCAGTACCAGTGCGCGGCCAGAATGCCGTATTGATAGGCCGACCCGGCCCATCCCATTAGCTCAAGCGAGCCAAGGTTGGCGGAGACGAAACTGAGGCCGGCGATCCAGGCGGTCATCTCACGGCCGGCCATGAAGAACTCTTCGCTGGTGTTGGCCTGACCTTTCAGGTAGAAGCCGATCCAGATGACGATGACGAAGTAGATTGCGATGACGGCGATGTCGAGCCAGCCAAGATGGGCGAGCGAGGTCGTGCTAAAAGCCAGAGACTGTACGGCAGCGGTGGGCAGGCCTGCGGCAAGGGAAGTTGGGGCAAATGGGAACATTCGTCACCTAGCGATGGGACTTCCGGTCCATGAATCTGATTGGACGTTCGCCCTCAAGTAAATGGGTTTACTGCAACACTTGTCAAGCGATATCCGAGTCAATTCCGGAGAGCTTTTAAGCCGGCTTCCTGGCGTCACGAGACGCGGCGGGAAGTGTATCGCCCCAGACCCGGCATGCGCCAGTTTTGTCGTCAGCCTGGCCGAAAGACCTGTCCATTCGTGAAGAATCCTTATGCACAGGCTATTGAATTTGGCGGATTTCAGAGCTAACTTGGCTTATGGGAAATTCCACACACCTTCATCGTCACTCCGGAGACCTCCCTCCTGGCGCGCCGGCGGCGCGTGCAACGTATTCCTGTCCAGGCAATGCAGCATCAAGGAGAATCGCTCATGAATCCTTTTGTCGACTCTGTTGTAGGTAGCGCGTTATCGCGCCGGACTTTTCTTCGCTTCGCCGCAGGCGCCTCCGCCTTTCGCTACGCTGCCGGCGCATCCGCGTTGGCCACCCTGCCCATCCTTACTGAATCCCACCTTGCTCTGGCCCAGCGTCCCAATTTTGCCGATCCCAACAAGGGCATTCACATTGATGCCAATGAGAATCCGCTCGGTCCTTCTGAGGGTGCGCGGCAGGCGATTGTGGATATTGTTCCGCGCGGCGGGCGTTATCTTTTCAATCTTGAGATGGACCTTGCGCAGACATTCGCCGGCATAGAGGGACTTGATCCGGAGACCGTTAAGGTGTTTGCGGGTTCCAGCGATGCGCTGCATTACACGGTGCTGGCAAACACCAGTAAAGATCGTCCGCTGATCATTGCGGACCCCGGTTACGAAGCTCCGATTTGGGCGGCGAAGGCTGCTGGAGCGCAGGTCATCAAGGTTCCGCTGGCCGATCCCAAGGGCGCGGCCAAGCATGATGTGAAGGCGATGCTTGCTGCCTCGGCCACTCCCGGCGTGATTTACATTTGCAATCCGAACAATCCCACCGGCACGTGCACGCCGCGCGCCGATATTGAGCAAGTTATTGCCAATGCGCCGAAGGATACCGTCATCCTCATTGACGAGGCGTACATTCACCTCTGCACGGAGCCGCAGTCGCTGGATTTCGTCAAGGAAGGGAAGAATGTCATTGTTCTGCGGACCTTCTCCAAGCTCTATGGCATGGCTGGGATTCGGATGGGCTTTGCTGTTGGTCGCAAAGACCTTGTTGCCAAGTATGAGTACTTTGGCCAGAACCCGATGCCTATTACTGCCATGGCGGCAGCCAAGGCTAGCCTGACCGATAAGGACCTGGTGCCGACACGGCGCAAAATCATTGGCGACACGCGCATGGCTACACTTGCATGGCTCAAGAGCGAGGGCTATGCGGTTACACCTTCCGAGAGCAACTGCTTCATGCTCGATGTTCGCAGGCCGGGACGGCAGGTGATGGCGGGGATGGCGGCGAAGGACATCTACATTGGCCGTATCTGGCCGGCGTGGCCCACGCAGGTGCGCATCACGGTCGGTACGCATGATGAAATGATGGCGTTCCGCAAGGCGTTTACGGAGGTGATGGCGGCTCCGCCGACTTCGGCGAATCTGGAACCGCCTCGTTTGCCGGGACGATTGGCTGAGACGCCATTTACCCACATGTCTTAAACAAGACTGGTCAGCAACAAAAAAGCCTCCGCATTTGGCGGAGGCTTTTTGCTGCATAAACAGACAGCCCACGGATTCCGTGGGCTGTCTGTTTGTTTTCGTGCTTGTGGAGAGTTATCTCCCTTTGGGGGCCGGACGCGAATGCTCTGCCTGGGGCCTGGGAGTACTGTGTTGCTGCGGAGCCGGACGCGCGGTTTGTGCGGGACGCGACTGCTGCGGTGCGGGCCGTGCTGCGGGTTGGCTTGGACGAGACTCAGGGGCAGGCCGCGCCGCAGGCTGGCTTGGACGGGCTGGCTGGCTCGGACGGCCCTCGGGTGTGGGCCGTGTGGCCGGACCACCTTGGGGCCTTCCACCGTTCGGGGTTCCGGGACGAGCTTCATTGCCGGGGCGGCCTTCATTGCCTGGCCGTGCTCCACCAGCGGGACCGCGATTTTCGTTCATCGGGCGGGAAGACGCCAGATTCTGCGGACGGCCTCCGTTGGCCTTGGCGTAAGCAGTACGGTCAGCGCGAGCAGCCTGCTCATGCTGCGACTGGAAGCTGGTTGGCGCTGTGTGGCGCTCATTCATGTATGAGCGCTCCTGCGCGCTGGCCTGGTAACGAACGCCATTGGGTCCGCCGTTGAAAGCCACGCGACCGCCCCCTGGGACTATGCCCCGGTTCACAACTTCACGGTCCACATAAACGCGATTGCCGCCCCATGCCCCGCCGACGCCAACGCGCATCACGGCTGTGTTGTATGCGAAGACTCCACCGCGCCACATGCCGCCGGCAAAGCCGATGCCGCCATAGCCGAAGCCGTAATTGATGCCGCCATAGTAGCCCACGTGGGGACCCCAGTAGCCGACATGGAAGAGGTAGTTACCGCCTTCCCAACCCCAGTAGGGCGGGGTCCAAAGGGCACCCGCATAAGGCGCCGGCACCCAGCCGCCTGGCACCCAGTAATAGCCGTCAGGGCCGTACGCCCAGTAGCCGGGGGTCCACATCAATCCGGGTGTGGGGCAGATAGGCTGCACATACACGGGCAGCACAGGAGGCGCAAAGCCGACGCTGATAAAGACGCCCGCATGAGCCTGCGAAGTGGGAATCAGGGGCAGCATCAGCGCAAGCAGGAGCCAGCGTGCGGAAAAACGTAAAATTTTCATTCGAGTAGTCCTCCTAATATCCAGAGCCTGCGCGCTTTGGCAGACTATAAACTTAGAACCCTTGCAGCCTCTGGAAGTTGCAGGGGTTGTGAAAAACATTGATATTCAATGGGATAAAGCCTTCAATACCGGAAGCCAAGATTGATGCCGAGGATCGAGCGTGCCTGCAGATTCACGGGAACCGGGCCCGGACCATACGGAGGCGCAACGTAAGTTTCACCAATCATACCAGCCACCTGGCCAATGCCTACGCCGAGGCTGAAGTGCGGATTCTTGCGCTGCGTGATCCGGACGGCGTAGTCGAGCGTAGTGGGCAGCCGTCCTTCATTCACCACAAGAACCTGATTCAGGTTTACAGAGTGAGGAGGCTCCTGTAAAAATCCGGCTGCCGGAATTATGGCTGTATGGAACAGGAAGGGAATTGGAATTCCCAAGCCGCCGAATAGCCTGCCCTGGAAGCGTGTCGCCTGGCCGCCAATGCCGAGGATGGAAGCATTCGTTCCCTTAAAGCCAAAATTGGCGATAAAAGGCAGCGGAGCATGCAGCCAGGTTTTGGTAGCCACGGCGTAAATATCGCCATTGGTATAGGACTTCACCTGCTGGCCAAGAAGCCCATCGATGGCGCCCGAGACAAATTTATCTCCGGTCCGGACTACAAATCCCGCTGCAAGACCCGGAGTAAATGGCGATCCCTGTCCATCTTTAATTGCCACTACTTTGCCGTTAAAGACATTCATGCCAGCAAAGTGCCAGAGTTGGCTGAACTCTGCGCTGTCGCCCGTTTGATGCACGCTGCGTGTGTAGCCAACCTCGGCGCGGTTGCCAAAACCCTCCACGATGCTGAAGGTGTGAATGTCGCCGATCACTTTGTTTGCATTGACGAAGTAATAGCCCACCGTGGGGTGCGAAAAGATATGACCTTTGTCAGTGGGAATAACGTAAGCCGTAGGCGTAACGAAGCCGCCGGTTTGTCCTTCCAGGGTAAGGTTTTGAGATTGGAGGTGAATGCCGGCGAAACAAAAAAGCGCCGTTGCGAGGATAGCCGAGAGGGGGGAAGCTCCGATCTTTCTCACTGCGCACTCCATACAGGACGGGGGGCTGTCATCAAATCTTCACACTTCTATCACAATTGCGGTGCAATCGTCTCGTTGGACATTGGATGGTAGACTCACGCCATGCCACAGGGCTTATTCATCACGCTTGAGGGGCTCGACGGCTCCGGAAAGACCACGCAGATCAAGCGCCTGGCCTCATGGATGCGAAAGCGCGGCGCCGATCCTGTGGTAACGCGCCAGCCGGGTGGAACCGAGACCGGGGACCGCATTCGCGAGTTGCTGCTGAGCTCGCGCACGAGCGATCTGGCTCCTCTGACTGAGATGGCGCTCATGTTTGCCGATCGCGCGCAGGCGATTGCCGAAGTGATTGAGCCCGCGCTGGCCGCAGGCAAGACGGTTCTTTGCGATCGCTTCACCGATTCGACAGAGGCGTATCAGGGTGGAGGCCGTCAGCTTGGCTCAGATCTTGTGCTGGCAATGCATCAGCTCATCTGCGGAGGCCTGCAACCGGACCTGACGCTGCTTCTACTGCCTTCACTCGAACGCAGCCTCGATCGAGCGCGCCGCCGCAACGAGCGTACAGCGGCAAATGAAGGCAACGACGAGGGACGCTTTGAAGCCGAGCAGGAAGCATTTTTCTGCCGCGTCTGGGAAAAATATCGCGAGATCGCCGCACGCGACACCGAACGAGTAGTGACGATCGAGGGCGACCTCTCCATCGACGAGGTGCAGGAGCAGATCGTTGAGGCCATAACCATGCGGCTCACCCAGGCCCATAAAAAATAGGCCCCCACGCGCGGAATTAACGCGCAGAATCTATACGCCGAACGTTCGGCGCAATAACAGCAACTGGCCCAGGTGATATGCATTGTGGTCCGCAGTCAGCAACGCCTGTCGCAGAACCGTCTGCCCGCCCCCATGCGGAATTTTTGTGAACAAGTCGACGGATTCATTCGCGACCAGCTCGCACAACGCCTTCCGATCCGCCAGGAAAGCCTTCACTGTGTTGTCCCACGCTTTTGCATCCGGAGGCTCAGGATTCTTCGGCCAATACCCATCCGGAAACGCCGGTGACTCATGCCTGGGGTCGCGGGTAAATTCCAGAATGTCCCACTGTGCAATGCGCATGTGTTCAAGCAGTTGCCAGGGCGAATGCGGGCAACCGTCCGGGCGCTTGCCATGCAGCTTTTCCGGAAACCCGTTCACGGCGTCATCCAGCTCGGCATGCGCCTCGCTGCTCTCGATCACTTTCACTAGCTGTTGCCGTAACGCCGCATCCTGATTCATTGAATCATCCTCTCCGGAATTCGCGCCGGCATAAAAACTCCGGCGCGCTTCGATAAAGAGATTCCTCGTAAAAGAATCAGGATGCTTTCTTCTGCTACTTATTGTGGAATGACTTGTCCGGATGCGGCGGAGGCTGCGGAACAGGCCGCGGATCGGCCTTGATCTCCTGCTGCAGCTCTTTCAGCGCTGCATTCAACTGCGCGTCCTCTCCGGTATTTGTCGCAAGCGGCAGATTATCTACCACGATGTCCGGTTCCACTCCGCGGCCCTCGATGAGCCACTTGCCATCTGCATACACGCCCGTCTCCGCCGCCGTTGCCACGCCGTTATCGGCTTGTACGTTGCTGCCGCTTAGCCAGATCTCGCCGCCCCAAGTGCGCATGCCGATCACCTTGCCCAGCTTGAGCCGTCGGAAGCCTTCGCTGAAGGCCTCGCCATCGGAAGCAGTTTCGTGATCGCAAAGCACAACGACATGTCCGCGGAATGCATACTGCATGTTCCATGTGGGATTGCCCACGCGGCCCTGGAAGTAGAACCATGCCTGCCGAAGCAACCTCTCCAGCAGCCACGGATCAATATTGCCGCCGTGGTTGTGGCGCATGTCAATAATCAGACCCTGACGATCGAAGACTGGATAGAATTCGCGCGCCCACTGGTTGATGTCTCCAGAGCCCATCGCCTGCAGATGCACATAGCCAATGGTTCCGTTAGACTGCTTATCTACCGTAGTGCGCCGCGTGTACTCCCACTCGGAGTAACGCATATTCGAATCTTCATTCGCTGAAATCGGCACGGCAATCACATCGCGCGCTTCGCCCTTATCGTTCTTCACATGCAGCAGCACCTGCGTTCCGGCCTTGCCGCGAAGCAGTACGCGTTCATCCGGCACGCTCAGCGCATCTGTGCCGTCGATGCCGGTAATCACTTCGCCTTCCTTCACCGTCGATTCAGGCTTGGCCAGCGGAGGGGCCTGGTTTGGCAAGTCGGGATCGTACGCGTAGACATGTTCCACCACATAGCCGCCGGCCTTTTCATCGCGCCTCAAGCGCGCTCCAAGCGTGGCCACGTCAATATGGTCGCTGGGCTTTCGCGCATCTCCGCCGGATACAAACGTGTGCAGGGCCGACAATTCAGAGACCATCTGCGCAATTACAGCGTTCAGCTCATCACGATCCGACACACGATCCACGAGCGGAAGATAACGGTCGCGCATCGCCGGCCAATTCACGCCTTGCATGTTGCGGTCATAGAAGTAATCGCGCTCCAGACGCCACGCATCCAGAAAGAGACCGTGAAACTCTTCGCGTGGATTTGTGGTGATGCTCCAGCGTGAAAGATCGATGCCCGACTTTGCCTTAGCGCCGTTTCCATCCTTGACGTCGGCATCGAAGATATAGAAGTTGGCGCCCTGCGCCACCAGCATCTTCTTACGGTCCTGCGAAATTTCAAAATTGCCTGCATCACGCAGAACCGTATCCGGCTCATCACCCTTGTTGGCGATATCCAGGCATTGCACCGAGACATGCTCATCGAGCGCGCTGATAAAGCAAAGCCGCTTGTCGGTCAGCTGCAGATTGCCGTAATTGCCCGCATGAACGGGAACTTCAGTTACCCGCGCCGCAACATCGGTAAAGTCGATCTTGACTTCAACCTTCTTCTCGTCTTTCTTATCGTCCTTTTTGTCATCTTTCTTATCGTCGTCGGATTTCTTGTCGTCTTTCTTATCCGCAGAAGCTTTATCGTCCTGCTTCTTATCGTCCTTCTTTTCCTCTGGCTTCTTCTCGTCCTTGTTGTCGATGTCCTTGCCGTCTTTATGCAGTTCATCGTCTGGCAGAAAAGGCGAGCGCAGCCCTGTCGTCAACGCCAGTTGATAAATCTTTACCGTGCGATCAAAATGCGGCTCTGGCGCGCGCGGTCCCCAGGGCGCAGGCACCGTGGTCTCAAGTGACCGGTCGGAGAGGAAATAAAGCCACTTGCCGTCGCTGCTCCATTGCGGATTGCCGCTGTTGTAGCGGTCAGAGGTAATGGTCTCGATCTTGCTGGAATCAACGTTGAGAATCTTGATCTGTTGGAAAGAATTGTTCGCTGTCTCCGAGTAGGCCAGCCATTTTGAATCCGGCGACCAGCTCACATCGCCGAAGTCTCCGTTCATTGACTGCGCGATGCGTTTTTCCTGCTTGGCCTTGACATCGTAGAGCCATAGCTCCTGGTCCTTATTCCAGTGCGCCAGCGAGCGACCATCCGGTGAGGGAAATCCATCCCACCGCAGAACCTTTGCGTCGCGCGTCCACTGCTCGGGCGCACCCACGCCGTTTGCCGGATACTTCCAGAACTCCGTCTCGCCGCTCTCTGTCGAAAGCGCCACAATCGACTTTCCATCGGGCAGAAAGCGCGCCTCGCGATAGCGCACAGCCGAGTTGGAAGCCACCTTCACAATGCGCCCCGGCTTGGCCGGAATCACATAGACCTCGCCACGCGCCGTGAAAACGGCACTCGATCCATCCGGCGAAAGATGCACCTCCGTCAGGTAGTCGGTCGGCTTCTTTACCCAGTGCTCGCGCATCTGGTCAAAGTCGGACTGAAGGGTAACCGGAATGGCATGCTCGCTGCCCGTAGCAGAATCCAGGAGCCAGAGATCAGCGCCCGAAGCGTAAACAATATGGCCATCCGAGAGCGATGCCGCCTGCACGTCGAAGACCTTCTGATGGCTCTCCTGCTTCAAATGCTTGCCGTCCGTATCCATCGACCAGACATTCATAATGCCGTCGCGGTCGGAGAGAAAATACACGCGGTCTTTCCAGAACATCGGGTGCGCGGAGGTGCCTTCGAAATCCGCTGTGAGCGGAACGGCCTCATGCTCGCCATCAAACTTCCAGATACTCTCGGCGAATCCGCCCTTGTAGCGCTTCGTCTCGCTCCACTGCTTTGTCCAGCGGGTAAAGAAGAGCGTCTTGCCATCGCCGGAATAGGCTCCTTCAGCCGCTTCAGCCAGCGGAAGAATCTCGCGCTTGCCCTGCGCGTCAACCAGTGCCAACCTGTTGCCGGGCAGCGTGGAGTAACGCTCCGTGGAGATCAGCAGCTTGCCATCCGGTGACCATCCGGCCGGTTGCACCGAACCCTCCCAGGTGCGCCGCTCGGGCAATCCGCCCGTAATGGGCATGGTGTAGATCTCACTTGGCCCCTCGTAATTGGCCAGAAACGCCACTGTCCTCCCGTCGGGAGAAATAGTCGCCATCTGCTCCGTGCCGGGTGCGGTAGTCAGCCGTTGCGCTGTACCGCCATGAATGCCAACGGTCCACAGATCGCCTTCGGAGGTGAAAACGATCGTCTCGCCATGCACCGCTGGATAACGGTAGTAGCCTCGGTGCGTATGTTCCGCGCCTGTGTCAGGAGCGTTTTGTGCAAGTATTGGGGCTGTGAAAACAAGGCAAAGAGCAGCAAGGGCTGCGGCTCGGGCAAACGAGAGCTGGAAGGGCATCAAGCCTCCGGAAGTTTCTGAGTTGAGAGTGCGGAATGCCTCAGCTTCGTTGCAGAGAGCGAGACCTTCGCTTTAGCAGGCTTTTTTGAATCTGCGTTGAAAGAATACTACGTCAGGCTTTACTCTGCGGCGATCCTGTCCAGCAGAACTTGCAGAGATTTTTGCGCGTCCGTCAGTGCAACTCGGTTCCCATCCAGCCGGCTGATCATAAGTGCTCCTTCAAGCGAGGCAATGATCGTATTCGCGATCTCTCGTGGAACGGTCTCCGTTTTTATTTCACCGTTACGGATTCCATCGCCGATGACTTTGATCAGCCGCATTCTCCAGTCACGCAGAGCTTCGTGGACCAGTCCGCGCAGGGTGGGATTGTCGTCGTCTGAATCAATTGCCGTGTTCATCAGCGGACAGCCTCCCGGCATACTGGATGGTTTTTCGACGAACCGTTTTACCAGCGATCTCAGTAACGCGAGCGCGCCGTGCCCGCCGTCCACATGTTCGATACGTAGTTTGACGGACTGTCTAAGCGAGTACCGAAGCGCTTCAGCCGCAAGCTCTTCCTTGCCGGAGAAATGCCTGTAGAGCCCGCCTTTTTCCAGACCCGTGGCCTCCATCACATCCTGCATGGAGGTTCCCTCGTAGCCGCGCCGATTAAAGATAGGCGCTGCCGCGGCAACAATCATCTGCCGGGTCGTCTCGCCTTTCCTCGCCATCTCTGCTCCTCTAAATCTTTCGAATACAAAAATCGCATCCGAAACCGCCTCACGGAATCTGATTCATCCTGAGACCGAATGGTCTCAAATTTCAAGCAGCTTCGGATTTCGCATGGCGGCCACCGCTACCGCTGCTCCACCTGCTCCGCTGCGCCTGACCGTTGCGCGCCCTGTTATCAATCCGTGGGTCATTGCGCTCACGGTCACGCCGATCGCCGCCCCGCTGGTGCCGATGACGAGGCGATTCCATATTGGTGGCGGACCGGCCGGTGGGCACTGAGGCACCGGGCCTGTTTATGGCACAATAAGTAGATGGGCCAATGGCTCATCTACTCTCAGGCATGAAAGCTACTCGATACAGAAGCGCGTGGATTTGGCTTGCGGTCGCCGTGGTGGCCGTTGCCACAGTGGCACGCGCAGAAGCCGGTGCGGCAAACTCCGCGGCATTCGCGCATCCTGTCTTCGAGTTTCTCTCCGGGCATTCAAATTCCAGCGCATTTACTCCGCGCGGCGTTCCGCGGCTGCTGAAGAACTGGTCTTCTCGCCAGGCTTACTCTGCTGCTCGCAACTCCAGCGATAGCCTGATGCAGGCCATGCTGCCGGTGCTGTTCATCGGTCTGATCGCGCCGCTGGGTTTTCTTGCTTTTCGAACAGATTTCTCTCGTTGTTATCTGGCATCGCCAGCTCTTCCTTCCTCCTTCCAGCGTCCTCCGCCTGTCTCGCTCGCCTGATTTTTCTTCAGGTTCGCAGCACTGTTCCTGGGCCCACGAAAGAGCCCAGGCCAGACTCCCTCAGAGCGCGGAATTTACGCAGAAATACGGAGCAACACGTGGTTTTCGATAAGGTACTGACAAAAATTTTCGGCACAGCCAATGAGCGTGTCGTTAAACGGCTTGTGCCCATTGTGGCGCAGATCAATGCACTGGAAGAGAGCGTTCAGAAACTCTCCGATGAGCAGCTTCGCGGCAAGACTGCCGAATTCAAATCGCGCGTCGCCGCCCGCATTGCCGGGCTCACTGATCCGGAGGCCATCAAGGCTGCTGAGAATGCCGCGCTCAATGAGGTGCTTCCGGAGGCCTTCGCTGTAGTTCGCGAAGCTGGCTGGCGCTCCGTCAAAATGCGTCACTTCGATGTCCAGTTGATCGGCGGCATGGTGTTGCACTCGGGCAAAATCTCCGAGATGAAGACTGGCGAAGGAAAAACCCTCGTCGCTACGCTCTCCTGTTATCTGAACGCACTTGCCGGTAAAGGCGTCCACGTCGTCACCGTCAACGACTACCTTGCCAAGCGCGACGCTGAATGGATGGGAAAGATCTACGAATTTCTCGGCCTCACTGTCGGCGTCATTGTGCATGACTTGAGCGATGAGCAACGCCGCAACGCCTACGCCTCTGATATCACCTATGGCACTAACAACGAATTCGGCTTTGATTACCTGCGCGACAACATGAAGTTCGATATCAAGGACTGCGTGCAGCGTGGGCACTACTACAGCATTGTCGATGAAGTTGACTCGATCCTGATTGACGAAGCACGTACTCCGCTGATCATCTCCGGTCCCACTGACGTGACCTCCGATCAATATGTCCGCGTTCGCAAGATCATGCCTGAGCTCAAGCTCGGTGAAGAAGTGGAGTGGAGCGACCACAAGCGTCAGGAGCAGCTCGGAATCTCACTTGGCGAAGGCGAAAAGTATCTGAGCGGCGATTACGTCGTGGATGAAAAGCACCGCACCATCGGCGTCACAGACGATGGCTGGATCACTATTGAGAAGCATCTCGGCATCGACAACATTGCTGACGCCGAAAACTGGGATCTCAAGCACTACGTGGAAAACGCCATCAAGGCGGATGCGCTTTACCGCCGCGACGTGGAATACGTTGTCAAGGACGGCGAAGTTATCATCGTTGATACCTTCACTGGCCGCCTCATGCCGGGTCGCCGTTGGAGTGATGGTCTGCACCAATCCATTGAGGCCAAAGAAGGCGTCAATATACGCAAGGAAGATCAGACCCTTGCCACCATTACCTTCCAGAACTACTTCCGCCTCTACCAAAAGCTCAGCGGCATGACCGGAACAGCAGAAACTGAAGCAGCCGAGTTTGAAAAAATCTACAAGCTTGAGATCGTGGTCATTCCTACCAACAAGCCGATGCTCCGCCTTGAAAATCCGGATGTTGTCTACCGAACGGAGAAAGAAAAATACACCGCCGTGGCGGACAGTATTGCCGAACTGAGCGAAACAGGCCAGCCGGTTCTGGTCGGCACCACTTCGATTGAGAAATCGGAACGCCTTTCGAATATTCTGCAGCGCAAGGGTGTGCGCCACGTTGTGCTGAACGCAAAGTTCCACGAGCGCGAAGCGGAGATCGTGGCGCAGGCCGGCCGCTTCGGCATGGTCACCATTGCGACGAATATGGCGGGTCGCGGCACGGATATTCTGCTTGGCGGTAACGCGGACTTCATGACTCGTCAGCAACTCGTCAAGCAGGGGCACGCCCGCGCGATCAGCGTGGCTGAGGGAACCATTAATCCCATGGCCCCCGCGGGTTTTCAGCGCTTTTACTATCAGGGGCAGGAGTTCGAGGTCTCTGAGCCTGACTGGACAGAGGTCAACAGCATCCATGCCGCCGCCGCGGATGCCGAGCGGGAAAAAGTCCGCGCGTCAGGCGGTCTCTTCATCCTCGGCACAGAGCGTCATGAGTCTCGCCGCATTGACAACCAGCTTCGGGGTCGCGCCGGACGCCAGGGTGACCCAGGCGCGTCGCGCTTTTTCCTCTCGCTTGAAGACGATCTCATGCGCATCTTCGCCAAGCAGTGGATTTCCACACTGCTTGAGCGCCTTGGTATGGAAGAAGGCGTGCCCATCGAGTCGCGCATGATCTCCAAGCGCATCGAAGGCGCGCAGAAGGCTGTCGAAGCTCAAAACTTTGAGTCACGCAAGCATCTGCTTGAGTACGACGACGTGATGAACAAGCAGCGCGAAGCCGTCTATGGCCTGCGCCACAAGCTTCTTGAGGGCGTCGACCAGAGCGAGCTCGTGCAGGATGACTACGTCAGCGGAATTCTGAGCGGCGCATTGGATGAATTCGCGCCTGAAAATGAACATCCGGACAAGTGGAATGTGAAGGGTCTCGAAGAGAAGGTCATAGGCCAGTTCGGACTCAGCCTTAGCGCTGCAGGCATCAACGTTGCCGAACTCAATCGCCACGAGCTGGGCGATACCATCTACGAGCGGCTCAAGCAGGAATACGAAGCGAAGGAAAAGATTCTCGGCCCCGAGACGATGCGCTATCACGAGCGCATGGTCATGCTCAGCGTCATTGATGGGCTCTGGAAGGATCACCTGCTCTCGATGGATCATTTGAAGGAGGGCATCGGTCTGCGCGGCTACGCGCAGCAAGATCCGCTCGTGGCTTACAAGCGCGAGTCCTTCGACATGTTTGAGAGCATGATGCAGCGCTTTCAGGAAGACACGGTGCGCTTCCTCTTCCGCATGCAGATCATCGATGAGAGCGGTCAGCCGGTGCAGGCTGTGCCGCAGCCCAGCAAGCCTGTTCCTCCCGCGCCGCCTGTGGCCAGTGCTGTCATCGATGCGGCTCCTGCGCCTCGCGAACTTGCGGTCGCGTCGATACCCGTGCCTACGCGCGCACCGCAAACTACCATTGACGCACTCGAAAAGGAATTTGCTCGCAAGAAGGAACGAGAACTAAAAGCCGCCCAGATGGCCGGCGGATCCGCAGCCAGCGCGCCTAGCCAGCGCCGCACGGGAGAAAAAGTAGGCCGCAATGATCCCTGCCCCTGTGGCTCAGGCAAGAAGTACAAGAAATGCCACGGCGTGGAGGCGTAAGCGGCGCCATATTAAAAGGCGCCTCAGTGGCGCCTTTTAAATATGGCAAATACGCTCAGTTTCTATTGCATTGTGAAGTTGATTTCGACGGTAATAACCGATACGCCGTCACCGGGAACAAATTTCCACTTGCGGACTGCATCCTCAGCGGCACCGGCCAGCAGGCGGTTTCCACTCGTAGCCTTGGCATCGGTAACTTTGCCTTCCGCATCCACGGTGACTTGAACGCTGACAGATCCGGAGATCTTCATGCGCTTGGCGAGCTCCGGATAAACCGGAGCAACGCGCGTCTTGATAGCGCGTTCATCGGCGCGAGCGGTAACCGCCGAGGCGGCCAGAAGAATCAGGAAGGCAACGCGGGCAAACCGGCTGCTCAAGTGTTGCCGGAAATTCAGAAAAGTTGAGGCGAGTGATTTCCTCATTGGAGTCCTCGAGCGCGGAGGCGCATCTCTCCGCTTTATCGGCAGAACGCAGCCGCACATGAGAGGAATTTCAGGTGAAGAGGCGGGAGAAACTGCGCAGTTCAGTGTGCTGCGGCGGACGCGTGAACTGCTTCAAAGGTCAGATCTGAGGCAATGGAATTGTTCTTTGCCCGCCACTGATTAAAGAGTCTGCCGTAGCTGGCGGTAATGTATTCAGTCGGCTCAACTCCCAGTGCCGCAGCTATACGGTCAATCCACTCTGGCTCACCCTCAAGCTCGGCAAAGCTGCCGATTGGGGTCTCATCCACCACGCAATGTCCGTTGCCATCGCTCCACTCGCTGCGCCATTTCTCGTATCGAAAGGCGGCAGCCAGTCCAAGCGAGCGAAAAATCTCCGCCAGTGCCGCTCCATCCGCAACTGCGGTCTCAGTCTCAATGCGATGCTTATGCCGGTCTTCCCCAGGACCAGACTCCGGCAGCCGCTTGTGGGTCAATACAGTCCGTCCCGCGTAGGTGCGAATGCGGAGAATCTCGGTTCTCGCGCGCATCTGCCGGTCAGCAGTGTCATAGAGAATGTTGCTCTCAAATGCACGCGGTGTTTCGCAGTGAAATCCGGCCTCCTCAAGCCGACGGCTGAACTGCTCCGCGTCAGTGATGCGGAATTTTACTTCGGTCTCCACTGCGATCATGCAAAAAGTATACGCCGGGCCTACTCGCGGGCCAGTTCATTCCAGAACAGAGACCCGGCCGCCGGCGGACGGGCCGGGTGAAAGAAAAGCCTGGATCAGGAGGGTTTTCCCAGCATCGAATCCACCATCTTCGTTGCCACCGCTGAGGCCGGAACATTGTAAGTTCCAGCAGCCAGCGCCTGTTGTACGGCAGTAACCTTCTCCATACGCACATCGCCATCCGGAGAGGATTGAGAAACTCCCGCGCCTGCCGCGCTCACCGTCGCTCGGTCTGTGTTCTGCATGGTTTGACTATTTTTGTCTGCGCTCCGCGGCGCCGTTTCCGGTTGGTTGCTCACTGGGGCGGGATTGCTGATCGTATTCAATCCACTAAGAGAGTTACGAATTTCCACGGTCTTTCTCCTCAATGGCTTTATCGGCTTGGGCGCACCCGTCTGCACGGCACGACGGTGCAAAATTAGATGTTACTAAGAGGGGACCTTGATAGCGTATACAAATGCAATGTGCAAGAGTCGGCAAAACACCACAAACCAAATCACTTGGAAGTCCGGATCGCAAGCTATGTTGTTACCTGCCCCGTGTCGAACAGAGCTAAACTCGTCTTGCTGATGCTCAGTGGAAAGATGCTTGGCGAGGCAGGGCTCGAACCCGCACCCCCGGCTTAGAAGGCCTAACCAATGACCTTTCTATTGTTAGAGCATCTCTCCTCTTGCTGTCGAGCGACCCCAGCCTGGCCGCAAAAACAAATACGCGGCGAGGGTGGGGCATCCGAACTTTATGCCTTCGGGAGAGATGCTCTCATGTTGCGGCCTGGGGCTGCGGCGTCTGAGGATTTGCCGGAGCTACTTTCGCTTTTTGTTTTCCCTGCAAGGTTGTTTTTTGAAGAGCGGGGAATTATGCCGCTATGTGATTATTTTTGTGTAATTTACCGATGATTTACGGTGTTTACTAATTGATTATCATGAACGGTTACTTTTGAGGGGACACCCTCGAAAAAAAAATTTCTGGACTGCCTTGAAAGAGCTACGGCCCGAATCCTTTTTGGGATTCGGGCCGTGGCTTTTTCTTCTGCTAATTCTGAGTAAAGCATAAATGGGGTTAATTGCATGCAAAGTTTCTGAAGGAGGTGGGGTTACGAAAGGGTGGTGGACTTTGGTAATGGGGAAAGAAAGGGAAAAGGGACAAGGGATATAGGGACAAGAGCAGTTCTCCTCTTGCTGTGGAGCGATCCCAGCCTGGCCGCTAAAACAAATACGCGGCCAGGGTGGGGTGCCCGAACTTTATATCTTCGCTAGCGTGTGTTTCTTTCGATTTTGAAAAAGCAGCTTTCCGGCAGTTCGAGAATACTCGCTCTTCTCATTGGTTGCGGTGAGTCGAAAAATACTGTTTCGCTAGCGCGACACAGGCTGCGCAGAGGATGTGAATGCACTTTCTGACGCCTTTCGCTTTGCGATCTCGACGATGACGAGTGCGTAAAATAACCTGCGTCGAAGCCTCAAACATTCTGCACTTCGCAATCGAGATGGCCGCCTTGTATACCCTGGGATCAGCATTTTCGCCAACCCCAGGGCGGGTTGTTATCGGTTAGGTTACCTTTGCCAATCAGGCTCCTCATGCCTTGTGAGCGTAATTGCAAGCGCAACTACGAACCGGTTGTTCGGCAGCTCAATCGATCTGACTTCCCTGCGATTATCCAGCGGCAAAATGTACTGGTACAGGTTGAAGGTGCGATCGTCTTGCGTGCCATCGAACAAATCGCGATAAGGCATGGCGAAGGCCTCTGACTCGTTGGGGAACTGCTGCGGCGTGAACCAGTCACTGAAGCTCTGTGTCACGGTTTGGCTGGAGCCGTCCTTGTACTTGATCACGATCTGCTGGTCTGTCTGCGCTCCCTGCAGGCCTGTGCCCAGAATTCGAATCTGATCGTAGCGACCTTCAGGCAGCGGGATTGGTGTGCCGGTTCCGAAGACAATGTTGGGCTGGTTGGCCACCGCAATGTCATACTTTGCGCCATTGACAATTACACTCCGAGGCGCTGTTTGGTCTCCCAGCAGATTTCCAGAGTAGGCGGCTCCACCGGTATCGATGCCGGCGCTCGCCGAGAACGTGGTTCCATCCGTGTAAATGCCCGTTGCGTTGAATATGCCTGCAAGGTTTGCCGGCGTGCCCAGCGACGGGCTTACCAGAGTAGCAGCCAGCACAAGCACATTCGAGTTATTCGGCAACGTCAGACTTTTTACTTCCTTTGTTTCATTGAGCAGGAAGCTATAGCCGTAAAGGTTAAATTGACGGTCGTCTGCAGTGCCGTTTTCAACGTTGCGGTGTGGCATGGCAACTGCTTCCGCTTCACTCAGATTGTTGGATGGCGTAAACCAGTCGCTAAAGCCCTGCGTGAACTGCGAGGTTGTGCCGTCGGTATAAGTAACCGTCAGCACTTGCCCGCTCTGGTTGCCGTTGATTCCCGACGCCAGCAATTGCAGGGTCTTGAAGCGGCCGGAAGGAAGCGCGATTACCTGTCCTGCTCCCGCAACTGCGTTAGCCGTGTTTGGCTTGCCAAAGCGGAATTGAACTCCGTTTAGAACGCGTGACGGCGTTAGCAGATTGGAAGAATACGCAAAGCCTGCAAGGCCGCCCTGCGTGGTGAAGTTCGTGCCATCGGTGAACGCCGCAAACACGTTGTAAGCCGATGAGAGATTGATCGGAAATCCCGCACCTGCCTCACCGGTTGCCGCACTGACTGCGAGAATGGCGGATGAGAAGCTCTGGGTAATGTCGCCCGATTGCGCCGTTACCGCAACAGCGTTATTTACGCCTGTCAGCGCATCTCTATCCGCAGCCAGAAGCAGCGTTGCAGTGTCCGATGCTCTGCCGCGCTCTATTGCCGAAAATACACCGGCAGGCGCCGTGCTTGTGAGAGAGAAGTTGACCTTGCCTTTGAATCCGTTTTCAGGAGATGCCGTTGCCGTCGCAGTTACTCGATCACTCTGGTTGAGATATAACGTCGTCGGCGAAAGGATCAGTCCGAAATCCGGCAGGGCAAGCGAGACATAGGCGGCCTGCGAGATTCCCTGGCTGGAACCCGTTACCACAATCAATAGGCTGCCTGCAGGTGTGCTGCTCGTAGTCGTGACGTTAAGCGTTGCTGAACCACTTGCAGTAATCGACGACTGATCAAGCGTGGCTGTTACGCCAGCCGGAGCTCCAATCGTTGTCACCGTCAGATTCACCGTTCCAGTAAAGCCGTTGGCCGGCGCAACGGTAATCGTCGTCTGCCCGCTTTCACCCGGCGTTAAAGGAATCGTCGCTGGAGAAGCCGACAAAGTGAAGTTCGGCGCGCTCGTTGACGCCGGCCCAAGACTGTCCAGCAAAAGCTGCCCACTCGGCGTTCCCCAGCCTGTGACCAGGTCATATCCGGCCACAGCGGTAAATTGATCCGGACTTGTACTGTTGAAGTCGTTGCCTGTCGTGATGTCATGAAAAATGCTGCTGTAATTTGAAGTCTGTCCAAGGCTGTAAACAGTCGTGTTCAGAAAGCCGATGGGCGACCCGTTCGCTTGCTCATTTGCCAGCGAAAGAAAGCCGGCCCACCGCGGCGCTGACAGGCTTGTGCCACCTATGCCTGTATCGCAGCTACCGTTCGCACAGAAGTAGTTGTCGGTATTTGCTTCCATCGAAACATCGGGAATATTACGAAAACTCGTCGATCCCTGGTTGGTGGAATTGATTGCCGGCGTCTGGTAGCTCGGGATCGGCGATTGCGTATTCCAACCTCCGCCGCTGCCAACCCAGCCCGACTCGGACACCCAAGTCCCTCCCGGTCCGGTTGTTGTCAGGTCCGTGCCGCCCACCGCGGTAATGTTCGGGCTGTTGCCCGGATATCCGACTCCGCCAACATCGGCGCCGCTGTCGCCGGAGGAAACAAAGACATTTTGTCCCTGCGCCTGCAGCTCCATGAACGCCTGCTCATAACCTGGTTGTGTTGCAGGCGTTCCGCCAAATCCAAACGAAAGGCTGATTTGCTTAGCAATATTGTCCTCTGCCGCCTGCACAAAGGCGGTCTGCGCGTCGGTGTTCGGTCCGTTCGTCTCATACACAATCAAAGCCGAAAGATGCGGCGCCATTGAGATGGCTTGCTCCATGTCGATGACTTCTTCGCCGTCGTCGCACCCGCCGGTTGCCGGCGTACCCGAACAGATTCCGGTCACGCCCAGCAGCACGTTATAGATCGGTACATTCAACGGCTGATTGATCGAGCTGAAGTAGCTCTGCACGTCGCTCAGGTTGTAAGGTCCAAGCTCAACAAGCCCCACGGCCTGCCCGGTGCCATCCAGCGCCACGCCCGGAGCGTAAGCTGCGCGCATATCGCTGCCCAGAAACTGACCGCTCGGACCAGCTCCCGTCGTATTGCTGCTTGCTACCTCATTCGCAGTCGCCTTTTTCAGCATCGGATGCGGCTGCTCGTAAGTGCTGAAGCCATGGATGTCCAGAATCGGAAGCCCCGCTTCTACAGTCGGCTCTACGTCCGGAGCAAAGAACATGCGGTTCTCTGTCGGATGTTTGTACTGCTTCATTGTCACCGCAAAGGTCTTGTTGATGGCCGCAGCCGAAGCACTCACATTCAGCAGCATGCGAGTCGTATGCGTGCGCGTCACTGTCATTCCCTGCGACTTTACATACGCAATCACCTTTTCATAATCCGCCTGCGTTGGACCGAACTGCTCTGTAAACTGCTGTGCCGTCAGGAATTTTCCGTATTGGGGACTTGACGGATCATGCAATTGCTTGATGAATGCTTCAAGCGCCGGCTGGTTACGAATCGGCAGCGAAATCGTAAGTCCAATCTGCTGCGATGCGGGAAGTTGCCCTGTGGATCGTGCATCGGAAGGCGCGGCAAAAGTTTTAGGCAGCCTCACCCGCTGGGCCTGCGCGTTCACTGGCAGGCAAAGGCACGCCGCGACTAGCGTAAACGCGACAATGGCAAATCGAATTCGATCTTTCCATGAATTGAAACCAGACATAATCGTTATCTCCATTTCACTGACTCATTCAGGAATCGGTTAAACAACTGGACACATCAGGTCTTTTAACTGTGCGAATTTCCAGTAGCTCGGCGACTGATTCAAGCTCTCGCAAGGTGTAGAAGTATGGATCAGAAAATTTTTGGATTCACTCCAGCCGAGTAATTACAGACATATTCCAGCCCGAGGGGAGCCGATTTTTCGTGCGAGAAATCGGCTCACGCCAGCACTCCTGGGCTGCTGCTGTTTTCAGGATTTCCAAGCGCTATAAGCGCAGGCTGGAAGAACACAGCCGGCCGCAGGATCTCAAGCTGCGATCAGGCGGCGAGTACAGCGTAGAACTGGACTCAGTAGAATCTGGGCTCAGATTGTTTTGTGCCAATGCTGTGTAGTTCACAACGCCTGTACTGGCGGCTGCTCCGCGCAGTGCTGGAAATGTAGTTCGGGAAATAAACATTTGGTCTTCCTTTGCAAGGGGGAGGGGGTCGATCTTCCGCGTGTTAGACAGAAAAGCCGATGTCTGCAAAGCAAGCTACAGACGCGCATGGTAACGATACCACTTGCGTGAAGCAAAATAATCCAAAATAACAAGCGCTGTCAAGTTTGCTTAAGTTTTGGTAGTGTTTCAGTTTGAAGAAACTGCCACAGGGGCTAAAGCCCAATTTCATTTCTATGGCCGTTTCGGCACGACTCAAGTCGTGCCCTGTTACAAAGCAATTCAAATTGAGACACTGCTTAAAGTGGTGCCCTGTTACAAAGCAATTCAAATTGAGACACTGCTTAAGTTTTAATTTCTTTGAATAGCTGGCCGGCAAGGGCTAATTATGTGTTCCCACGCCACTTAATTTGCCGCCAGTGTATTTCGATAGCCGGATGGTGCGAACTTTCTGGCTTTTCTCTTGATGAATGCGCCCGATTTCTGCGCGCCATGGCTGGCTGCACAGAAATCGGGCCGTTGGTTACGGGTTAGAACGAGAGCTTCCCGGAAATCTTCACGATTCTCGGAAAGTTACCTTGAGCCGGGCCGATCGTGCCGAAACCGCTCCAGCCTGATCCCTGAGTGTATACCGGTGGTCCGTCTCCAGGATTGCTGTCCGGTCCACCAAACTGCGGCGAGTTAAAGGAATTGAAGGCATCCATGCGAAGAGTGAGATTCAGCCCCGCCTTGATCGGCGTGCTTTTCATCAAGGAAAGGTCAATGTTCGGGACGGTGGGCTGGCGCACCGAGGTGACTTGCTGGGGCAGAGTCTGCAATCCCCAAGTGTATCCTTGCACGTTCGGGATCTGATTCCAGCAATTGCTAAGGGTGGTCTGGTCATTCCTGAACCATGCGCCCATGCTGGGTTTGTGCGCGGGATGTATCTGGCTGAGCGGGCAACTGTCTGTCCAGCCGTTATCGAGCCCAACGGGCTGTCCGCTCTGAATCTGGATTACCGAGCTGAGCGTCCAGCCGTTGATGAACACTCCAACCGGCGCCGGGGGATTCGAGAATAACCGCGAACCCTTGCCGATAGGCAGGTCCCAGATCGGAGTGACCGACAGGATCTGATCGCGATCCGTACCGGCGATAATATGCACCTGGTTTGTGCTGATGCCACCGGGAACGGCAGCGGCCGATCCCTGGAAGGGCCATCCGAATGGGTAACCGTTTCCGTTGATCGTCTTTGACCAGGTGTAGGCGGATTGGAAGAAGAGGCCGTGGCTGCTTCCATAGATGTGACGGCTGACTTTGACTTCCAGTCCGTTGTACCAGTTTCTGCCGATGGGCTTGTTGTATTGGCCTACAAGCGAGGGACCGCCACCGGAGCAGTATTGACCGAGCGGCTCCCTTAGATCGAGAGCCCAGATGGTTGGATAGGCTCCGCAGCCGCTCCCTCCCTGCTCCGAGGCGGCGACGCCGTAGTAGGGATTGGGTACCTGCGCAGTAAAGAAGCTGGGGTTGGCGATGGCTGTCTTCCAATCCGCCAGAGTCGTATTGGCCGCGCTGAGCCAGACAAATGTGCGGTTTCTGTACGAGTAATTGGCCGCGTAGCGGGCATCGAGGACTATCCTCCCCGGCAACTCGCGCTGGAAGCCGGCGGAGAAAACCTCTCCGCGAGGCAGCTTGCGCTGGGGGAAATCGAATGAAACGCCGCTGTTTCCTAGATTTGTCAAAAGCCCCTGCGAATTCCCCTGAGGCACCTGGAGATTCACACCAGCGAAGGGAGATCCCGACTGGAAGGAAGTGGAGGGCGTAATGCCGCCATTCGGGGAAGAAACGTAGTGCGTGGTTTCAGCGTAGCCGCCATTGCTTCCGCCTTCCAGGCCGCCCTGATAGACCAGACCCCA